>CAJHXP010000014.1_pt1 | contig 30173 bp, 29 predicted proteins | sample 9198551 | NCBI WGS metagenome assembly CAJHXP01 (sample SAMEA7708297, study PRJEB35096) | sediment metagenome | biome: marine neritic benthic zone biome [ENVO:01000025]; feature: sediment [ENVO:00002007]; material: shallow marine sediment [ENVO:03000034] sea grass bed [ENVO_01000059] ... | reverse complement strand
TCCGGCAGAGCCGGCGGTACGGCGGAAAAACTGCGCCGCCACTGCGCAATCTGATCGTTGCCGTACTGCAGGGCCATCTTAGCGCGGTTGAAGCCTTGCAGGCTGCCATAGTGACGCTCGTTCAAGCGCCAGCTGCGCAGCCTCGCCGCAGCGGGCTATAGCTTTGATTTCTGCTGCACCTCCTATCTCAGTCGCGCCGCCAAGACGCTGGAGATCATCCTGGAAGAGATGCAGCAGACCGAGGTGCCGGTGCTGCGCAGCTGGCGCTTGAACGAGCGTCACTACGGCAGCCTGCAAGGCTTCAACCGCGCTAAGATGGCCCTGCAGTACGGCAACGATCAGATTGCGCAGTGGCGGCGCAGTTTTTCCGCCGTACCGCCGGCTCTGCCGGACGACGATTCGCGCCTGCCCATGCTCGATCCCCTCTATGCCGAGGTCGATCCGGCCTTGCTGCCGCGCAGTGAAAGCCTGGAGCAGGCAGCGGAGCGGGTGGCGCCGTGGTGGCACGAGACCCTGGCGCCGCGCCTTCGTCAGGGCCAGCGGGGGCTGGTGGTCGCCCACACCAGCAGTATTCGCGGTCTGGTGCGGGAGATCGAGGGACTCGACGGCGAGGAAGCCGCCAGCTTTCGTATCGCGACCGCCCTGCCGCTGATTTACGTCTTTGACGACGACCTGAGGGTCGTCGATAAGCAGGAATTGGCCGAGGGTTGGACCAGCCGGGTGCGCCAGTTTCTCAACAAGCACAAGCCTGGCACCCGGATATCCTGGATTTAGCGCTGAGGGCCCCGGCGGGACAGGGCGTTGATTGTTGTGCCCGATACTCTTAGGTTTGGGCGGAATCGCCCCCCGCAAAGCAAAGGCAAGCTATCGTGTTATTCGGCAGAGCACCCTGGTCCGGCCGCAAGTACTTCCTCGACAAGATGACTCTGCGCGAGCTTGGTTGGGCCTATGCGACCTATCCGGCCATTCAGGTCTATGCCTTGCTGAGCGCCGTGGGCCTCTTCTTGACGTTTTATTGGGGCGGCAGCGTTCCGGCGCTGCTGGGCGCCGTGGTCGCGACCATCGCAGTCTATCCCCTGGTCTGGTATCTGTTGCACCGCTTCGTGCTGCACGGGCGCTTTCTCTACAAGTTTCCGCAGACCGCGGCATTGTGGAAGCGAATCCACTTCGACCATCACCAGGACCCTAACGACCTGGGGGTGCTGTTCGGCGCCCTCACCACCACACTGCCGACCATCCTGGGCGTGACCATTCCCATCGGCTGGCTGATCGGCGGACCGGGCGCCGCGGCGGCGGCGGCGACCACCGGCCTGGTGACGACCTGTTTCTACGAGTTCTGTCATTGCATCCAGCATCTGCCTTTCACGCCGAAACTGGCTTTCCTGCGGCGCATCAAGCGGTGTCATTTGGCGCATCACTTCCACAGCGAGCGCGGCAACTTCGGCATTACCAATTTCTTCTGGGACCGGGTCTTCGGCACATTTTATCCCGACCCCAAGGCTTTTCCGCGCAGCCAGACTGTTTTCAATCTCGGCTACACTGGCCCGGAGACGGCCCGTTTCCCTTGGGTCGCCAAGCTATCCGGCCTCGCCGCCGATGGCAGTCAGGTGCTGAGGCGCAGCAGGCAGGGATGATTCCTCTCGCGCGCCCTGCGGCCGCCGCGCCAGTTTCTTGCCCCGGCCCGCGTCATGTCTGAGCGGCTGTCCTACTACACCGAGACGGTATGAGCGACGGCCGAGACGCAACACTCAGCATCAAGGCAGTCGAGAACCAGGCCGACCGCGAAGCCTTTATCCGTGTGCCCTGGGCGATCTATCGCGACGATCCGGCCTGGGTGCCGCCGCTGCTGCAGGAACGCCGCGACCACCTGAACCCGGCCAAGAACCCCTTCTTTGCGAACGCCGAGGCGCGCTTCTGGCTGGCCCTGCGGGATGGGCGGCCGGTGGGCCGCATCTCCGCCCAGGTCAACCAGGCGCACCTGGCCCAGCACCACGACGCCACCGGGCAGTTCGGCATGCTCGAGTCGGAAGACCGGGCGGAGACCTTCCAGGCCTTGCTGAAGACCGCGGAAGACTGGCTGCGCCAGAAGGGCATGCAGCACGTGGCCGGGCCGTTCAGCCTCTCGATCAACGAGGAATCCGGCGTATTGGTGGACGGCTTCGAATTTCCGCCATCGCTGATGATGGGGCATGCGCCACCTTACTACGCAGTGCAGCTGGAAAGACTCGGCTACCGTAAGGCCAAGGACCTGATCTGCTATCACTATGCCGCAACGGAGGAACTGCCGGCCACGGTCGTCACCTTCCTGCGCAGGGCCGCCAAGACCGGGACCATTTCCATCCGGCCGCTCGACATGAGCCGTTATGAGGAGGATTTGGCCAATATTATCGACATTTTCAACGATGCCTGGGCCGGCAACTGGGGTTTCATCCCGATGTCGCAAAACGATATCCGCCACCTGGCCAAGGAGTTGAAGCCCATTGTGCGGCCGCAGTCCATCGCCATCGCCGAACTGGAAGGAAAGCCGGTGGCCATGGCCATCAGCCTGCCCAACGTGAACGAGGCCATCGCAGATCTGAACGGACGTTTGCTGCCGTTCGGTTGGGCCAAGCTGCTGTGGCGCCTGAAGGTAAAGACCCCGAAAACCGCCCGCCTGCCGCTGATGGGAGTGCGCCAAGCCTATCACGGCAGCATGATGGGGGCCGTGCTGGCCTTTGCGGTTATTGCCAGAATTCGCGAGGCACAGAAGGCTCTCGGGGTGCAAAGCGGCGAGTTGTCTTGGATTCTGGACGACAATCTGCCGATGCGCCATATGATCGAGCAGTTTGGCGGCGTAGCTTATAAAACCTACCGCATTTACGACCGCGACCTGATCTGATGGAGGTGGCCTCCGCTCCTGAGACGCGCTTCGACGTCCTGGTGCTGGCGGCCGACCGGGGCCCGCAGGACCCGGTGTCCTGTGCCGCCGGCGTGGCGCACAAGTGTCTGGCGCCCGTCGCCGGAAAGCCGATGCTGGAGCGTGTCGTCGCCGCGCTGGCGGCCAGCCCCTGGGTCGGGCGTATCGCGATCTCGTTGAACGATCCGGCCTTGGCGGCGCAGATCGGGGCGCTGGTGCCGCTCTGCGACAGTGGGCGCGTGCTGCCGCTGCAGGCGGCGGGGTCGCCAAGCCAGAGTGTACTCAAGGCCGCTGACGAGTTGGATCGGCCTTTCCCGCTGCTGGTCACCACCGCCGACCATGCGCTGCTGACCACGGAAATGGTCGACCACTTCTGCGCCGCCAGCCTGGCGTCGGGGGCGCAGGTCACAGCCGGAGTCACCGCCGCCGGCGTGTTGCTGGCGCGCTACCCGCAGTCGAAGCGCACCTACCTCTCTTTCCGGGATGAGCGCTATTCCGGCAGCAACCTCTTCGCGCTGATGACCGAAGAGGGCCTGCAGGGGCCACAGCTCTGGCGCCGCGTCGAACAGCAGCGCAAGAAACCTTGGCGCATCGCCGCGATCTTCGGGCCTGGGCTGCTGGTGAGCTATTTGTTGCGGCGGTTCAGCCTGGACGAGGCCATGGCTCGCATCTCGGCGCGCCTGGGCCTTTCGGTGGCAGCCGTCAAGATGCCCTTTGCCGAGGCCGCCATCGACGTCGATAAGGCGGAAGACCTGGAACTGGTCGAGAAGATTCTCGGGGGGAGCTAGAGCGGATCCGGGTTGACTGAAATCGCCTTGGGCGATCCATCGACCCGGTGAACCTGCTCTAGGAAGAGCTGGCGGAAACCCGGGTTTCGTCCGGCTTGAGCTGCCAGGATTCCACCATGCGCAGCGCCGACTGCACGTCTACGGGGTAGTCGACCTCGCACCAGTCATGACCACTGATGGTCACGGCCTGGATCTCTATTTCCGAGGCCAGCGCAGCGATGATCGAGAGGTACCACTGCCGGAGGGCGGTAGGCTCGACCATGGCGCTCTCCAGGGTTGCGACGAAACGTCGCGGCCCGTCACCCCGGAAATAGAGCATGCCGATGGATTCGCCGTGCACCCGTTCCGCCGGCAGGGTCTTGCCGATGTCGAGCAGGCGGCCGTCCCGCAGCTCCACCTTCATATCGTCGTCGTCGTACTTGTCCTTGTGGTCGACGGCCAGGCTGATCGGCGCCTCGGGGCTGGCCAGCAGCGTCTGGAGGACCGGCAGGCTGAACAGGGTGTCGCTGTTCAGCAGCAGGAAGTCTCCGACCATCTCGCTGCGCGCCATCCAGCAGGTCGCCAGGTTGTCGGCGACGCCGTAGAAGGGGTTGTAGACGATCCTGAAGCTGGCCTGGGGCCAGCGCCGGGCGAAGCGCGCCAGGTTGCGCTCAACCGACGGCAGGTTGAAGCCGGCAAGGAACACAATCTCGTCGACGCCGCAGTCGATCAGCGACTCGACCTGCCATTCCAGCAGGGACTTGCCACCGATCTCGAGCAGCGCTTTGGGTTCCACTTCGGTGAGGGGGAGCAGGCGCCTGCCTTGGCCGGCGCCGATGATCAGTGCTTTCAACTCGGGTAAGTTTCCCACGTGGCGGTTTTTTGGCTTTGACCCAGCCGGTCGTTTGATCACATGTTCCTTTGAATAGGTCAACCTTTGAACTGCCGCGAGTCGGCAGCGGTATTGCAATGTTCACGCTTGCCCACATTTCCGACCCGCATCTGGGGCCCTTGCCGCCGGTCCGGGTCGCCGACCTGCTGAATAAGCGGTTTTTCGGCTATCTTTCCTGGATGCGCCGGCGCCGGGCGCTCCACCAGCCGGAAGTGCTGGCCGCCCTGGCCGAGGACCTCGACCTTTTGGCCCCCGATCACCTGGTGGTGACCGGCGATCTGACCAATATTGCGTTGCCTGAGGAGTTTACCCGGGTCGCCGAGTGGCTGCACGGCCTGGGCGCGCCCGAGGCGGTTACCGTCATCCCCGGCAACCATGACGCCTATGTGGCGGTCCCTTGGGAGGCCTCGTTCGCCAAGTGGCAAGCCTTTTTGGCCAGCGATCCGGCGGAAAACGGTGCGGGCGGACCGTCGCCGTCTTCGCCTGAGGTCTTTCCGACCCTGCGCTATCGCGGGCCCGCGGCCATTGTCGGCCTCAGTTCGGCCCAGCCAACGCCGCTGTTCTGCGCCCATGGCACACTTGGCCAAGCCCAGCTTGAGCGCCTTGATGCCGAGCTGCGGCGATTGGGCAAAGAGGGCTGGTTCCGCGTGGTACTGGTGCACCACCCACCGATTCTGGACAAGATCGCCTGGCGCAAACGCCTGGTCGATGCGGCGCCCTTTCGCCGGGTGGTCGCCGAGGCGGGCGCCGAGCTGATCCTGCATGGCCATGATCACACCTTCGGCATTGAGCGGATCGACACGGTCGGCGCTTCGATCCCGGTCATCGGGGTGCCTTCGGCATCGGCCGGCAGGGATGGCAAGAAGCCGCTGGCGCACTATCAGCTCTATGGTATCGAGCAGTTGGGGAACGGTTGGCGCGTCGATGTGACGGCCCGTGGCTTTGACCCGGTCAGCGGCCGATTCCGAGAGGCCCGTTGCTACAGCCTCTAAATCCCCCGGTGACTAGAGGTAGAGGACCGAGACTCGCAGGTTGGTCAGGCTATCCTGGATCGAGAAAAGGGTTTCTTTCTGTTTCGGTTTACCGAAGCTGAATCCGGGGTTGTTGGAGAAACCATAGCCTTCCGAAGGAATGCCAAGGAAGTTGCGATCGAACTCTTTGTTCCCATTCTCATCGTGATAAAGTGCGACTGTGTAGCGGCCGGTGGAGGGAGCGTTGAGACACAGCTGGGTTTCGCCCTCCCGTGCCTCTACCCGAATTCGATCGAGCCGCGCGCCTCTTTTCAGGAAGGTTTCGGGGTTGTCGTCATAAAGGACTGCGGTTATTAGGCCTTTGGAACTACGGACATTTTCCACTGTCACTTGGATTGCCGCAGGGGTTGTGTCTTCGCAGGCTGCGGCTGCAGGTTCGGCGCGCGGGGATGGCGAGACGCTGAGGCAGGACAAGACCAGGACAGTGCCAGCTACCAGCGACAGCTTCGCCGGCTTTCGCGAGATCGACCAGGAGCGGAATTCCGTCATCGCATCACCCATATAGCTCACAATAGAAGGCCACCTATCGGAGGCGCTGCTTGATGGTACGGCGAAAAGGCCCGTGCCATCCCCGCCCAACGCAGGTGCCCCATCGCCACTTTTAGCGAGGTATGACTGACCCGTGACTTTGTCAAGCCGCCCCAATGCAACCATGGTCAAGTTCGGCTATCCCGATAGCCTGATCTGCGACTACGACAGCTGGGTGGTGCTGTTGCGCCCGCACCAGGCGACGCTTGGCGCGCTGGTGCTGGTCTGCAAGGACCCGGTTGAGGCCTTCGGCGACGTCTCTGCCGCGGCTTTTGCCGAACTGCAGCAGGCCACAGCGGACATCGAAGCCGGGCTCAGCGCCTTCCGACCCTATCAGAAGATCAACTACCTGATGCTGATGATGGTCGACCGGGACGTCCATTTTCACGTGCTCCCGCGCTATGAGCAGGAGCAGGCATTCGGGGGAAGGCTCTATGCCGACAACGGCTGGCCGGCTGTTCCCGATCTTGCGGGTGGGACCCAACTCGATGCCTCGGCGCAAGCCGACCTGGTGGCGGCGGTGAAGGCCGCTTGGCCCGGCGCGCGGGACTAGGGACGAAGAAGGACCGCCGGCAGGCATGTCGATCATCAACACTTACATCCTGCGGCAGACAATGGGGCCGCTTCTGGCGGCCATCGCAATCGCCCTGCTGGTGCTTCTCACCGAGCGTATGTTGCGGGTCCTCGACCTTGTGCTCGACTCGCAGGGTGGTCTTGCCGTGTTGCTCCAGATGCTGACCTTTCTGGTGCCGCACTACGTGGCGCTGGCGTTGCCGGCTGCGTTCTTTCTGGGCGTGCTGCTGGCCTTCAGCCGTTTGCACCAGAATCGGGAACTTGACGCCTTGGGGTCGGCCGGGATCGGACTGCCCCGGCTGATCAGGCCGGTCATGGTGCTCGCCGTGGCGCTCACGGTCGTTTCTGCGGCAAATTTCTCCGTTGGCCAGCCTTATGCCCGCTATATCTATCGGGCGCTGGTGCACGACATGGCAAAAGCGGCAGCCAACGTCTATCTGCAGGAACGAACCTTCATTGAGGTAAAGGGCGTCACCTTCATGGCCGAGCGGATCCACCAGGGCAGCCAGGAGTTCGCGGAAGTTTTCATCTACGAGGAAGCCGAGGACGGCAAGACCACGACCTTGACGGCGGAGAGGGGCAGATTGAATGTCGGCAGTTCGGGGGAGCGCTCGACGCTTCTTTTGAGTGACGGTGTTCGCCTGGAGACGGCAAAGCCGGCAACAGCCGAAGGCAGCGGCCAGGATAGCGGTTTTGGCGTGCTGAAATTCGGCCAATTCCAAATACCCATAGACCTTGTGCCGCCGGAGGGGTTTCGTCCGCGCGGCGAGGACGAGCGCGAACTGACTCTGTGGGAGCTTTGGGAACAACGCGCGACGCCGCCGCCGGGGGTCGAAGAGGATGAGATGCTGGCCGAGTTCCACGACCGCCTGGTGCGCAGCTTCTCGGTCTTGTTCTTGCCGTTCCTGGCCATTCCTTTCGCGCTTGGCCCAAGACGGACCCGGCAGGCCTACGGCATCGCCGCCGGGCTTATTGTTCTCGTGATCTACAACCAGTTTCTCAGCATCGGCAAATCGCTGTCCTCCATCGGCGAGGTCTCGCCAATGGTAGGGCTGTGGCTGCCGTTTGCCGTTCTGGCGCTGGGCAGCGGATACCTCTTCCACCGTCGCGCCGTTGTGGTGTCGAGTGGCGGTTGGGCAAAGTTATCGCCTGTCGGGGCGCTTGAAAGCCTCGTGCAGGCTCTGCGTCCGCGTCCCGGGGGTACAAGACGGCAAGAGCCCGAATGAGTATCTTCGCGGTATATCTGACGCGCCTGCTGCTGGCCCGCTTCCTGCTCCTGCTCTTTGGCATGACGGCTTTCCTGCTCGGGCTCGATCTGATGGTCAATGCCAACGGCGTTCAGGAAAAGGGAGACGGCGTGTCGGCGCTGGGCCGCTATGCCTTGTTGAGAACCCCGACCATCGTTTCGGACTTGATCAAGATTGCCTCCTTGCTGGCCGGTTTGCTCACCTTTGCCTCACTGATCCGGCATGGGGAATTGACGGCGATCTGGAACGCAGGGGTTTCGCAATTCGGGTTGTTCCGGCGATTGCTGCCGGTCGCGCTGCTGCTCGGCGGCCTGCAGTTCATTGTCGACGACCAAGCCGTCCCTGTGAGCATCGATGCAATTCGGGAGTGGGGTGTCGGCGACAAGGATCTGCTGCGCGAATCGACCCGCACCAAGGGCGTGACCTGGATCCACGTGGGGAGTGATATCATCCGCGTTCCAACCGGAAACATCGATGAGGCGAGCCTCACCGACTTCACCATTTTTCAACGCGACGCCAAGGGTTATCTCTTGGCCCGCATGGAGGTCGCCAGCGCGCGCTACGTCGATGGCATCTGGCTGCTCTCCGACATCACCATCAGGTCCAGCGAGGGCGGCCGCGTCGAGCGCGAGGCCCAGCGCGATTTGAGAATCGACTTGGACCCGGATAGCCTGAAGCACCTGAGCTCCCACCCGAGGCATTTGTCTTTCGACCAGACACGCCGTTTCGCCGGCGGTGATGGGCAGGGCACCTGGGCGCCCTATCTCTACGAAACCTGGCTCTACGAAAAGCTGATCGCTTGTCTGGTGCCATTGCTGATGCTGCTCCTCAGCGCGGCATTGGCCCAGCAGTCGCAGCGCGCCGGGCATGTCGAAGTTCTCTATCTCGGAGGCATCCTGGCCGGTTTCGTATTCTTTATTTTCAACGGCGTCACCCTGGCCATGGGGGAGGTGGGGCTGCTGCCGCCGCTGATCGCCAGCGGCGTGCCCGTGATCGCCTTCATGGCATTGGCCGGCAGCGTCATCTACTGGCACGAGCTTAAGAGCCGCCCCGCATAGACGACGGGCGGGTCGGTTCCTTGACAAGCATGGCCGGGTCCGATTAATGGAGCAAGCCGTCCCACCCGCCATCCGCGCGGCCGGAGGGGCCCCTAACATGACCCGTCCGACAGAAAGAGTTCACGTGCGCGCCGAGACCGATTCGCAGCCTATTTCCGCCTGTATCCTCGGCGCCAACGATCCGCAGGTCTGGTGCGACAGCGCCGCAAACCGGCTAAGCCGCAGCTTGGCGCGACAGGGCCTGGAGCGCGTCGTCAGGGAAGCGGACCTGCCCGGCCAGGACGACGCCGTCGTTCTGCTGCGCGCCGACTGCGTCATCGACGGGCCGCTGCTGAAAGCGCTGCTTGAGGCGCCGGGCGCTGCGCTGCTGTCCAACGGTGCCCTCGCCGGCGTTCCGGTCGCGATTCATGCGCCTGCCGGGCTGGCGGAAGCGGCGGCGGAGGTGCTGCGGAGCGGCGCCGTCGAGGCTCTGCCTTCCGGCCTGCGGTCGGTCACCAGCGCCGACCTCGGGGCTTCCTACTGGCAGGCCCTGCGCAAACGCGAAGACCCCTATGCCCTGGTCCTCCAACCGGAGATCCTGGGGAAGATCGAATGGCGCATGTTCATGGGCACCTACAAAGGGGCCACGGACTTCGTGACCAAATGGTTCTGGCCGTTGCCGGCCTTCCACGTCACCAAGCTTTGCGCGCGCCTGGGCATCACGCCGAACCAAGTCACGGCGATCAGTCTGGTGGCGGTCATTGCCGCCTTCTATTGGTTCTGGGAGGGCAACTGGCTGCCCGGCCTGCTGGCCGCCTGGCTGATGACCTTCCTGGACACCGTGGACGGCAAGCTGGCGCGCATCACGCTCAAATCCAGCAAGTTCGGCAATTTCTTCGACCATTCCATCGATCTCGTCCATCCGCCTTTCTGGTATTGGGCCTGGGCGCAGGGGATGCAGCAGGGACCGCATGCCGTGCCGCAGGAGGAACTGCTCGTGATGCTCGTGGTGATTGTTGCCGGCTACGTCCTGCAGCGGGTTATCGAGGGGATTGCCATCTGGCGCTTCGGCATCGAGATCCACGTCTGGCGGCGCATCGATACCTGGTTCCGCCTGTTCACGGCGCGGCGCAATCCCAACCTGGTGCTGCTCACGTTGTTTGCCGTGTTTGGGCGGCCCGACCTCGGCTTGGCCGCGGTAGCGATCTGGACGGCGGTCTGCCTGCTGCTCCACGTTCTGCAACTCCTGCAGGGCTTCGCGGCGGCGCGGCACGGCAAGCTGCTGTCCTGGATGGCAGGGCCGGCTTGAGCATGACGAAGGTCGGCGTCATCACCAATCCGGGAAGCCAAAAAAACAAGAAGGGACTCGGCGAACTGCAGCGTCTGCTCGATGATACGCCCGATGCTTCCCATGTCGTCCTTGAGTCGATCACTGACATTCCGGAAATCCTGAAAGACTTCGCCCGCCGTGAGGTGGGCCTGGTCGCCGTCGCCGGAGGGGACGGCACGGTGCAGGCGGTGCTGACCGAACTATACGGGCAGCGTCCCTACGAAACGGCGCCGACGCTGGCCGTGGTACCGCGGGGCATGACCAACATGATCGCCGCCGACGTGGGCCTGCGCCGACGCGGCAGCCTGGCGAAGATGTTGAAGAAAGCCACCGACGGCACCCTGGAAGAAGTCAGCGTGATGCGGCACATTCTCAGGCTTGAGAATGCCCTGAACCATCAGCCGCTATACGGTATGTTCTTCGGTGGGGCCGGCATCAACCGCGCCATCGACGCCTGCCGTGCGAAGGTCCACCCCTATAAACTCGAGGCGGACCTCGCGGCGGGCTTTACTCTGGCGGGGCTCCTCTGGAGCTGGCTGTTCCACGGCGGCGAGGGCAGCAAGAAGGGCGGTACGATATTCTACGGCGATAGGATCGCGGTGACGCTCGACGACCAGCAAACAGAAATCACGGAGAGCCTCGTTATTCTGGCCACGACGCTGGATCGGCTCCTCTTCGGCAGCCGTCCTTTCTGGGGCGGCGGCGCCGGGCACATGCGCTTTACGTCGATCGCTTACCCGCCCGAGCGCATACTGCGCTACGCTTGGCGTTTGCTCTTTGGGGGTGAGCAACGGAATCTGCCGGAGACGTCATATACCAGCCGGACCGTGAACCGCATCGCCCTGGAGATGGATTGTCCTTTCACCCTGGACGGCGAGCTATTCGAGCCGACACCGGGTCGGCCCGTCATCCTGACGGCCGAAGATCAAGCCCGCTTCGTGAGGCTCTAGGGACATGGCTGGGGGCGATCCGGGCGACAATCTTGAGACAATGCTGCGCGGCGAGACGGTGCAGCCGGTCGCCGCGCCTATCGCCGCCATTGTAGAGGCGGCTTGCGGCCGCCATGGCGCCTCGGTGTCGGCGGTGCTGTTCTACGGGTCCTGCCTGCGCCTGAACGGCGACGACGGGAAGATCGTCGATCTCTATGTCGTGGTCGACAGCTACGCGGCTGCCTACGGGGCGGGCCTGCGCGCCTTTCTCAATTGGGCCTTGCCGCCGAACGTCTTCTACCTCGAAGCGCCCTTCGAGGGGCGCACCGTCCGAGCCAAGTATGCGGTGATTTCCCTGGCCGATTTCGCGGCCGGGGCTTCCGGGCGCTGGTTCCACCCCTACCTCTGGGCGCGCTTTGCGCAGCCCTGCCGCCTGGCTTATTGCCGCGATGGGGCGGTGGAGGCGCGCATCCTGTCGGCGCTGGCCGCGGCGATCCGCAAGGTCGTCGGTGAAGGCTTGGCGCTGGTTGGTACCAGCTTCACCAGCCGCGAGCTCTGGGTTTCGGTATTCCGGCAGACCTACCGGACCGAGCTGCGCGCGGAGTCGCCGGAGCGGGCGGCCGAGATCTACCTGGTGGACCAGGATCACTATACGCGCGCAGCCGAGGCGGCTCTGCCGGCCTTGGGGGCGACCAGGGCCGAAGAAGGCGGGAAGACTGAAGCCGGGACACGCTGGCAAGCCCCGCAAATAGCGGCGCCTGGCGCCAGGTGGTGGCTGCGCCGTGTGCAGGGCAAGCTGCTCTCGGTGGCACGCCTCGTAAAAGCAGCCTTCACCTTCCAGGACGGCGCCCAGTACCTGCTGTGGAAGATCGAAAGGCATTCCGGCGTTACCATAGAGGTAACGCCCTGGCAGCGCCGCCACCCGGTGCTGGCCTCGACGGTGCTGTTCTGGCGCCTCTATCGCAAGGGCGCGTTTAGATAGACCTGCGCGTTGCCTCCTGGCCGCAGGCAGGGCCTGCGCCGTGACCTATTCCGCGGCGGACTGCGTATCCTGCCAGGCCTTCAGGGCCTGATAGGCTTGATCGAATACCTCGCAGACACGCTGGACCTGCTGTGGCGTATGAGCGGCCGAGAGGCTGCAGCGCAGCAGGCAGGAGCCGTCGGGCGTGCCCGGCGGTAGAGCGAGGTTCACGTAAACGCCGGATTCGATCAGCGCATTCCACATGAACACGGCGGCCTCTTCGTTTGGCATCTTTACCGCGATGATCGGGCTGGTCTCGGCGCAGATCGAAAATCCGAGATCTTTCAATCCGTTATAGAGCGCACGTGCATTTTCCCAGAGCTGCTTGCGCAACCCCGGCTGGGATTGGATTTTGCGCAGGGTGGCCATTGCCGTGGCGACGCTCGAAGGCGAGGAAGAGGCCGTGAACATGTAAGGCCGGCTGGTGAAGCGCAGTTGCTCGAATTCGGGATTGTCCGACGCGCCGAAGCCGCCGACGGCACCCAGGCTCTTGCTGAAGGTGCCCACCACATAGTCGACGTCCTTCTCGACGCCCATGGCCTCGGCGGTACCGCGTCCGTGGTCGCCGAAAACGCCGAGAGAATGAGCCTCGTCGACCAGCAGGTCGACGCCGTGGCGTCGCTTCACGTCGACGAACTCGTCGAGCGGTGCCTGATCGCCCAGCATGCTGTAAATGCCCTCGACCACGATCAGCTTGCTTGAGGTGTCGTCCTTCAGGCGCTCCAGACGCTTGTCCAGATCGGTCGGCGAATTGTGCCGGAAGCGGATCAGCGTGGCGCCGCTCAGGCGGCAGCCGTCATAGATGCTGGCGTGGGAGTCGGAATCGAGAAGGATGATGTCCTTCGGTCCCGCAAGCCCGGCGATAACGCCGAGGTTGGCCTGGTAGCCGGTCGGAAAGACCATGGCGAAGCGGCGATCGAGAAAGGCCGCGATCTCGCTTTCCAGGGCGCGGTGGCTGGCATAGGTGCCGTTGGCAATGCGCGAGCCCGTCGTACCCGTCCCTTCGCGCCTGATGGCCTCGACTGTGGCCTCGATGCAATCCGGATCGAAGGTCAGCCCAAGGTAGTTGTTGGTGCCGACGAGGATGACTTCGCGTCCGTCGATGATCGCCTCGGTGGCCGAGACGATGCGGTCCATGCCGACGTTGAAGGGGTCCCTGCCAGCAGCCAGAAGGCTGTCGTGGCGTTCGGCAACTTTATCGTACTTGTCGAAAAGACTCATAGGATCAACCCTTGCTCAATTGCGCGAGCACTACGTCAACCAGATCCTTGGGACTGTTTACATCTGGGAGCAGGCTGATGGGAATATCGATGTCGAAGTTGTCTTCGATTTCCATGACCAAATTCATGGCGGCGACTGAATCCATATAGAGATCAGCGGAGAGGTCCGTTTCCAGCGTAATCTCGATTCCCTTTGGATTAAAGGGTTGGAGGAGTCTAATGACCTCCTCTTGGACCTTATCGGCAGTCCACTGCATATCTTCCCCTCATGATCGGGTCTGGTCCTCCGTTGTCCCTAGGCTTCCCGGCCGGCGATTGTGACATGCACCTCGCGTCGCAGGGTGCCGGAATCAAAGCCAGCCAGCAGCCTTATACCACGCGATAGTCCTTGAGAAACCCTCATCCAGGCCAACAATCGGACGCCAGGAAGTGAAATCGCTGAGCAGGTCATTGCGAGAGACCCAGTCCTGGTGGGCGATCTCGCTCACCTTACCCTGGGACAGAACGGGCGCGCGGCCCGTCACGGTGGCCCCCGCCACGCTGGCGGCGGCTGCCAGACGCTGCAGGAAATAGGGGACGGCAATTGCTCTGATGCGGCGATCGAACTGGCGTTCGGCAGCGGCCAATACTTCGTTCCAGCCATAGCCGTCCTGGCTACCGTCATCCAGTTCCATGATCTTTCCGCTCGGCAAGGCCTGCTCCAGCAGGTCGGTCGCCGCGGCGGCCAGGTCTTCGACGTAGATCATGGAAAATCGGCCGTCGCCGCCAGGGCGCAGGGCCAAGCCGCGCGCGAACTGACTGAACAAAGGCAGGGTCGCCCGGTCCCCCGGACCATAAACCACAGGCGGCCGCAGCACCTGCCAGTCCAGGCCTGTGCCGATTTGCCGCAGACGGTCTTCGGCCTGCCGCTTGCTGCGGGCATAGGGCGACAACTGCGGCTCGCGGGCTGCGAGCGACGAGATCAGAATGAAGCGGGGCGGGGAGGCGCCGGCGGTGGCGGCTCTCAGCAGGTTTGCCGTCCCCTCGGTATTTACCCGATGAAAGTCGCCGACCCTGCGCGCCGCCACCAGTCCGGCGCAGTGAATGACCGCATCGGCGCCCGAAACCAGTTCGGCAAGCGCGGAAGGGGAATCCAGGTCACCTTGGACAGGGGTGAGCCCCGAACCGGCCGCGGCAAGCCCGCCGGGACGTCGGGTCAGGGCTTTGACCTGCCAGCCTGCTGCGATAAGCCGCCGCTGGATATGACCACCGACGAAGCCCGATCCGCCAGTCAGTGCGATGCAGCCGCGAGACATCGAAGGGGTATTCATAGTTGGCCGGACAGTCTTCGATGGCGCGGGCCTGGAAACCGCAAAGCGGTCACCCGGCGTTGGCCGTGCGACGCGCGGTACTGCGCGCGCGATCTATTGTCGCTGCTTTGAATAGACCGGGGCAGGGTCGTCGGTCAGGCTGTCGGCGAGGTTGAGATCGCTTATCTCTCCGGAGATGTAGTCCGCCTTTACCGCCGACCGGCTCAGTTTACCGGAAGAGGTGAATTTCAGGGTCTTCGGCGGCACGAGGACAACCCGGCTGTCGGCGCCGCAGGTCTTGCGGACCGTGGCTGCGACTTTCTTGCGCAGGTTCTCGCGGGAGACCGCGTCGTGCAAGCGACACTGCAAGACCACGATCATGCGCTCGTTGTCTCCGGGCTCTATGACCGAGAAGCAGGCGACATCACTGCCGCGAACCTCTTCAAGGGCCTCCACCGCCCATTCCACGTCCTGGGGCCAGATGTTGAGGCCGTTGAGAATGACCAGATCCTTGCGGCGCCCGGTCACCACCAAGCGCCCGTCGACCGTGTAACCGAGATCGCCGGTGTCGAGCCAATTGTCCTCGGTGGTCATTGCCGCGGTTGCGGCCGGGTCGTTGTAGTAGCCTTCCATGATGCTCGGTCCGCGCACCACGATCCGCCCGATGTGATGGTCGGGCAGGCGGTCGTTCTTCTCGCTGCGGACTTCCACCTCATGGTCGGGCAGGGGGGAGCCACAGATGACAAAGGACCGGGCGGCGCGGCTGTTACCCTTGGTTTTGACCGGCGTTACGTTGCCGGTATGGGTAAAGTGCTCCTGGTCGATGCGGTCGACCTCGACGCCCTTTTCGAGCGGCGCGAAAGTGACCGCCAGGGTCGATTCAGCCAAGCCGTAACTGGGCAGGAAGGCCTTCGGCGAGAAGCCGGTTTCGGCAAAGGTCCCGGCAAAGCGCTCAAGGGTCTCGGCCCGTACCATCTCGCCGCCGATCCCGGCTACCCGCCAGCGCGACAAGTCGATGGTCTTGGCCGAACCGTTCAGGCCGCGGGTGGCACAGAGCTCGTAGCCGAAGGTGGGGCTGAACGAAATCGTACCGCCATACTGCGAAAGCAGCTTCAACCAGGTCAGCGGGCGCAGCGCGAAGCTCTTGGTGGCCAGATAGTCGATGGTGATCTGGCTGAGCATGGGCGTCAGGCAGAACCCGACCAGGCCCATGTCGTGATAAAGCGGCAACCAAGAGGTGCTGCGATCGCCCTGGCGGAGCTTGAGGCCATGTTGGCCGATGCCGCGGGCGTTGCTGGTGAGGGAGCGCTGGGTCGCGAAAACACCGCGCGGCAGGCTGGTGCTGCCGGATGAATATTGAATGTAGCAGGCTTCGTCGCTGGCGAAGGGCCTGAGCTCGCCGCCTTCGGCAGGCAAGTTATAGAAATCCTCCGGGGTGCCGACCATCTTGAGGTCGCTCGACGCCTCTTTCAGATAGTGCAGCATATCCGCCGACCCGACGGCGATTTCAGCGCCCGCCTTGCTGATCATGGAGCGCAAGCGCTCGACATAGGCCTCGTGCCCGCCGAGGTGGATCGTCATCGGCACGGGAACAGGGATCATGCCCGCGTACTGGCAGGCATAGAAGAAGATCAGGAAGTCGGGGCTCGTCTCGGCGATCAGGGCGACCCGCGTTCCACGTTGAACACCGGCCCGGTCGAACCGCTGGGCCAGGGCAACGGCCTTGTCCCGGATCTCCCGATAGGTCAACGCTTCACGGAGTTCGCCTCTGGGCGAGAAGAAATTACAACCGGTTTCGCCTTTTGCGGCGTACTCCAATCCGTCGACGATTGTCTCAAATTCTGCGATACGGAATGACAGGTTGCTGTTCGTAGATGCCGTAACACTTGGCATTAATAGATCCCTAGATTGCCTTCTTTGGTCTCTCAGTTGTCTTGCCGGACTTTATTTTTATTTAAAGCTCTTCTTACCTTCTCGGTGGTCCCCCCCTTGGTGCCGAAGACTCTTGAAATTCCAAGATAAATCGGCCCGTCGCCAGGAACTCGCACGCCGGCAGCGTGGAGCTCTCTGCAAAATCGCATCCTCTATCGTCTTATTACACTCGCGTTAAACATAGAAGACGTCAAAGAGCTTACTCCCCCTCGAATTCACCGCCATGCCCCCGGTATCTACCTCGAATTCACCTTTTCGATTCCGACCAGTCGCAAGCCGTGCGATTCGTTTTGTCCACTATAGATTAGTCATTTACGACAGAAGTAGCGGTGGATCAATCAACAGGTGCCATATACAGCGCCTAAAACCTTAATATGATCCAACTTTCGGGGGGCTATCTAGCCCAGCCTGGCGCTTCTGCCAAGGCGAAGGTGGTCCGCTGAATCCTATTTTGGCCTCTAATTCGCCGGTTCTCCGCGCTTTATCGTTGATCGTGGTTAAATTCGAAGACCTTCTAATTAGGTAATATTACGTAACAAAATGTTACCACGAGTTCTTTTGATTGGTCCGGGCGACTGGCGGTAATTACCGCTGGCGGCGCGGGTCACAAGGCCGGGAAGGGCATTATCGGAGCGGGCCGCAGGCGAACAAAGGGTCTGCGGCGACCTGTGGCGGGGGAGGCCGACCTTTTGGCCACCGCGGTTGAACGCGGCAGCCCAGCAGGTCAAATCGGCCGGCACCACACCTTTTCCTCTGCGCCTTTTGGGCCCTCTGCTTGGTCAGTGACGCTGAACTCGCCCGGTATTTGGCACTCGCGCCGCCGGCAAAACCCCGTCAGGCTGCGGTGAGGAAGCGAAAATCGGCAGACGACAAACAAAATTTCCACTTCGCAGACCGGCAGCGGACCAGTTTGCGGCCAAGCAGGGATGGTTTCCCGCAATTGTTAATTGCACGCAACCCCTTCCGCTTACTATTCTGTGGATAAATAAGAAAGCGGTACGCGAAAAACGAGGCCGCACAAGGGAGGAATGTGACGCGATGCTCATTTTGATTGTCGACGATCACCCGCTGGTGTGTTCGGCATTGGAAGGCATGCTGAAGACGGCGTTTGATCCCTGCGAACTGATGCAGGCTCACTCGGCTGCGGAAGCTCTACAGACCGTGAAGCAGCTTGATGACATCGATCTGGTGCTGCTGGATCTGAAGCTGCCGGACGTCGAAGGTTTCCAGGGCCTTATGCAATTGCGCAAGGAAGTACCGAAAATCCCGATTCTGATCCTGTCGGGACTGGAAGATGCGCGGCTGGTCCAAATGGCGCGCAGCTATGGGGCGCTCGGCTTTGTGAACAAGAAAGCCTCTGCCGCAGAGATCGTCTCGGCGGTCCGCGAAGTCCTCGCCGGCAACATGGTCTTCGGCTCCGCCGCGGTCCTCGCCCCTTCCAGGGACCTGGAAGAACTGGACCAGGTCTCACGGGTGATCGGCAGCTTGACGCCGCAGCAGACCACGGTGCTGCGCCTGCTCGGTGAAGGCCTTTTGAACAAGCAGATCGCCTATGAACTATCGATCAGCGAGTCCACGGTGAAGGCTCACGTTTCGGCGATTTTGAAGAAGCTTGAGGTTTCGTCGCGCATGCAGGCCGTGTTGCTCGCCCAACGCGGGGTGCTGGGTCAGCCTTCGGGGCAGATGGCGGCATCGGAAGCCGAACTGGTCTCCATCGACAGGTGAAACAGATAGGCGCGTAGCTGCGCGGGCTTCATCGGCTTCGAGAAGTATTCGATGCCCGAGGCCTTGGCTCGTTCCTTTACTTCGCGAGAATGATCGGCGGTCACGAGGATGCCGGGCAGGTCCTGCCCCAGGCGCTTGCGTAGCATGATGATCGCATCGATGCCGTCAATGTCCCCATCAAGGTGCAGATCTGCGATGATCGCTTTCGGCGTCAGCGAATCGCGCTGTGCGATCTCCAATAAGGCGGGATAGGAAGGCGCGGTGATACTGGCCAGGTGCCAGTAGTCGAACAGGGTGGTCATTGCATCGGCCACGCCTTCGTCGTTTTCCAGGACGAAAAGAGGGCCGTCGGCGAGCAGTACAGGGTTCGTTTGAGCCCGCTCGTCGCCCTCTGCCGATCGGTCGACCGGCGTGACGGCGCTGTCCCGGCCGGAATCGACCGGCAGCAAGGGCACCGTCAAGGTAAAGCAGGAACCGCCACCGACGTGCGATTGCAGGCCGACCTGGTGGCCCAGCAGGTCGGCGGCACGTTTGACAATGGCGAGCCCGAGGCCCAGGCCCGTGGTTTGCGACCTTGCCGGTGCGGCGCGCTTGAACTCCTCGAAAATGGCCTGGTGGTTCTCTGCGGCGATGCCAGTGCCGGTATCGTGGATTTCAATCGAGATGTTATCGCCGTGGCGCCGCGCGCCCAGCAGGATGGAACCCGTTTCGGTGTACTTCAGCGCATTGGACAACAGGTTCTGCACGATGCGGCGCAGCAGTTGGGCGTCGGAGCGCACCACGGCCGAGCAGTTGACCCGGCGCAGCCGCAGATTTCTTTGCTTGGCGAGGCCCCCGAACTCGGCTTCCAGCGTCTCGAACAGCTCACCGATGTCCACTGCGGTCAGCCGAGGGTGATAGCCGCCGGCATCCATCTTGGAGATATCCAGCAGGGTGCTGAGCAGGGCCTCGGTCGATTGAAATGCCTTGGTGATGTTCTCGAGAAGTCCGCGCGCGCCGGGATCGACCAGGGGAGAAGCTTCCAGGGCAGAGAGATAGAGGCGCGCCGCGTTGAGCGGCTGCAGCAGGTCGTGGCTGGCCGCCGCGAGAAAGCGGGTCTTGCCGAGGTTGGCGGCTTCCGCCGCCTTGCGGGCTCGATCGAGATCGGCGGCGGTTTGTTCGTGGCGCCGCACTTCGTCTTGCAGGATTTCGTTCAGGCGGCGCAGTTCGAGGGTGCGCTCGTCGACGCGCTTTTCCAGCTCCTCCTTGCTCTGTTCCAACAGCTTGGCGGCTTTTATCTGTGCCGAGATATCGGTCATCGTCACGACAAAGCTGTTGTCGGGCATGGTGCGGAAATTGGCCGCCACGAAGCGGCCGCCGGGGTAGGAGAGCTCGATCCGCAGGGGATAGCGCTTCTTTGGATTGTTGATCCACTCGTAGACTTCGCGCCGGCGGTCGTTCGACACTTCGGCGCCATAACGCCAGACCTGCCGCGTGAGCTTCTTGAGGCTCATGTCGGAATGCATGCCGGCATAGGGCAGGCTCAACAGCATCGCGGCCTGGGAGTTCCAGGCAACCAGCTTTAAATCTGCGTCGAAGACCACGACGCCCTGGGCGATGTTCGCCACGGTGGTCGCCAGCAGACCCGACTGCTCGGCCACCTTGGTGAGCCGGCGGGTTTCCTCCAGGCGGCGGAAGTGGGTGATCTCGGTGACGATCGTCACCTTGCCGCCGTCATTTGTGGCCCTCTCGCTGATCTGGATCCAGCGGCCGTCGCTCAAGAGCTGCTGAAACTGACAGCTCTTGCGGCGGTGGTATTCCACCCGCGAAGTAATCCAGGCTTCAGGGTCGGTTACCGCCTCGACGATGATGCCGCTCTCCGCCGCCGCCCGCACGATGTCCTTGAAGTGGCTGCCGGGCTTCAGGATGTCGCCGAGGCCGGGCAGGAAATCCTGGTACTTGCGATTGCAGAGCACGATGCGATCGTCGTTGTCGTAGAGGATGAAGCCTTCGCCGATGGCGTCGATGGCCTGCTGCAGTTGCTGGCGGGCAATCTTCGCCTCGCTCATGGCGCGGGCCAGGCGCTGGATACGCTTTTCCACGCTGGTTTCCAGCTCGGCGACCGACTGAAACAGCTTGTAGGCGTTTCCGGTGAAATCGTGGCTGCGGTCGACCTGGCGGATCAGCGCGTCGCGCACGGTCTTCAGCTTCCCGTTTTCGCGCTCCAGCTCGGCTAGGCGCCTTTCAAGTTCCTGGCGCGAGGGTTCGGGCAGCGCCGCGGCAGTCATTTCGCTGCCCCGATTGCCAGGCCGGTGAGGGTCTGGCTCAAGTGCAGGAAGCGATACTGTTCGCCATAGGTGTTGAAGCCGATCATGTTGAAACGGTCGAAGATCGGCAGCAGATCGGTCTTGATGTCGAGGCGCTCGGCTTCCAGGCGGCGCAGGATACAATCGAAGCAGAGCACCGTGTCCAGCTTGCCGATGCGTTCGCTGATGCGTTCCATGTTCTGCACCAGATTGTCGCGCATGTCTTCCGGATGGGCGAGGGTGAGGACGATGCCCTCGTCGACGGCGCAGTAGAAATGCAGGGCGCCTTCTCCGTCGACCTGTTGGATGGCGCGGACGTGGTATTCGCCACCGATGCGCACCAGCATGGGGTTGGCGGCGAAGACCTCCGGCGTCAGATCCTCCGGCGCCACGCCGATCAGCCGGGCGTACTCCTCGGCGGCCGGTTCGGCATTGAGGGACCAGACAATGCGGCGCTCCGGATCGGCCGAGGTGACCACGATCTTTTGATCCGTAGGCCGAAAATGCTCGAACTTAAAGACCTCCATCTGGCGGCTCGATCCGCCGATGACGACCAGCGCTGAGTCTTCCAGGATATTTCCGTTGAAGAAGATCTGGGTGGTGTCGAAATTCAGGTTGTCGCCAGCCGAGGCGCCAAAGATCGGTACCTCGTCGAGGGCTGCGTAGGTGCTCGCGGCGATCTCCTCCTCGCGCCGTGACAGCCCGTCGACCAACAGCATGGCAAAGAAGTTTTCATGCTCCGGCTCCAACTTTCGTAGCAGGCGAAAGTAAGCGGCTTCGATTGCTTCGCCGCCCTGGGCCATGGAGTAGTTGCGCAGTGAGGGCAGCAGACAGGTCTCGAAGGTGAAGGCGGCGCGGTCAAATGCGACGGCGATTGACCCATCGGCCTCATAGCTTTCGCAGGTCAGGCTGCCGGCCGTCGTGCAGCCCACCAGCGGCACGTCGGGAAAGGCTTGCGAGAGTGGCTGGACAATATCCTCGTAGGGCAGGTTGGAGGAGACGAAGACGGTGATCAGCGCCGGGTCGCAGCCGGCGATGCCGGCGCTCAGTTCTTCGATTACCCGTGCCGGATTGCGTGCCGCCGACCAGGCCCGGGCAATCGCCGGGCGTAGAGCGGTTGCGCTCCGTTCAGTTTCAATCGCTGCCATAGGAGTATGCCTCGGCTTGTTCTTCCCTGTCGCACAGCGAGGACCTTTCGTCCACGCTCCCAGCCGTCTCCGCGGCCGTTATAGTGCCTCAAGCTTATCATAGGTCGGAGCAGGGCCGCTGGCTTCCTGGCGACACTTCGCGCCACACCTTTGGATTGTTTGTATCATAAATAAGTGACTCATGGTTCCGGCTTCTGGGGCTAGAGAAAGCAGCGAACCTCGGCCTCGACCTGGGCGCGGCGCAAGCGGTCCACGGTTTCCTTGGCGAAGGGAGTTTCCCGGAACAGCGCCATCTTCTCGCCGCCGCCGCGTACCTGGCGCATGCGCAGGACCGTCTCCGCCATGCTGTAGTCCGGATAGCTGAGCAGCGAGGCGAGCACGTCGATGGAGCAGGAGCATTGCCGCAGCGCCTCGGCGGAGTTGTTGTTGGCGGCCATGCAAGCCAGCACGTAATCGGCGATCACCTCTGTCGGATAGTCGTTGGCGCGGCTCGCCAGCGGGAACAGCAGCGTCACCCCCAGGGACAAGGCGAGCAGCGCAGGCTTCATGGCTGGATCTCCCGGAATCGATAGGTCTCGCGTAGCAGTACGTCGCCGCCGTTCTCGCCAGGCGTTTCCGTTTGCGCCTCGTAGATGCCGCCCGGCACCGCATCGGACACGATGAAGCGGTAGGTCTTGCCGGCGAAGCCGCGCAGGCGCCCGTGGTTGGGATCTCCCATGAAGGGTTGAAAGCTGATTTCGCGGGCGGAGACCTGCTGGCCGTTGAAGTCGATGGTAGTGGCGCTGACGCTGTTCTCATCCGGTGTTTGCAGGGCCCGACGGATGGCGTTGCGGAAGTAGTGCTGGCTGCCGCCGGTCCCGTTGCTCATGTGAGTGACGTCGCGCTGGAAGAAGATCAGCAGAATTGGGTTGATCGATGCGGCCGAGAGCGGCCCGACGACCTGGCTGCGGGTCTGCGGAAAGATGGTAACCTCGACATCGAAAGCCGCGTCGCCGCCGTCGCGCCGGATGAAGTCGAGGAAGACGTCGTCGGCGAAAGGCTTTTCCATCCGCGTGCCTTCGAAGCGGTAGTCGAACACCAGCTTGGCCTTGTCCGGCAGGCCGGCGAGGTGGTTGGATCCGTAGAGGCCGGCGGCGGGGGAGCCGGGGACCAGGCCTTCCGGGCTGTCGCTGGCCGCCTGGATCGTCGTAGGCGCGGCGCAGAGCAGGATCATCCCGACAAACCGCGTTAGGAGGCATTGCCAGTGTCTCATTGTCAGTCCTCTACGAAGAAATATATGGTTCGCCCCAGGGCGAAGGCGCGCTGTTCCAGCAGGACTGGCTGCTCGCAGAGATAGGTCATCGACTTCTCGCGCTCGTCGAAAATCCGCAGGTCCCAGGTCAGCGTTTCGGTAAACTCGGTGTCCTTCTCGGCAGTCCTGCCGTTGGTCTTCAAATGGGCGCGGGCCTCGCGGATGCGCTCGGCCAGTTGGCGCTGACGCTTGGCGAAGCGCTTGATGCCGGCGATGATCGAGGCTCGGTCCTGGTTGATGATTTGCAGTGTACGGCCGAAGAGGGCGGTAAGCCTGTCGTTCAGAACCTCGGCCGTCTGCGCGTCGGCGAAGTCCTCGATCAGCTTCTCAGCTTCCTTGAGCGGCACGCGCCGCGCCGCCAATTTTGAAGCCAGACGAGCAACGTCGATGTCCCCCTGCCAGCTTTCGGGCTCGGGCTCGGGCCCGGCCCAGACCTGGGCGGCGGAGATGCGGGGCACCAGCCGCTGAATGCAAGGCCAGTCGGGATCTTCCGAAGTTGCAGCCCGCCCGGCCGTCGGCATCGTGACCAGGGCCGCAAGGCAGATCGGCAGGGCGGTGCGCAGCTTCATGTCATTTCACGTTGATGGTGACCGAGGTGCCTTTTTCCTTCAGCCCCCGGGCATAGAGTTCATAGCTGCCGGGGCGGATCGGGACGAAGAAGATCTCGGCTTCGCCCTCGTCTTCGAACTCCAGCTCGTAGATCGAGTTTGCCTTGATCTCGATGCCGCCGGCCTCGATTTTGCGCAGCCAGATGAAGTCGAAAAACTCCGGCGCCACGATAGCGTACTCCTGAAATCCGGAAGACTTGATCAGCAGGCTGTAGGCTTGGCCGGTTTCAAGATTGTATTCCTTCACCGAGACATCGAAACCAATAGTATTGGTGCCTAGAACCAAATCGTCCAGTTCGATGGGTTTGGTCGCAAGGTAGCCGGCTGCGTGGCTCTCGACCGGACAGACTGCCGTGGCACCGACGGCGCCCAACATAACGGCAGCGAGGGCGGCGAATCGGAAGGAACGGAAATCGACTCTCTTGAACATTCTTATTGTCTCCTGAATGGCGAGTGTGACTCAGGGCTTGATTGCAATGCCCCAGGGATAGCTGCCGGTCGAGATTGACTTGCGCGCTTTGCCGCGCTTCACGTCGATCAGAGAAACGTCATTGCTGACGCCGTTGGAAGCGAACAACTGTTTCTCGTCAGGAGTCAGAGCGAGCTGCCAGACTCGCTGACCTACCAGCACGTAGTCCTCCACCTCGTAAGTCTGGGCGTTGATCACGGCGACACGGTTGGCCGGCCCCAGCGCAACAAAGGCCTTGCTGCGGTCCTTCAGGATACGCACGCCGACCGGCTGGATCGCTTCCGGTTGCAGACCAGGAACGTCAAAGGTGATTTTGTGCTTGATCTCTAGGGTCTTGGCGTCGATTACGCTGACTGTTCCGCCAATCTCGGAGGAGACCCAGACCTCCGTTCCGTCGGCGGTGAACTCGGCAAAGCGCGGGCGCTGATCGACCAGGACATTGCCGGTGATCTGGAAGCTGTCGGTATCGATAAAGTGCGCCATGTTGGTGGTCTCGGAGGTGTTCACGATGACCTTACCGTCGGGGCTGACGCCCATGCCTTCCGGTTCGACGCCGACCGGCACTTCAGCGAGCATCGTGCCGCTTTCGAGATCGATCACCGTCACCAGATTGTCGTCCTCGTTGGCGACGTAGAGGCGCTTGCCGTCGGGTGAGATGACCATCAGCTCCGGGTCCGGGCCTGAGGGCAGGGTGCCGACCAGCTCCAGACTTTCGGTGTCGAGCACTTCGATATGATCGTCGTCGCTGGCGCAGATATAGAGGAAGCGGAAGTCCTTGGAGAGCGCGATTCCGCGTGGCCGATTGCCGACCTCCACCGTTGCCGTCACCTCCTGGCTGTCACCATCAATGACGGTGATGGAGTTGCCTTTTTCGTTCGAGACATAGATGGTCACCGCCCCGGCAGGCTGCATGAGGCCCGTTAGACCAAGGGCAAGTCCGGCGGCAAGGCCGAGTGTGGACAAGGTTCGCTTCAGACTGTTTCGCATGGGGGGGTGTCTCCCGCGGTTTGTCATTGGAGGGCGCAGTCGGTTTCAGGCTCATCGAAGCCGAGGCTGTCGAGTGTCGTGCGTTGATGCAGGAAGCCCGGCTGGGGCGAGGCCGAAACCAGCACCCGCTTGTTTACCAGCAGCACCGGCTGGCGCATCTGCTGGTTCCAGGGGCGGAAGGAAAGCCCGACCCCTTTGAAGCCGCCAAGCGCGAATTTTGGGCTGCGCAGGTGTTCGCGCAGGGTTTTGGTGTCGGCGCTGCTGGTCCGGGTGACGGCTTCGCCGATGGCGCGAATGCCGAGCCAGGCGCCGTAGTCCCGTTCTTCCATCCAGCGCCCGGCGATCTTGGTGAAACGGCGCTGAAACTGCGTCGAGCCCCATTGTTCCTGGACTCGGTGCCAGGAGGAGGGCACCAGCCCGTGGGTGCCGGCCACCGGCCGCGGGGCGAAGGTGTTGAACGGCAGGTACTCGCCGAAAACCTCGTTCTCATCGACGGCGATCATGACATCGTAGTCGCCGCCGCCCTGGGTCGCCAACGGCATTTGCCGCTGCACCTGGATATGGCCGCTGTCGGTGCGCCGGGCGATGGGCGAGTAGGCGTAGCTGTCTTCGGCGACGATCTTGGCGCCGAACTTCCTGGCGGCACGGCGGAAGGCCTCGGCGTAGGCCTTGTCGCCTTCCGTCGTTCCGGCGAAGAGGAAGAGGTCCGTCCACTTCTTCCACACCAGGAACTGCACCAGGGCGTCGGCGCGCATGGCGCGGCTCAGCGCGGTATGGAAAACCTGGGGAAAGCAGGTATCGACCCGCAGGTCGTCGTCGCTGACGCGACCGTTGAAGATTAGGCTCTCGGGCGCGCCGGGGTGCTCGGCGATGGCCAGCAGGTCGGCGCGCGCAAGGTCCGCGATGAAGAGCCGACGCCCGGCGGCGAGTTGTTGGGAAAAGGCGGATAGAATGTCGCCGTCGGCGGGAATGACGACCTCGACCAGCTCGTATTCTTGGTTCAGAAAGCTGCCGGTGGTCTGGTTGTCCTTGATCGCCAGGCGTGCCCCCCAGACGCCGGGATCTTCGACGACAGGGTCGACAAAAGACAGCGGCAGTCGCGGCGTCTCCGCGCGCGACAGAAACACGATCGGGATCTCCAGCGCCGGTGCAGCCTGTGCATAGTCCAGGGGCACCGCGAGTGCTGCCAGGATAAAACCGGCGGTGGCAAAAAATCTACTGAACAAGCGTCCTCCCGACCTCCCGCTGCGGTCTTCTGCCGGCTGTTTTCTGGGAGATACTGAGGGCGATTATCAACCACGCATCAGCCTTCGCCAAATAGGCCTAAAGTGCTATAGGCAAAGAATTCATCGCCGTTTCCTATGGCCGCGGCGGGGCCTGCCGAGATCTGTCGATTTACACCAAAAGCCGCAGGGCGCCGTCGCCCTTGGAATTTCTCAACTCGCGGCTGATGGACCACATGCGGTTGACGGACCCCCGGCGGGTAGAATCAGGCTGGGAAAGCGCGTAAGTCACCGAGAGTCGGCAGGGGGCGCGGCGTCATCGCCGGCCGATGGCGTACTTTAGGACTATGGAGCGGCCTACCGCATTTCCCGTAAAAACAATGGGATCGGTCTTCGAAAGGCCGACCCGCGAACAGATGCAAGATTTTAGGAGATGTCGGTTATGGACGTGCGGGCTGCGGTGGCTTTTGAGGCGGGCAAACCGCTGGAAGTGGTGACGGTGCAGTTGGAAGGCCCCAAGGAAGGCGAGGTCCTTGTCGAGATGAAGGCGACGGGGATCTGCCACACCGACTCCTTCACCCTTTCCGGGGACGACCCGGAAGGATTGTTCCCGGCGATCCTGGGCCATGAGGGCGCAGGCGTTGTGGTCGACGTGGGGCCGGGCGTGTCTTCTCTGAAGAAGGGCGACCATGTAATTCCGCTCTACACACCGGAATGCAGGCAGTGCGAGTACTGCCTCAACCCCAAGACCAACCTCTGCCAGGCGATCCGAGTGACCCAGGGCCAGGGCCTGATGCCCGACGGCACCAGTCGCTTCTCGATCGACGGCAAGCCGATCCTGCACTACATGGGCTGTTCGACCTTCGCCAACTACTCGGTGCTGCCGGAGATTGCGCTGGCCAAGGTGCGCGAGGACGCGCCCTTCGACAAGATCTGCTACATCGGTTGCGGGGTGACGACCGGGGTCGGTGCGGTGGTCAACACCGCCAAGGTGGAGCCCGGCTCGAACGTGGTGGTCTTCGGCCTCGGCGGCATCGGGCTCAACGTCATTCAGGGCGCCCGCATGGTCGGCGCCGACAAGATCATCGGCGTGGACCTCAACAATTCCAGGAAGCCGCTGGGCGAGAAGTTCGGCATGACCCATTTCGTCAATCCCAAGGAGATCGACGGCGATGTGGTGGCCCACCTGGTGGAGCTGACCGGCGGCGGTGCCGACTACAGCTTTGAGTGCATCGGCAACGTGAACACCATGCGCCAGGCGCTGGAGTGCTGTCACAAGGGCTGGGGCGTGTCGGTGATCATCGGCGTTGCCGGCGCCGGGCAGGAAATCTCCACCCGCCCGTTCCAACTGGTCACCGGCCGAGTCTGGAAAGGCACCGCTTTCGGAGGCGCACGCGGACGCACCGACGTTCCCCAGATCGTCGACTGGTACATGGAAGGCAAGATCAATATCGACGATCTCGTCACCCATACGATGCCGCTCGACGACATCAACAAGGGCTTCGACCTGATGCACGAGGGCAAGTCCATCCGCTCTGTTGTCGTGTATTGAAACCACGAACGTTCTCACCGCGGATCAATGGCGGTTGCAGTTTGGGCGTTCGTGGGGCGGCCACAAGATCTCCACGGTTCAGGGAGCGTTGCATATTGCGACGGATTTGAAGAATGCCTGAAGTCGTGAGCGCCGGGCGATTGCACGGAGTTAGATCGATGAGTCGTTTCGAGGAGGTGGCGAGCGCGAAATGCTTCGGCGGTACGCAGCTCACCCTTGCTCATGACAGTCAGGCCACCGGCACCAAGATGCACCTCAGCGTCTACCTGCCACCGGCTGCCAAGGTGGGCCCGGTGCCGGCGCTTTTCTATCTGTCGGGCCTGACCTGCACCGAGGAGAATTTTACCGTCAAGGCCGGCGCCCAACGCATGGCGGCGGAGACCGGCCTTATCCTGGTGGCACCGGATACCTCTCCGCGCGGCGACGGGGTTGCCAACGCACCGGACTACGATCTGGGGCAGGGCGCCGGCTTTTATGTCGACTCGGTGATGCAGCCCTGGGCCAAGCACTTCAAGATGTACTCTTACATGACCAAGGAGTTGCCGGCGCTTATCGCCGAGACTTTTCCGGTTAAGGCAGGCGCGCATGGCATCTGCGGCCATTCCATGGGCGGCCATGGCGCTTTGACTCTCGCGCTACGCCACCCGGAACTCTTCAAGTCGGTGTCGGCCTTTGCGCCGATCGTCGCGCCCAGCCAGGTTCCCTGGGGACGCAAGGCCTTTAACGCCTATCTCGGTACGGACGAGTGTACCTGGCAGGAGCACGATGCCTGCCACCTGCTGCGGGACCGCAGCTTTTCTTCCCAGATCCTCGTCGATCAGGGCGATGCCGATCCTTTTCTGGAGGAACAGCTGCAGACCTGGCGGCTGATCGCGGTGCTGAAGGAGAGTGGGCAATCGGCCAAGGTGCGCATGCAGCACGGCTACGATCACTCCTACTACTTCATCGCCAGCTTCATCGACGACCATCTGCGCCACCACGCCCGTATCCTGAACGCGGTCTGACCCTTCATCCTTCGAGACGCGTTCCTCCAGACCGCTCCTCAGGATGAGGCGGTGCACTGTAAGACGACCTCATGCTGAGGAGGGCCGCAGGCCCATCTCGAAGCACGAGGCCGGCTTGATCAGCCGCCGGGGCGTCCCGCTGCCGGGCCGCCGCGTGCCGGCGTGTAGCCGATCAAGGCCGCGCCACCGAATACCAGCAGCGTAGCGACCACGACGGCCAGTGCGGTCGCGTTGAACTGCAGATAAAGCGCCGAGCGCACCAACTCCACCATGTAGGTGAAGGGGTTGAAGCGGCAGAACTCGTAGAGTAGCACGCTGCCCTCGCGCACCCGCCAAAGGGGATACAGCGCCGAGGACATGAAAAACATCGGGAAGATCAGGAAATTCATGACGCCGGCGAAATTCTCGAGCTGGCGAATGCGCGAAGACAGGAACATGCCCAGGGCCGAGAGGGCGAGGCCGGTAACGATCAGCACCGGCAGCAGCGGCAGCAGGCCCTCGGGCGGCACCTCCGTGCCGCTGAGCGCGGCGATGGCAAGGAAGGCGTAGACCTGGATGATCGACACCGCCGTGCCCGAAAGCATGCGCGCGATCAGCAGGAAGCCGCGCGGCAGCGGCGTCGACAGCAGTACCCGCATGGAGCCCATTTCGCGGTCGTAGACCATGGACAGCGACGACTGCATGCCGTTGAACAACTGGATCATGCCGATCAGGCCCGGGGTGATGTAGACCTCGTAGAGCACGTAAGTCTCGTAGGGCGGGATGATCGAGACGCCCAGCACCGAGCGGAACCCGGCCGCGAAGATGAACAGCCAGACCAGCGGCCGCACCAGGGCGGCCACGAAGCGCTCGCGCTGATGCAGGAAGCGCAGCGCCTCACGGCCGACCACGCCGGCCAGGCAGCGCAGGTACTGGACCGGGGTCATGTCGCCCGTGCCCCGGTCAGCTTGGTGAAGGCCTCGCGGATGTCCGCGGCGCCGGCCTCGCGCACCACGTCCTCGACCGCACCGGCGGCCAGCACCCGCCCCTCGTGCAGCACGACGACCTGGTTGCCGGGCGCGACCTCGTCGATCAGATGGGTCGCCCAGAGCAGGCCGAGGCCCTCCTCGCGAACCAGATGACGGACGTGTTCCAGGATGCTTTGACGGCTGCCGATATCGAGGCCGACGGTCGGCTCATCGAGCAGCAG
>CAJHXP010000128.1_pt1 | contig 30288 bp, 21 predicted proteins | sample 9198551 | NCBI WGS metagenome assembly CAJHXP01 (sample SAMEA7708297, study PRJEB35096) | sediment metagenome | biome: marine neritic benthic zone biome [ENVO:01000025]; feature: sediment [ENVO:00002007]; material: shallow marine sediment [ENVO:03000034] sea grass bed [ENVO_01000059] ... | reverse complement strand
TGGCCACGTTGCCCGAGGCGCCCTTGGCGTAGGGGCAGCCGCCGAGCCCGGCGACCGAGCTGTCGACGATGGCGACGCCGGCCTCGAGGCAGGCCAGGATATTCGCCAGCGCCTGGCCATAGGTGTCGTGGAAGTGGACCGCCAAGCGCTCGATGGGAACCCGCTGCGCCACCGTCTCGACCATGGCGCGCGCACGCGCCGGGGTGCCGACGCCGATGGTATCGCCGAGCGAGATCTCCTCGCAGCCCATATCGAACAGGCGCGCCGAGACCTCGGCCACAGCCTCGGGGGCGATCTCGCCCTCGTAGGGACACCCGAGCACGCAGGAGACGTAGCCGCGCAGGCGCATGCCCGCGGCCTTGCCCGCCTCGGCGACCGGTTGAAAGCGCGCCAGGCTTTCGGCGATAGAGCAGGTGATGTTGCGTTGGGTGAAGGTCTCGGAAGCCGCGCCGAACACGGCGATTTCTTCGACGCCGGCGGCCAGCGCCCGCTCCAGCCCCTTGAGGTTGGGCACCAGCACGGGATAGCGCACCCCCGGCCTGCGATCGAGCGCCGCCAGGACCTCGGCGGTGTCCGCCATCTGCGGCACCCACTTGGGCGAAACGAAAGCCCCCGCCTCGATAACCTTGCAGCCGGCCTCGGTCAGGCGCTCGATCAGCCCGAGCTTCACCGCCGCCGGCAGGCTCTTTGCTTCGTTCTGCAGACCGTCACGCGGGCCCACCTCGACGAGTTCTACGGATTTTGGCAGCGCCATAGTTTTCGCGCGCCCTTTCCCTGGCTGGCGATTCTCGACTCCCCCCAGGCTAAAGTCTGCGCCTGCGAACTTCCAGCCCGACGGCGCAGATCAGCCCCCGCCAGCCGCCTCGCCGATCACCACCAGTTCGACGCCCTCATCAACCAGGTCGCCGACGGCGCAGTTGACGGCCTCGACTGCCCCGTCATGGGGCGCCGCCAGGCTGTGCTCCATCTTCATGGCCTCCAGGCGCAGCAGCGGCGCGCCTTCGGCAACCTCATCGCCGACCCGCGCCAGGACGGCCGTGACCTTGCCGGGCATCGGCGCGGTGATGCGCCCACTGGCCCCGACTTCACTGCCCAGGCCCTGCATCTGGTCCTTGAGCGTGAGGAGATAGCTGCGCCCCTCGAGGATCACCCAGCGCTGCAGGCCCCGTCGAAGGACCCGCGCGGAAAAACTGCCGTCTCCGAGGCGCAGGGCCAGGGCACCGTCAGGGGCGACCTCCGCCGCCGCCGCGACTTCACCACCCGGCAGGCCGAGCCGCAGCCCCTCCCAGCCGAAAACAACCCTCACGTCGAAGGCCTCCTCGCCGTCCAGAAAGGTGAGGTCGCAGTGGGTCTCGGAATTGAGCCGCCAGCCGTTGGCAAGTTGCCAAGGCGAGTAAGGGTCGCTGGAGCCGGCCGCCGCCGCCCGCGCCTCCGCCCGCCGACAAGCCATCTCCGCCAGCGCCGCCGCAGCCAGCACGCTTTCCGGCAGTTCTTCGTCGGCAGAGATCAGGGCGTCGCGCTGCTGATCGATGAAGGCGGTATCGACGACCCCGGCGGCAAAGCGCGTATGGCGCAGAATGGCCTGCAGAAACCCGGTGTTGGTCACCACACCAGCGACCTCGGTCTCCGACAACGCACGCTGCAGGCGGCGTAGCGCCATGTCGCGGTCCCTGCCCCAGGCTATCAGCTTTGCGATCATCGGATCGTAGTAGACCGAGACGCTGTCACCGGGGCGCACGCCGCTGTCGACCCGAATACCTTCGCCCGCTTCGGGAAAAGCCAAGTGCAGCAGTCTGCCTGTCGAGGGCAGAAAGCCATTGGCGGGGTCTTCGGCATAGATCCGCACCTCGATGGCGTGGCCGCTGGCCTGGATCTCCTCCTGCGAGGCCGGCAGCGGCTCTCCCGCGGCGACGCGCAGCTGCCACTCCACCAGATCGAAGCCGGTGATCATCTCGGTGACCGGATGCTCGACCTGCAAGCGGGTGTTCATCTCCATGAAGTAGAAGCCGTCGCCATCGAAAAGAAACTCGACGGTGCCGGCGCCGCGATAGTCGATGGCCGCGGCGGCATTCAGCGCCGCCTGCCCCATCGCCGCCCGAAGGTCCTCACTCAGCCCCGGGGCCGGCGCCTCTTCGACCACTTTCTGATGGCGGCGCTGGGACGAACAGTCACGCTCGAAGAGATGCACCGCGTTGCCATGATCGTCGCGGAAGACCTGCATCTCGATGTGGCGCGGCGCCGGCAGATAGCGTTCCAGCAGCACGTGGTCGTCGCCAAAAGCGGCAAGAGATTCACGCTGCGCCGCTTCCAGGGACTCGATGAAGTCCTCCGGCCGCTGCACCACGCGCATGCCTTTGCCGCCGCCGCCGGCGGAAGCCTTGACCATCAGCGGGTAGCCCATCTTGTGCGCTTCTGCGACCAGGGTGTCGGCCGCCTGGGCGGCGCCGTGATAGCCCGGCACCAGCGGCACCCCTGCCTTCTGCATCAGGGCCTTGGCCTCGCTCTTGGACCCCATGGCGCGAATCGCCGCGGCCGGCGGCCCGACGAAAGCGATGCCGGCCGCCGCGCAGGCCTCGGCGAAATCCGCATTCTCGGAGAGGAAGCCATAGCCCGGATGGATCGCTTCTGCGCCGGCCGCCTTGGCGGCTTCGAGGATTGCCTCGGCGCGCAGATAGCTCTCCGCCGCCGGCGCCGCGCCGATGCAAAATGCCGCGTCGGCCTCGGCAACCTGGGCGGCATGGCTATCCGCCTCCGAGTAGACCGCTATGCTGCGCAAGCCCAGGCGCCGCGCCGTGCGTATGATGCGGCAGGCGATTTCACCGCGATTGGCAATCAGGACTGTCTCGAACAAGCCCTCCCCCTCCTACTTCTTCTCGCCTCCCCCGCCGGACCCTCCACCGGGTCCGGTGCCGGCTTTAGGGTCTCCCTTGGTTTCAAGCAGGGTCCCAAGGCGAGCATAGTTGTCTTTGCGGAAATCGTGCATCACGCGGGTGATATCATCGGTACTGACCCCTACGGCGGACAAGAGAATTCCGCCGATCTGCAGGCTCGCCTCCACCGTCTCCGGCACCACGGCTTTGGCCCCGTCATCCTCCATCTGGTGAGCGTGGCGCATGTCATGAGACCGCACGATGATCGGCAAGTCCGGCATGCGCTGGTGCAGGGCCGCGACGGTCCGGCTTGCCTCAACGGAGCGGTCGATGGTGATGACCGCCGCCTTGGCCCGTTCGATTCCGGCGGCCTCCAACACATCGACCCGGCTGGCGTCGCCATAATAGAGCGGCAATCCGCCGGCGCGCCCTCGAGTGACCCGGGCGTGATCCATATCGAGCGCGATATAGGGAACCCCACAAGTTGCAAGGACTCGCGCGACGGTCTGACCGACCCGGCCGAAGCCGGCGATAATGACGTGCTGGGCAATGGTCCCGGCCTCTTCTTGCAGTGCCTCGGGCCGCGAGCTGGGCTTCGGCGCAACCAACCGCGACAGCCTGCCACCCAACCAGTCCACGCCCGGGGTCGCCACCATGGAAAGAGCGATGACCGCCAGGACAAGCTGTCCCAGGTCGCCATCCAGCACACCGGTCATCATGGCGCCGCCGACCAGCAGGAAGCCGAATTCCCCGCCCTGCGACAGCAGCGGCCCGACCCGGAGCGCCACGTCGCTTTGCAGACCAAAGATCAGGCAAAGGCCAGAGATCAGAACGCTCTTTACCAGCAGCAGCGCCAACACCGCCGCCAGGAGCACCAGCCCTTCACGCCCGACCAGCGGCAGATCGATCAACATACCGATGGACATGAAGAAGAGGCCGAGCAGCAATCCCTTGAAGGGCCGTATATCGGCTTCCACCTGGTGACGGTATTCGGTCTCAGACAGCAGGAGGCCGGCCAGAAAGGCGCCCAGTGCCATGGAGATGCCCGCCTGAGCCATGAGCCAGCCGGCGCCAAGCACCACCAACAGCGTGACCGCCACGAAGAGTTCCTGCAGACCGCTGCCCGCGATGATGCGGTAAAGCGGACGCAGCACCCGCCGCCCGATGACGATCGCCGCCGCCACCGCCACCACGGCCTTCGCCGCGGCAATGGCCACGGCCCCTATCAGCGAGGACTCCGGTGCCCCCAGCAATGGCAAAAGCGCCAGCAGCGGCACGATGGCGAGGTCCTGGAACAGCAGCACCGAGAAGGATACGCGGCCGTAGCGGGTGATCATCTCACCCCTCTCGACCAGCATCTGGACAACGAAGGCGGTGGAGGAAAGCGCCAGGCCGCTGCCGATCACGAGAGCCGCTTCGACCGGCTGCCCGAAGGCCAGTACGACACCGCCAATCAGAACGGCGGTGACAAGGACCTGCAGCGCCCCCAGCCCGAAGACGTAATGGCGCATCAACTTCAGCCGCTCGATCGACAGCTCCAGGCCGATGGCAAACAACAGGAAAATCACGCCCAGATCGGCAAGCAGCACGACGCTGTCCGGGTCCTCGATCAGGCCGAGAGCATGGGGCCCGACGAGCACACCGGCAGCGAGGTAGCCGAGTACCGAGCTCGATTTGATCCAGCGAAACAACGGCACGATACAGACAGCCGCGATGAGAAAGACCAGGACCTCGTTGAGATGAGTTGGCGCATGCATGCTGCACCCGCCCGCTAGTGGCGCTCGTGGCGGCGCTGGTCACGCCGATCGCGATTCCGTGCGTAGCGAAGCACTTCGGAGAAACCGAAGATGATCAACCAGACGCCGATCACGATCTGCAGCGAAGCGACCGCCCGCACCAGCGAACTGGCAGGCACCAGATCGCCGTAGCCGACGGTACTGAGGGTGATGATCGAGAAGTAGAGCGATTCCAGAAAGCTGATGTCGCGACCGACACCAACCACCATGAAATGCACGCCCGGTATAAGCCCATCGATGATCCGATAGAAGCAGGCGAAGACGATGACGACGAAGGAATAGTAGGTGAAAAAGGCCAGCGTCGGTGCCAGCAGGGCGAAAGCCTGGTCGAAGAATTCCTCAAACAGCAGTCCGGTTTCGAGCAGAAAGGCGGTTACGTCGCGACTCACCAGGAATACCAGCACCCCGATCAGCCCCATGCTGACAATCAGGAAAGTGCTGATCGTCTGCGGGTCGTATTCGCGATACGGCAACAGAAAACTTGCTATCCCGACGGCAAAGACCGGAACCAACCAAAGAAACAGGCGTGGCGAATAGTGGACCCGGCTATCGCCCTCATGGCGCACCAGTCGATGAATTGACTCTCGGCGCAACGACACCCCGGCAATATAGGCCGCAATGGGCAGCACGAAGGCCACCCTGACGGCCCAGGCCGAGGCTGCTGCAAAATTCGATTCGACAAAGAAAATGAAAAGGCAGGCATAAATCGACAGAAAGTTCGCCAAAGCGATGGTCGTGAAATGGCTGCCCGGGAACATCCAGTAGAACAGCGTAACACTGAGCGCAAGCACGCCAAGCATGACGAAAAAGAACAGCCCGAAAGTGTCGGTGATGGCCACCGACACCAACACATAGAGTCCCAGCGTCGTTGCTAAACCGCGCAGCCAGTATCGGTCGGGCTTAGCCATGTCGGACTAGTCCGCCCGCCAGTTCGGCTTACGCTTCTCCAGAAAGGCCGCGATCCCTTCGCGCCCCTCGTCGGAAGCGCGCAGTTCCGCGATCCGCGTTGCAGTCTCCTCGATGAGGCTCTCATCGAGGCTTGCACCGGCAACCGCAAAAATCAGTTCCTTCGCTGCCCCTTGCGCCACCGGGCCACCTGCCATCAGCGCATCGACGATTTGTCGTCCGCGCACCTCCAGGGCAGCGTGGTCGACCACCTCGTGCACCAGGCCGAGGCGCTGGGCTTCCCAGGCCGAGAAAGCCTCAGCGGTCAGGAAATACCGCCGCGCCGCCGCCTCCCCGATCGTCGTCACGACATAGGGGCTGATCACCGCCGGGATCAGGCCAAGTTTTACCTCCGATAGGCAGAATTTTGCCTCCTCCACGGCAACCACGATATCGCAACAGGCCACCAGTCCGACACCGCCGCCAAAGGCCGGCCCCTGAACCAAGGCGACAGTCGGCTGCGGCAGGTTGTTCAAGGTCCGCATCAGGCGCGCCAGGCGGCGCGCATCCTCGACGTTCTCGGCGCGTGTATAGCCGGCCATGGCCTTCATCCAGTTAAGGTCCGCACCGGCGGAGAAACTGCGCCCTTGAGCTGCCAAGACCACCACGCGCACCCTTGGATCCTGGCTTATCCCATCCAGGGCTGCGGTCAACTCGGCGATCAACGCCTCGTTGAAGGCGTTGTGCACCTCCGCGCGCGTCAGGGTAATTCGCGCGATGCCACTCTTATCTATCTCTTGCACGAAAAGCGGAAAGGTCATGCAGCTACATCCGGAAAATGCCAAAGCGAGTCGGTTCGATCGGCGCATTCAGCGCGGCGGAAATTCCAAGTCCGAGCGTCATGCGAGTTTCGAGGGGATCGATGATACCATCATCCCAAAGCCGCGCCGTCGCGTAGTAGGGATTCCCCTGATCTTCATACTGCGCGCGGATTGGCGCCTTGAAGCGTTCTTCTTCCTCCGCCGGCCAATCCTCGCCTTTTGCCGCCAGGCTGTCTCGGCGGATGGTCGCCAAAACCGTCGCGGCCTGCTCGCCGCCCATGACGGAGATGCGCGCATTGGGCCACATCCAAAGAAAGCGCGGACTGTAGGCGCGACCGCACATGCCGTAGTTGCCGGCCCCGAAGCTGCCGCCCAGAATCACCGTGAACTTTGGCACCTTGGCGCAGGCCACCGCGGCAACCAGTTTCGCACCGTCCTTGGCGATGCCGCCCGCCTCGTACTTGCGACCGACCATGAAGCCCGTGATGTTCTGCAAGAAAACCAGGGGAATGCCGCGCTGGGCGCAAAGCTCGATAAAGTGCGCGCCCTTCTGAGCGGATTCGGAAAACAGAATGCCGTTGTTGGCGAGAATGCCAACGGGATAGCCCCAGATGCGCGCGAAGCCGCAGACAAGGGTCTGCCCGTAGAGCGCCTTGAACTCGTCCATCTCGCTGCCGTCAACCAAACGCGCGATGACCTCGCGAACGTCATAGGGTTGGCGCAGATCGCGCGGCACCAGGCCATAGAGCTCCGCCGGATCATAGTGCGGCTCCCGCGGTTCGCAGACATCCATGCGGGCGGGCTTCGCACGGTTCAGGTTGGCAACGATGCGCCGCGCGATCGCCAAGGCGTGGGTGTCGTTTTCCGCATAGTGGTCGGCAACGCCGGAGGTTCGGGTATGGACCTCGGCACCGCCCAGGTCCTCGGCGCTGACCACCTCGCCCGTTGCCGCCTTAACCAGGCGCGGGCCACCGAGAAAGATGGTGCCCTGCTCCTTGACGATGATGCTTTCGTCCGCCATTGCCGGCACGTAGGCACCGCCGGCGGTACAGGAACCCATGACCACGGCGATCTGCGGGATCCCCTTGGCGGAAAGATTGGCCTGATTGAAGAAAATACGCCCAAAGTGATCGCGGTCGGGAAAGACCTCGTCTTGGTTCGGCAGGTTGGCGCCGCCGGAATCGACGAGATAGATGCAAGGCAGATGGTTCTGCTCGGCGATCTCCTGCGCACGGAGGTGTTTCTTGACGGAAATCGGATAGTAGGTCCCGCCCTTCACCGTCGCGTCGTTGGCAACGACAACGCATTCCCGGCCCGACACACGGCCGATTCCGGTAATCAAGCCGGCCGCCGGCACCTCGTCCCCGTAAAGCCCATTGGCCGCCAGTTGCGAAAGCTCGAGAAAGGGAGAGCCGCTGTCCAGCAGACCGCGAACACGGTCGCGCGGCAGCAACTTGCCACGGCCAAGGTGACGGTCGCGCGCCACTTGGCCGCCACCCAGCTTTACTTTCGAGATCCGGTCGCCAAGTTCGTCAACCAGCGCCTGATTCGCCCGCCGGTTCTCCGCGAAGTCCGGATCACGGGGATTAATCTTGCTGGAAATCAGCGGCATGGAACTGGCGAATCGATAGCAGGAATCATCCGACTAGTTTGGTCAGGCAGCGCAAGGCAGCAAGCAAAATCCACCGACCGAGCCAGGCTCAGTCACCACCGGAGCCTTTGCACCCCTCCAAGGCTTCAATCGATTGCTTACCCAAATTTAACCACTGGCTGCCTAGCTTGGCCTCTCTAGGGCCCAATCCCTAGGAAGGAGTGAAGTCATGCCCTATGTGGTCAGAGACGATCAGGGACACATCATCGATGTCCAGGAACGCGAGACGGAGGCTGCCTACGAGCAGATCGCGCTCGACGATCCGGATCTGGTGTCCTATCTCAACAACGGCCTTGGACCCGCGGAACTCCAAGCAGAACTGGAAGCTTCGGACTTCGAGTTCATCCGCGTCATCGAGGACATTGTCACCGTTCTCATCGACAAACGGGTGTTCATGCTGACCGAGCTTCCCCCCGCCGCCCAGGAAAAGCTCGCCCGGCGCTACAAGCTGCGCAGCCGCCTGTCCGACCTGGGCAGCATCATCTCCGAGCACGAAGATATTATGCTGCCCTGAACGGCAAGCCTTCGCTCAAAGATCGGCGCCGTGGGTTGCATCAATACCAATAACTATGTATGAGTAATTAACCCGCTCATCGCGTCGGCAGACCTGCAGCCATGCAATTTCCCGCGCCAACGGCGTTCAAGAATCAGCCACCCAAACCCCGGATCGTCCAGTACCGCAACAAGCGCTACTCGGTACGGCTGGAGCCAATCTACTGGCAGACGCTGGAGGTTCTGGCCGACCGCCGGCGGGTCCGCCTCGGACGCTTCGTGGCCGAACTTGCGGAGAACTACGAGGGCCCCAACTTCTCCTCCTACCTGCGGGTCTTCTGCATGCTGGAGGGAGAACAGGCCCTGGCGCGCGAGACACTCGGCCCTACCCACCACGGCTTGCTCGACGTGGTCACCAACTGCCCCAATCCCGGTCTTATCCTGTCACGCTACCGAACCGTGATCGCCTACAACAGCGCCTTTGGCGAGTGGCTGGGGCCGGCCGACGTAGCGGTCGTCGGGGCCGAGTTGACGACCCTGGTACAGGTCCGGACCAGGCGCTCCTTGAGCGATGTATGGCAGGATCTCGTGAGCGGCCGCGAGCCGAAGGCTGATGCCAAGCTGCTCTATGTGGCGCCGGGACGCGTCAATGCGGCCCAGGCGACAATCCTCGCGCTGCGCTCTCAGACATATCAGGAATTCTATGCGGTAATGTGGCTGTCGCCGCAATCGCGTCGTGCCGGACCGCCAGGCAGCAATACACCGCCAACGCCTCTGCCCGCGTAGAGGCTGCTCAGCCGACGTTGGGGTCGTTGATGATCAGGATGTCGCTGGCACTGTAAACCGTCAGTCCGCCTTCGAAGCTATAGAAGTGCAGACCGGTCACGTCGACACCAGTCGCCGTTACATGGGGATCGGCAATCCCAAAGCCGGTGATTGTCTCATGGGTCAAAATATTGACCGAGACATCCTCGCCCATAAAGAGCACCACCTCGCCCAGGGAATCAGGGAGCAAATCGCCGAGTTGCATGATCACGGAATCGGAATCCGGATCGTCTGCTGGCGACGGCGCCCCAGGCTCGACAATAACGAGCGGCAGCGTCTCCGACTCAATATCCAGCAATAACCCCTGATCAACGGGCGCTTCCGCGCTCACCGGGGCCTCTGGCAGATCCAAACCTGTTTTATCGTTAGTCATGCCGCTTTTCGGCCATCCTTCTGGCCACAAACCATACTTTTCTCTACTCAACATAGAGCTTCAAAAAACAAAGAACAACATTTCTCAGATTCTCGCGGCATGAGAACCGGCTATTATTCCTAATTCTGGGCTAAGATTCCCACTTTTAAGGCATTCTGCACGGCAGGATTCTGCCGGTGATTGCAGCCTGACCACCACACACAAGAGCTCAGCAATAGAAAACCAAATAAAACGGCGCCCCCCAATCCGGGGAGCGCCGTTCTTTAGTCTCCGTAACCGCTGAAAGAAGCGGTCCGGTCAGTTTTAGTCGACCAGGCCTTCAGCCCAGGACTTGTGCTCGACGACCGCCTGCTCCGGCGCGCTCACACCCAAGGTCTCGAGCAGCACACCGCCGACGCCGAGAATACGGTAGGAGGCCAACTGCTCGTTGGTCTGTGCCGTAATCAGCTGCCCTTCAGAGGTGAAGAGCTCGTTCTCAGCATCGAGGACGTCCAGCAAGGTCCGCTGGGCCACTTCAAACTGCTGCTCGTAAGCCGCCAGGGTCAGCCGGTTGAAGTCGCGGGCCGCTTCCAAAGCCACGATGCTGTCGCGATTTCCCTCAAGCGCAAACCAAGAACTGCGCATTTCACGCTGCGCTTCCAGCACAGAGCGATACCGCCGGTTTTTGCTTTCCGTCAGCCGGAAGAGCGCTTCCTGGCGGGCAGCACGATCAATGCCACCGCGGAAGAGGTTCCAACGCACCCGAACCATAACCTGGTTGTTGAACTCATAGGTATCGAGTGCCGAGGTCCCGTCATTGTACTCCGACTGGGCCTCCAGCGTGATGGCCGGATAAAGCGGCACTTCCGCCAACTCGATCTCCGCTTCGGCCGTCCGCACGTCCGCTTCGAAGATCTTCGTGGTCGGATTGTTACGCACCGCCAACTGCACCGCACCGTCAATATCCGTAGGCAGCGACGCCGCCGGGAACTCCGGATAGGTCAGATCATTACTGGGGAAGGAACCGATGATGCGGGTAAAGACCGCTTCGGCGTCGCGCAGATCCTGAAGTGTGGTGATCAGCGAGTTCTGGGCGCGCGCAACACGGGCTTCGGTTTGATCGACGTCGGCCACGCTGCCGCCACCGCCTTCCAGACGCGCACGCTGCGAATCTAGGACCTGCAGATGATAAGCAACATTGTCTTCGGCGAGACGTACAAGATCGCGCTGACGAAGGACTTCGAGATAGACGCCGATAGCATCCAGCGCCAAGACCTCGGAATTCTCCATCACCCGACTGGCGGCGGATTCAACCCGCGCCATCTCGCGCTCCACGGTGGCGCCGGCTTCGAAACCGTCGAAGAGGCGCTGCTGAAGCGTGATCGAGGATTCTTGCCGTGTGGTTCCCTCGGTATCGCCGTTGTTATTAGCGCGCGATGTCGTGTCGTTGAAATTCTCAAGACCGATTCCGGCGGCAACATCGATCTGCGGCAAGTAGAGACCGCGAGCCTGACGGAGTTCCTGGTCAACAGCCTCACGGTTGCTGGCCACGATGCCGATATCCGGGTTGGTGGCGATCGCCTGATGGACCGCCTCTTGCAGCGTCATGGCATTTGCCGACAACGCCAGTGGAAATACCAAGGCACTGCCCAAAAGGGCCGCCTTAAAGTGATTGAAACTCGTGCTGCGAGACCAGCGCATGCTAGCTTCCCCCGACATAAAACCTTGCATCCAATACCTCTCCCCCGTGTCGGGCCTTTGACGTCCCCGATACCGGACGGTAAGGCAAACAAATCTAGAAATATGCGCGACTTGTAACCCGTTTCCAGTTTGGCTGTCAACGCGGACTCCCAAGGCGAAACAGAGTTAATTGGGATGAGCCGACCTGATATGCCACACTGTGGTAAATTGGCCACAGTCGCCTGCGGTTATTACTCATGAGGGTTGAAGCCAACCCTAACGAACAACTTAACCTTTACTTCCATCAACGCGACAAACTCTAAGACGAACTCCGAACCACAGAACCGCCTTACCGACATCTGACTAAGACCACTCCCTCGATTCTGTCAACCAGAGCTGAGCACTAGGCTTAATCAACTGGCTCGAATCAAAGGCCCTCATTTGGTTAACTTTACACTGGAGTTCTTGTTCGTGCGAAGCAATTTCGGCTTCGCCCAGCGAATCAGGGCGACGGGGCCCTTTTCTGCGGCATTTCGCCTTATGCCCTACCCCAAGAGATGTGATAAATCACATAGTCAGAGGCGCTTACGGTACCTAGCTTCATCCAAGTCTGGGATCGGCCGCAGGCTGCGCCCGGTTGGGGTTTGGCGCCTCCGGGTGCCCGTCCACCCAAGGCACTTGCGGAGGCAAAAGCGCGGCTAGGAAGCCCCGATCTAGGAAGCAGCGCTGTGGCGCGCGGAGAGGCGCTTTTCGGCGAGCGGCAACGACGGTTGGGAAAGCACTAGTCCAGGAGACAAAGTGTGTTATTAACCCTTTTCGAATGAAGAATCGCTAATTCTTCCGAGGGCGTTCAGTGTATTTGAACTCTCGTCCATTTGCGAAGTTGTAAGACTTCTGGTGAAGCTTTGGACCCAGAGATTGGTGGTCATGAAGGCCGGACGGTTCCCGGATTTCGGGGGCAGAACCTTGAACGCTAGGTCCCGTCGAGACGACCTTCCGGGCCACGCCGTTCAATGAATAAGTTTGTTAAGGCAAAGGGATAGTATGGCTGCCCGCGACGATACGACCGCCTTCAAGACCGATCTCGAACCAGGCGAACACAAGGTCAAGGATGCCGATCTCTCCGTCGGGTCAAGAAAGTCGTCGGCTGCCGACGACAAAGAATCCAGAAATGCGGATCAAGACAAAGACAACAGACACGAACCCGACCTGATGGCGCCCGGCAGGGCAAGTGGCAAGGCCGCCCGCGGCGAGGCGCCGATGTCGGCCAATCTGGCGGAACCTGACAGCGCTGACGAAGGTGGATCCAATGCGTCCGGCAAGCCACCCATGCCGGGCGCGGTTTTAAAAGCCAAGGACCTGATCGAAGGAACCAAGGTGGAAGAGGGATGGGCGGTCGCGCCCTCGACCGTCGATTTCGAAGATCCGCTGGTGCGCTGCCTGTCGATGCTGGCCGGACTGATGCAGCGCCCGATCTCGGTTGAGGCTCTGAAGGCCGGCCTGCCCCATGCCAACGAGGCCTTCAACCCGGAACTGGCGGTGCGCGCCGCCCAGCGCGCCGGTTTATCCGCACGCGTTGTCCGGCGCCCCTCCCTCGACAAGATCCTGCCGGTCACCCTGCCCTGCATTCTGCTGCTGAAGGGCGGCAACTGCTGCGTGCTGCAGAACATCAGCCGCGGGCAGGCCGATATCCTGCTGCCGGAGGCCGGCGGCACCTCGAAGGCCGTCGATGTGCAGGAACTGCAGATGCAGTTCACAGGCTATGCGATCTTCGCCCGCACCGAGGCCCGCTTCGACGAACGCGCGCCGGAGAACAAACTCACCGAGCCGCGCGCCTGGTTCTGGGGCACGCTATGGCAATTCTGGCCGATCTACAGCCATGTACTGTTGGCGTCGCTTCTGATCAACTGCTTCGCCATCGCCAGCCCGCTGTTCATCATGAACGTCTACGACCGCGTCGTGCCGAATCAGGCAATCGAGACCCTTTGGGTGCTCGCCACCGGCGTGATCATTGTGTTTGGCTTCGAGTTCGTCATGCGCAACCTGCGCACCTACTTCGTCGATATCGCCGGCAAGAACGCTGACGTCATCATCGCCAGCCGATTGCTGGAACAGCTGATGTCCACGCGCCTCGATTCCAAACCGGCCTCGACCGGCGCCATGGCCAACAATCTGCGTGAGTTCGAATCGCTGCGCGAGTTCTTCACCTCCGGGACGCTGGTGGCCCTGGTCGACCTGCCCTTCGTCTTCCTGTTCATCGGCGTGATTTATATCGTTTCCGGCCCGGTTGCCTTTGTGCCTCTGGCCATGGTGCCGCTGGTCATCCTGGCCGGCCTTATTCTGCAGTATCCGCTGCGTTCGCTGGTCGAAAAGAGCCAGCGCGAGGCCAGCCAGAAACACGCCCTGTTGGTCGAAACCATCGACGGACTGGAAACCATCAAGGCAACCGCTGCCGAGGGCCGGGTGCAGAAGTCGTGGGAGCGCTTTGTCGGCATGTCCGCCGCTTCTTCCGGTCGGGCACGCTTTATCTCCGGCCTGGCCACCACCTTTGCCCAGATCGCCATCCAGATGTCGACGGTCATCGTCATCGTCTACGGTGTCTATGAAATTTCCGCCGGCAACATCACCATGGGCGCGCTGATCGCCGCCACCATTCTGACCGGACGCGCCTTGGCGCCGCTCGGCGCGGTGGCCGCCATGTTGACCCGACTCCAGCAGTCACGGGTTGCACTCAAGTCGCTCGACAATCTGATGAAGGCTCCCATCGAGCGGGCCCAGAACAAACAATTCCTGCACCGTCCTCGGCTCAGCGGCCAGATCGAGTTCAAGCAGGTCACCTTCAGCTACCCCGGCCAGGAGACCAAGGCGCTCGACTCTCTGTCCTTCAAGATCAAGCCCGGCGAGCGGGTCGGGATGTTGGGACGCATCGGTTCCGGCAAGAGTACCGTCTCGCGCATGATGGTGGGCCTCTACGAGCCCATGGACGGTGCGATCCTGGTGGACGGCACGGACATCCGCCAGGTCGATCCGGCCGACCTGCGTCGCAACATCGGGTACGTCTCCCAGGACAACTACCTGTTCTTCGGCTCGGTACGCGACAACATCAGCTTCGGCGCGCCCCATATCGACGACGAGAGCATCATGCGGGCTGCCGAGGTGGCCGGCGTGAGCGATTTCCTGCGCGCACACCCGCACGGTTTCGACCTGCAGGTCGGCGAGCGCGGCATGGCGCTCTCCGGCGGTCAGCGTCAATCGGTTGCGATCGCCCGTTCCATGCTGCTCGACCCGCCGATCATCCTGCTTGACGAACCGACCAGCCACATGGACAACTCCTCCGAGGCGGCCTTCAAGAAGCGCCTGGAGACGACACTGCAGGGTAAGACGCTCTTCCTGGTGACCCACCGCAGTTCGCTCTTGTCGCTGGTCGATCGCCTGTTGATCATCGACAATGGCAAGATCGTGGCGGACGGCCCCAAGGACGAAGTGCTGAAAGCACTGCGCCAAGGTCAGATCCGCGCCACCGCAGGCTGAAGGCGAATACCTGCGGAGCCCGGCGAGAGCAGCCGAGATGAAACTGAACGAAACCCAGACTTGACGAGGTTCAGATAGACATGAGCGCAGATGGCGTTTTCGATCGCGACGATCTGGATTTCATGCCGGATGTACATGCTGCGACCCGGCACCGGGGCCGTCGCTTCGCCTACATCCTGACGATACTGTCGCTGGGATTTTTCATCGTCATGGGCCTCTGGGCCCACTACGCCGTACTCGACGAGGTCACCCGCGGCGAAGGCACCATCATTCCCTCCTCCCGCATCCAGGTGATCCAGAACCTGGAAGGCGGCATCCTCGCCGAGATCCTGGTTCACGAGGGCGATATCGTTGAAGCCGGCGCCCCCTTGGTGCGCATTGAGAACACCCTCGCCCAGGCAAACTTAGAAGACGCGCGCTCGCAATACCTCGCCCTCTTGGCCACCGAAGCCCGCCTTCTCGCGGAGCTCGAGCTCAACGAAGAAATCATTTTCCCAGCGGCGGTCTTGAACGAGGTCTCGACGATCGCCGCCGACCAGCAGCGCCTGTTCAATGCGCGCAAGCGCCAGCTTGTGGCGCAAATCTCGGTGCTGAAGTCCCAGGCCCAGCAGCGTAAGCAGGAAGTCGCCGAGATGGCCAGCCGGCGCCGGCAGCTAGAGCAAAGCCTCGCCCTGACGCGCGACGAGATGGCGATCACCGCGCCGCTGGTGCAGAAGGGCCATATGCCACGCATCGAGTTGATCCGCATCCAGCGCCAGGTGTCAGACCTCGAAGGCGAGATCCGCACCATCCGGGCAGCCATCCCGCGCCTGCAGGCGGCCCAGCAGGAGGCCCAGCAGCGCATTGAGGAAATGAAGCTGACGGTGCAAACCGAAGCTTCCGATGAGCTCAACTCGACCCGCGCCGAGCTGAAGTCGATCTCACAGTCGCTCTTCGCCGGACAGGACCGGGTGACACGAACATCGGTGACGTCGCCCGTGCGCGGCACGGTCAAGGACCTGAAGCTCAACACCGTCGGCGGCGTCATCCAGCCGGGCGAAGACATCATGGAAATCGTCCCTCTGGACGACTCCCTGCTGGTCGAGGCGCGCGTCCGGCCCGCCGACATTGCCTTCCTGCGACCGGACCAGAAAGCCGTCATCAAGGTTTCCGCCTACGATTTTTCCATCTACGGCGGACTGACGGCAAAGCTGGAGCGAATTTCGGCCGACACGATCAAGGACGAGGAAGGCGAAAGCTTTTATCACGTCTATCTGCGAACCGAGGAAAACTCCCTCCAGCATCACGGCGAGTCGCTGCCGATCATCCCCGGCATGACCGTGACCGCCGAAATCCTTACCGGTGAAAAGTCGGTGCTGAACTACATCCTGAAGCCCATCCTGAAAGCCAAGGACTCGGCCCTGCGGGAACGCTAACCCAGGCCGTACTCCCCTTTCCTTCGACGACAGCGGTCACCGCAGGCGGTCGACCGCCGCTGCAGGTCTAGAACTCGCCCGCCAGCGGCGGGCCGTTAACCCTGTTCCGGTGCGCTATCGCCCGGTTTACCTGGGAATCGCACCGGCCCCCGGCGCGGCGCGTAAACCACCTTTGTCAAACCTCCCTTAAGCTAGAACAGCGATCCTCTAGGAAGCCCGCATGAGGCCCAGAATCCAGCAATTCCGCCCGCAACCAGGAGCCTTTTTCCTTGGATCGCCGCTCCTTTCTCCGCCACGCCACAGCTTTCGCCGGGGCCGCCACCAGCGGCCTGCTGCTCGATGCGTGGCAAAACGAGGTTGCGGCCCAGACACTTCAGGACCTGATGACAACGACGCGTGAGCCGGGCAACGCTCTCTTCGGCTCCACCGAAATTTCCTCCAAAAGCCTGAAGGCCCTGCCACAGTGGGCGCGCGTTCTTTCGAAATCAAAGGCCGAACGCAAGGCCTTCCGCGCCTGCGTCAACAACGAAGCGGCCTGCAAGAATGCCGGAATGCAGTCATGGCGGGAAGTCATCGCCTCGGCCAAAGGCAAGCCGAGGCTGGAAGTGCTGAAAGTGGTCAACAAGCATTTCAACCGCTGGCCCTACAAGCTCGACAACGAGGTCTATGGCGTGAGCGAGTTCTGGGCCACGCCGCAGGAATTCATGAAACGATCGGGCGATTGCGAGGACTACTCCATCGCCAAGTTCTTCGTCCTGCAGGATCTCGGCTTCACCAACGAGCAATTGCGGGTGGTCATCCTCATGGACCGTATCCGCCGCATCGGCCACGCCGTCTTGGCGGTCTACGAGATGGGGGACATCTTAATCCTCGACAGTCTGACCGATTTGATTTTCTCTCATCGAAAATACCGCCACTATGTGCCGCAGTATTCGATGAACGAAACCACCCGCTGGGCGCATTTTTATGGGAAGAAGCGCACCGCATCATTGTAAACAATCGTTAATTCCTTCTATGGGATAACACCGAAATGACTAGGCATGGCGACCCGGCTGCCGAACCACTGGATTTCTCGACGCTGAGCGAACAGCCGGCGCCGCGCCACCGTGGCCGCTTGCTGATCTGGGGAGCCGCAGTGCTCGCCGTGATCGCGGTTGCCGCGGTGCTGGTGCCGAGCCTCACCATCAGTACCAAGAAAAGCCAGTTGTCCGAGCAGATCGCCGAACGCCTGGAACTTACCGCAGCCGGTCAGGCCGGCGTGATTTCCACCTGGCTGCAAGGCTCAGGTCGCCTCGCGGATCCGGTCGTGGAAAGTGAACTGCTTCGCCTCTTCGCCGCGGAGATGGATCTGGCCGGCGGCGACATGACCCGCATGGTCGCACCGCAGAGCGATGAGCTAGGCGGCCTCGGCGTGCCGCTGACCGAGCAAGTCCCCTTCATCCAACGAATCATCAGCGACTTCGCGACCAACGTTGATTTTCTGGCCGCCTATTTGGTCGGTCGCAACGGCAATGCCTTCGTCACCTCCAGCGGCGCGCCGTCCTTTTCCGCCGACCAGCGTCGCCTCGCCCGGGAGAGCTTCGAGCGCGCGCAGACGGTCTACGGGGCGGCGCGCAGCATGCCGGCCGGCCTGGTACTTGACCTCGCGGTCCCGATCTTTCCTGCCCAGGTCGAGCCGGGCCGCGGCAAGCCGGTAGCGGTGATGATCCTCATCGCTCCGCTAACCGGCAAACTCTCCGAGTTCCTGTCGCTCGATCCTCTGGCAAACCCTAACACGCGGCGCGTGCTCGTCCAGCTCTCGGGCGATCAACTGACCCGCATCGAACCGGGCGCCAACGTGCCGGTCGCGCCGATCAACATCGAGAACTTCGATCTCGCCGCAGGCGACATTCCCTTTGCCCGACGGCCCTCGCTGGCAGGGCTCGGCGAGGTCTATTCGGCCGGCGCCATGGTATCAGGCCCCACTTGGTGGGTGCTGGAGGAAGTCGAAGTCGCCACTGCCGAGCGGCCGCTGGCCACCTACTCCACTGCAGCGGTGTTGGTCGCCGTGCTGGTGGTCATCGCAGTGGCCATCGCCTTTGGCGCCTTCTGGTGGCGCCTCGCCAGCCTGCACAACCATACGCTGGCGGAGCAGTACCGCACGCTGGCCGATCGTATCCAGGCGCAGAAGCAATTGCTCGACAGCATCAACGGGGCGATTCCCGAGTTCATCGGCTTAAAGGCGCCAGACGGAACCTACCTCTACGTAAACCCCGCTTTCGCGACGGCGATCGGGAGAAGTCCCGAAGCCATCCTCGGCCTCGACGATGCGTCAATCTTCGGCCAGGGTACCGCCAAGCGTCTCGCGCTTAGCGACCGGCGTGTGCTCAACAGCCGCGAGCCGGTGACCGTCGACGAGGAGATCTACCTCGGCGGCGAACCGCGCTACCTCCAAATTTCCAAGGTGCCTTTCCTCGACTCCGCGGGCGAGTCCAGCGGCATCGTGTCGGTGACTCGAGACGTCACCGAATTGGTGGAGCAGCAGCGCAAGAAGGAACGCGCCATCCAACAGATGGTTTCTGCTTTGGTGCGTGCCATCGAACTGCGCGACCCTTACCTGGCCGGGCATTCGCGCCGGGTAGCGGAATTCGCCGTAGCGGTCGGCAAGCAGCTTGGCCGAGACGAGGAAGAACTGGCCACACTCGAGCTGGCGGCCAACCTCTCACAGATCGGCAAACTGGCTATCCGCAAGGAGTTGTTGAACAAACCAACCCGCCTGACCGAGGCGGAAATCACAGAGATGGAGTCCCATGTCGGTCACGCCATCGATTTCCTCAAGGGTATCGACTTCGAGCTGCCCGTGGTCGAAACCATCGCGCAGATGCACGAACGCCTCGACGGCGAGGGCTACCCGAAGGGCCTTGCGGGCGAAGACATCCGTCTGACCGGTCGCATCCTCGGTGCCTGCGACGTGTTCTGCGCGCGCGTCGAGCCACGCTCCTACCGCGCCGGCCTTGCGCCTGCTGCGGTACTGGATATTCTCGAAGGCAACATAACGCGCTATGATCCAGATGTGATCGAGGCCCTCAAACAGGTAGTGGCGACGATTCCCGGTGAAAAACTCATTGCCAGCATCGCGACCGGCTGACCCGGTCAAGTCTCAGCCAATCAGCCGGTTGAGCGCTGCCCTGACATTCTTCCTTGTGTTGATTGCCCTGGCGCCACTCACGGCATCGGCCGCGCCGTCGGAGCGGCGTGTCGAAGTCAACGCCATGGAGTACCCCTGGAGCACCATTGGACGCATGAACGCCGGAGGGCGTGGTCACTGCACCGGATTTCTCATCGGCGAGCGACAGGTGATCACGGCGGCCCATTGCCTCTACGACGCTGTCGTCGGGCGTTGGCGCGGCGCAATCGAGTTGCACTTTATCGCCGGCTACCAGCGCGATCGTTTTATTCTGCATTCCAAGGTTGCCAGCTACATCAAACCCGATAATTTCACCTATTCGCCCAACCCGACCCTGGACTTCGCAGCCAACGACTGGGCTGTGCTGACTTTGGCAAAACCGCTTGGTCGGCAGGCCGGCTGGCTCGGGGTCAAGGCCATTGACAGTCTGATGCTTTCGCGCATTTCCGCCGGCGACGCCCTCTTGCTCCAGGCCGGCTACCGGCGAGACCGTGCCCACGTAATGACCGCCGGCTGGTCTTGCCAGATCGCTGGAATTTTGCAGCGCGGCCGCATTCTGGCGCACGATTGCAGTGTGATTCAGGGCGACTCCGGATCGCCGCTCTTGCTCTTCGCAGACGGCAAGTTTTACGCTGTCGGCTTGCATTCCATCGACCTGCAGACTGCCGATGAAAGGCATCTCGCAGGTGTGCTTTCGCTCAGTATTTTCCACCCCAGTGGCGGGAGCAACGACGCCTCGGGCGCCTTGTCCAAGACGACTGTCCGCTGGGTCTCCGGCCAGCTGCCCGACAGAGACAGCGAGGCTGCCAGGGTGCCTGTCACCACGATCGACAACCTGCTGGCGAAACTCGGCTATCTGCGCTTGTCTTCCAAAAGCACTTCGATACGGGCCCGATCTAGGGCGCTGACCCGGTTCCAGTCGGAAAACGGCTTGGCATCGAGCGGCGAACCCTCCATCGAGATTATGGGGCACCTGCTCCAGGCCACGACGCCATAGGCCCTCTAATCACAAGTTTGCGAAGTGGCGAAAGTTTGTGAGGAGAGGACAATGCTGACACAGGCCGCCATCCTGGTTTATAGACAGCAAGCCTGATACCCAGAGGCAGGCTGAACGGACAGATAGCCGACGATAAAGCGGACACCAGAACTGCCCCTTGGGGCTTTGAGCAATTGACGGAAGGAACGAATTTCATGACGGAGATTTTTGCAGACGGGACCGGCTCTATCGTCGTCTCCAACGGCGTGGTCCGTATTGAGTTGGTACAGCTCCGCCGCAAAGGCAACAAAGCGGAACTCTCCTCTCAGAACGCGGGAACCTTGTTGATGCCGGTCGGGTCGCTGAAGAATCTGACGCTGCAATTAGCCAAGGCGCTGGAGCAGTTGCAGGAGCGCGCAGCCGAAAAGGATCGTGTGGATAGCGAAACCAAGAAGGGCGACGAACTCGACGAAGCCCTATCGAACCTCTAGGCATTGACCCTGGACTTGAAGAGGCGACCCGTCCCCGCCCTGCCCCCTTTGAGTGCTTTACAGAAAATTGAGTAAATTCGGCGAATCTAGCAAGAACCGTGTAGTGTCTTGCTGCCGAATCGCCAAGTAATCGGCCAACTTTTGGGCCAGGAAACATGAAATATCTTTTCGTTCATCAGAATATGCCGGGGCAGTACAAGCATATCTGCCAGCGCCTCGCCGCCGACAAGGACAACGCCGTTGTCTTCATCACCAAGCGCGAGGGCCTGGAACTGCCCAACGTCACCAAGGTGCTCTATAAGCCGAGCCGCGAACCGGCGGACACGACCCATCGCTATATTCGCGAGACCGAGCGCGCGATTCTGCACGGCCAGGAAGTGGCCCGCAAAGCGCTGGCCTTGAAGGCCAAGGGCTTTGTGCCAGATATCATTATCGGCCATCCCGGTTGGGGCGAAACGCTGTATCTGAAGGACGTCTTTCCAGACGCACCGCTGCTGAACTTCTTCGAGTTCTACTATCATTCGGTCGGCGCCGACGTCGGTTTCGACCCGGAAAACCCGGTTAACCTGGACACGCACTGCCGCATCCGCACCAAGAACATCGTCCAGTTCCTGGGCCTTGAGGCGGCAGATGCCGGCATGTCCCCGACCCTCTGGCAATTCGAACAGTATCCGCCGGAGTATCGCCATAAAATCTCCGTCATTCATGACGGGATCGATACCAAGGTCTGCGCAGCCGACCCCGATGCCTTTATCGAAATCAAGAACACCGACGGCGCGACCACGACCCTGCGACAGGGCGAAGAGATCATCACTCTGGTCGTGCGCAACCTGGAGCCTTACCGGGGTTTCCCGCAGTTCATGCGCGCGGCCGAACTGATCCTGAAGCGGCGCCCCAACGCCAAGATCATCATCATCGGCGGCGACGAGGTGAGCTACGGCCGTCCACTGCCCAAAGGCCAGACCTATCGCCAACAGATGCTCGAGGAAGTCGACCTCGACCTGAGCCGCGTGTTCTTCATCGGCCGCGTGCCCTATTCGACTTATCTCAAGGTCATTCAGGTCTCCGGCGTGCACGTCTACCTGACCTTCCCCTTCGTGCTGTCGTGGTCGATGTTGGAAGCCATGTCGGCCGAGTGCCTGGTCGTCGCCTCCTCGACGCCACCGGTCACCGAGGTGATCAAGGATGGGATCAACGGCCTGCTGTTCGACTTTTTCGATTTCGCCGCTATCGCCGATCGCGTCGACGAGGTTCTTGACCACAAGGACCGCATGAAGGCGATCCGCAAGAAGGCGCGCGCGACCATCCTTCAGAACTATGAACTCGAGAGCTGCCTCGCCGAGCAGCTCAAGCTCATTGCCAACCTCGTCGACGGTAAACGTCCGGTGGCGAGCGCCAAACCCGGCAAGCCGAACTATCGTCTGCCGAAGGGAGTGACGTCGAGGAGTGCCGCCGCCAAGCCCGGAGGCGCCAAGGCCGGCGCCAGCAAGAAAACTGCGCGCAGCACCACCGCGAAGGCCAAGACCGCCAGCGCTTCGCGCAGCAAGTCGAAAAAGGCTGCAAAACCAAAGACTTCCAGCCGCAGCAAGAGCGCTGCCGGCAAGCGCAGCTAAGACAGCCGCAGTGACGCTCAAGAACCAACTTCGATCGCAGATATTCGGAGGCCCAGTCCCGTGACCCGTAAAGTGCTCTACTATGTCGAGCGCTATTCGCAAATCTCCGAGACTTACATTGAGAACGAACTGCGCGCCCTCTCGCCCGAGAACGAAGTCCGCATCATCTCACTGAAGGCGCCGGACCTGCCTTGCGAGCAGCACTTCCCCTATCAGATCATCCGCTCGCGCGACGACCTCAAGGCGGTCATCGAGGAGTTCCGGCCGGATGTTATCCATGGCCACTATATGACCATGGCCGACAAGTTGATGCTGGCATCGGTCATCGCAAATGTCCCCTTCACCCTGCGCGCCCATTCCTTCGACATTCTCGGGCCGATGATCAAACGTCTGCCAGCCAACAGGGACTACGTGAACGGCGCGCGCTGTCTTGGCGTGCTCACTTTCCCCTTCACCGTGCCGCTGTTCACGCAGGCCGGCTACGATCCGGCGAAGATCCATGCCTGCTATCCGGTCGCGAACGTGGGGCGTTTCGAGGACCGCAGCGAGAACGGCAAAGGGGTGATGAACGTCGGAGCCTGCCTGCCGAAGAAGGCGATGCAGACCTACTTGGGGATCGGCGCCAGGGTGCCGGAGCGCGAATTCGACCTCTATGCCCTCGGCTACAATGTGGGCAAGCTGGCTCAGCTCAATGCCGACCTTGGACACCCGGTCAACATCATCGAGCCGGTCCAGCCGGAAGCCATGCTTCCGGAATACAAGAAGCACGAATGGCTGCTTTATACCGCGTCACCGCAGATGAAAACCGTCGGCTGGCCGCTGGCTGTCGCCGAAGCGCAGGCTGCCGGGGTCGGTGTCTGCATGCAGAATATTCGGCCCGACCTGAAGGACTACGTCGGCGATTGCGGCTTTCTCTTCAATACCGTCCAGGAAGCCGCCGAGATCGTCTCCAAGCCCTTTCCCCCGGATATGCGCGAGCGCGGCTTCGAATTGGCAAAGCGCTCTGATGTGAAACACCACATCAAGCAGTTGGAAGATCTCTGGGACCGGGCCGGGTAGATCGGATCGTGATTGGGCGGAACCACTTCATGGTTCCGCCCAATCACGTGAATCCGACCTATATCCAATAGTTAGAGCAGATTCACCGGGTCGGTGGATCGCTAAAGCGATTCCAGCCAACCCGGATCTGCTCTAGGCGGCCGGACAGAGTTGGGGCCTAAACTTCCCCCGGGTTTTCGATCGCCTCCAAGAACCCTTCCCAGTTGTCCGTGTAGGCCGCTCCCGAGATCGGCGGCGCGGGGTTCTTGATGTGGATCGGGCGCCCGAATAGCTGCGCCAACTCAGGTGAGTCGAAGTCTTTCTCGCAAAGCTGCTCGTAAGACAAACGAATGGCGTTTGGCACGCGCTGGAGGTTTCGCAGGTTCTCGCGCAGGCGCAGCAGAATTGACTGGGCCTGCGGAGCATCCTCCTGCCTGAAGATCCACCTTTGCGCGGGCAGGTTTCCATGGCGCCGCCATGTGCCACGGTAGATTGCCAGCATGAAGCTGGCGACCGTGGACGCGACATCCTCCCGGATCAGGGTGATGAAGCGGATGTCCGGTCGTGAAATGAATGCCTCGTAGTTCTCGTGGCGGTGCGGCATGGACTTGAAGCCGGCGCAGGGCGCCGCTGCGTTATACCTGTAGAAAGCATCGATCAGGCCTTCCTGCCCTTCGACGGCCTCCCCGCACAAGGCCGCGTAGTCCTGCATATGCCTGGCGAAGTCGCGAGGCCGTAGTAGTTCGTTGTCGGCGCAATCGATCTGCTTCTTGGGGAGAGCGATATCCTCATAGGGCTCCAGCGCCTCCATCAGCGAGGTCGAGCCGCTGCGCCCCGTCGTCAGCAGGCAAAACTTCTTGCCACCCTCAATCACCACGTCGCTTCTCCATTAACTATCAATAGTTTAGCGGCATATATTGACCACCTCCCAACAGTCAGCCCCAATCACGAACGGTCTAAATGGCTCGTCGAATCTGGAAAGCTCGTCTGAAAGCGGGAAGTCCCTCCTGCTCCCATCTATCCATGGCCTTGAGGACCAGATGATCAATGGGGATTGCCTCTTCCGGCGGCTCCTCCCCAAGGACTTCGTAGTGAATTCGATGGGCGTTACGGTAGCAAACAGTGAAGGCCGCTTGATGTGCTCTCTTCAATCCGCTTTGCCGCAAAATATGCCAAATCATGCGATCTCCTATCGGATGGGCCCATTCCGGCATCAGGGCCCACTGCGGCAGCAGGTGGAATGCTTCCTTGAAGACCGCCAGGCAGTTGGTATCGACGAAGTCCTCGCCGTCGGAGGCCATGCAATCTCCTAGGAGGCTACCGTCCAAGCGGTGCATCCTGCGCCTGGTCGAGCAGATGACCGCGCCCGTTTCCCGGCGCAATTGCGCGATGGTCTCTACGTGATTCAATTGGTACCAGTTGTCGGCATCGAGATAGGCGATACCGTCGAAGCCTTGAGCCATGGCGAAAAGAGAGGCAACGGCGCGGGGGGTATCGCCGTAGTTCCTGAGCGATACGGGCAGAACGATATGCTGTGCCGCTGAGTCGCCGACCCAATCCTGCGGATGCCCGTCAGCCACCATAATGTGGGTCGCCGGGTGTGTCTGACAGCACACGCTGTCATGGCAAGCGCGCAGGGTCGGCTCCTCCTCTTTGTAGTAGGGCGTGACCACGGCAATCTTCATGTCGATAGGTAAGCCCTTTGTCTTTGCCGCCTCCTCGCGGGACCGGCGAGACTGACAAGACTGCTGCGGCCAACGCGAAACGCTTCCGGCTCCGTAATCCAAGGCCTGGCTCTAATGACTATCCCCATCCCCTTGAAATTACTATTGTAGCGGCAAAATTCTGAAAATCGTAAATTTCCCGGTTACAGATAACGCCAGGAACTAATTATCAACCAAATCATGTGATTTAGTAGTACGGGCCATGACAAACTGCGGCCCATCCTGAATTGAGGACCGAGTCTTTGGCAAGAATTCTGGTCGGCTACGAGCGCGGCGACAATCTCGGCCACTACCGGCGGCTGGCACCGGTGGCGGAAGCCCTGGCCGCGCAGGGCCATCAGGTGACCTTCTTCCTGCGCAATCCCTACGACTGCCGGGCACAGATCACCAAGAATCCCCTGCCGTTCATTCAGAGCCCCGACCTGGTCGCCCCCAACCCGGCTGAGCGCTTGCCAAAGCGCATGGGCGCCTACAGCGACATCATGGTCTATTCCGGCTTCGGTCAGTTGGAGACGCTCTTCACCGCGACCCTGGCGTGGCGCACAATCTTCGATCAGCTGCGCCCGGACCTGATCATCTGCGACCACAGCCCGGTGACCTGCTTCGCCGCCTATGGTCGGATCCCGGTGATCCAGGTCGGCTCCGGCTTCACTATCCCGCCGACCCAGGAAGACAGCTTTCCAGGCTTCCAGAAGAAGAAGACGGCCACCGTCGCCCCAGACCAGATCGTCGCCGTCATGAACGAGGTGCAAAGTCGCCTCGGCGGCCCCAAGGTCCCTTGCGTCACCGCCCCGCTGCGCACCACCGGACGGCTGGTCTGCACTTTGAAGGGGCTCGACCCCTACATGACCCTGCGGCGGGACCCGATCATCGGTCCGACCGAGGGCCTGCAGTCGCCCATGCCGCTGCCCGACAAGCCGGGCATCTTCGCCTATCTCGGGATCGAGCACCGCAATACCCCGAAGCTGCTGGCTGCGCTGAAGGAGTCCGACCTGCCCGCCGAGGCCTATGTCCGTGGGCTGACGGTGGAGGTCGCCCGGAAGTTCCAGCGCCCCGGCCTCACCTTCTACAAGTCTCCGCAGCCCATCGAGCAGGTGCTGTCACGGGCGACCTTGGCGATTCACCACGGCGGCAGCGGCATGTCCCTGGCCTGCTGCAGCGCCGGGCGCCCGCAGATCACCCTGCCGATCCACGAGGAAACCCTCTTGAACACCCAGGCGCTGGCCCGCATCGGGGTCGGGCGTGCGATGATGCCCAAGGATCTCGAAGACGGCGGCGCGGCCAAGCTGGCCGAGGCCGAGGCCGACCCCAGAATGCGCGAGCGTGCTGGGATCATCTCGGCGGAGATCCTCAAGGCCGGGCCGTTCCGCCCGATGGACCGCATTCTGGAGGCCTGCCAAGCCTCGCTCGGCAAGGCATAGTCAGGGACAGGAAAGCATTATGGCGCGAGTGCTTGTCGGCTATGAGCTGGGCGGGGGTCACGGCCACGTACATCGGCTGATGCCGCTGGTACGCGCCCTGGAAGCGCGCGGCCACGAGGTCATCTTCTTTCTGCGCAACATCCGCGAGAACGCCAACCTGCTGGCCCGCGAGCGGCGGGCGATCCTGCCGGTGCCCGACCTCGTCGGCCGTATTCCCGGCGCCCCGACGCCGGCGCCCATGGCCACTTACCTCGACATCATGTGCTACTCCGGCTTCTACCGCCGCCAGACGCTGCACGCCGGCATGCTGGCCTGGCGTACCTTGCTGAAGCAGGCCAAGCCGGACCTGGTGGTGGCCGACCACAGCCCGATCTGCCTGCTCGCCTGCTTTCGGCAAATTCCGGTGGTCCAGGTCGCCGACGGCTTCACCATGCCCCCTGCCCAGGGCGCGCTCTTCCCCGTGTTCCGCAAGGGCCGCAAGAATCTTGTCGACCCGGCCCATGTGCTGAAGGTCATGCAGGACGTGCAAAAGCACCACGGCCTGCCGGTGCCGCAGACCGTCACCGAGCCTTTTCGCACCGCCGGCCGCCTGGTCTGCACCCTGCCGGAGCTTGACCCCACCCCCTACGCGGCGCTGCGCCAGGACCCCGTGGTCGGCCCGGTCGAGGGCCTGCAGGAACCCCAGCCCCTGCCCGGCAAGCCGCATTTCTTCGCTTACGTCAGCCTGGAGCACAAGAAGACCCGGCCCTTCCTCCAGGGCATCAAGGCCAGCAGGATGAGCGGCGAGATCTTCGCCCGCGGCATGACCGACAAGACCGCCAAGGCCCTGCAGCGCCCGGGCCTCACAGTCCACCGGGACTCACAGCCGATGCACGAAGTCATCGCCCGCTCCAGCGTCATCATCCACCACGGCGGCAACGGCACCTGCTGTGCCGCCTTGAGCGCCGGGCGTCCCCAGATGCTGCTGCCGACCCACATGGAAGCCCGGCTCAGCGCCGACTCCCTGGTAGGCCTCGGCGTCGGGCGCCTGCTGAGCAACAAGGAACTCGGCAAGGACGAACTGCCGGCGGTGCTCGACAAGGTCGTCGGCAATGCCGAGATGGCCGAGCGGGCGGTCGCCCTCTCCGCCGACATCAAGGCCCGCGGCCCGCAGCGCACGGTGGAGAAAATCGTCGCGACCTGCCTGGCCATCTTGGACGGCAAGTAACCCACGCCCTCTTGCCCCAACGGCTGACACTCTCACCTCATCCTGAGGATGAAGGTTTGCCCTCGTCCCGAGGAGGAGGCGCAACCGCCGTCTCGAAGGGCGTAGTCGGACCTCCATCCAACAGGCAAAGAAAAAGGGCCCGGCGGTTTCCCGCCGGGCCCAAGAAGTCCTGATTAGGTTTGCGTTCGATCCCTAGCTGACATCGACGTTGATATCGTCCTCGACATGGACCGTCGCCGAACCAGAGGTGTACTCGGTGAAGCCCGCGGGCGCTCCAACGCCTGCGGTCCAACCACTGAGGTTCACCGTGTCAGACGTTCCGGCGCCACCGTCACCATCGCCAAGGATGGTCAGCAGGTCACCGGCATCCGTCAGAGCGATAACATCAGCGGCAGTCAGCGTGACAACGTCGGTGGTGTCACCATCTTCGATGTCCATGTTCTCGAAGTTGGTCCAGGCCGTCAGACCGGTGAAGTCCACCGTCCCGTCAACTACCAGGGTGTCCCCGGCAGTCTCGCCACCGCTCCCGCCGTCGACCGAGGAGTCGGCCGCGTCGAAGATGATGGTGTCGTCACCGCCAGCACCGTCGATGGTGTCGTCACCGGCGAGACCGTCGAGCACGTTGTCGCCCGAGTTACCGGTGATGACGTTATCCAGCGCATTACCGGTACCGTCACGGTCGCTCGACCCGGTCAGGGTGAGGTTCTCCACGTCCCCGAACACCTGAGCACCACCGAGATCGAAGGTAATGCTGCTCTTGACCGTATCGATCCCCGTGGTGCCGCTTTCGTCCACCACGTCGCCGGCATTGTCGACCTCGTAGGTATCGTTGCCGTCGCCGCCGACCATGGAGTCGCCGGAGCTACCGCCCTGGACGGTGTCGTCGCCGTCGCCGCCGATCACGGTGTCGCTGCCGGCGCCGCCATTGAGGCTGTCGTTGCCAAGACCACCATCGATGGTATCAGAGCCGCTAAGGCCAAAGATCGTGTTGTCGAAATCGTTGCCGATCAGCTTGTTGGCACCACCATCGCCGGTGAGCGATGCGTTAAGCGCGGACTGGGTCAGGGTCGCGTTCTCGATGTTGTCGTAAGCCGTGTTGAGATTGATGCTGAAGGACCCGACGATGGTGTCGTTACCCTCACCAGCGTTCTCCAGGAGATTGTCCGCGGAGTCGGCGTAGTAGAGATCGTCACCGGTACCACCGACCATTCCGTCGGTTCCGTCGCCGCCGTCCAAGGTATCGGCACCGGCACCGCCGAACAGCAAGTCGTTGTCCTCGTTGCCGTTCACCTCGTCGTCGCCGCTGCCGCCGTAGAGGGTGTCGTCACCGGTACCGCCGTGCAGGAAGTCTTTGTCGCCGCCCGCGGTGGTGTCGTCATCGTCCCCGTAGAGCACGTCGTCATCGGCACCGCCGTAGACCGTGTCGTCGCCGCCCGCGCCGCCGTAGAGGGTGTCGTCACCGTCGAGACCGACGACCGTATCGATGCCCGCACCGCCATAGAGGAGGTTATCGAGGCTGCTGCCGGTGATGGTCTGCGGCGCCGGTTGACCCGGGAAGGTCGTTGCCGGCGGGACAATGATGACGTTCTCGACGTTGCTGAGATCGCCGGTGTAGTTGTCCACCGAGATGATCGCCGTATCGATCCCGCTATCGACGCCAGACCCTTCGGTCACCACATCAGTCAATTCGTCGATGTAGTAGACGTCGTTGCCGTCGCCGCCTTCCATGGAGTCGGCACCAGTGCCGCCGTCGAGGGTGTCGTCGCCCTCGCCGCCGAGCAACGTGTCGCTGTCGGCACCGCCGAGCAGCGAGTCGTCGCCGCCCATGCCCACCAGGGTGTCTTCGCCACCGGCACCGTCCAGGGTATCCGGACCTTCGCCGCCGACGATGCTGTTGTTGTTGCCGTCACCGATCACGTTGGCCCCGTCGGTCCCGATCACCACCACATTCTCGATGCTGGTGAGGTTGTTCAGGTTCACGCCCACCGCGGTGTACACCGTGTCGGTGCCGGCGCCGCCGTCGATCGTGTCGCCGAGATCCACATCGTAGAAGTCGTCGTTACCGTCACCGCCGAACATGCCGTCGTCGCCGGCACCGCCGTAGAGGGTGTCGTTGCCGCCACCGCCGTACATGGTGTCGTTGCCGCCATCGCCGTGGAGTTCGTCGTTGTCGGTGCCTGAGTTGGCCGAGTTGTCGCCATAGATCAGGTCGCCGTCCTCGCCGCCATAGAGGGTATCGGAGCTTCCCTCGCCACCGACCAGGGTGTCGACCCCGGCCTCGCCGCGCAGGATGTCGAAGCCGGCACCACCGTCGAGGTAGTCGTTGCCGTCACC
>CAJHXP010000610.1_pt1 | contig 32198 bp, 30 predicted proteins | sample 9198551 | NCBI WGS metagenome assembly CAJHXP01 (sample SAMEA7708297, study PRJEB35096) | sediment metagenome | biome: marine neritic benthic zone biome [ENVO:01000025]; feature: sediment [ENVO:00002007]; material: shallow marine sediment [ENVO:03000034] sea grass bed [ENVO_01000059] ... | reverse complement strand
TTGCCGTGATCGACCCGGCCGACGAGCGTCCCGGGGAAGGCAGCAGCCATGTCCATGCCGCCGCCTTGGGGGTGGGCGTGAGCGTGTTCATGCGTCCCGCCGGCCGGATCCGGATCGATGCCCATGAAGGCCGAACGAACGTAGCCCACGACCGCATGAATTTCTTCACTGGAGAATTGGGTCGTGAAGGACACCATCGCCGTTCCGGGAACGCCCTGCGTTACGGCCACGATCATGCGCTCGCGGCTCAGCTGGCCTCCCTTCGCGGAGGTAAAATCGCGCGGCGGCGGATTGAGGCTGTTCTTGGCCCAGGAAGCAGCGTTGCCGCGCTCGCCATGGCAGACGCTGCAGGTGCGCGCATAGATACGCTGGCCCAGCTCGCGGTCGGCGGTTTCCGAATGCGGCGTGGCGGCGTGCTGATGTTCGACCTCGTCGGCCGAAACCGCAAGGCCGGCGAAGATGCCGGAGGTCGCAAGCACAATTGCCAGAGCTGTTTTCATCACCGGTCAGCCGTCCCTAGGGTTTCGTACAATATGGTCTGTCTTGCGACCTTGTCGGGTCACGCCCGCCGTAACTCTAGGGGTAGTGACGGTTCGGTTTCAAGCCGTAGCCTGCCGACGTCGAGCAAAGAGTGCACGACTTGCCCAAAGTCTGCGCCGCGCCTAACCTCCGTCTCGTTTGGTTCGCCGACACTCTAGGGAGGGCGCGTAGGATGGTTAATGCAAGCCGGCTGCTCCTCGCTGTGCTGATTCTTGCATCACCCGGTTTTGCTCAGGCCGCAGAGGACGAGGTAGCCGAGTTGGTTGATCATGTCATCGATGCTTATGGCGGCGAAGCAGCCTTGGACGCTGCCCAATCTTTCCGTCAGTCCGGCGAAACAGTCTCCTTCCTGCGCGGCGGCGCAAAGGGCAGAATCGTGCGAACCTTTCAGGCCCCTGACCGGCTGCGCGTGGAGATAGTCTATCCCGGCGAGGCGCCGGAAATGAGGGTTCTCGACGGGGACCGCGGCTGGCAACAGGGCCAGGAAGCCCCGCCAGCCCTGGTGGACGCGATGCGGCTGCAAGCCGCGCGCCTGGCCTTGCCTCTACTGCTTCGCGACGCCGGCCGGCAGGTGAAGGACCTGGGAACGACGTCTGCGCAGGACGGTCGCAGCGTGCGGTCCCTGGGCCTGGCGCTGGCTGGCGGCCTTGCCCTCTTCGTCGACATCGAAGTTCCAGGCTACCGAATTCTCAGTTCTCGGGGCCTGATGCGCCGGGCCGGCACCGCAATGGAGTTCGGCGCCGTCTACCACGATTTCCGCAGGTTATCGGGCGTGCTGGTCCCAGGACGCGAAGAGCAGCACGCCATGGGCCAGCACATCGGCTACACGGTTATCGAAAAAAATGAGATACTGCATGACCTCGATCCGGCAAGCTTCCGCCCTTAGCCAACGGTGCGTGCCTTGTTGAAATCAAAGAACTTTGTTGGATTGCGGCGGCCAATTGCGCAGCGTCGCCCGTACCAAGAGGCGGTAGCCCGCTTGACTTAAATCAATGTCTCTTCTACGCCTTCGGGCGAGGAAAAGGAGAATGGACCGGTGCAATGTCACCGGCGAAAGGGCGACAACAAGCCCGCGTTTTGCGAAGCACAAGGGGGTACCAGGAGGCCATGCCGCGACAGTACTGGCAGCATCCGTTCAAGAGCGGACTGGGTCTCGTAGCGGCTATTTTTATGCTTGCCGCTTGCGCCGCCCCGCCGCCCCCGAAACCGATCGAAATCGCCTATCCGCCACCACCGGAACAGCCGCGGTATTTCTACGATCGTACCTTTATGGGAAGCCGCGACGTTGTCGAGGTCACTTCGGCAGAGCGCTTTCGCCGCTTTGCCACGGGCGAGAGCATTCGCGGTCAGGGATTCGGAAAGCCCTTTGGGGTCTTGGCGATCGAGGGAAGAATCTACGTCGGCGACACCGTGACCCGCCGCATTTCTGTTCTCGATTTTCCCCGCAAGCGTTTCTTCGAGTTCGGCGATCAAGGTCTTGGCCGTCTCGTAAAGCCGCTAGGCATGGCTGCGGATCAATCGGGGCGCATCTACGTCTGCGACGGCACCTCCAAGCGAGTTCTGATTTACGATTCCGAAGGACAGTATCTGACAGCGATCGGCGGGCTGGAGCTGCTGGAACGCCCGTCTGGCGTGGCGGTCAACGCGGACGGGAGCCGCATCTATGTGGTCGATACCGGGGGCGTCGAGTCGCGTGATCACCGGGTCCGTGTCTTTGATGGCGGCGGTAATTTTCTGTTCGATATCGGGAAGCGTGGAGAGGAATCCGGTGAGTTCAATCTTCCGCTGATGGCGGCGGTCGGCCCCCAAGGCAGGCTCTACGTGATCGACGCCGGGAATTTCCGGGTCCAGGTCTTCTCGCCCGAGGGAACCTTCCTCTTCGATTTCGGCGGACCTGGCCGAAATCCAGGCTCTTTCTCGCATCCGAAAGGGATTTCGGTCGATAGTGATGGCAAGATCTTCGTGACCGACTCCGGCTTCGCCAACCTGCAGATCTTTGACTCAGAGGGCCGCATTCTGATGTTCATCGGGGATCGCAGCGAGCGCGGCGGTCCCGGGAAGTTTCTGCTGCCGGCGGGAGTCTGGGTCGATGTCGACGGTCGTGTCTACATGGTCGATCAGTTTTTCAATAAGATTGACGTTTTTCGCCCAGCTAGCGTTCCGGCTGATGCTCCCCTGGGCGGGAAGGCCAGCGACTCCTCGTCCTGACCCAAGGCCGGGCGCCCGCCGAACCCCTTGGTTTTCGCACCCGGCTCGCGTCTTGGTACTGGTTCCGGTTCCACGGCGACCACCCCATTAACCCTGTTCGCGGACGTAGCACCGTAGTCGCAGTTTCTTTCCGGTTTCTTGACCGCGGTCAATGTTTCCCCAAAAAAAGTGTGGGATATATGAGGCAATGAAGTAGTAGCTGTCACTGTTGCACCGCAGAAGTGCAGAGGGCGGCAAGCGAATACACGGAGGTCGATATGAAGACGGCATTAACTGCCCTCTTTGTCGCTGCATTGGTGATCGCCTTGGCGGCAGGGGGCACAGTCGCCCAGGCTCAGACCGGCATCGACAATTCACGCCATGATCTGGCAACCGGTACCGGCGACAATAACGAGATCTGCGTCTACTGCCATACACCGCACGGCTCGGAAACGACGATCGAAGCGCCGTTGTGGAACAAGCCGGCTTCGGGAGCCACCTACCAGACTTACGATAGCACCATCAGCACGACGCTCGATGGCGCCGTCCTAGGGGTGGGTTCGGTTTCCATCGCCTGCCTCAGTTGCCATGACGGCACACAGGCTATGGACACGGTCATCAACCAACCCGGACGCGACGGCTTCAGCGCTGCTGGCGCCCGCATCGGGAGTCTGGGCGGGACAGGCGAAATTGACGACCCGCTCGGCAACCCGAACGTACCTCTTAACCCGGTGGCAAATATCGGCACCGACCTGACTAACGATCACCCGATCGGGATTCTGTACGGTGGCTTCGACACAGGCGCGGGACCCTCCGACCCGGATTTCGTGGCCCCCGCCACCGCCAGCATCAACAGCGTCAATCAATGGTGGGTGGACACCACGGCAGCGGGAGCGCAAGTGGGCGTTCGCGAAAAATCCGACATGATCCTGTACCGGCGAGACAACGGTGGCACTTTCCAGCCCTTCGTCGAATGCGCGAGCTGTCACGATCCTCATAATCCGGTCAATGGCACATTCCTGCGCGTCGCAAACAACAACAGCGATGTCTGCCTGGCCTGTCATGTCAAGTAGTGGAGCCGGAACAAGACTGAAACATTCGCGCGCCCCGAAAGCCCAAGCCTATGGTGTTGGCAGCCAGCAATTGCCGGTCGCGATCGACACCGCAGCCTCCGTGACGACGGGCCAACGGTAACCGATGAAACGTAGAAACCAGAGAACTGAAAGGACAGACCGGCATCGAGGCTTGAGAGCCTCGATGCCGGTAGCTTGTTGTTGCTGCATGACCGCTCTCGCCACGATTCTGGCGGCCTCTCCTTTGAAGGCGCAGGGGATCGACTTGACCCGGCACGACTTGACCGGCGGCGGCGTGAATGAGATCTGCGTCTTCTGCCATACGCCTCATGCCGCCAATGACGATCTGGAGGCGCCGCTCTGGAACAAGCCGGCTTCCGGCGCCACCTACACCACTTATGACAGCAGCATCAGTTCGACCCTCGATGGTGTCGTGCTCGCGGTCGGCTCGGTCTCGCTTGCCTGCCTTTCCTGTCACGATGGCACTCAGTCGACCGACATCGTTATCAATGGTCCGGGTCGCGCCAACTTCGACCCGGCCGGGGTCGCCCTGCGCGGCGGGGACCGCTTCCTTGACCCGAACAAGATTTATACGCTGGGGGTTGACCTCAGCAACGATCACCCGGTCGGTGTCCAATACGGAGGCTTCGCGTCCGGCGGCAACGGACCCATCGACCCAGGATTCAAGACGGAAGGAGGCCCCAATCCAGGGCTGCAGTCGGCCGACATAAACGGCCAGACGCAGTGGTGGGTCGATACCGAAGCCAGCCCCAACGGTACACGCGACAAGACGGATATGATCCTCTACGCCCGTGACAATGGTGGCTCAATGGAACCCGTCGGCGAGTGTGGCAGCTGTCATGATCCTCACTCGGACGTCAACGAACTGTTTCTCAGGATACCAAACGACAGCCGGGTTTGCGAAGCCTGCCATGTCAAGTAAGGAGGTTGGCCACACATTCTTGATCCATGCAGCGTTGAGCCAAGTCTGGTGTTCTCTCCGCGCTGGTGGCAAGCTTGACTAATACCAGACGGCCCGTTCAGGGCCGCGACGTAGAAAAATGTGGCTGCACAAAAAGCCCAATAAGAGTGTTTTGCGGATGACAAGAACATGCACAGGAAAAATCATCGAGGAGCCCTGCGGCTTGGCGCCTTAGCGGGGGCAGCGCTTCTATTAGTGGCCTTTGCGGTTGGCGTTCCGCCAAAACCCGCCTCAGCCTCGGAGGCTGTCTTCGCCGTCATCGACGGTGAAACGGTTACCGAGTCGCAATTCAAATTCTTTCTGATCCAACTCGCTCGCAGCAAGTTCTACCATCGCGTGCCCGACGGCGGACTTGAGGCGGTGACGGCCGAGGCCACAGAGGCCTTGATTCAACAACGGCTGTTGGCACACGAGGCGACGCGACGCGGCTTGCGTGGGGATATCGAGGCTGTCGAGCGACAATTGGCGAGGCAGGAAGCACGCTACAAAGACACGGAGGCCTGGGCCCAGATCCAGGAAAATCTGCCCGGACTTCGCGCGGCACTTTTGGAACGCTCCAAAATTTCAGCGCTAGAAGAGCAGGTCCGCCAAGGCGACGATCCCGTCGATGAAGAACTCAAGGCCTTTTACAAGAGCAATATCGATCTCTTTACCGAACCGGCTCGGGCGAAGCTGCAGGTCATCTTGATCGGCGTGCCGCCGTGGGAGAATGCGGGTGCTTGGGACAAGGCCCGCCAAACGGCCGGAAGCCTGGCTGCTGAAATCATAGCGGGCGCAAGCTTTGCCGAAAAAGCCCGTGCGCATTCGACACATGTATCGGCCGAACAGGGCGGGAAGCTCGGTTTTGTCCATAGCGGCATGCTTTCCGCTCCTGCCCAGGAAGCGGTCGATCGCTTGAGCCAAGGAGAGGTATCGACTCCCGTTCGGGTCCTAGAGGGTTACACCCTCTTCCGCTTGGAGGATCGCAGTCGGCCGCAAATCAGGGACTTTGCCGATGTGCGCGACCGGGTCACCAAACTCTATCAGCGCGAACAGTCCGATGCGCGCTGGAACGAGTTCCTAGCCGACCTCAGATCCTCAGCAAAAATCGTCATGCCGGCTGATGGGGGAAAAGCGCAAACCGAATGACCCGATTTGTATTCGCCGCAAGCCGCCATGGACCGGCTCCCTCTTTCAAAAGTACCGCGTCGGCTCGCTGTCGTCTTGCTGATCGGATGTGAAATGAATGCTTGTAGTTCAGTTGAAACGACCAACCTGCCTCCGATCTCGGTCTCTGGCTCAATTGCCAATGTCGCCCAGACTCGTGAGTTCGAGGACGACCCGCGCGAGTACAGCAACTCTCTGACAAGCACACTGCGAGCACATAGCTATATATGGCAGCCTTGGTTCGTCACGACCGAAGGCGGTGGCTCTCTGACTTACCGGGTCGTCGAGGGCGGCATTAACGACGACAATGCGTTGGTCACCAGCGGCGACGTCACGATCGGCATTCTACCCGTCAGCGAATACCCCTCGACCGTCAGTTACAGTCACACGGACAGCAAGACCGATGGCACGCTCGGCTTTGACTTCGTGCGTGACCGCCTCAGCTTCACCAATCGGGCGGCCATATCGGATGACCTGAAGACCTTTACCCGATTCACCTATCAGACGGTCACTCAAGAGGAAGTCGGCGACCAGGAAGACATCACCGTTGGCCTCAACGTGAACAAGAGCTTCATAAATCACGCGCTGGCGACGAACCTGGAATACTCGCAGAGCGACTTCAAAACGAGTGAAGAAGAAGACGATGATGAAGACGAAAGAACCGGCATCATTAACTTGAGCCACGTCTACACGCCCAGCTCGTCCTTCAATCTTCAGAACCGGTTCACCGTCATTCGTGACATAGAGGATCAGGAGTCCCAAACGCGCGACCGGTTCTTGCTGCAGGGAGTTTCGCAAAGCTACTGGCGTCCCGCGGATGCGCCCTACACGGTAACCTCTGCATTGCGCACCCTGCGCGAAGAGGTCGACTTCGGTCGCACGAACGGATCGGACGATACGGACCAACTGTTGATTAGCGGAGCCCTCGGCCTCAACTACCCGATCAAGCCGAGGCTCACGACTAATTTCGGCTTGAACGGGTTGTACGAGGACTCGCTGATAGACGAGGACTCCGACGAGGTCGGGTTTGGGCGCGATGGTCGCAGGTTGGAGGCAGGCGCATCGGCGAATGTTTCGTATATCTCGCTGGACAGCGAAGTGCTCGGCTTCGATTGGAGATGGAACTCGAACGCCAACGCCCAAGGCGACTATAGAAGTCAGAAGGTGTCCGATGATGGCGGGCCGAACGGTACCGGCAACGGCAGCTTGGGCCACTCCGCATCGCGAGCGATTGATATTCCTCTGTTGGGTCAGACGCGGTTTTCCGCCAGTCAGACCGGCGGGGTCACGCTGACCAGTGACGACACAGAGGGTGACTACTTTGTCCCCAACCTGAATCACGACGTCAGCTTCACAGTCAACGAGTCCAGCGACGGCGTCACGACCTACGCCAGATTCTCTGCGAGCGATCGTCGTGAGTTCGTTGCGGAGGACGCCGTCGAATTCCAGCTGTTTCAACTCCAGTTCAACCGACAGGCCTTGATCGACCTGGATGATAACTGGGTGGCGGCACTGTCGCTTCAGGCTTCGCGGCGCAAAGAGCGGGACGAGTCGGCAGACATCACCGTCACGGCAAACGGCCGCGCCGCTTACCTATCGAATCGGGTATTCGGTGTCGATGACCTGGATTTCATATCCGAGCTGAAGCTGAACGCCATCGGCCTTGAAGACACGCTGGCTCTCAACGAGGACGAGGACAAAGACCTGGGCAGGGATTTTCGCGGGGACTGGACGAACAAACTTACCTACCGGATCGGGCGCATCACCACGGGTCTTGAAGGCGGCGTCTTTGTGGTCGGTGACGCGCTCGGTAGCTCGATCTTGTTCCGAGTCCGCCGCGACTTTGACGGAGTGTTTTGAAGAATGCAACGTAAGGCAATTCTGTTGGCCTGCGGCGTCCTGGCGGCCGCAGCCCTCGGGCTCGTCAACTGGAGCTGGGAACCATACCGTGGCGCGGCCTGGGCTGAGTTCGGCGACGTCGTGATCAACAATTATTCAGACGATGCCGGCATGCGTCCGGTGGTCTTCCCCCATTGGTTTCATCGTGTTCGATTCCGCTGCAAGGTTTGCCACGCCGACCTGGGTTTCGCCTTCAAGGCCGGTGGCAACGACATAAACATGCTGAAGATATTTGATGGCGACTATTGCGGCGCCTGCCACAACGGGCAGATCGCCTGGGGTGTGGAGAACTGCGTCCTCTGCCACTCCGGCAATCCGGGAAGCCGTACGCGGGTACACAACAGCACGACAGAGCGTCTGGTGATTCCAGGCGCGGCCGCGGGTCAGTAAGGGGGCGACATGGCGCAGTGGCGACGAACCGGACTCCGGGAAGTGAAACGAAAGCGCATCCTCATTTATCCGCTTGTCGGTGCCTTGTTGACCCTTCTCATGGCCAGCGCGCTTTTGGCGCAGCAAAGCATCGACGCGACGCCGACACAGGAACCTGAGGCTGACGCAGGGCAACCAGCGGCCGAGGAAAAAGTCGTAAAGAAGGCGCCGAGTGCAGCAAACTCCTTCAACCGACTGCTCAAGAAGCCCGCCTCTCCGGCCAATGCGAGTCCGGCGGAAGACGGCATCCACGATCCCGCCAATCCTGGCACCCATTCGCTGCAATGGCCGTCGGAGGCCTTTCAGGACCTGCCCAAGACACAAGACGGCAATCGGGTCGATTGGGTAAAGGCGTTGGATGAAGGGCTCATCAACCCCTGGGTTGATCTGGAAGATCCCGAGGCAGAACCATTCGTTCTAGACCTCGTCATCGTTCGGGAGGTGAAGGGCAGCATGCCGGACGTGGTTTACCCGCATCAGCAGCACACTGAGTGGCTGGACTGCACCAACTGCCACGACGAGATATTCGTTCCCGAGAAGGGCATGAACCAGATCAGCATGGCAGGCATCCTGCTCGGCCAGCAATGCGGTGTCTGTCACGGCCGTGTTGCCTTTCCCGTATCGGATTGCAGGCGCTGCCATTCCAAGCCGAAGACCAAAGAGCAACTGGAAGCCTTGGCGCAAAGGTCAACTTGGCGCAACACGGGAAAGGAAACGAAACCCACAAACGAGACCCGGCCGGCGGAGGGTAATTGACGTCATGAGGGATGACCTGCCATGGGCAACCTGAATCGAGGCTTCCGGGACCGGCCTTTCCGGCTATTGACCATCCTGCGGGCGAGCAGCAGGGTGTTGCTGCCTGCGGTCCTACTGCTGGCGACGGTACCAAGCCTGGCGGAAGAAGCGCCACGCGTGCCGGTTGACCAGAAGGTCACGGAACAGAAGGCCCTGTTTCTGGGCCGCTTGGTGACGCGCTCGGTCGCGGCCGACAAGATCGAACAGAGCGGCGACGTCGACGCCATGGCGAACTTGGCGGCCGCCCGCACCCTGGTGCAGGAAGCTGACACGGCGCTGAAAGCCGGCGACTACCTTGCAGCCAACGACAAGCTCGATGCCGCCCTCGAGTTGGTCAACCGGGAAACCCGCCGCCTCTCCGAGCCGGAGGTGGCTGCGGCAAGCCTGCGGAAATCCTATGACAGACGCCTGCAGGCGGTCCGCACCTTCCTCGCCGCCTATGAGCGTGTAGCCGAGGAAAAGGAGAGCATCTCGGCCACGGTTATCCAGGTCGCGGAGATCCGGCGTCTCATTGGCGAGGCCGAGGCCGCCGCTGCAGGAGGGGATCTTAAACAGGGAATAGCAGAGCTCGACAGAGCCTATCGGACCGCGCGCGGCGATATTCGGGAACTTCGCGACGGCGAGACGCTGACCCGCTCGCTCGACTTCGGCTCCCCCGAAGCCGAGTACGACTATGAAAGGAACCGCAACGACAGCCACGTCATGCTCCTGAAGTTCGCCCTCAGTGAGCGGCAACCCGGCGAGGAACGGATGGCGGCCATCGAAAAGCTGCGATTGGAAGCGAGCCGGCGCCGGGGCGAGGGCGAGAACTGGGCCGGTGTGAAAGACTATCCAAAAGCGATTGACGCGCTTTCGCAGTCCACGGACAGCCTGCTCAAGGCAATCCGCATGAGCGGCGTCTATATCCCTGGGTAACCCGCCATGACACTGGTACACCACAAACGAAGTGAGTCTGCAGGTAGAGGCCTCTGCCCAGCGCCACCCTGGCCGCCGGCAGAGCATGCAAAGAAGGAAAAGAAAAGTTTCCTTCTGCGCCGGATTATCGTCGTGCCCCTCACCCTGGTTCTCGCCGGTCTGACAGCACAGCGCCCCATGGCACAGCAGGCCGCAGAGCCTGCCGCATCGGTCGCCCCTGATTCGGGTAGCGATCGTTTCGGGGCGAGCGCCGCAGAGCACCTGGTCGACCAGAAGCTCCGGCTGCTCGAAACCTACCTCGCCTCCAAAGGTGGCGAGCGGCTTGCTCAGAGCGCAAAGCCGGAGATCGAGCGCCTCGTCGCCGAGGCGCGGGACGACCTCGCCTCCGCACGACAGGCCGTGGCGGCAGGAGACTTCGCCCTGGCCACGGCCTTGACCGATCGCGGGATCCGAAACATGGCGAAGGCTTCGGCGTCCGCCGGCCGCCGGCAGACTGCGGGAGTGAGCCACGAACGTCTCGAGACACAGCGTCGGCAGATCCGCGGCTATCTCGCGACATTGAACGACATGCTTCAGGAGCCTTCTCTACAGGCCGCCCACGGGTCCGTACTGCGACAGGTAGAGGCCTTGTTGCAGAGAAGTGAAGAGCTTGCGGAGACCGAGGCTTACGAAGACGCCGATACCCTCCTCAACAAAGCCTATCCGATGACGCTTAAGATCGTTTCAGAGCTGCACCAGGGCAGAACCAGCGTCGCCCGCCTGGAATTCGCGGGACCGGAGGATGAATTCAACTATGAGAGCAAACGCTTCGAAAGTTACGAGATGCTGGTCGCCATAGCGCTGAACCATCAAGGGCGAACCGACCGCATAGTGAACAGGGCTGCGACTGATCGCTATCTCAACCAGGGCCGCCTGCTGCGCGCCGAAGCGGAGGAGGATGCCAAGCAGGGCCGTCACGAAGTTGCCATCCAGACGATGGAACAGGCAACGCAGCAGCTCGTCGATGCCCTGCGGGCCAGCGGCGTCGAGGTCTCCTACCAGTGAGGCGACAAGGCACGACGGCAATGAGGTTGCGCCAGCGCAGTTCAAGGGACGCAAAGCTCCCTACTCTCCGCGAGGCTTGGCGACCGCGCGGCGCCCGCGCTCTGGCGCTCGGCCTATCGCTGACTTTGGCCGGTTGTGCGTTGGGCCCAGCAACTGCGCCGATCAACCTGGACCCAACGGCCCAGGCTCCAGTCTGGCCGCTGCCGCCCGATCAACCGCGTTATGTCTATGTCCGCAGCTTGATCGGTGAAAGGGATTTTCTGGTCGGGCAGAACGACGCGGGAGAGAATCTCGAATCAACCTTGCGATGGATTGCCGGCCTTGTGGTCGGCGAACCTGATTATCTCGAGCTACAGCGCCCTGTCAGCGGCATGACCGGGAATGATGGCCGGATCTACGTCGTCGACGCAAGCCACAAGGCGGTGATGGCCTTCGACCTGCAGGCAGCACAGCTTTCCAAGTGGGAGCTGGCGGCGCGAGGAACTCACTTCGTCGCGCCAGTTGCCATCGCCGAGGATGGCGCGGGCGGCGTCTTGGTCACTGATGCAGAGCTTGCAGAGGTATTCCGCCTGGGCCCTGACGGCGAACCCACTGGTCGCTACGGGCAGGGTGTGCTCACCCGTCCCACCGGAATTGCGCGGGACCCGGTTGCCGGGCTGATCTATGTCGCCGATACCGGTAAGCACGACATCAAGGTGTTCGACGATGCGGGCAACCTGATCGAACTGATTGGCAGTCGTGGCAACGGTGACGGGCTGTTCAATACGCCGACTCACCTCAGCTTCGAGGAAGGTCAGCTCTATGTCGCCGACACCTTGAACTTTCGGATTCAGATATTCGATCGAGCCGGCGAGGAGCGGCTGGCCTTCGGCCGGCTCGGACTCTTTGTCGGCAACATGACCCGTCCGAAGGGCGTTGCCGTGGGCGGAGACCGGCGGATCTACGTCGTCGAGTCCTACTTCGACCATCTTCTTGTCTACGACGAGATGGGCCAACTGCTCCTACCGATCGGTGGAACGGGCCAGGGCGTTGGCCAGTTCTACCTGCCGTCTGGCGTTTGGACCGATCCAATGGGCCGAGTCTATGTCGCGGACATGTTCAATGGTCGTGTGGTGATCTTCCAGGAACTGGGCCGGGAGGATATGCCGTGATCTTCACCAAGTGGTCCGGCTACCTGCCTCGACGACGCGGACATCGCCTTCTGCTGCTCGCCAGCTTCGGCTTCGCCTGCCTCTTCGGCTCCTCTGCTCTCTTGGCCGAGCGGATTTCGGACGTCCGCAACACAGTGCACAACTTTTCTGTCACCGGACCGGGTGCTGTGCGTGCAGTCTCCGAGGATGAGGTCTGCGTGTTTTGCCATACACCGCACGGTGCGGAACCAGGTGTCACTCCGCTGTGGAATCGCAAGCTGTCCGGCGCGACTTACACGCCCTATACCTCCAGTTCGATGGACGCCTTGGGGCTCGGGCAGCCCGGAGGCAGCAGCAAGCTCTGCCTGTCTTGTCATGACGGAACCATTGCCATCGGTGCCGTCAACGTCCTGAACGGCGCGGCAACGGACGGCGATCCGGGCACGGCGGACATCCCCCTGGTCGGAACCGGCCCGGGAGGCACCATCCCGGCCGGCGCCGGCGGGGACACTGGCTTCACGCGCCTCCTTGGCACCGACCTGACCAATGATCACCCGATATCTTTTACCTACGACGATAATCTTGCGCTCGCGGATGGCGAACTGCAGCTGCCAAGCGCCAGCCTCTCCATCGAGAACCGAGTCCCTGGCGTGAGGCCCGACGTACCGCTAGAGGACAACGAGATTCAGTGCACCACCTGCCACGATCCTCATGTTCGCGACACCATTCAACAGAGCATCAAGTTCTTGAGGCTCAACCGCTTCCAGCAGGCCGATCCGATCGGCGGGACTTTCGACGCGAACCTCGACATCATCTGCCTAGCCTGCCACGAGAAGGAAGGCTGGGTCGGCTCGGCACATGCCAGCAGCTTCGCGGCCGAGGAGACCTATTCGCCGAGTGCCGCCGCGCTGAGGGAGTTCCCGCCCAACATGCCGGTCTGGCAGGGCTCCTGCCTCAATTGCCACGACACCCATACGGTTCAGGGTGCGCAGCGGCTGCTCAGGGAGGGTACCGACAGCTTTGCCATCCCGAAAGGTGGCGGCAGTTCGGCACAGGAAGAAACCTGCTATCAATGCCATTCGTCGGACGGCACCGTCCTCAACAACCAAGGCAACGTGAACTTCTCCGTTCCCGACATCTGGCTGGATTTCCAGAGCGCTCGGCACATGCCGATCGATATCCAGCCGGAACGTCACGATGTTGGTACGGCATCGGTAAGCCAGCCCGGCAAGGATCTGCTGGAATCTCAGACTCTGCTGGGCAAGAGCGCTCCGCAGAACCGGCACGTCGAGTGCACCGACTGCCACAACCCCCACCGCGCCATCAAGAAGCGACAGTTCAACGACATTCCCTCTGTGCCTGATATTGCGGGCACGCATCAGCACCAGGCTGGCCAGCAGCATACGAACATCGCCTCTGGCGTGCTGAAGGGGACATGGGGAGTCGAGCCGGTCTATGGGTCTTCGTCCTTTCTCGCTGGCGCTATCGACTACGATCTCAAGCGTGGAAACGCGCCGCTGGGCGGCAGTACGAGTCCCAACAGTTCCTATGTGACCCGGGAATATCAGGTCTGCCTGAAATGCCACTCGAGCTTCGGGTTCGATATTCCGCCGCAACTTGGCAGCAGTCCTGGCGGCACCCCCCCCAACACCAATGCGCTGACGCGCTACACCGACCAGGCAATGGAATTCCAGGCACCTCTGGCGGACCAGGGGGAAACCGGCGGCAACCACCGGTCTTGGCATCCCGTCATCGATGCGACCGGCCGCTCGCCGGCGGTGCGCCAGGCCAATGCGAACAACTGGCTTGCACCGTGGAATTCGGCAGCTTTCATCGGTTCGCAAACGATGTACTGCTCCGACTGCCATGGCTCGGAAACCGGGGCCGGCACGGTGGTCCCGGACGGCGGCGAGAACGGCCGCAGCTGGGGGCCGCACGGCTCCAACCACGACTTCATCCTCAAGGGTCGCTGGGATGCGCAAACCGGCGGTCCGGGTACCGACGACCACCTCTGCTTCAAGTGCCATTCCTTCAACCGCTATGCGACCCGTGACGGACTGGGGATACCAAGTGGCTTCGGTGGCGAGAAGGACGAGAACCTGCACGCTCACCATGCCGACAAGATCGGGCAATTGCGCTGCAGCTGGTGCCACGTCGCCGTTCCGCACGGTTGGAAGAACAAGGGCTTCCTGGCGAACCTCAACGACATCGGGCAGGAGGCCGGACTGCCGCCCGGAACCCAGGTACGCAACAACACGACCGCCGCCTTCACGCAGGAGCCCTACTACCTGAACTCTCTTTTGAAGGTACGTACCTTCGCCACCAGCGGCAACTGGCAGGCAAGCGATTGCGGTTCCGCCGGACCACCCGGAAACGGCCAATCCGGGCGCGACTGGATGCGTGACAGCAGCGAGAACTGTGAGAACCCGCCATGATTGTCAGACTGCGACCTCTGTTGGCCGCCCTGGCTTCGCTGCGCCTCACCCTGGCCGCCATCCTGACGGCCGGGGCAATTGCGCTGTCCGGTCAACTGTTTGACTACCCCTTCGGCACCGCAATCGCCGTGCCTTTTGGGGTGCTCTGCGTGAACCTCCTGGCGGCCCTCTGCACCACCCCAAAACTGCGCCGCCAAGCAGGTCTACTCGGATTCCACCTTGCCCTTGCAGCCGTGGCCTGCCTGATCGCGGCAGACCGTCTGATCTTCCTCAACGGTCACGTCGAGGTGACCGAGGGCACTCCTTTCGATACGCGGCTGGTCGAGGCCGAATCCGGCCTGCTGCATCCCTGGTCTCTGGACAAGGTGCGCTTCCTGCAAAAGGACTTTGACATCGGTTACGGGCCGGCGGTCAAACGTCGCGAAACCCTCAGCAAGGTTCTGGTGCCTGCAATCGACGGCGGCTGGACTTCGCGCACGATCGGTGACGACCGGCCGCTGGTGGTCGGCAACTACCGCTTCTACACCTCCTTCAACAAAGGCTTTGCGCCGCTTCTGACCTACATCGACGATCAGGGGCGTGCGCACAGCGGCAGCGTGCATCTGCCATCCTATCCGCTGAACCACTTCCGGCAGGGGACGGAGTGGCAACTGCCCGGCGGCACTGTTTCCGTCAAGCTGTGGCTGCACATCCCCGAGCCGGTCTACGAGGAGGAAGAGTCTTGGCGGTTCCGCAAGCCCGAGGATGCCACGCTCGTCATCATCAGCGCCGCCGGCCGCAGCGAATTGAGCCCCGGGCAGAGCGTGATCTTCGACCGGGGACAGCTGCGCTACGAGGAACTGCGCAGTTGGATGGGCTACACCATTGCCTACAATCCCCTGACGCCTTGGATGCTGGCGACCATAGTGATCGGGATCGTCTGCCTAGGCTGGCATGTCTGCCGAAAGACACTGCGGATATCGTGGAACCTGACAAGCCAGAGAGGAGTCGTCGGCAATGCGCGCTGAATATCTCCTGCTCTACACGGGCTTGGCTCTTTACATGCTGTCCAGCCTCGATGCACTGCGGATCAGCCTGCGCAGCCGAGAAGATTTCCGCCGGCCCCTGATGCTGGTTGCCGCGGCGCTGAGCGTGCACAGCCTGGCCATCATCTTGCGCTGGATCCGTCTTGATCACGGCCCCTACGTCAATCTCTTTGAAATCCTCTCCAGCAACATCTGGAGCCTGCACCTCGCTGTGTTCCTTGCCTGCCTGGTTTTCCGCGCGATCCGACCCTCCCTCGGGACCGCTCTGCCGGTCCTGCAGGTTCTCGTGGTCTGGCTGCTGACCGTGGCGCCGACGGACGGCGAAGCACCGGTCACCTATGCCACGGTCTGGCTTGCTGTGCACGTCTGGCTCGGTAAGGTCTTTCTCGGATTCATCGTTATCGCCGTCGGGCTCTACCTTGTGGTCATCGTCCGCAAGGCGACGACAAGGTCGGCTTTTCCATCGATGCCCGAAAACGAAGCCCTCGACGAGTTTGCCTATCGTCTGGTCTTGTTCGCCTTCATCTTCGAAAGCCTCATGCTGGTGGCGGGCGCCATCTGGGCGCAGGATGCCTGGGGAAGATACTGGGCCTGGGATCCGCTGGAGAGTTGGGCCTTCGTGACATGGATTTCGGTGGCCGGCTATCTGCACTTCCGGGTGATGCGTAAACCGTCGCCGGCGGTCAGCGCTGTGATCGTGGTGGGGATTTTCGGCATCGCCTTTTCGACCTTCTTCGGCATGCCCTTCATTTCGACCGCACCGCACAAGGGGGCGATATGAGCCATCGCCGCAATCTGATGCCATACGCCGTGCCGCTGTTCATAGCCGGTGTCGTCGGACTGGGCGCCATACTGTCGTTGCTGCCGGGCCGCGGCGTTGAAGCACCCTTGGTTCAGGAGACCGCCGCACAGGAGCCCGGCTTCGCGGACTATTTCGCCACCGGCGTCCATCTCCTCCAGGTCGGGCTGCCGCGCGAAGCGGCCTCCGCCTTCGAAAACGCCAAGCGCTTGCGCCCGCATATCGCAGAGGCGCGGATTAATCTGGGATATGCCTATCTGGCGGCCGGGCAATTCGTCGATGCGGAAGCCGCCTTCAGCGAGGCTCTCGATCTAAAGCCTGGGCAAATCAACGGCTACTACGGCTGGGCAGAGAGCCTGGAGGCCCTCGACGACCTGCCCGCTGCACTCGGCGCAATGCGCAGCTTCGTTCACCTAAGTTCGGAAGACCATCCCTATCGGCGGCGAGCTCTGGCCGCGATCTGGGAGTGGCAAACCGCCTTGGAGTCGACAGGCGCGGACGGCACGCCAAACCAGCAGCACAAGGCAGGAGTCGAAACCACGTCAGCGGGAGAGAGCGATGCGTCCCCTCAGCTGCCCTGACCAAGGCATGGCCGCCTATGCCGGTGACCGCCCGCGGCCCGGTGCAGGCCGCCGGCGCGCGAAGCACCGACTGGCCATGATTGTGAGCATTGTTCTTTCCTGGCCCTTGGCGGCCTGCGAGGACCCTTCGTCGGCTGACCAGAAACCGCCCCCCGGCACGGTCGAAAGACTCCCCGACATCAGCCTCACCCAGTTCGACGGCGCCGTTTCGAGCCTGAGAGAGAAACACCCGGACAAGGCAATCGTCCTGAACGTCTGGGCGACCTGGTGTGCGCCCTGCCGCACAGAGCTGCCGAGCCTGCAGCGCTTGAGTGACGCACTTGATCCGGAACGCTTCATCGTTGTCGGCCTCTCGGTCGACGAGGATACGGACTATGTTCGTGAGTACCTGCGGGACGTCGGAATCACCTTCGCCAACTACCTCGCAGCAGATCCCACAGCGACACCGCTACGGCTGAAGGTCGAGAGCTTTCCGCAGACCCTTCTGGCGCGTCCTGACGGCACCCTGGAGCGGCGGGTTGTCGGCCTGCGCGACTGGGCGGCGCCCGATCAGCGCGCCATGGTGCAGTCGCTCTGGCCTGCCCGCTGAGATTCTCTTGATAACCTACTGGATGGACAGCCCTATGACACCGCAAGACATTGAAATAGTACAACGAACCTATGCAAAGCTCGACGAGCATCGCGCGTTGTTCGCACAGGCTTTCTACGATCGGCTTTTCGTAGTGAATCCCAATATCGCGCTGTTGTTCGAAAGGAACATGGATGAACAGATCGAACAGTTTCGAGTCATGCTCTTCACAGCCGTCTACGGTATGAGCCGGGCAGAAGAGTTGAAACCTGCCCTGCGACAACTCGGCCAGAGGCACATGGGCTACGGCGTCCGGCCCGCCGACTACATCGCTTTCGAATCGGCGCTTTTGTGGACGATCGAAGATTTCCTGGGAGACGATTTCTGCACTGAAGCCCGCAGCGCCTGGAAAGCATTCTATGGCTTTGTCTGCGACACGATGCTGGAAGGCGCCCGCTACAAACTGGCGGCAGCGCGGGAGATCCCGGTGGCTGGCTCGGCCAGGCGCTAGTCAGCCATGCCGTATTTCGCCACCTCACCTGCAAAGTAGGGTCAATTGGGAGGGACCAAACCCATGCCGAGACCTCGCTTGCGGGAACCGAAAAGCAATCCGAACATGAACTGCTCTTGTCCCGTCATCATCATTCTTGCTGGATTGTTATGGTCAGCCGCCGCCCCGGCACAGGACATCTTTGCCGGCCGCGGGGTCTACGAGAACCACTGCGCAAGCTGCCATGGTCCAGATGGCAGGGCGACCATGCCGAGCACTCCTCACTTCATCGATGGCATGGGTCTCTACGCGTCTGATAGCGACCTGATCCGCGTGATCAGGTTCGGCAAGAATCTTATGCCCGGCTACGACCGGGCCCTGAAGGAATCGGAAATTCTCAATGTCATATCCTACGTTCGAACCCTGCGGCGCTAGACCGCTGTGCGCCGGCCGGGACAGAGGCTCGGTCCTGTCCCTGCTGTCCAAGCTGGCGCTGGGGCTTCTGTTCCTCTTCACAAGCCTAGACCCGGCGGAAAGCCAGGAAAGCAAGGTCGCCGGCGAACCGTCGTTCCGGGTCGAGAACTATCAGGTTGGTGAGAATGTCTACGTTCGCTCGCTGGCGATCGACCAGCAGCGCAATTCCCTTTGGGTCGGCACCTCGGTGGGCGCCCTCGAAATCGATCTCGTGACGCGGAACGTCAAGCAGAGCTTTACCCGCGAGCACGGACTCGCCAACGAGTATGTCTTCGCCATTGGGTTGGATCCTCGCGGCCATGTGTGGTTCGGCACCAATGCAGGCGGTACCAGCACCTACAAGGACGGAGACTGGCGGACCTACTTCCCGATGCACGGCCTTGCCGACTATTGGGTTTACGCCTTTGCATTCGACCGTGAGGGCCGCGCCTGGATCGGTACCTGGGATGGCGCCAGCCTTTATGACCCGCAGACGGGGAAGTTCACGACCTATCGCGAAGAACTCATCAATATCTGGGTCTATGGAGTCGCGATCGACGCCCGGGAGCGTATCTGGTTCGGTACCGAAGGCGGCGTGTCGATGTTCGACGGTCACAGCTGGCAATCCTGGACTCATGATGACGGCCTGGGTGCCGCCAACGTCCGCAACCTGCCGAGCAGCCCCAACACGGGCCTCGGCACGAAATCCCGGCAGGATCTCGCCGTCACGGTCGGCAGCACGGAATCCTACAACCCGAACTATGTCTTTGCCGCTTTGACGGATCGGCAGGCGCGCGGCGTCTGGTTTGGTACCTGGGGGGGTGGTGTCAGCCTCTTCGACGGCCAGGACAACTGGACCACCTACACCGAGGCCGACGGCCTCGCCGGCAACATCGTCTACAGCATCGCACAGCAAGCCGACGGCACGCTTTGGTTTGGCACCAATCGCGGAGTCTCACGCTTCGACGGCAGCAACTGGACGACGATCCGTCACGGCCTTGTCGGACAGCACGTCTATTCGATCGCTTTGGCCGATGACGGGTCTGCCTGGATCGCAACCAAGGGAGCCGTGACACGGATATGGCAGGAATGAGAACCGACGCCTCGCTTCGCTGGCTGTTCGTCGCAGTTGCCCTGGTCGCGGTGGCAGGCGGCGCCTATGTGCTGGGGCGTCAGCAGGGAAATACGGAGCCAGCAGCGGGGGCAGCGACCCCGGCCCAGCCGGCGGCCCCGGCCCAGCCGACTGCCGCGGCACCGCCGAGCAGCGGCAGCACAGAAGACCCGCATGCGCAGCTCGGGGCCGCCGACGCGGCCAAACCGCTTCGTGACTTCGTCCATTTTCAGGTGGGCCAGCGCAACGTCAAGGCGCTGCTGCAAGACGGAGAAACCACCTGGATCGGCACTTCCGGCGGTCTTATCAAGTTCCTGCCAAAGACAGGCGACCACAAGGTCTACGACAACCGCAGCGGCCTCCTGTCCAACGGCGTGTTCTATCTGGGAAAGTTCGACCGGGAGGTCTGGGTTGGCACCTACGGCGGCGGGCTTTCGATCCTCGATTCCGAGAACGAGACCTGGCGCCACTACAACATTCCGGAGGGTATGGGGGACGCCTTCGTCTACGACGTCCTGCGGAGCGGCGACGGCGACCTCTGGATCGCCACTTGGTCGGGAGTCAACCGCATCGTCAACGGCGAACTCGACAGCCCGGAGGCGTGGGAACTCTACACCGTCGAGAACACCGGTGGCGGCCTGCCCAACGACTGGGTATATGGTCTCGCCGAAGGATCGAATGAGGAGATATGGCTGGCGACAGAAGGCGGACTGGCCCGCTTCGTCGACGGCGGCTGGACCAATTGGAACCACGCCGACGGCCTTGGGGCTAATTATGACGTGGTGGCGGCCGACATCGAGTTCCAGAACGATCCGGCGGATTTTTCCGATCACCATGCGCGCCAAAAGAAAGAACAGGGCCTCGAAGAAGTGAAGGTCGCCTACAATCCCAACTACATCGTCGCCCTCGTCGTCGACAAGGCCGGCGTGGTTTGGGCCGGAACCTGGGGCGGCGGACTTTCGCGTTTTGACGGCGGCGCATGGCAAACCTTTACAAAGACGGATGGGCTGCCGGCCAACCACGTCTTCGCCCTCGCCGAGGACGCGTCCGGTAACATCTGGATCGGCACCAGCCGCGGCCTGGCAAAGTATGACGGCCGGAACTTTGCGTCCTTTGGGGTCATGGACGGCCTCTTTGCGGGTACGGTTTTTTCCATGTCGATCGGGCCGAACGATTCCACATGGGTCGGAAGCTTCGGCGGAGTTGCTTGGTTCCCCAGGGGAATAGAAAGCCACGCGGCGGCGCAGTAGATACTGCCCGCGATGCGGGCGCTTCTCTGGGAGAGGTCTTCAGTCTGGGGAGAGGGGTAGCGCTTATGAGGCACTCTTTTTTTGTTTTCATCGCATTTCTTTTGGTCGGCGCGCCAGCGCGGGCCGACCTTGAGTCCGGCCTTGCGCTCTTCGAGCAGGGAAACTATTCGGCCGCTGTAGCAGAGCTTCTGCCCTCGGCGGAGGCGGGTGACGCGCGCGCGCAATACATTGTCGGGATTGCGCTGGCGCAGGGCTATGCGGGCGATCCCGATCCGCAGACGGGAGCCGCATGGCTGCGACGCTCGGCGGACCAGGGTTATGTCCAGGCGCAGGTCGAGTTGGCACGCATGTACCGCACCGGCGACGGCATCCCCGAGAACCATGCCGAAATGGTCAAGTGGTACCGCCGGGCCGCCCAACTGGGCGATGTCGGCGCACAGCTGTTCGTCGCCGATGCCTATGCCTATGGCTACGGCGTCGAGCCGAACCTCGTCGAGGCTTATATCTGGTATGAGATCGCCGTCCGCTATTGGGGGCACCTGGCTGAGCGCGCGAGGGATGCCGTCGCAATTCAGTTGAGTGACGCGCAGGTCGCCGAGGCCAAATCGCGCGCGGCTGCGCTGGTGCCGCCGACGCCGCCGGAGTGAAAAGCGACTAGTTAGCGGCCTTGGCCGTGGCCGGCGGCTGGTGGCGCTTCTGCCAGGGGAAGCCGCAAGATGAACTCGGCGCCTCCGCCCGGCGCCTCGCAGACTTCGACATTGCCCCCGAAGGTCGTGGCGAAACGCTGGACGATGGAGAGCCCAAGGCCAGCGCCCGGTCCCTTCCGGCCCTTCCCGCGCCAAAACCGTTGAAAGATCCGGGACCGGTCTTCGACCGCCACGCCCGGGCCCTGGTCAATGATCCGGACAGTACCGTCGTCTTGCAGATCGAGGCGCACTGTCTTGCCTTCGGACGTATGGGCGAGGGCATTCTCCAGGAGATTTCGCACCGCGCGTGCCAGCAGTTTAGCACAGCTGCGGACCAGAACTGGACCCGCCGATCCGGTGAGTTCGATCGCCTTGTTTTCCTTGATGGCGACCGGCGCCATCATTGCGATGACCTCCTCACAGACGACCCGCAAATCGGCTGCTTCGGTTTGGCCAGGATTCATTGAGTCGAGCTCTGCCAGTTCGAGGAGTTGCGAAACGATTTCCACGATGGAGGCGATGTCCTGTTGAACCGCCAAGCGCATCGACGGGTCGGGCAAGGTTTCGACGTTCGCCTTCAGGACCGAAAGTGGCGTAAGCAATTCGTGGGCCGCGTCCGCAGTGAACTGCCGGTGTGCGGTCAGGGCTTTGTCGAGACGTTCCAGGGCTTCGTTGGTGGCTCTTACCAAGGGCAACAATTCCGACGGCATGCCTTTCATCGGCAGGCGAAGGTCGGAGTCCTGCGGCTTGATCGCGGCGGCTCGGGCCGAGGCGAGGTGGATCGGTGCCATCACCCGCCGCATCACGACGAACACGAGAATCAGATATAGAGATCCGAAAATCGCACTGAGCCCCAAGGTTGCCAGGATCGTCCTCTGATCAATCGCCGCCTTGGCCATGGTAACGTCGCTATACAATTCCAAAACGCCGATGACCGTTTCGCCTTCGGCAAGAATGGGATAATAGGTTTCAATCACGTCGCGGTCGAAAACCTCACTCGAGAAGGCGCTCACGCGATCCTCGAAACTGAGCCCGGACTGCGGCGTCTTTTCCCGGACTGCGGCTTCGAAGACCTCTGGATGCGGTTCTTCCAAACGATCGGAGCCGATTTCCTCGTTATCCGACGAGTAGACCGTCAAGCCGTCCGGAAGATAGAACTTGACCTTCAGCAGCCTTGCTCCTTCCACCAGATCACTGAAGACCGCGTTGAGGCGGGCCGTCTGGTCACTGGGCGCTGAAGTATCCCGCGCTTCCCCGCCCTGGTTCGGCAACAGAGCCGGAAAACCCGGAAGCAGGATCGTAGAGAGACTGCTGGCCAGACCGACGTTACCTTCCCCGGTGAGATCGACGAGATCGCCTATCGCGCTGGTCCGGAAGAAGACACCTACCACGACCATCGTGAGCACGAGGGCGACGGCGGTGGCGATCGAGAAGTATCGTTGAATTCCAAACATTGATCGTCTTGCCCGCGGTCAGAGTTCTTTCAAGAGGTCGGTTCCGGCTTTCCGCTTCATGCCCAAGCCCCTCCGCTAGGCGGTCTCGTCGATCAGCATATAGCCGACGCCGCGCACGGTATGGATTGCGACCTTGGCCTTCGCCTTGACCAGCCGCTTGCGCAACCGGTGCACCAGAACCTCCAGGGAGTTGGAGGACAGCTCATCGCCCAGGTCATAGAGGCTGCCTTCCAGCACGGCCTTTGGCACGACCTTGCCACTGCGCCGCAGCAGGTGCTCGAGCAGCCCCATCTCCCGTGGCGAAAGTTGCACCAGCGCATCGTCGACCCATGCCTGGCGATCGCTCGGGTCGAAGGCGAGATTGCCGGCGGTCAATTGGGCGCCCAGGCTTTCTGCAGGGCGACGCAAGATGGCGCGCAGCCGCGCGACAAGCTCGTCCATGTCAAAGGGCTTCGTCAAGTAGTCGTCGGCGCCGGCGTCCAGGCCGCTGACCCGGTCTCTCACCTGAATGCGCGACGTCAAGATCAAGACCGGAAGTTGGCGGCCGGTTTGCCGAATCTGGCGCAGCAGGTCCAGTCCATCGACGTCGGGAAGGCCCAGATCGAGGATCATGGCGTCGTAGTTGGCACAGGCCAGGGCGTCCAGCGCTTCTTGCCCTGATTCGAAGCGGTCGACGGCAAACTGCGCTTTTTCCAAACCGATCATGATGTAACTGGCGAGGCGTTCGTGGTCCTCGATCAAGAGGAGCTTCATCGGAAATCGGGCCGAAATGAAGGCCCGGCCGTTGCGTCCCTGCCCAAGAGGCTGCCAGCGTCCTGGCTGTCCGTCCGTCCCAGGCCGCGAACCATCGGCCCGATGCTAGTCCCGCTCATCACAGCGGCCCCCCATCGGCTGGTTTCGCCAGCATAAGTTCCAAGAAGTACATGGATTGTAAGGATTCTGTAAGCTCCAAGGCCTAATGTCGCCTCTACGCATGGTCTTAATTGGACCAAGTGTATTCGCAAAACACCACTTTTCGCGAGGCGGCTCTTGTCGCCTCGCTTCTTTTTTTGTCTCCAAACATAGCAGTTGGGCTGGCCACCACGCTAGAAATCTTTGGATTTCCGGGGCTTATGAGAATCAGGGTACCTCGTCAGGCGGCCTGTCAGTCCTGGCGGGAGCAGTTTCCCTCACCCTTTCCTCACTCTCGTCATCACCTCAGAACACATCGTTCTTTCCTGCCAATTGGCCTAGAATGACCAGGTCGAGGGAGAGCACCCTGCCGTGTACGGGAGTTCCTTTTCGGTAGTTTTGCGAATATAAAAAACACCCATAAGGTGTGCCATGAGCCATGCGTCCGACCCCATGCTTCGTCAGGGGTGTAGTGCGGGAATCAACCTCGGGTCACGGCTTGCCGTGCTTCTGGCGACCATCATTCTGGTCGCCGTCTCCTGCTCGCCAGAGGCCAGTCAACCAGAGCCTCAGGCAGCAACGACACCGTCCGTGTCACCCGGTGCGTCCGCTACAGACTCTTCGCCTGCATCCTCCGCACCACCCTGGCAGCGTCTGGAAAACGACGGGCTGCATGACCCGTCCAATCCGGCGCTCAACCTTCTGCAGCAGCCGGCGGAAGCGCTTTCTGAACTGCCCCCCGCAAAGGACGGCAATCAGGTCGACTGGGTCGCGGCCCTGCGCGAAGAGGTGATCACACCCCGGACGAACATCTACCCCGAGACAAAGATCAAGGTGCTGGATCTCGATATCCTAATGGAACGGACCGCGGGTATGCCCATGGTACTGTTCCCGCACAGGGCGCACACCGAGTGGCTCGACTGCGAGAACTGCCATGACAAGATCTTCAAAGCGAAGCAAGGCGCCAACCCGGTCAACATGTTCGCCATCCTGCAGGGCGAATACTGCGGCCAGTGCCATGGCGCGGTCTCCTTCCCCTTGACCCAGTGCTACCGTTGTCATTCCGTGCCGAGGGCCAGCGCCCCGGCGCCGAGCGGCAGCTAGACAGGAAAGGCCCGCTGTCGTGACGTCCAGAGTCCTCTTTGCCGGCTTGCTTTTGATTGTCCTTATGACGGTTTCGCCGGGACAGGCGGAATTCGGAGACGTGGTGCTCAACCGCTACTCCGAAGCCGCCGGCGTGCGGCCGGTTATCTATCCGCATTGGTTCCATCGCATTCGCTTTCGCTGCAAGGTGTGCCACCAGGAGCTCGGGTTCGAGATGCGCGCGGGCGCGAACGACGTGCGGATGCAGGATCTCTCCCAAGGCCGATTCTGCGGCATGTGTCACAATAACGAAACCGCCTGGGGACTCGAGAACTGCGATCTCTGCCACACCGGAAAACCGGGTCTCAAGAGCGGGATCCACGGTGGGCACGAAACCCTGGGTCCCGGGCGCTGGTAGCGAAGAACCGGTATTGTTAACCAAAACAAATTGTTGCCGGGTCAATCCATCCTGTGGCGGAACTTGACCAGGGTCAATTACAAGCCTCAAAGTTTTGCTAAACTAAAAAAAAAGCCCAGCGTGCTGATAAGCAGGGCCGTGTTTTGCGATGTACAGGTTCAAGCGCCCAGATGGAAGCGCAAGCTGCTGCGAGGCTGAGTCACCGGCATTCGCAGTATGTTCATGGCAGGCTTCCCGACAGCTTCCGACACTCCGCGGATCCGTCCGCTGGAAGCGGATTTGGCTAGCCGGCGCTCCTCCGAACGAGCATCGAGAGCAGGTTCACCCTGACCGCAGCGTATCCGGCTTGAGGCCCAGGTCAGGCCGCAATGAGCCTTCCGCAAAGCGGTGTTTCGCCAAGCGGAAGGGCAGCCTGCCACCGTTCGGTAAGAAGGTTCAACCCAGGAGGAGTTCAATGAAACCAGTTGTCACCATGGCCGCAATGCTCGGCATCGCGACCCTGCTCTCGGCCCAACCTGCCGTCGCGGAGGGAGACGCGGCCGCGGGCGCGAAAGTCTTCAACAAGTGCAAGGCCTGCCACGCGCTGGAAGCCGGCAAGAACAAGATCGGCCCGACGCTCGCGGGGGTCATCGGTCGCAAGGCTGGAAGCGTGGAAGGCTTCAAGTATTCCGATGCCATGCAAGGATCGGACGTGACCTGGGATGAAACGAGCATCGTCGCTTATCTCAGCGATCCAAAGGGCTTCATTCCGGGCAACAAGATGGTATTCCCCGGCCTCAAGAAAGAGGCCGACGCGGCCAATCTGCTCGCCTACCTGAAAGAGGCGAGCATGTAATTCTGGCCACCAAATAAATGGTTTGGATGATCGGCGATGCTGGGAAGCCTGCCTCCAATCGGCAAGAGCCGCTTTCTGGAATCACCGACGTGAGGTGAGTCATGAACTACCAAGCTTACTTCGCTGAAAAGCTCAGGGAACTCCGCTGCGAAGGCCGGTACCGGGTCTTTGCCGATCTCGCCCGCCAGGCCGGCCGTTTCCCCAAGGCAAGAAACTACGGGGACGGATCGCCGGAGGAAGTCACCGTCTGGTGCAGCAATGACTATCTCGGGATGGGGCAGCACCCCGAGGTGTTGAGCGCCATGGCTGCCGCCGTGGAGACCTACGGCGCCGGTGCCGGGGGCACCCGAAACATCTCTGGAACCTCGCACCCGCTGGTACTTCTTGAGCGCGAACTGGCGGACCTGCATCGCAAGTCGGCGGCGCTGGTCTTCACCTCCGGTTATATCGCCAACGAGGCGTCTATCAGCACGCTGGCCTCCCAATTGCCCGGCTGCACAATCTTCTCCGACGAATTGAACCATGCCTCCATGATTGCCGGCATCAGAAATAGCCGGGCGGAGAAGCGGATATTCCGGCACAACGACCCGGAGCACCTGGATGCGCTGATGGGTGAGGTGAATCCCAGTGCTCCGAAGCTGGTCGCCTTCGAGTCGGTCTACTCCATGGATGGTGACATCGCCCCGATCGCCGAAATCTGTGACGTGGCCGCCCACCACGGCGCACTGACCTATCTGGACGAGGTCCACGCTGTCGGTCTCTACGGGCCGCGCGGCGGTGGAATCGCCGAACAGCAAGGCCTGATGCACCGCCTGGACGTGATCAACGGAACCCTCGCCAAGGCCTTCGGCGTCATCGGCGGCTACATAGCCGCCTCCGATGAGATCATCGACCTTGTGCGCTGCTTCGCCCCGGGCTTCATCTTCACGACGGCCTTGCCGCCCGCAGTGGCTGTGGCGGCACGCACCTCGGTAAGTCATCTCAAGGCAAGTGCTGTCGAGCGGAAGCGCCATCAGGAACGCGTGGCAAGGGTGAAGCAGAACCTCCGCGATGCAGGCCTGCCGGTCATGCCGTCCGACACCCACATCGTCCCGCTTCTGGTCGGCGATCCGCTGCGCTGCAAGCACGTCACCGACCTTCTGATGTCGCGCTATGGCATCTACGTCCAGCCCATCAACTATCCGACGGTTCCCCGCGGCACGGAGCGCCTGCGCATTACGCCCAGCCCGCTGCACAGCGATGAGATGATAGAACGTCTTGTTGCGGCCCTTACCGAGATCTGGCGCGACCTCGCTCTTCCGTTGGCGGCCTGAACGCAATTACACGCCGCCGCTGAACGGAGCGGTTACAGCCACCTGCAACCGCCGGCGGCGTCTCCTGCTCAACATCTCGCCTGAGGCTCTACCTTCGGTCTTCCAGCTGTTCCATCTGGGCGGCGACCGCAGCGGACCGCGCACTACCCGGTCGTAGGCTCGACTGAAGGCGCCGCCAGAGTCCGGCCGCCGCCTGCGGCCTGCCGGCCTCGGCTTCGACGAGCCCAAGCAGCCAAAGGGCTTGGGGGTTACCGCTATCCACAGCCAGGAGATTGCGCAGGATCGTGATCGAGTATGACGGCAGCGCCGTTACGGCGCCTGTCGCTTCTGTTTCCAGGGTCGCATCCGCATAGCCCTGCAAAAGGCTCAAGCTGCCGGGCTGCCGCGCCAGAGCTTCGCCATAGGCTGCTCTGGCGTTGGCAACTTCTCCGAGGACCGCATAGGCACGGCCAAGACGCAGCCAGCCGGCGGCGTCCTCCGGCTCGCTTTCGAGGCGCGCCGCTAGGCGCTCGACCATGCCCCTGATCATCTCGCGCTGCTCGCCTGCTGGACCAGCGGGTTGCGCTTGCCCCTGCGGTGTCGCGGCGAGCGAAAGCTCATTTGGGGCAGAGGCCTCCGCCAGCAGGGCCTGTTTGGCCTGCTCGACTTTGGTTTGCGCGTCCGGCCCCATCTTCGCTGCCGCAACAGTGGCCCCCTCCAGAGCATCGCGCGCCTTGGCCGCTTGACCGAGAACCTGATAGGACTTGGCCAGCTGCAGCCACCCCTGCAGGTCGTCAGGCTGGCTCGCGAGGCGATCCGCCAAGCGTGCGACCATGCCACGGATCATCGCGTCCTGCTCGCTCGCCGGCATTTCGCCGATCCGGCGCATATCATCGGCGTCGGGTCCCGATTGCGGCGCCATGACCGGCTGCCTGGGGGCCAAAGCGATCTGATACTGTCTTGCCGTTTCGTCGATGCGTTGCTGCAAGGCGGGAAGCCATGGTGCCCCGGCCGGTGAATCGCCCTCCAGGGCCTGCCAGATCTCGATCGCCTCGGCACCGCGCCCCGACTGAGTCTCTGCCAGACCGAGGTAGTACCTGCTCCGTGGATCTTTCGGCCGGCTGGCGAGCACAGCGTCGAAGGCGTCCCGGGCTAGTGGCGTCACGGTCCCCCGCGCGGCCAGAACCAGCGCCTCGCCGTAGGCCGAGCGGAGATCTGGATCGTCCGCTGCCAGGCCGAGCGCGGCCTTGTAGGTTTCGGCAGCCTCCTTGAAGCGGCTGATCGCCGTATAAGACCGTGCCAGAAGAACCCAGCCATCCAAATCATTGGGATTTGCCCGAAGTCGTGCAGCCAGACGCTGGACGGCCTCGCTCATGCCCGCACTCTGGTGCTCGGCGGCAATCGCTTCTCTGGCTGCGCTTGCCGTCTGCGCAGAATTCCAGGCGCCGGGCGATCCGAGATGCAGATACATGCCAACAGTGGTCATCGCCAGAAAGACTGAGAGCCCCGCAGCGAGCGAAAGGGCCCTAAGGCCTTTGCCCTGCGATTTGCTGGCGCTCCCGGAGACCCGTCGGCGCTGCCTGTCGGCAACCAGCAGACGCCGGGAGACCTCCGTCTCGGCCGCTTCGGCCTCCGCCCCGCTGATCAAGCCGCCTTCGACCTCGCGGTCGATTTCGGCCAGCTGGTCCCGGTAGATGGCGACCTCATAGTCACTCCTGTTCGCTAGATGCACGGGCTTGCGCAGCCAGGAGGCGAGGAGAATCGCCACGACTGCAGCCAGCATGGCCGCCGCGATCAGCCAGAACAACATGACCGGCCTCCGGAATTCTCATCAAGCAGGGTGAGAGCTCGGCACTGACGATCAGACAAGGATCGGCTGGCCAGGTCTACAGTCAACTGGGCAGAGCCGCCGCGCATCGCGTCAACCCAGGCCATTACCGCCGGAGTCATCGCGAAGGCCAGCCAGGGCGAGAAGCCTTCCATTGTCCTTAACGATCACGTGCTTGGGGGCTGGCGTATCGATGATGCCCGCTGCTCGCAGCCGAGTGAAATGACGGCTGACGGTCTCGGGCTTCAATCCCAGATACTCTGCGATATCCTGGCGGGCCATGGGCAAACTCAGGAAAGAGCGGTTGCTGCCAGGGCTGGTCAACTGCCCCCGCATTTCCAGCAAGAAGGAGGCAATTCGCGCCTGCGCACCCATGCAGCCGAGGCGAAGCATGTGCTGGGTGACCCTTGAAAGCTCCTTGTGTGACGCCGCCCAGAGTTGCAGGTCGAGCTGAGGATGGTCTTTGCGCAAGCGCGCCAGTTCGCTGTCGCCAAACCGCTGTATCTTCGTGGGCGTCAGCGCCTCAATCATGAGGAAATGGTGTTGCTCGTTTTCGGGAATCAGGAGCATGTTGCCCGCGAAACGAAAACCGACGATCAGTCGCTGGCCGCTCGCCATTTCGATATAGCTCTTGACCACACCGTCAAGCACCGCAACGAGCATGCTCTGCCCTAAACGCTCACTGCCAATCCCGAAAGTCGCTCCGACCGGCAGGTTTAGTTGGCGTCCATAACCATGGAAGACGGGGGGGGCTTGTGAGGCGAATTGGCTGGCCCTGGACGCAGGCTTAACACCTCCGACACCGTTGGCCCCGCCGCTGGAGGACCAGCGGTCGCAGTAGTCTGATGATGGCATTTTTTTTGAACCGTTGTATTCGCAAACATGATTAGTCTAGATGCTTGAGGCACTGACGATGTTGACTTAGATCAACTCCGGGGACCGAGCTTCCGGATTTCCTGGAATCGCAGCTCTCATGCCGCCGTATTTCCTTCCCTAGATAGACAACCCGCAGGTCACTCCTTCCTGCCCGATTGGGATGATTATCCTTAGGCTTGGCGAAGCCGCTGCGGGTCGACGGTTTTTTTGGCACCTGGGATAGGCCGTGACCTGCTCAGGACTCTTGGTACCTTGGCTCGGTTCCCTTGCGCGTATGGTTCTTGAGGAACAGCCGCTCCAGACCGAAGATCAGAACGATGCCCCCGACTGCAACCCAAACGATCAGAAGGTCGACACGCGCCTTCACGACGATGAATGCGACCAGCACAACAAAGTCGAGCAGGATCGCAGCGATGAGAACCGCGCCACTCGCCTTCACTTCCTTGCGCAGATAGCGGAAAACGCCCCAATGGATAGCCATGTCCATTGTGAGGTAGAAGATCGCGCCGAGCGAAGCAATACGGCTCAAATCAAAAAAGGCAGCCAAAAGCCCCGCCAGGACGACCGTATAGACGAGCGTATGCTTTTGGATCGTTCCCGGCATGCCGAAATGACTATGGGGAATGATCTCCATATCGGTCAGCATGGCGAGCATGCGTGAGACGGCAAAAACGCTGGCGATCAGGCCGGACGCGGTCGCGATGATTGCGATTGCGACAGTGAACCACATTCCGTATTCGCCAAGAGCCGGCCGCGCAGCCTCGGCAAGGGAATAGTTCTTGGCGGCGACGATCTCGGACACCGAGAGGTTCGAGCCGACAGCAAGAGCCACCAGCAGGTAGATAACCAAGCAAATGACCAGTGAGACGATGATCGCCCTGCCAACGTTTTTCTGAGGATTCTTGAGTTCTGAGCCGCTGTTCGTAATAGTCGTGAAGCCCTTGTAAGCGAGAATCGCCAAGGCAACAGCAGCCAAGAACCCTCCGGCAGAAGTTCCATCACCGATGTCTTTGTTCACAGAATCAAACGAAATACCGGAGACCCAAAGCGCCGCCCCCGCAAAGGCGGCGATCCCGCCGATCTTCAGGAGAGCCGCAAATTGTGACAACGAACCGATGATCTTGTTGCCGGAGATGTTCACCAGGAAGGCCAGGACAATGAGGCCAACCGCCAGGATCGCTATGAGGCTGCTGCTGTCGCCAACATCGAAGAGGCGGAGCACATAGGTGCCGAAGGTCCGGGCCACCAGACTCTCGTTGATCACCATCGAAAAAGCCATCAACAGCGCGCAGGCACCGGTCACTGTGCCTCGGCCATAGGCCTTTTCCAGGTACATTGCGATGCCGCCAGCGGAGGGAAAGGCATTCGACATCTTGACGTAAGAATAGGCGCTGAACCCACAGACGATGGCCGCCACCAGGAAGGCGAGTGGAAAGAGGGCGCCCGAGAATTCCGCCACCTGTCCCGTCAGCGCGAAGATTCCAGCACCGATCATGACGCCCGTGCCCATGGCAACTGCACCAAATAGAGACAGGCTGTTTGCCTTGTAGTCTTGTTTCACGCGCCTACTCCTTCAACCTGCCGGGCCGATTCCTCGTCCCACAGGCTGGCGCCCATCGCTTCGGACCACCCCTGCGCAAAGGCCGAGAATCCGCGCTACATCCAAAAGGTGATCACTCAGCGAGACAGCGCTGGCCCAAATGTCGCATGTTGCCTCACGCACTGGGCTAATTCTTTGAAACGCAACGTCACCGCCCTGCTATTCGTGACCGACCGTTACGATTTCATCTGTCAAGAAACGTCGCCACCAACCTGATCCGACACGGACCCAACCCGAACAAAGCTAACTTTTGGGCGACGATAATCCCGGGAGGAGGTTGCGGGACCAAGACCTTCCGCCACAGCCCTGAACGCAAGAAAGCCACCCGGGGTGGGTGGCTTCTTTGCGTTTGGTTGCGGGGGCAGGATTTGAACCTGCGACCT
>CAJHXP010000505.1_pt1 | contig 32299 bp, 21 predicted proteins | sample 9198551 | NCBI WGS metagenome assembly CAJHXP01 (sample SAMEA7708297, study PRJEB35096) | sediment metagenome | biome: marine neritic benthic zone biome [ENVO:01000025]; feature: sediment [ENVO:00002007]; material: shallow marine sediment [ENVO:03000034] sea grass bed [ENVO_01000059] ... | reverse complement strand
TGAAGTCGACTTTCTTCGGTTCCTTGGAGATGAACCAGGCCACGATCGTCGCCGCTGCGAAGATCAGATTGTATCGCACCGAGGCGCCGATGCCAAAAAGGAAGGCGTTGGGAACCAGCATCGCCGTCCAGGCCCATAGGATGATGCCGGTGTGCGGGCGCACGAAGATCATGGGGATCATGACTATCAACGCCGAAAGCAAGAGAAGGTCGCGCAGCGCCATGGGACTACCGATCGCGCCGGGGCGGTGGAGATGGCATCCGGCGGGCACGCGGCGCCGCGCGGCGCCCGATGCTCTTACGATAGGCGAAGAGCCCAATGCTTGGGGCATCCGGTCCCTGCCGGTCGTTCACGATGCTCCAGTAGAGCACCAGGACGATTCCGACGACGTCGAGCGCGAAGAAGATGGCTTCCATTCAGGCTCCTGGGTCAACCAGCGTAGAGCGGGTTTCGGTCTTAGGCATACTTCCTATGCAATGCTATAGTTCAACGGCTTTGCGACCAAGAACAGGTTGCTTTTTTCGATTTTACCGAAAACTAAAAGCCTGGCGGTCGCAACAGGGAATAGCAGAGTGGCATTAAAATTCTGATCTGATCTTCGAAAACGCTGTCCTCCGGTGGCCAAACGAATGGTCGAGGAGCATAGACTCCGGGGCTCTCCGTTGAGCTGGAGGGCAGACTGGCTTCAGATCACTCACCCACAACACCAAGCCATCAATTTGGCGCAGCTTCGTTGCGATCTCTTCGGGATTGGATTCGCATCGCACACATCCACCTTCCCACACGGCACTTCGTCGAACCTGGCTAAGTCTGGCAAAGTGCCGGGTCTGTCTCTTGGAAAATGAAAAGGGATATGCTTTATATTTCCTTGGTTTCCAGGATAAGAAAAGGTCCTCAACCGCTCTTCCCGATGTTGCGCTGACTTGCTCTGGCGTCGGAACGCCGCTGTCGTTGTCGCGACATGAGCGACGCAAAGGTGGACGCGGGCTTGGGCGAAAATTCTTGGTTCAGTGCTTCTTGATTCTGAGGACAGTGTGATGAACTCGCTTCCACCCATCTTTTGCGTCAATGCGGGTAAATGGAAAACGCCGTGGTGGATCGACCGGCATTATTTGATGCTCGGTCTTGCGTCTCGAGGCTGGCCGGTCCTCTACACCAACGGGCCAAATTCAATTTGGGAACTCGACGGGGGTCATTGGTATTCTCAACCGATGCTCGGGCGAGTTGAGACATGGACTTCAGAGCAAGGTGTCGAGATTCTGCTGGATCAACCAGGTTGGTTGTTGCCCAGCTGGCCCAGGCTTCCCAGATACGATGCTTTTGCCAGACGGGTTCATGCGAAGCGAATGTTGCGAAGTTTTCCCGGGCGTTCGCTCGAACATGCAATAGCATTTCTCTGCGCGCCTCGCTTCGCGGACTATGGAGCTTGCTTGAATCTGCCGCACACGGTCTATCATATCCATGACGCCTATTGGATGCGGGGCAATTGGAACGAGCGAGCTCAACGGGTGCATGAGCAGTTGGCGGAGAGGGCCGATTTGATCTTTGCACTCTCCGATACGATGTTGCGTAACTTGCCTGCGTCGGCGGCGGGCAAGGCCTCGGTCCTGCCGCAGGCCGTCTATGCTGAAGAGTATATCGCGAAGTCGTCCGACCCCTGTCCGGCAGACCTCCAAGCCATCCCCCAGCCTCGCATCGGCTATATGGGGCGGATCAGTCGCAAGGTCGATCTGGAAATGGTCGGGACCGTCGCAAAGGAACGGCCCAATTGGCATTGGGTTTTTGTCGGCGAAGTGGGGGTGGGCTTTCGCGATGACGCAAAAGGCCGGGCGCTGTTGGAAAAAACCTCTAAACTGCCGAATGTGCACATTCTCGGTGCGCGCGCGCAGAACCTTATGCCGGCGTACATGGGGAACATGGATGTCAACACCATGTGCTATCTTGCCGCTGGAGGGCAGTGGGAGGCTGGGAACCCTTTGAAAATGTTCGAATATCTTGCTGTCGGTAAACCGGTGATCGGGGCCGGGTTGGAGAACGTTCGGCGCTATGGCCATGTCATCGATATTCCCGAGAGCACCGATGAATGGATCGCGGCTATAGAAAGGGCTCTCGAACAGGGTGGCGTCGGCAGCATCGCGGAGCGCCGGGAGGTGGCTCTGGAGAATACCTGGGAGAAAGTCGTCGACAAGTTGGAGGCCAAGCTTCTCCAATTGATCGGGCGGTGAGGGCAGAGGCAGAGGAAATCGATTTTGGATAGGCCGTCAACAGAAGAGCAACAGAAGTTCTATGACCGCTTTTGGGCTGAGCGCGGTCGAAAGCTAAACTCGTGGGAAGTCCAACGCTTGTCCCGGGTTCTCGCGGGCATCGCCACGCTTGTTCAGACCCGTGATGCGAATCTTGAGATCTGTGATCTGGGCTGCGGCACTGGTTGGATGTCGAACGAATTAAGAAGATTCGGCCATGTCGTCGGCATCGATTTTTCCGACGAGGGCCTGCAGGTGGCCCGCAAATCCTATCCCGAGGTCGCCTTTGAGCAATGCGATGTTTTGGTTTATCGCCCCAAGAAGCGATTTGATCTTGTCGTGTCGTCGGAGGTCATCGAACATATCCCGGACAAAGCAGCCTATTTTGAGACAATTGGCGCGATTCTTAAGCCTGGCGGCTATCTTGTGCTGACTTGCCCTAACGGAAATATCCGTCGCTATTACGGGCATACCCCCGGCCAGATCATAGAAGAATGGCCGGTAAAGGGACTGCTGAAGACCCTCGCGAAAAAGCACCTAACCGTCATTCACTACGACAGTTTTGTGCATAATTTCTCAAACAACGGGCTCATGAGAATCTTGAATTCGGTGAAGCTGATAAAGGCAATAAAGTTTCTCGGATTGGGCAATGTTTACTATTCTATTCGTGGTGCTCTTGGGCTTGGGTTGTTCCATTTAATACTGTGCCAGAAGCCTAAGTAGCGCCGCCTTTCCTCATAACGCTTAACGCAGCGTTTCTGGCGGTTGACAATATAACAGCTTCAGCCGACTCGTGCTTCTGCTGGGAAAAGAACCACAGCAGGAGGACAGAAAAGACATAGGCGAGGCCACCGATCGTCACCACCACAAGGAGATCGAGGGCTTGGTTCCAGATGCCGGGGTCGCTTGCGAAGGGGAGCATGCCCTTTGCCCAAAGGACAGCGAGAGCCATCAATAATGAGCCGACGATGCTCCGCCAGATCTTGCCGACATAGCCTCCGATGGAAAGTCCAATAGTTCGGACCAATACGAAATACTCTGCAATAACTTCAATGAGGCGGGCGCCGACCAAAGCCCAGGCCGCGCCCTTCAGGCCTGCGACCGAGACTCCAAGAATCACTGCGGGAACCAGGACAACTGAGAATAGAACCGACAGATAGAACGCCACATTGGGGCGGTTGGTTGCCAGCAGAATGGGGCGAACCTGTCCCTGGCAGGATACCAGAATGGCATTCCAAATCAGTATCTGGACGATCGCGACGGCATCTATCCATTTTTCTCCAAAAAGAATTGGAATGAACAGCTCCGCCGTCATGGCCATGCCAAGAGTGGCGGGGAGTGCGATCAGAATGATGAGCGCATGGGCCCTATAGTAAGTCTTCAGCAATGCCTCGGGATCATGGGAGATTTTTGAATAGGAAGGAAACAGGGCTCTCTTCACCGGGGCAATGAAGGCCTGTGAAATGAAGCCGGAGATATCGCCGCTGATGCTAAAGAAGCCAACGCTGCTGGTGGTCAGAAGTGCGCCGATTGCGAAAGTAGGGACGCGATTGGCGACCATGGCGATGATGCCGTTCAGCAGTAGCCACTTCGAGAAGTGAAAAAGATCCCGCCAGGCCGCCAGCGAAAGGCGGGGACGATAGGGGTGAAGCCCGTAGCTGAGGACAAGGCGCAGACTCCAGGTCGCGAGCTGGCCGACCACCAAGGCCCAGTAGTCGCGCCAGACAATGGCCAAGCTTACGGTCGTTATGACGCCGCCGACCCGGCTGGAGAATCTGTAGAGAAACTCTTTTTGGAAGACCAGCTCTTTGCGAAAGTCCACGACGCCGATGTTGGCAAGGCTTTCAAGAAGGGGCACAAGGGCAAGGACGCTGACCAGTTCGACAAGCCGATCGTCACCCATAACAGCGGCCGCAGGGCGTGCAACGAGCAGGAGTAGAATGGCGAGCAGCAATCCGCGAAGCAGGCCGAGGGTCCAGGCGGTATCGTAATGTTTGCGTTCGGCAGATTGATTCTGAATCAATGCCATATCGAAACTGAATTCGCTGAAGGCAGCGAGACTGCCAACGATGGCCATTCCCAGCGCGAGCAGGCCAAAGTCAGCTGGCACCAGGAGGCGGGCCAGCACCAGCATGCTGACGAAGCCGAGAACGCGGTCCGCAGAGCGCAGCGCCACCATCCAGGCCGCGCCACGTGCCATGCGCTTGCCGATTGATGGGGCAGGTGCGGCCGTTGCCGATTGCTGTTCTTCCATGAAACCTACGACCCATGAACCCAGTGGAACCAATCGCTTCTATAAGGTATTGCGGACTTCCACGCACCTTCGAAAGGGGTCGTTAACCATCTTTGAAGCCGCCTCTTAACAGTCGACGAAGCGGGGCCTTCTATGGTCTCATCCCGCTGCCGGCCCGGTTTTCCTGAAAAGGCACCGCGCAAAGCAGGAAGAATAGAGAACTAGATCTGGCAGGATGTTGAGAACTCTTCGCACAGCCTATTGGTCCCGGGCACGGCAGTTCCAGTCCTGGTCCGATGCGCTTCTCAGATCCGACCCCTCATTTCGCAAGACGGTTCTGCAGGATCACTTCGGGCGGCGCCGGGCCGTTCGGCCGGTTTCCGGGGAGACGGCGCGCAGCACGGCCCTCGCCGTGAAATGGCTGCTTCGCGCCCAAGACGCCACCGCTGATGACGGGGTCTCCTATGGCTACTTTCCGGTTGCCGAGGAGCGCGGCTGGCAAGCCTCCTACCCGGAGACCACCGGCTACATCATGACCAGCCTGCTGGCCTATTCCCGGTGCGCCGATCAGCCGGCGCTGGCCGAACGCGTGGCGCGCATGGCCCACTGGGAAGCCGCCGTGCAGATGCCCTCGGGCGCGGTGCAGGGCGGCAAGCTCACCGCCGCTGATCGCCAGGAGCCGGCGGCCTTCAATACCGGCATGGTGCTCGATGGTTTCGTGTCCTTGCTTGAACACAAACCGGATGCCGTGATCGCCGAGGCGGCCGTCCGGGCTGCGGCCTTTCTGACCGGCGACCTCGATGAGGAGGGTTTTTTTGCCACCAACGGGACCTTCGTCGCGCCGGGCAGCATCAAGCTCTACAACGTGCTCTGTGCCTGGGCGCTCTATCGCTTTGGCATGTTAAGCGGAGAGTCGGCGCTCTGCGCGGCGGCCCTGCGGGCGGCCGAAGGTGCCTTGCGCCTCCAGGCTGCCAACGGCTGGTTCGCCGAGAACTGCCTCACGATACCATCCAGACCCCTGACCCATACCATCGGCTACACGCTTCAGGGTTTGCTGGAGGTGGCAGCCCTGTCCGACCGCGAGGATATCTTGGCCGCCGTGGAGCGCGGCTTTGCCCCCCTCCTGGCGGCGATCGAGCCCAATGGTTATCTCGCGGGACGCTTCGCCGCTGACTGGCGGCCTGCCGCCCCCTGGTCTTGTCTCGCCGGCTCCGCGCAGCTGGCCATCATCGGCTACCGGCTGGAGGCCCTGGGCAGAGGGGAGCGCTATGGCGCGGCGGCTGACCGTCTGGTCGATTTCCTGAAGGCGCTGCAGTGCCGGGATACAGGCAATCCGAATATCGACGGCGCACTCGCCGGCTCCTATCCGATTTTCGGCGGCTACATGACCGGGGGCTACCCGAACTGGGCGACCAAGTACCTGCTCGATGCCTTGATACTGCAGGCCGAGCGCGCGGGCCTCGACCTTGGTGCGGCATCGCCTTGCCGGCAGGTGCCGGCGTGATGGCGCCTAGCGCGCAGACCAGCAAGGTGCGCCCGACCTTCCTCTTCGGTATGGAACGCAGCGGCACGACCCTGCTCTCCATGATGGTAGGCTCTCACCCGGCGATCGCCGTGCCGCTGGCCACGACCGGGATGTGGATCGACTTCGGGCAACGCCTGGAGGCCTACGGCTATCTCAAGAATAGGAACGACCAGGCACGCCTGGTCGATGCCGTTCTCGCCCATGAGCGGGTAAAGCTCTGGGACGCAGATCTCGATCGCGAGCGTATCCTCGAAGACCTGCCTCTGGGCGACTATGGCGCGCTGCTGTGCCGTGTGCAGGCTGAATACGCGCGGGCCAAGAACAAGCCCCATTGGGCCAACATGGACATCTCTACCCTCGATCACATGGACCTGATCAACGACTGGATTCCCACCGCGCGTTTCGTACAGATCGTGCGCGATGGGCGCGACGTCGCACTCTCCCATCAGACCATGCCTTACGGTTCCGGGAACATCGCCGACTGCGCCCATGCCTGGGTGTCGCGCGTCGGCATGAACGCGAAGATGGGTCGAATTCTTGGCCCCGAGCGCTATTGCGCGCTGCGATTCGAAGACCTGGTCAATGATAGCGAGAGCACCTTGAAGCGGCTTTGTGGGTTCCTGGGCGTGGCCTTCGATGCCGACATGCTGCGATACACGCAGATGGTCGAGGAGAAGATTCCGAAAGACCGTCGCTGGCTCTGGCCGGCCCTCAACCAACCGCCGCAGAAAACCAAGGTCGCACTCTGGCGCCATGCCATGACACGGAGCCAGAGGATTGTTTTCGAGGACATCGCGGGGGCCGCCCTGAAAGACTGGGGCTACGAGACCTACGAGCGCCGGCCCAAGTCGTTGCGCGCCTATTTCCTGGCTTTGTGGTACTTTGTCACCCAGGGTGGGCGCCTCCGGCGACTTGGCAGGCGCCTGGGTCTGGCACGCAAGTCGTTGCTCGAACGTAGGGCAGAGCAAAACAAGGACCGTTCATGACAGCATCGGTGATCGACAAGCAGCGCCGCAGCTTCGACGATCTGGTCGAAGAGGGTGTTTATTCCGAGGACTTCGAACACGCCCCCAATGCAAAGGACTTCGCTGGCGCGGTGCTGTCGGCTGTTGTGCCCCGTCTTTCGCCGCGGCGGCCCTTATCGCTGCTCGATTGTGGTTGCGGGACCGGTGCCTGGATCAGCTTTCTTGCCTCGGCCCTGCAGAAGGCGGGAGTTGGCGGCATCAGGTGCTGCGGCTTTGATCTGTCCGGTAAGATGATCGAGGTGGCGCGTGGCAAACTCGCCGGCCTTGTCGAAGCGAAGGACCTGCATGCCGGCAATATTCTGGAAGACGCGAGCTATGACTTCGGCGACCTCGACACGGGGTTTGACCTGATCTTTGCCTATGATGTCGTTCAGCAATTGCCGCGCCGCCAGCAGTACGGGGCCTGTGAAATGATGGCGAAGCATCTGTCACCGGAAGGTTTCGCTCTGATCTTCGACAACGACAGCCATTCGAAGTTCGGACGGCGTATGGCGCGACGCAAATTCTTCACACGCTATTGCGGACTGAAGCTGGTGCCGCGCTACTATTGCAACGCGGCCTACCCGCCGCTCGAACGCTTCCGGCAACGGCTGGACGCCGCCTCCTGGGACGCGGCTATCCATGTCCGGCCTGACCGCGTAAAACGGGCACTGGTCGTGGGAAGGCGTCACGTCGGAGAAGCCGAAGCGGACTCTCGAGGTTTCCTGTGAGCCAATGCAGTTCTTTTACCGGCCCCAAGAGGTCAGGAGCCTTGCCATGCTGGTGATTTCCAATGGTGCTTTCAAATGCGGTTCGACCTGGCTGTTCAATATTCTGACCAGCCTTCAAGAGTTCGCCTGGCCGGAGAACGAGTTTCTTACGAAAGGCAACGCCAAACACCCGGCCATCGCGGCCCCGATGCTCGAGACCTATTTGGCTCGGGGCGACTTCGAAAGCCGCAACGTGATCTCCAAGAACCATCTGGAAAAGCCGGAGCATCGTGCTCTGCTGCTGGCCAACAAGTCCGTGCGGGTGTTTTGCATGACCCGGGATTCCCGGGACGTGATCGTGTCTGCCTACTATCACGATCTTCGTCAGCATAAATTTGCAGGGTCCTTTGCGAAGTACTATTGGGAGGAAGGCCGGACGATCCTTCCCAAACTGACGCTGTATCACAGCACCTGGGATGCCCCCCACGCCCAGATGACAGGCACCAGTTTCGAGGCCCTCAAGACCGACTTCTCCGGCGAGGTGGCGCGCATTGCCGGAATGCTCGGGTTATCCCCGGGCGCGGCAGAGATTGAACGAATTCGCGAGGAGACGAGCCTCGATTCTCTGCGCGAAAAATACCAGGACGCGCCCTCTCACCGCACAGCGGAGGCCGATTTCTTCCGCAAGGGCGAAATGGGCGATTGGCGCAATCACTTCGACGACAAGATGACCGCCGATCACGATCAGGTCTGGCGCAAAGGCATCTCGGCGCTCGACCGTCACCATCTCATGACCCGGGTCAAACAGAAGATCCGGCGCAAGCTGGCCTGAGTGAAGATCTGAAGCGCCGCGCAAGATGCTCCATGACGTCAAAAGCCTTCTTGCCAGACTGCTGCCGAAGAGGACGGATGCGCAACAGTCCTCGCCGGCGCCGCCGACTTTCGACGAAAGCGAACTCTTCGAACATTTGAGTGCACCGCGCACAGTGGTAGAGGCTTGGCGCGAGGGAAGGCGGGACGCGGCCTGGGAGGCGCTGACCGCCCACTTTCACCGGCGCGTTCCAGCTCTTGGCTTTGTCGCAGCCGACCGTATCCCGACTTTGCTCGCTGACGCGGAGCGGCGTTTCCCGGCCTGGCGCGCGCGTCTCCTGACCAAGGTGAATGAGGACCGCCATCAAGGCCTCTGCGTCTATGACCGTCGCGCAGGGCCTCTGACCGCCGCCTTCGATTGGAACACCGCTGCGGCCAATCCCCTGGAGGACCGGCTCTACGGCGTGCGTCCCCACCGCTTCGGGTTTCTTGCGCGCTGGGCTTTGGCTTGCCACTACGACGGCGGGCTGATCGCCCCGCTTGAGGAAGTTCTGGCAGGTTGGATGGCCTTGGCGAAACAGCCTGGTGGCCACCCTGCCTTCAAGTCCAGCCATGTCGTGGTTTATCACTTCGTCGCGCTGCTGCTGGCCTGGCCTTTCCTGGCCACCCTCGAAGATCCCGGTGGCGACTGCGCGCTGGCGGCGCTACGGCGACGGGCGCTTCTTATCCTCTATGAGGGCAGTCGCCACCTACGCGATGCGGCGGGCAACAGCGTGGCGAACAACCACCTTCTGGCTGAACGTTTTGCCGACTGGTTGACCGCGGCCTTGCTACCCGAATTCGATCACGCCATCGAGCGGCCGGCTGCCGAGGCAGCCTGGCTGGAGGAGCTTGAACGCCAAGTCTTTGACGACGGCGGCTCATTCGAGCACTCGGTCCACTATCAAGAGCACGGCTGCGAGATGGCGGTAGCTTTTCTCCTGCTCTCTCGACGCAATGGATGGCAGATACCGCAGCCGAGCCTCTTACGGATCGAACGCATGCTCGCCTTCCAACTCACCCTGGCGGGCCCCGACCTGGTCCCGCTTTCCATCGGCAATACGACTGAAGACCCCATGCTCGCCTTGGGGGTTGGGGAAGGCTGGCAGAGTGGCTTCCTGCGCGAGGTTCAGCGCGTCTGCTTCACGCCGGAGGCGCCTCCCGCTACCGACGAGGATCCCACGCGCGAGACTGCCTTCTGGCTACTGGATGGCGGTCTGTTGAGCGGCCAGGTCGAGGCGGTGGAGGAGGCGCCTTTCCAGGCCTTTCCGGAAAGCGGTTTTTATCTTTTCGTGGAGTCTGAGACACGGGCGCGCTTGATTCTCCGTCTCGGCCCCTCGCCCACGGTGCCGGGCATCGGCGGCCATAGCCACGGTGACCTCTTGAGCCTTTGCCTGAGCATTGGCGGTGCAATGGTTCTGGCCCCGCCCGGGACCTACAGCTACCGCTTCAAGCCGCATCCCGACTTGCCCGGCCGGCCGAATTTGCGCGCGCACTTCGCCAGTGCTTCGAGCCGCAGTGGCCCTTTCTTCGAGGGGGTGGAGCCTTACGGACCCCTTGAGGGTGATTTTCGCAATTGGCGGCTGCCCTGCCAGGTCGAAGCGCGCCAGGCCTCGGCTGCAGCAGCGGGGCTTTCCTGGGTCGAGGGGCGCGTTCTGGACGCGGGACCCTATGTCGATCTCCGCCGCGGTGTGGTCCATGTCTGGGGCGACTACTGGCTGGTCTATGACAGGTTGCCGCTTGGACGGGACGGCCCGCAGGCCTTTGTCGGTTGGCAGTTCGCCCCTGGCGTAGCCTGCCGCCAGCAAGACGATGGGATGGTGGAAGCGCAGGTTACCGAGGCCGGTGCGCGGCTGGTGTTGCAGTCCTGTGGAACAGAACCGCCGGACCTCGCGAGCGGAAGTTTCGAACCGTTCCGGGGCTGGGTTTCACCGTCCTACGGCCGCCTTGAGCCGGCGCCGAACCTGCGCTTTGCGCTCAGCCCCGGCAGCCGGGAGGCCACTTTTCTCCTCACCCTGGAACCGGAGGCGGAACAGAGACTCGAGCAGGTGATTGCCGAGGATGACAGCCTTGGCTTTCGCATCACGGCAGTGCGCGAAGAGACCCTCCTGCTGCTTAATGTTGCAGGGGAATCCAAGATGGTGCGGTGGAGGGATGTTACCTTTCACGGTCGCTTGCTCTGCCTGAGCCGCAGTCGGGAGGGTCTGCGGGTTCGCGCTTTGGGCCTGGAGCGTTTGACGGCACCGTCCTGGGGGCTCGAGCTAACGGCTCACGTGCCTGTGGACTTCGAACTTCTTTTGACGGAGGGCCGGACCCTCTGGCCGCGAGGCCCTTGCCCGCAGGTGAATGTGGAAAGGCACCATGGAGGGGTATGATGCGAGCCGCGACGAGAGGGGAGCGGGCCGGCAAGGATCCGACCTGGCCCCGCTTCGCTGTCCGGACTGTTCGAGCGACCTTGTACCCGAGGAGGGGTTCCTCGCCTGTGGTGGCTGCGCGCGGCGCTATCCCGTAGACCAGGGCATTATCGACTTTCGTCCAGAAGCCGGCGGAACTCCCGTGACCGCTTTTGCCGAGGCTCTGCCGGTCACTAAAGCGGCGACGCCCGAAGCATGGTCTGACGCTGTCCGCGGCTTTCTGCGCGGCCGAGATGACGCTTTGGATCAACTGGATGCACTGACCGCCGAGCGGCGCCAAGCCTGGAAAATCTTTCTCGACCTGAAGCACGGTAGACGCCTGCTCTGCCTTGGCTGTGGATCAGGCGCCGCTGTCCAGAGCTTGGCGTCCCACGCGGGACAGATCCATGTCATCGAGCAAGACATCGATAAGCTGCGTTTCGTCCAGCAGCGCTTGGCGATCTTCAAGCCGGACGATGAGATCACCTTGCTGGCAGGTGGTGGAGCGGGACGTCTGCCTTTTGCGACCGGATGCTTCGATAGCGTGGTCATGGCAGAGCCCACGGGATTGGATGCGCCAGGCTTGATGCTGGGCGAGATCCGCCGGGTGCTGCACCCGGAGGGGCAGTTCCTTGTTCTGGCCGACAACCGGTTCAGCTTCTCCCTTCCGGCCGGCTGGTGGGACCGCTGGTCTGCAGCCCCCAAGCCATTGCCTCAGTTGGCGCGCGCCGTTGGGTTGCTTGCTGGCTGGTGGCGAAAGAGCAGTGGCCCGCAATCCTTGCCGGGTCTTTGTCGGCAGCTAGGATCGGTTGGATTTCCCGAACTTGAGGCCTTTGGCTTGTGGCCCGGACGCAGTCAACTCGACGAAGTCATTCTTTTGCGGAACGATCGGTCTTCGGTTCCGCCGAAGGAAGCGTCAACCTGGAAGGCGCGTTTGAGGCACCAAGGACCCTTTCTTCCGGCTCACTGTGTTGTCGCCCAGGCTGGGCGGCAGCGACGCCACTCGTCCTATGAACGGATTCTTGCCGCGGCCGCTCAACAGCTGGCCGGCGTTCAGGAAGTGCTTCCGCTCCGTGTCGGGCGCCACCTCCTGACGCGCAAGGATAAGATGGTCATCCTGGCCCAGCGTGGAGATGATTCCCTGGTGCTGCGCATTCCTTTCGGCCCCGCGGCCGCAGTCGCCGAAGAGCGCCACGCGGCGATGATTGAGCATCTCGCGGTCTCCCATCCCGGTCTCGCGCCGCGTCCGCTGGCCGGGGGCCGGGTCGACGGTATCGACTATCGCGTTGAAACGTGCTTACCCGGCAGGTCCCTAAAGAGCGTTATGCTGGAGCAGGGGCTGGCCGCTCCCGTTGAAGGTGTCGAAGGCCTGTTGGAGGCGCTGAACCCCGTGGCTTCTTTGGCACCGGCGCCCTTAGAGGGGGCGGCTTATGAGCGGCTCGTAGAGGCGCGACTCGAACGGCTCTTCGTGCTGCTTCGGGACCAAGATCAGCAGAGACGACTGCGCGCCTTCTTCCGGTCGCAGCTCTATGGCGCCGCTATGCATTTTGGTTTGGCGCACGGGGATTTCAGCAGCAGCAACATCTTCGTTGCGGGTAAAGCCGCCGGCATCATCGATTGGGAGTCAGCCGCTTTCGACGATTTGCCGATCCTGGATGCCATCGGCTATCTGGAGTCGATCCTTCGGCCGACCAGTCCAGGGCATTCCCTTGCCAAGAGTTTTCGCGCCCTGGCCCAGGGGGATTTCCCTTCGGCCGCCGAAGAGCGTTTTCTCTTTGCCCGCTACGAAAGGCTAGGTCTCGATTCCGCCTGCCATTCGGGCCTGGTCTATCTGCGCTGGCTGCGCCAGGTCGATCACCTCTTGCCCTATTGGCTCCGCTATGACCCTGACGGCCAAAGACGCTATATCCACGAAGTCGTAGAGAGCTTGCTGGAACAAGATCCGGCAGGATAGTGGCGGGCGCTCAAACCAAGACCTCAACCGGGGCGGGGTGGCCCAGAAAAGCGGTGGGACTGGCGGTGAGGCCATAGGCACCGGACTGGAAGATCGCTACCAAATCGCCGACCTCGGCCCGCGGCAGGGCTGCCTTGTCAGCCAGCAGATCGAGGGGCGTGCAGAGGCAACCAACGACGGAAGCCTCTTCCTGCAGCGCCTCCGCCATCTTATTGGCGATGACCAAGGGGAAGTTACGCCGGATTACCTGACCGAAGTTTCCCGAGGCCGAGAGGTGATGATGCAGGCCGCCGTCGGTCACCAGGAAAACCTCTCCGCGCGAGACCTTGCGGTCGATGACCCGCGTCACATAGATGCCGGCTTCACCCACGATGTAGCGCCCCAGCTCGAGCACCGGGCGAGCCTGGGGCTGAACCTTGGCCAGACTGGCAACCACCTCGGCGAGATTGGCCCCAACGCGCGCGAGATCCAAGGGCTGGTCCTTCGGGAAGTAGGGGATGCCGAAGCCGCCGCCCAGATTCAGATAGCGCAGCGGTTCCGCCAGCCGATCGGCGAGGCGCAGCGCCAGTTCCAGGGTTTTGTTCTGAACCTCGGAGATGGTTTCCGCGTTCAGGTTCTGGGAGCCGGCGAAGATATGGAAGCCGCCCACCTTCAGGCCTCTGGATTGGCAGTCGAGGATGATACGAGGCGCATCTTCCGCGTCGATGCCGAACTGCTGGGCTCCACCGCCCATGCGCATGCCGGAGCCTTTGAGCTGGAAGTCGGGATTGACCCGCAGGGCGATGCGCGGTGTTACGCCGATATCAGAGGCGATGGTCTCAAGGCGCCCAAACTCGCCTGCCGACTCGACCTCGACCAAAACGCCTGTCGCGAGCGCTTGGCGCAGTTCCTGGTCGGTCTTACCGGGACCGGCAAAGCCGATCTTTTCAGGCGGCATCCCGGCATCAAGTGCTTTGACCAGCTCACCGGCAGAGGCGACGTCAAAGCCGTCGACCAAGGGCGCCATGAAACCAACCAGCGCAGGCATCGGGTTAGCCTTGATGGCATAGTGCAGATTGAGGCCGCTTGGCAGATGAGTCCGAAGTTCGCCGATACGTGATTCAAGTCGCCGTCGGTCATAGGCAAAAAAAGGCGTTTGTCCGACCCGCAGGGCCAGATTGGATATCGGCAGGCCACCGACAAGAAGCTCCCCCTGGCTGGCCTGCCAGTCCTGCAGTGCCGGATGGTTCCCCATATCAGTTATTCTCACTCTCCTGCGGCATTGCGCTCAGCTCCTGCGCATGGCGCTTGCGGTCGATCTTGCCGTTTGGGTTGCGATGGAGTTCTGCGCGTTCTTCGATCTGCTGCGGCAGCATATAGGCTGGAAGCTGCTGACGGCAAACGGCGAGGAGAGCCTCCTTATCGGCGCTGGTCCCGGCTTTCGGCTTCACAAGGAGGGTAACGGACTGCCCGAGCGTCTCGTGCGGCAAGCCGATGGCGGCCACTTCGTCGACCAGTCCCGAGGCGAAGACCACCTCTTCGATCTCTGTCGGGCTGACCCGGTAACCCGAAGTCTTGATCATGTCGTCGCGTCGGCCGACGAAATAGAGGAAGCCGTCCTCGTCGCGGCTGACGAGGTCGCCGGACCAGACGGCGATCTCCGGCAGGGGCAGCCCGGCCGGTTGGTCCGGCGCCGGCCGAAATCGTTCGGCCGTGCGCTCCGGATCGTTCCAATAGCCGAGCGAAACCAAGGGCCCCCGGTGCACCAGCTCGCCGACCTCGCCAGGGGCGGTCGGCGTGCCGTCCTCGCGCACCACCAGAATTTCCGCGTTTGGGATGGCTTTGCCCATGGAATCCGGCCGGCGATCGATTTCCTTCGGATCGAGGTAGGTGGAGCGGAAGGCCTCGGTCAGGCCGTACATGAGGTATGGCGCCGCCGCCGGAAAGATTTCGCGCAGCCGCATCAATGCCGGCCGCGGCAGGTGACCGCCGGTGTTGGCGAAGTATCGCAGAGACTTGGCCGCTTCCTCGGGCCAATCCAGAGAGGTCAACTGGAACCAAAGGGGCGGAACGCCGGTCATCCCCGTGATGCCTTCGCGCGCGCAGATCCGCGGCACCTCCCGGGGCAGGAGATAGTTCATCAAGACACAACGGGCCCCGGCTCGGAAGGCGGTGAGAACCTGGCTGAGACCTGCATCGAAGCTCAACGGCAAGACGGAGAGAATGCGGTCCGAAGGGACGTTTTCCAGGTACCGGCTGACGCTTTCCGCGCCGACCAAGAGATTGCGGTGAGACAGGACAACACCCTTGGGATGGCCGGTGCTGCCCGAGGTGTAGAGAATCGCCGCCATGTCGAAGTCTAACGGTTGCGGTAAGGTCACGTCGGTCGCGGTCTCTGTGGCCAATTCGTCCCAAGAAATCACTCGGCGACCGGGCAAGGCCGGGGACGAAGCCGTGCCAACGACCACGACGGTCTGCAAGGAGGGGCAGTTCTCGAGAACTTCGGTGAGGGTCTCCAAGCGCTCCGGAGATGTGACCAGTACCTTTACCGTACAGTCATTCAGAATATACCCGACCTGGGCTGGGCGGAGCACAGGATTGACCGGGACAAAGGCCCCTCCAGCAGCACTGGCGGAAAAGAACGCCAGCACCGTTTCAATGCGCTTTTCCAAGAAGACGGCGATGCGGTCGTTGCGCTCCAGTCCGAGGCTCAAAAGCCCGGCCGCAAGGTTTTGCGTTTCATGCCAGGCGGCGCCGTAGGAGAGCTGGTCTGCCTTATGGACCAAGGCCGCCTGATCTGGTCGCTGCATCGCCTGGAATGCGATCAGGTCATGCAAGGCCTCGAACATTCTCGCTCACTCGGTAGAGGTGCCCAGTGGCCGGTCCGGCAAGGTTTATCATTTTCGCGCCTGCCGTAACCGCCACGCGCAATATGCGGGAAGCGGCGGACTCTGACAATCGGTACGGTCCCGCGCCGTGTCAAAAGGATCAAGCAAGGCGTGTTGGTCGCGCCGCTGTTGAGTGCGAATTTTCGATGGGGATTTCCAGGGGCACCTTGGTCGCGTAGAGGGTGGCGGACAGGCTGATCGAAGCGGGTTTCACTCGCAATGTCGAGCCTTGGCAGAGCGCGCAAAGGCGATGAAGAACTCGAGATCTTCGGAGCCGCAGATCGCGTTCAATGGCGAGATCGCAATCGAGCGGTCAAATAGCCTTTGGCTTGTTGATAAATCCAGTAGCCGTTCAGGTCCTCACAAAGCAGTCTCTTGTCGAAAGGGCGGTCCAGGAGCCCGTGCCAAACGAAGTCTTTTGCAATTGTGAGCCAACTCATAGGGCCTGCAGCTTTCCAAAAGGGGAAGCATTTCGTTGATTCCCGCATCCTTGCAAAACCAGTGATTAATCGAAATGCTGGTTTCCAACGATCGAAGAGAATGCCGCCAGAGCTTCGGAATAAAGAGCATGTCTCCGGGATTGAGAACCGCTTCATAAACCGTCGCTTCGGCAAACTTTGGATGGCGCCGAAGGTCGGGAAACTCCGGGTCGATGTGGCTTTTCTGAACAACGTCATGAAACTGATAGAGATAACGTGCCTGATCGGGAGCGACCAGGCACACTTTTTTGGAGCCGTAGACCTGGCCGAGCAGATTGTTGTACCGGTCAAAATGCAAACCGGAGCGCGTGTTAGCGGAGCCGATCCAAAGCAATATCAAGCTCCGACCATCGTCTTCCCAGATGATATTGCTATAGTCGACGTGTCTTTCCTCCCCCGCAAAGCGATGCAGACCGGTAGAATCCAGATAGCTCGGTCGCTCAGATGTTTCCATCCATTGGATGAATTGAGCCATTGTCATGGTTTGCAAGTGCTGGCGCCAAGGGTGTAACGAGGGAACCGCCGTATCCGGAAGATTGATCGAAACTTGTTGCTGAACATCGGCAAATGTCGTTGCGAAATATTCTGGTGACCAAAGCGACAGTGCTGGCCAATCCGTCATTTTTCCGGTCAGAATGACAGGCTGGAGCGATGTCACATACCGCTCATGAAACGCCTCAGCAGATAGCTTGTCTTCCCGAGGCAGGGAGATCCTTACGGGGCCCGCCGAGCTCTCTTCCAGCATCGACCCACTCGATAGCGGAGACTTTTCACCAGTGCTTTGTTTCTCATGGGGGGCTCTTTCCATCGAAGCATCCTCATTTGCATTGGCTAGGGTCGAGTCAGAGAACTGCTGGAAATCTCGATTGTCCGTCGTCAGAAAAACGGGGTGATGCAGGGCCTGCACCTCAGGAGGCTCTGATTCATCTGATTGCCCATATTAGGCGGGGTTTTTTGCGGTGCTGCAAGCGCCACCGCTCGATGGTCCTTCGTTTGATCCTCAAGGAGTCCAGCCATAATGGCTTATTTTTGGAAACATCCTCCGGGTTCGCTATCGATCACGTCTCTAAATTCATTCAACGCGTCGCTTCCCTAAATTTCTGAGAATAAATTCGCACTACCAGACCAGCGCGATCATTGGGTTCGAGGTAAACTGGACCAGCCACCAAGCCTGGACCAACGGTGGGAAGGAGACTGTACACTGACCAAAACGCCAAGGTGCAAGTGGCGGGACTCGAATGCCTATCACTCGCCTTACCACCACCTTCCCGCACCTGATTGCGACTTGGCCCGGTCTTCAGGGTGCCGAGTGGACCATGCTAAGTCGCCAGCCCAAATCTCATCCTGTACATTGCGGTCGATATTATCTTGTGGCACTTTTTATCGTGCGTAGCAGGAGCCTTCCGGGAAATCGCAGTTCAATAAGGCGTCCAGTACACTGAAGGATCGCAACGGAGATCTGGTGGTACGATGGTTGAGAATTGCGAATTCATAGAAAAGGCACGGTCTCAGGGACACGGGTTGATACCTCGGGTCAGTAAGCTGTCGAGGGACGAATTTCGTGCTCAGTACCAAGCCAAGCAAACTCCTGTAATAATGCAGGCGCGCGCCAAGGACTGGCCGGCGTGCGAGGTTTGGTCGCTGGACTATCTGAAGGAGAAATACGGAAATTCAATCTGTCACGCGTCTCTTGATCTTCCCGAACGCGGATCGATTGGGGCTTACAATTGGGAGGATTACACGCGTTGGATGCCGCTGGCTGAATTTGTCGACACAATGCGCGCGTCCGAAAAAGCCTGCTACATGCAGCAGGTGCCTCTATGGCGGCTTCCGGGCATCGAAACTGATTTGCAGTTTGCCGAGCTTGTCGATCTAGGGGACAGCAAGAAAATATATACCAATATTTTCGTCGGCTCTTCTAATACGAACTCCAGCTTGCATTATGATTTGCCGGACAATTTTTTGTTGCAGGTCTATGGAGGCAAGCAAGTATATCTCTTCCCTCCAGGTCAGCGGAAATATATCCCGACGTTTCCAGATAGCCTCCGAATGAGCCCGGTCGATCCCTACGCGCCGGACCTTGGCAGATACCCGGCGTACAATCATGCACGGGGCGTGGTCGGCGTGCTTGGCGCGGGTGATGTCCTGTTCATTCCTAAGACCTGGTGGCACCAATTGCGGTCTATCAACGAGTCCATCTCCGTGAACTGTTGGTTTGGCCAGGAGCAGTCTATTTCTTACCTGGTTCGAGTCGCGGCTGTTGGCGGGTTACGCCATTTTCTCGTACCGGCGAAGGATTTCTTCGTGTTGGGTATGTTGGGCGGGAAATATGAACAGAGGCTGTTCGGCGACGAGCCAACCGGCAGGTGGTTGTATGGCGTGTTGTCCGACGCAGTCCGCCGTCGATTCGTTAGGACCAAGCCCGCCACCGGATCCCACTGATCGGTCGGGTTTTCTGTGGGCGCCGGCAATCTCATCGGAATGACCAGGGCCCTGTCACTAGCGATTTCTAGTCGGCTGTGTGGAACTCTGTGGCCGTTGAATCCGGTGAGTTGTACTGCCTGTTGAAGCAATCGCGACTATGAGGTCTCGCGTAGCCGCATCAATGCCAGTCGCGGCAAGGGCACGCTTGTCGTTGCTCCTGCGGCGATCTCGTCCACGAAATCAACCGGCGCCCGTGAGATGCAGCAACCGAGGTCATGCCGACGAGTATGACGGTCTGCAGGGACGGGCAGTTCTCGATAACTTCGGTGAGGGCCTCCAAACGCTCGGGAACGATCAAGAGAGGAATATCGACCTTGCCGCATTCTTGGCGTTGGAGTCTCCAGTGGAGTTCCGATGGGCTACTTGGTCACGCAGGGATTGCTGGACGCGCGGTTCGAAGTGGGAAACTTTGAGCCATGAAAGAAAGGCGGGCCAAGGGAGCAACTATTCCATGATCAAGCGCGGCGGGCTTGCTGCCGCCACCGGGTCCCACTGATACGGTGGGGCAGCGACGGGACGTGGCCCGGTCTTCTGGCAGTCGCTGCCGTCTGCCGAACAGGTAATGAAGTGGTTGACTCCCCAGAAGATCCCAGAGCGTTCTACCCATTCCTCGGGTGCCGGAATAGGCACGCCGCGAGGCAGTTTGCCTGTGGCTACAATGGCATGTCGATGCGCAGGTGAAACGTGGTCGTATGCATAACGCAGTCCAGGGCTCATGCCGGAACGCACGCAGTCGGTGCGGTCTGCGGCTTTGGCGCAATCTTGAGCTAAGGAGCGTGCTTCCTCGACCAGTTTTGCTCTGATGGGGTTGTCGGCCACGGGCTTCAAGGACACAACCTGCGCAGCTCGCGTGTCGTCAATTGGCGCGCCATTGCGCTCTAATGCGTTGAATGCGATGAAATAATTGTCCTCAACCTTGTGAGTGAAAAGCCACGGTTCTGCCTTGGCTGCTTCATAGCCCCGCTCGAAGGCCGTCACGGCTGCAGCGATCTCGGCCCATTTGGCCGGGTCTTTATATCCCGGGTCTTCGGGCGGCCAAATCTCCCAGCGTCCGTTTTCCAGGCGCCGCCCCTTGTCGCAGTTGCCCCAAGCCCGCCGCCCTCGATAGGCCATGAAGGATCGTACTGATTCGCTGGTGCGGAAGAGGATGGTGTTGTTGCGAAAAACCGTTTCGGTGCAGAGATAGAGATCCAACGGCATCAGGCCGACGATTGGTCTGCCTTTGCTGTCAACCGCAAGCACCTGCCCATCGATTCCGACGTTGGAAAAAACATTGCCCTCAATGCGCGACTGGTGCGCCAAATTCTTAAAGGCATGCTTACCGCGCCCCGATCCGTAGAATACGTTACTAAGCGCAACGAGCTGGCCAATCGAGCGCTCAAGATAGATGACATGCCAACCGATGTTGTTCCCGATGACATTGCCGCGAAATTCCAAATAGGTGGGCGGAGCCTTCGGCGGGCTATCCCCCATCAGATGGCCGGTGGCGTAGATATCAAGATCATGCAAGACCACGAAAGCCGGATAGGTATTGGTGGCGCGGCTGCCTTTCCAGCGGACAGACTCCCCCTTGAACATAAGCCCCCTCACGATGAAGCCGACCCCCGTCGCCTTCACGCCCCCCAGCATTTGAGGTTTCTCTCCACGAATCGGGACGCCCACGATCTCCGAACACTGCACCTCGTCGAATTTGACCCCGTTGGTGTATGCGACCACTTGTCCTGATGCGTCCACGCGAGGGTGCAGATAGACCCGGACGTTGGGGGTTCCGCCTCCTACGATCCCGCGCATCTGCTGGGCACTCTTGGCCAGGTCTTCATCGCTGCGGTAATGCAGTTCCTCCCAAGGTCCGGGACAGAGAGCGTCGTAGTCCGGTGCCTCAGGTTGGCGTTCTATGGGCTTGTCCCAGGCGGCGGGTTGCCAGGGGGCTGGAGCAACCCGGTGGCCGGCGAAGACCGGGTAGTCCGCCGGGTTGGTCCACCACTGGTCTTTCAGATTGATCCCCTGCACGGCCGTCGGTTCGGCTCTTGGTTTAGGTGTCTTTGCCTTTGCTGGTGCCGCCGAGGGGGAGCGGTTTGGTGGTGCTTTGAAGACCGGGGCGGGAGGTAAGCCAGGTGCGGGAGGTGGGCCCGGTTCCGCAGTCAAACGTGGTTTGGGAGAGGCGTCTGGTTCGCGAGGCAAGGCAGGTGCGGGAACTGGGGCGATCCCGGCAGCGAAGTCCGGCTTGTAGACCCAAAAGCCCTCATCGACTGTCCAGGTTCCCAGGCAGGCCCCCAGATCCTCGTTCCAGGTCCACTTGTTGAAGACACGCCGTCGTCCTTTGCCGGGGCCTCCGGGGGTGTCAATCACCTGCAGTCGTTGACCATCCCAGCGGAGCAATTCCGCACTTTGTCCCCAGATCACCGGGTTCGCGCCCGTCTCCGTCGGCACGAGGCAAAGACCAGCGGAGCCAGGTGTTCTCTTGTTGATGACTGCAGCGTCGGTCACCGAGAGTATTTCGTCAAAGGCCCACTGGCCGTCGACCTCGCGCATGAACATCAAGCTGTTTTTGTTGGCATCGATGCCCCAAACGCCCTGTCGCCCCTCGTCCCAGGCCATCGTCGCAGATGTACTGAAATGTACCCCCTTTTGGCGCGTACAGTTGTACTGGCCGGCAACCAAGTCCGGCTGGCAAAAGGTCGAACCGCTGATCAGCAAGGGGGGCTTGCCGGGACGCTTGATCCAATTGACCGCCATGCCGCCGATTCGTTTGCCATCGGGCTGGCCGTCGCCGTCACGATCCGGCCCGGCGTCGGGATCGAAGCGATCAGGCAATCGCTCGATGGTCGAGGCGATGTCGTCAGCGCTGGCGTTAAAGCGCCATACCTGCACATCGCCCTTGCCTGAGCCGTACTTGGCCCCGACCAAGAGGTAAATCCAATCGCCAAACCTGACCATATTGTTGTACAGGTGGCTGGCACGCGGGCGCAAAAAGGCGCCGTGCCATGCGGCGATCAGTTCGCCCATGCCGCCGGGATAGGGCAGGTCGGAGACGTAAGGCTCGAAATAGCAATTTTCTTCTCCGCTCGCCCTGACGAAGGGCCGGCATAGCGGGACGTTGAGCGGCAGGTGCGGAACCACCATTTCCGGCGTTCCGCTCTGCAAGTCATAGCGGATGATGCCGTTGAAACAGCCGTCGCCATGACCGCCTGCCGCCCAACTCCAGACATAGCGGCCATCCCACAAGACGCCATTCCAGGCCCCCAGGACTGTGCCGAAATCGGGCCCGCAATTGTTCTCGCGCCCTGGATCGATATCGCGCCACGGCCGGCCATAGTGCAACCACGAGCCCGCAGGCATGGCGTCGATCTCGGCAACGCGGATTGGGTCGTGTTGCGTACCGGAATAGGACTCTGGCGCTTCGACCCGCGTGCGATCGCTCTGGGCGTAGGCTGTTCCGGACAAATGGAGGGTGACCAGGGCTGCAGTCAGGAAGTGCCTCATCTCTCGGTCTTTCTTAAGTCGACTGGTTGCCAGCTGCGAAAGAGCCATCGTATTTGCCAGAATCTTCGGAGGCATATCGCTGCGTCTCCAGAGGACTGCTATATTGAGGGCCGCGACCGGCGTATGGAAGGAACAAAATTTGGCACGTGATTCGGGAGGCTAATCGATCCTGCGTCATGAAGTGTAGAACGCCAGCGAGGTCTCCACGAATGGGTTCCCTGGTCAAAGGAATGCAAGCTTGAAGCCAAAAACCGAGCCCGAAACCGCCGAAATGAGCGCAAGCGGCGTGGCGCCAGTCTGTGAGCAATCATAACGCGCAGTCAGTCCAGGGTGTTGTGATCATCCATTGTGTTTCTCTGTGCGATAGGATCACATCTTTTTAAGATCTCTCAACCTACTTCGGTCATGCTCTATGGGCATTGTCACATGAGACAGCGAATTCAAAATGCTGACCGCGCCGCTTCAATGCCTGCGCCTTTTGCAGGAGGAGCCGGCGAGCGTAATTTAGAGTTCTTGCATTCCAGGCGTTACAAGGCTGTCTTCTATTTAGTCGTAGTTTTATTGATTTATGGATCTCTTTACCCATTTGACTTTGACAGTAGCAACGTTGCGATCTTAGATGCGGAGTATTTTCTCTCCCACTGGAGGGTGATCTCGAGGCCGGGTGACATGCTTGGGAACTTCGCACTTTTTGTTCCCTATGGTTGCGTTGGTATGTTGGCCCTGTTGCCACACCACTCTCCTGTCACGCGGTTCGTTTTCTTATCCCTGATCGGGCTCTTCGTAGCCACTGGTGTACAGATCCTGCAGCTCTTTCTCCCCACAAGAGACGCTGCCCTAGGCGATGTTATCTGGAATCTGTGCGGTTGGACTCTGGGAGCCTTGTTGGTCTGGCCGCAGCAGGTTCGTGCGCGTCTGCTTAGTCAGGCCAGCGTGAACATTCAGGTTTTCCCTTTTTGTCTGCTTGCCAGTTGGGTGCTTAGTGAACTGGCGCCCTTTGTTCCCTCGGTCGACCTGCAATCTTTCAAGGACAGTCTGAAGCCCCTATTCGACAGCCCCAGCGTCTTCTCTTTTGAGTTCTATCGTGTCTACAGTTCGTGGCTCGTCGTGCTCTATCTGGTGACACGGCTATGGCCAGGTCGCTCGGGCGGCCTGTGGCTTTTCTTCGGGGCGGCCGGAGTCCTTGTGGCAAAGGTCGTGATTGTCCAGAATTACGTTAGCTCAGGCGATGTCGTTGCTGTCTTGCTGGCACTCCTTTCGTGGTTGCTGTTCTTGCGGAAATTCAAGCACAGTGCCGTGGTTCTGCTCGTTGGTTTGATCGTTCTTATCGTGATTGCGTCGCTTGAGCCCTTCAATGTCCGCTCCCTACCCTTGACCTTCTCGTGGTCTCCTTTTTCAGGGGCCTTGACCGGTTCCATGTTGGTTAACGCCAAAGCAGTCGCAGCGAAGATATTCTTCCTTGGCTCGCTGTTGTATCTGGCGGGTGTCTGCGGTTTCCGTACTGTGGTTACCGTTATTCTTGTCGTCTTGTTGACGGCAGCCTTGGAGGTGGGGCAGGTTTGGATTGGAAAGCACACCCCGGAGATTACCGACCCGCTTATGGCCTTGTTTCTTGGCGCTGTGATGGCCGTTTTTCACCAAGCCCCTGCCGTGGCTGACCGGGCAAGGCGCGAGCGAACCGCGCCTCTTGGCCGAAGGCAGGCAAGCAGCGAGTCGCCTTGGCCGTTCGCCCGAGCAACCGCGCCGGCAGCTAGGCAGGCAGGATCACCTCAACCCGCGACTCTTCTTGGTCTGCCTGCTACGAGGCGGGGGGTTGTCATAGCGTTGGCAGGATGTCTGGCGGCTACACTCGTCATGCGGATCGTCTTGGAGCTGCCCCAGATTCCCTACAACGTGCGAGAACTCTTTGGCGGCGAAGACGCTTGGTGGCGACTCTTCATTTTTTCCCTGGCGGGGCTCTCGATCGGACTGGGCGGCGCACTTGTTGGACGGATCGCAGCCAAGAGCACGCGCATCTATCTGACCCTGCCCGGGGCTACAATCCTGGCCTGCCTGGCAACCTATTTGCTGCTGGTTTCAAGTGTGAGCTCTGAGAGTATTTGGGACATTACCGGTTCGGCCAATACCCACTGGTTTGTAATGAACCGCCATATGTGGGGTGATCCGGGGGTTTGGCTGTATGAGACGATCGGCTCGAAAAAGCTGATTCACACCATAGAGCGGTTTGTGAGATTTACGGTGCTGTTTGGCCAGGCCGTATTGTGGATTGCTATCTTGAGTGCGGTCTATTTTCGACTAGCCGACCAATCTCAAAAAGACTCTGCAATCAGAGCCAGGCTCATTTTCTCCTCTGCTCTTCATTTCCTGCTTGCCGCCGCACCTTGGCTGGTGTTGTTCAACTTTGTGGCATTTGATTTTTCCTCTACAGACAACTTGAATGAGCTGATCGGTGGCCATGGCCATGTCCTCTATTTTCTTTTGATATTGCTTCCGGCCAATTCGCTCTTCGTTGTCCATACGATGCGACGCCCCCGCTTGGGCACTGCGATGAAAACGGCAATGGTCCTGGCTATTTCATTGCCGGTCGGCTGGCTGCTGTTTAAGCACGGCCTCAACCCGGCGGTGGCCAAGTATGGCCAGGTTTTCTCAGGCGTCGATTTTCTCTTGGGGCCTGATCGCGAAGAACTCCTGCCCGAGACCACTTTGATGCTTCGGTGGTTTGCAGTTCAGTGCACAGTGATAGCCGCGCTGGCCTGCGGTATGCAAATCGTTCCTGGGCTAAAGGGGGCGAAGTGATGACGGTGACGGCGAAAACTGCGCACCAGATCCCGACTCCTGCCGAGCCGAGGCAGGCTTGGCGTCGCGCTGGATTGTTCTTCGCCCTGACCACCGCGTTGCACTTTGTTCTCTACTTTGAGCCCGTGGCAGCCATGGTCACGACCTGGACGACGTCGGATACCTTTGGCTATGGCTTTCTCATCCTGCCCCTGGTGGTCTTTCTTACCTACCAGCGTCGCCGACAACTTGCCTTGCTGACGCCCCGGCCGTGTTTTTGGGCCCTCATCTGGATTGCCGGGGCTCTGCTCCTACAGCTGATTGGAAGCATCGGCAGCGTTATGCTCTTCAAGCAACTTGCCTTTGTCGCGATTTGGCAGGGCCTCTTCGCTCTGCTTATGGGCTGGGTTGTTGTGCGGCACATGCTTTTTCCAATTCTGTTTGTCTTTTTTGCCGTGCCGATGGGGGCCGAGGTCGTACCATTGCTACAGACGATCACGGCTGAGATCACAGTGTTCCTGCTGCGGGCCTCGGGGATACCGACCTTCCTCAGCGGCGTCTTGATCGAAATTCCCTCTGGCGGCTTTGTCGTAGCCGACATCTGTTCCGGAGCCCGCTTCCTTATCACGGCGCTCGTTCTGGGGACTCTGGCAACACATCTATTCTTCCGCTCCTGGTGGCGACGTATCCTCTTCATGTTGCTCTGTCTGGTCGTGCCGATCCTGGCCAATGGCCTGCGGGCCTATGGCATCATCATGCTCGCCCATCTGAGCGATCATCGCTTGGCGCTCTCGGTTGATCATATCGTCTACGGCCTCGTCTTTCTCTCTCTGGTGCTAGTGATACTGACTGGTCTTGGCGCGCTCTTTCGTGATCGCTGGCCCCAGGACGCAGTGCCAGAGCGTGCAGCCCCGGCCTTGAGCTCCCGTCTTTCCTCCAGCTTCATGGCGTCTTTGGTGGCGCTGCTGCTTCTGGGCGGCGGCAAGGCTTGGACACTGCACGTCATCGCTCCACCGGTTGTCGCCGACCCGATCGAATTTGCCACATTGCAGCCCGGGGGCGATTGGAGCTTGACCGATCACTCACCGTCGGGCTGGGACCCAGCCTTTCCCGGCGCCGATCACCAACTCTTGCGGGCCTACCAAGGTTCCGGGAGTGAGGTCGTGCTCTTTATCGCCCACTACCTCTATCAACGCGATAGTCACGAAATCATCGCGGCGCGTAACAGCTTCGTCGGTTGGGGTGGCAAGAAGCAGGTGACACGCTTCGAGCAGATTGAGGTCGAATTGGAGGGCAGGCGACAGGTCTTGCGCGAGACTTTGGTCCAGACGTCGACAGGGCCGCGCATCATCTGGTCCTGGTATGAAATTGGCGGCACTCCGACAGTTTCGCCGATTGCCGGCAAGCTCCTCGAAATATGGCATACGCTGAGCGGCGGTTCACGAGCTGCCACGGCCATTGCCCTCTCGACTGAGGCCGACAACGATCTTCGTAGCACCCGCGACCGGCTTAAGGCCTTCCTGAACGACCTCGAAGCAAATCAGAGCCTGGCGCTATCTCTGGCCCAACCCGATACACCAACGAACACCGGTGAAGCGCGGAGCGAAGAACCGCAATGATGTACGGCTTGCCCCCTGGAGAATTTGCCCGTCGAGCGTAGTGGTGGAAGCCGCGAATGGCCGTGGAGTAAGCGCTCGGCTGGCCGATCAGGGCTTGCAGGGCTCGATGGTTCCAGCTTCGATCAGTGCATTCAGCAGCCTTATTGCGACGATGTCGTGACCCGCGGCGTTCCAGTGGTAGTCGCCCCGCAGGCGATAGCGCTCGGGATCCGGGTCGAGCTTCAGGTCCCCCAACTGTAAGACCGGTATGGATTCCAGGCCCAGGAAGGTGCTGATGTGTTGCCCACGCGCGTCGTTGAAGGCCAAGACGGGCTTCGCGCCGCTCGCTCTTACCTCTTGTAAGAACTGTCGGATCAAAAGCGTCGTCACATACTCCGCTTTTGACCGCGGGAATTCTGCAGCTCCGCTTTGAGCTCGCGCATCATTGTTTCCTGCTGCGGGTTTCGCCTCCTGGGAAATGGCTAGGCCTTGGATCATGCGCCCAATCTGGGTCAGAATATAAGACTGGCGTGCCAAGGAGGAGATCTTCTCGATGAAGATGTTGGGTGTCGGCACAGGGCGGTTCGACAGGACAAGACGGCCTTCCTCAACCAGAAAAACGGGCTTCTGATAGTAGACATTGACGGTCGAGCGGATGTTGTCTGAGAAATCATTGCTGGCGACAACCAAGATCACAACATCTGGTTTGAGGGATTTTCCCAGCTCATTAAAGAGCAGCAGTTCCTGATCAGTTGCGTAGCCACTGACTCCGAAGTTGATCACTTCCAAGTCTTGGCACTGCGCTGCCATCTTGGAGACGAAGGTTTCCTCCTGTTCGACGCCGAATCCCCACACAAGGGAGTCGCCAACGACAAGCACGCGTGTCTTCGATGGGTCCTTTACCGGCGTCGCGGCCGGACCGCGAAAGCCCTGTGCATTGATTTCCACCTGAACATCGAATCCATAAGAGGCGAACCGTCCGCTTGCGCCTGGTATGTGCGACCAACCGTAGAGCTCGTCGTGTTGCCAGAATTGAACAAGCCGCGGCGTACGTGGCGCCCAGTCGGGGAAGAGCGATCGTACCATCACCTCGGCAACAGCCAGTGTGATGACAAAAGAACAGGCGGCGATAAGAACTCTTTTGACCATCGTGGGCGTTTTTCCGTGCTGCCGAAAACCAGATTGGCTGTGTCGTCGATATGCTATGGGGTCACCGAGATGAACTCAAGCGCCGGGCTATCCCTCCTTGCGGTCGGAGCCCGGCCCTGCGGTCCAGCAGGTGCGGCGGTTCCAGTTCATCCATAGTTCCGGGTGGGATATTCCAGAGTGCGCAGAACGCTTTCGGTTTCTTAACCAAGACGAGAGGGGGCTCTCGAAGACTCACAATCGCGGTCCGTGCAGGACGCTTCAAGAAGCAACCACTGGGGCCTCTAGCCGGCCGGGAGATGACCCATGCCGAAGCCCAGCCGGGTGCCGAGTTTGGCGGACGCGGGAAGTGGCTGTCTTCTGCGTTTCATCCCGGATCGCCCTATTGCCGAGAAGGCCGTGGGTCCGCCAGTGCTGGCCGCCGACTGCGGGGAGCCTTTCGCGGCTTGCCGAGTTTAGAGGGAGGCGATAGCGTGTGCCTGAGTATGCCGGGAAAACGGCTGGACAGGGGATGACCCCATTTGCAAGATAGAATTGTTCGATTCAATTGGGGGCCATGCTCGCAGCGGAAATTTGGTGCAATAGGAGGAGTCTCCCGACAATTTTTCGTAATCAATGGTCCGGTTGATCAATGGGGGCCGGCCAGCAAGGGCTCGAATTGCCAGCGATGCAGCCTTTGCTGCAACCTATCTGCAACATCGTTAACGGACAATTCCGGTTATGAAAATCCTGGGTATCTCGGCATTTTATCACGACAGCGCTGCTGCTCTTCTGGTCGACGGAAAGATTGTCGCTGCCGCGCAGGAGGAGCGCTTTACGCGTAAGAAGCACGACCAGAGCTTTCCTATCCATGCCATTGAATATTGCCTCGAGGAGGCTGGTATTGGGTCTGAAGAGATCGATCTGGTCGGATTCTACGACAAGCCATACTTGAAGTTCGATCGGTTGCTCGAGAGCTATCTCGCCTATGCGCCGCAAGGCTTCAGATCTTTTCTCGAGGCCATGCCACAGTGGCTCCGCAAGAAACTTCATCTGCCCAGGGAAATGCGAAAAGGCCTGAGAAACGGCTACCAGAAACGCTTCGTCTTTACCCAGCATCACGAGTCACATGCGGCCAGCGCGTTCTTTCCCTCGCCTTTCGAGGAGGCCGCCATCTTGACACTCGATGGTGTGGGCGAGTGGGCGACGGCCTCCCTTGGCATCGGACGTGGTAACGAAATCGCTCTGACCCACGAGTTGCGGTTTCCCCACTCCCCGGGTCTGCTTTATGCCGCCTTCACCTACTACTGCGGCTTCAAGGTGAACTCCGATGAGTACAAGCTCATGGGCCTGGCGCCTTATGGCGAACCGCGCTATGCAAATCTGATTCTGGAGAATCTGATCGATCTCAAGGATGACGGGTCGTTCCGAATGGACATGTCCTTCTTCAATTACTGTCAAGGTCTGACCATGACATCGAAGAAGTTCGACGCACTTTTCGGCGCGCCCCCCTTTCCGCAGGGTGGGAAATTGACCCAGCGCGAGATGGATCTGGCGGCTTCTGTCCAGTTCGTCGTCGAGGAGATCATGTTGCGCATGGCTCGTCATGCCCATGCTCAAACCGGGATGAAGAACCTATGCCTTGCTGGTGGGGTGGCGCTCAATTGCGTGGGCAACGGACGCATCCAGCGCGAAGGGCCTTTCGAAAACCTTTGGATTCAGCCGGCCGCTGATGATGCCGGCGGCGCCTTGGGCGTTGCCCTGTTTGCTTGGCATCAACTGCTCGGCAATCCCCGCCAGGTGTCGGGTCAGGATAGCCAATCGGGCTCGATGCTCGGCCCACAGTTCGGAGACGACGAGATCCGAAGCTTTCTTGAGACTACCCATGCCAGTTACGAACTGGTTTCCGATGATGCGACCCTTTGCGATAGCATCTCTGAAGAAATCGAGGCCGGGCACGTCATCGGATGGTTCCAGGGACGCATGGAGTTCGGTCCGCGGGCCTTGGGCGCGCGTAGCATCATTGGCGATGCGCGTTCCGAAAAAATGCAATCCGTCATGAACATGAAAGTGAAGTTCCGAGAGAGCTTTCGCCCTTTTGCGCCTATTGTCCTGCGCGAGCATGTTCAAGACTACTTCGAGATGCCGAGCGGGCAGGAAAGCCCCTATATGCTCTTGGTGGCGCCGGTCAAGGAAGAGCGGCGCAAAGCCATCCCTGACGATCTTAAGGATGCCGCGGGCACCGACAAGCTGCTGCAAATCCGATCCGATATTCCCTCGGTCACACACGTCGACTATTCGGCGCGCGTGCAAACCGTTGATAGCGAGCGCCATGGACTGCTGCGTAAGCTCATGGAGACTTTCTACAGCAAGACCGGCTGTCCGGTTATGGTCAATACCAGCTTCAACCTTGGGTGGGCTCCCATCGTTTGCAGTCCCAAGGACGCATATGAAACCTTTATGTCCTGCGACATGGATGTGCTTTGCATGGGACACTACATTCTCAAGAAGCGTTCGCAACCGGCTTCGGTCGCCACAAGCGACGGAATGGGGCGCGATGAAGCGCTGGAGCAACTTCTTTCAAGCCCCTGCTGCCCGGGTGCCGAGCTGTCGTACAATGACGGGAGTTTTCGCTGCGGCGAATGTGGCCATAGCTTTACCAAGGAAGATGGCATCTGGCAGATGTTCTGGCCGCACGAGCATTTCACCGATGCCAGCGATGTTACCGAGCAGGTCAAGGCTTTCTATGAGGAAACGCCTTTTCCCAACTACGATGACCAGGAATCGGTCCGCTCCTTGTTGGACAAGGCGCGTGCGGGACTCTATGCGCGCGCGCTGGATCGATCTATTCCATACAATAGTAGGGTGCTGGAAGTTGGTTGCGGCACCGGGCAGCTCAGCAACTTTCTAGGGATATCATGTCGGCAGGTCGTCGGCGTCGATCTCTGCCTGAATTCCCTTCGCCTCGGAGAGAAGTTCCGCGCTGCCCACGGGTTGGACCGGATATCCTTCATGCAGATGAATCTCTTTCGCCTGGCCTTCAAGCCCGAGCAGTTCGACGTTATCCTGTGCAATGGCGTACTGCATCACACCTCCGACCCTTATGGCGGATTTCGTGGATTGCTGCCCTTCCTAAAGCCTGGCGGACACATCGTCATCGGCTTGTACAACCAATATGGCCGATTGATGACCGACTTGCGTCGCCAGATCTTTCGAGTGACACAGAAGCGAGCCAAGTGGATCGACCCGATTATCCGGGCCGGGACTCGCAGTGATGCCAAGGTCGAAGCCTGGTTTGCCGACCAATACCTCCATCCCCACGAATCCAAGCATACGATCGACGAAGTGCTGGAGTGGTTCGCCGAGTCTGATATCGAATTCTTGCGCGGGATACCATCGGTTACTCCCGGTCCCAATCAGCTCGACGAGGTCAATCTATTTGAAGCGGAAGAACGCGGAACGCGCCTTGATCATGACTTGGTGCAGCTGCGCGAAGTTGCCGCTGGCAATCGCGAAGGCGGGTTTTTCTTGATGATCGGACGCAAGAAAGAAGAGGGTGACAATCATGTCCGTGCTTGACAGACACGAACCGACATCACGGGAACTGCGCTGGTTCGGCCTGATGCTTGCCGCATTTGCGGCCGTGCTGGGCGGGCTGGTTTTGTACCTGTCCGGCAGCTGGCTCGGGACGGGTACGATCTGGGCCTTAGGTTGCCTGCTGGCGCTGGTTTACTACGGGTTGCCCCCTACCCGTTACCTCTTGTTCCGTCTTTGGATGGGGCTTTTCTTCCCCATTGGCTGGCTAATCTCTCATCTTCTGATGGCGGCGGTTTATCATCTCCTTATCACACCCGTGGCGCTGGGCATGAGGCTGGCCGGACGCGATATTTTGGGGAAATCTTTCGATCCTTCCGCCAAGACATATTGGACGGCTGTTGAAGCAAAGCCGGATCCCAGCCGTTACTTTCAGCAGTTTTAGTTCTTCAAGGTCAAGGAAAGCCCGACATGGCTGAACCGAGTGATAAGCAAGATTTCATGCGCGCAGCAGAACAGTCCCAGCCGGGAGTCCTGCGCGAATCCTGGCAGTGGCTGAGCCACAACAAGAAATGGTGGCTTGCCCCCATTTTGGCCGGACTCTTACTGGTCGGTACTCTGGTCGTTCTCTCGGGCACGGCCGTGGCGCCCTTTATCTACACGCTGTTCTAAGCTGTCGGAAAGGCCGGCGCCGTAAATGGGCGCTGCTTCTCGACGCATGTTGCAGGTAGCGGAGAAGACCGCAGTATGGCGCCTAGGGATCCGGTTTTCATTGTTGGCGGCGCGCGGTCGGGCACCACCTTTCTTGCCAAGCTGTTGGACAGCCATCCCGATGTGCTCTATCGGCACGAACCGGATTGGCTCCTGGTGAATACGGAGATCCCCTTCTTGCCGCGCCGCGAGGATCTGCAGAGCCTGAAAGGAGTGACGAAAAGTTACCTGGAAGCGCTTTGTCATGTGCGGGCGACGAAGGTCGCCGGCCAGCGTCCCATTTTTGACAAGTCCTATCGTTCGCCTGTGCAAAAACAACGCTTCCTGGCGGG
>CAJHXP010000242.1_pt1 | contig 32693 bp, 26 predicted proteins | sample 9198551 | NCBI WGS metagenome assembly CAJHXP01 (sample SAMEA7708297, study PRJEB35096) | sediment metagenome | biome: marine neritic benthic zone biome [ENVO:01000025]; feature: sediment [ENVO:00002007]; material: shallow marine sediment [ENVO:03000034] sea grass bed [ENVO_01000059] ... | reverse complement strand
GGCGCTCGACCAGCCCTTTATCCACAAACGGCTGGCGGAAAGCGGCGTGACCATCCGGCTCAACCGTTTGCTGGCCGGACTGGGGCCCGACAGCATCGATCTGGCCTGCGCCTATACCGGCGCACCGTCACAGCTCGACTGTGCCGCCCTTGTGCTGGTCACCTCGCGCCTGCCCAACGATCAAGTCTACCTGGACTTGAAGGCGCGCGAGGCCGACTGGGCCGACGCGGGGATCGCCAGCGTGAAGGCCATCGGCGACGGCCTGGCGCCTTCGACCATCGCCGCCGCCGTCTTCGCCGGCCACCGCTACGCCCGCGAGTTCGGCGAGGTCATCGATCCCGATGCCGTCGCTTTCAAGCGCGAAGCGATCGAGGTGGGTTAGACCGGCTCTGATACAGATCAACGCGCAGCTGGAACGCGTCTCCTAGCCTGCTTCTCATCCGCCCTGTTGCAACGGTAGAGAAGGAGACGGCGCCCATGGTCACCATCGTCGTGCACGGCACCATGACCGTCGCCGGGCCGCAGTCCAGCAGTTGGTGGTGGGAATCCTGGGGGGAGGGCGGATTTCTCGCCGCCCTGGCCGAGGGCATGACGGCGGTGAACGACTGGGAGGACGTCTGGAAGATCGACGGCACGCCGGTTTCCGACTACGACGCCTTGCAGCCCAGGTGGAAGATGTGGTCGGGCGGGAGAGGCCAGTTCGCGCATCATCAGGGCTACTTCATGTGGAACGGCGGAGATTCTTATGCTGAGCGCGATGTCGGGGGGACGAACCTGGCACGCTACCTGAACAAGGTCAGGGAGATCGCGCCGGAAGAACCCCTCCGCATCGTCGCGCACAGCCACGGCTGCAACGTGGTGAAGAAGATGAGCAGGCAGGATATCCTCGACCCCGCAATCTTCATCGAAAGCGCCGTGTTCCTGGGCTGTCCCCACTTCGCCACGGAGATCGTCGAGCCGCCGGAGATCTATTTCGCCTACCAGCTCGACCCCGAACGATTCGGCAAGATCCTCAATCTCTATTCGGAGAATGACAGTGTGCAACTCGGCCTCTCCGAGGTGCTGCCCAGCACGCTGATCAGCCTGCGCTGGCGCGAGTGGTCGCCGCCGACGGCCTATCGCTGCGACCCCGACCCCGAAGTGAGCTATCTCTACGAGGACTACGAAATCGAAACCCTCGACGAGGGTGTCGACGCCCACACGGCCCTGCATGGCATGACGGTCGGCCGCCTGGCCGGGCTATGGTTGGCCGGAGCCGACGACGACTTCGACGGCATCGTCTCTACGATCCTGGAGAACGTCGGCCCGGAGCCGCTGACGGTGCCCGCCGGCGACTTCGGCGCGTGACGTGAACCCTAGTTTCCGAAGAGGTGCGTGCCGAGGATGAAGCGTTGGCCGGAGGTGACCGGCAGGACTTCGTGCAGCAGGGAGCAGGACCAGACGATGGCGGTGCCGGTGGGGACCAGATAGCCCTGGTTGCTGTACTCGCCAAAGCGCAGCGCCCCGCCTTCGAAGGTCCCCGCGTTCAAGGCGATGGAGAGGGTGAAGCGGCGGTGCCGCGTTTCCTCGTCCGGATTGTCACGGTGCGGTCCCAAGATGCCGCGCTCTGCCGAGTCATAACCGGCGATACGATAATCCTCTCGGCGCGACACCTTCGTCTGAAAGGCCTTCGCGATCTCAGACATCACCCGGCGTTGCAGCTTGGTGTCGAGGTAGTTCTGCAGATCCGCGTCGCGCACCACAAGCTGTACGACGCGGCCGTAGCCTTTGTTGCGGACCTTGAAGTCGCCTTTCTCACTATTGAATTCCTGCTTGGTGAGGCCGTCGGATTCCCACATCCGTACCGGGCGATGCCATACGCGGATCAAGTTCGCGCAGTCTTCGGGCGTCAATACCCGGGGCAGCACCAACACCGGAGGATGATTGCCCAAGGCCGCCTCTGCGTTCCGTTCGGTCATCCTGCCGAGCGCCCCGGCGATCTCGGTCCCGCGTGACGCGCCGCCACCGTCGAACAGGTCGACGACCCGCATATTGCCGTCGAGCACAAGGGTCACCGTGGCGCGGCCGATGGTGACCGGATCGAGGCCGCAGGCCGCGTAGACCTTCGCCTCGGGATCGGAGAGAACTGTGAAGGGCAGGGCTTGCGCCCGCAGAAGGGCGCCGTTGTCCGCGCGGCTGCGGCGGGTTATGGCGAGCACGAGGACGCTTTGCGCCTGGACAGCGTCGGCCCGGTCGCCTAAGGCCGCCAGTTCGCCCGCATAGGCCTTGCCGCCGTCGTCCTCCTTCGCGCACTCGAACACCAGCAGCAGCGGCCTGCCAGCGAGGTAGTCGGCAGAGGGATTGATCGGCTTGCCGTCCGGATCGGGCAGAACGAAGGGAGCGATGCGGTCGCCGGCTTCCAATCGGTCCGCTGCCGCGAAGCGATTCCGCTGTGCTTGAAGCCTACCCAAAGCGCCGCCGCCTCCCAACCTTACTGGGGCGTTCAGCGCTATCCTAAGGAAAGCGGGCTGCCACGGCCAGTGTGCCGCGCACAGTGCATCAAGGGTCGGCCAGCGCGTCGGCCAGCTTCGCTTGGGCCTGCGCGCCCTGGGCAAAGCCGGTCAGGTGGCCCATGACCGTACCGTAGGCGGTTTCGATCTGCAGGCGCACGGGGATCAGTGGGGCACCCTCTTGTGGTTGGGCGATCCAGATGATGCGCTCACGCGCGGTGGCGGCGTACTTGTTGCGCTCGATCCTGTGGCCGCCGAGCAGTTGATAGTCCAGACGACAGGCACGCGCTTCCCCGGCGAAGACGGAGTAGTCCGTGGCTTCCAGCTTCGCTGCCCCGGCGTCGCTGATAAATACGTCATAGCGCCTGCGCCCGTCGAAGACGGGAAAGCTGCCCTCGCAGGTACCGTCGGACTCCAACAGTTCCGACATCCCGGCGATCACGCTCAGGGGGTCGAGCGTGCCCACGCCGGCATCGCTGGGCAGGGGATGATGCTCTTCCCAGTCCCGTTCCGGCTGCACCAGAGCTTCGGCGATGTCGCCTTGAGGGTTGTAATTGAGGGCGACGATTCTCTCGCCCGCTTCGGAGGTGCCGCGGTTCTGGTGGCTTTGGGGGATGACCTTGCCGGCGGCGATGCGGCCCTGGCTCTCGGTGACGCCCTTCCAGGGGTGGAGCCAGCCGATCATGCCCTGCGTTTCCGCCTCGCCGGCGATGCGGTAGCCGCCGGGAATCCGGTCCCAGACCGCCACGGCATCCAGCACGTGGAAACCGCCGAAGTAGACTTCGTAGGTGGCGCTCAGCGGTTCGCTCCGCGCAGTCCCGGCGGATGCCAGAACGGCGCCAAACAACAAGCCAGCGGGCACCAGACCCCGGAGCAGTCCGGGGCGCAGCCCTGGAACACCAGAGGTTAGAACACGCACTGTCATGCCCTCCTCGAATCAAGAGAACGATAGCTTACCATGGGTTGTCGCAAGCAGGCTATGTCCTCTTTACGTTCCAGGGGGTGATATGGATCAATCCTCTGAGAGTAATCCTGCCGGAGCAGGGGTGAACCGGCTCTGCCCGACCTTTCGAAAGCCGCTCCCCCGTCGTCCCTGGCGCAACGGGTGGATATCCGCGACAATCAAACCTGGAGGCGCGCGGCAGATGGCCATGGCGGCCTTGCAAGCAATGCCGTGGGAGAGGGGAGAGAATCTTGGGTAAGACTGCATTGAAGGGCGGCCTGGCGAGGGCCTTGGGCATCGGCTTCCTGGTTGCGAGCGCCGTTTTGCCGGCAACGGCACCGGAAGCAGCGGGCAACCTGGCGGCGCGGGCCGAACGTCTGGAACCGCTCGTGCTGAACGCCGCCGACGGCTTTTCCATCGACAAGTACGAGATCGAGACCGGCGTCTACTATCGCTGGCGGATCGAAAGCGACGGTCGCGAGGAATACAAGCTGTTGGCGCCCGAACTCTTTCGCAATTCCTGGATCGACCAGATCTCGATCGAGGACAAGGAGGTGAAACCCTTCGGCCTCTATGCCGTCGAGTTCGACGACGAGGGGACGATCGATGTCTGGTTCATGCCGGTTCGGCCGGGCAGCTACCGCTTTTACATCGAGGGCCTGGCGAGCCAAGGCTTCGAAGGGGTTTTCAAAGTGCGTTAGTTGCCTTCGGCTCGGAGATCCCGCACGACGATGCGTAGCAGCTTATCGACCAGCATCGGGTCCTCAAGCGGAACCTGGTGGCCGCTGTGCGAAGAGACGACAAGCCGCGTCGCCCCGATGCGCTTGGCCAGATCGGCCTGCAGGATGGTCCAGAGGTTTTCCATGCGGCCATCGCGGTAGAGACGGTCCCACTCGCGCCGGCCGTGTAGGATCACTTCCGACCGGATCGGAGCGGCGCGCGCCGCCTCGTTCACCTGTGCCAAGGTCAAGCGGATGTTCTTCAACTCGTCGAACATGACCGAGCGGACGGATCCCTTGCGGGCCAGGTCGTAGGCCAGCGCCTTGTAGTCCTCCGGGATACCGGAGGTCAGCATCTCCAGGCTTGAGCCGATGGCACCGCTCGTCGGTTCGACCGGAACCTCGATCCCCGCTTCCCGGAAGCGGTCGAACTGGTCGGGGTGCATGGAATCGACAAGGACGAGGCCGGCAACCTGCCCGGCATAGCGCCTGGCATAGTAGAGCGACAGAACCCCGCCGAAGGAGTGTCCGACCAGGACGATCGGTCCGTCGATTCCGGCATTGCGCAGCAGCAGGGAGAGCTCGCCGGATATCCGCTCGGCGGTGCGCGGCCTCGGGCCGGGTTCGCTCCAACCGTAGCCGGCGCGATCGTAGCTGCAGACACGCGTGGTCTTGCTGATCTCCGGCTGGACCCGGATCCAGTCAAGATGGTTGGCGCCGAGACCTGCCTCCAGCACCACGGTCGGCGAGCCCTGTCCGCTGCAATAGAGGTGCAGGCGGTGTGCGCCGACAGATACCAGGCGTCCCAAGGGCGCGGCTGCCGCGCCGTCGCCGGGGGCTGCCTCGACGCCGCCCGCCCGGACCAGACAAGCCAAGAGCGCCAAGGAAACCAGGCTGGCGCGGCAGAACGAGAAGGCTGGCGGGAAGGCTAAGATCGTTGGCCTCTTTAAGTATCATGGTACATTCAAACAAGTTAGCTTGAGGCGGCGGCTTATCAACAGCGCGGCCTGTCTGAACGCAGGGGAATCTACCGGATGAAGAGCAAGCATAGCATCGGTCCGGGCCTCGCGGTCGCGCTTGTTGCCGCGGTGGCCGGCCTATCGACGGGTGCTGCGGGTCCGGTCGCGGCGGCGGGCGGCAATCCCTTTATCTGCAAGGATTTGGAGGCCAAGCGGCAGAGGCTGCCGGAGGAGCCGCTGCTGCGCGATCTCAATTTCATGCTCTTCGAAGCCGTAAAGAGCGGCTGCGCGGATCTGATCGAAGACCTGCTGGCGTCGGGCGCTTCGGTTGGCGCGCGCGACCGTTTTGCGAACACGGCCTTGGTCCTGGCGGCGGCCGCCGGACAGAACGAGGCTATCCGGATTCTGTTGGACGGCGGGGCGAAGATCGATCATCAGAACCTGGTGGGCAGTTCGGCATTGCTGCGGGCGGCCATGGACAACCGGCGGCGGACCGCCGTCCTGCTGCTGGAGCGTGGGGCGGACCCGAACCTGGCCAATGCAAAGAAACTGACGGCCCTGCACGCCGCCGCCTATAACGGCAATCGCAGAATGATCGATGCGCTGCTGGCCGGCGGTGCCGATCCCGACGTGATCGACACGACCGGCAAGTCGCCGGTCATCTACGCGGCCGCACGTGGCTACGTCGAGATCGTCGACCGCCTCCTTGCCGCCGGTATCGATCCCAGCCGCCGCTACGGCAACAACCTCACCCTGCTGATGTGGGCGGCGGGCCACAGCAACGACACGCCCGAGAAGGACGGCTTGGCCACGGTGGATCGGATCCTGGCCGCCGGGGCGGAGCTGGACGCGGTCGACAACCGGGGCTGGACCGCTTTGATGGTCGCCGCCGAACGAGGCCACGCCCTGGTGGCGGAACGGCTGCTGGCGCGGGGCGCCGACCCGGCGATTGCCGACGGAAAGGGGCGTCGCGCGGCTGACCTTACGACGGACGCCGCGTTGCGGGACAGGCTTTCAGTCGCTCGCTGACCCGGTCACTTGGCCGCCAGGGTGTGGGCCATCGCGGCGATGTCGCTGTCCTCGTAGGCCCTGAAGAGAGCGCCCTTGTCCGGTGCGTTCATGCGCACCTTGCCTTTGAACTCCATCATGGTGCGCAGCAGATAGTCCGGCTGCTGTCCGGCCAGCCGCGGGTTGCGGCTGTTGCCGTTGTAACCGCCGAGGTGACACTGCGTACACTGCCCGGCGCCGAGCGCGGTTTCGCCCTTGGCGCTGTCCGCGTCGCTGGCCGCGAAGGAAACGGATGGCCAAGGCTTGTCGGCGAAATACTGGGCCAAGGCCTTCATCTGGTCTTTGGTCATGTCGGCGGTCATTCCGCTCATGATGTCGTTGGCTCGCCGGCCGGCGTTATAGTCCCTGAGTTGGACGTAGAGGTAATAGAACTCCTGGCCCCAGATGATCGGCGTGTCGGCCTCGGCCGGCATGCCGGCCTCGCCGTGGCAGGCCGCGCAGACGGCCACTTGGTCCTCCAACTCGTCGGCCAGAACGTTGGGAGCCTGGATAAAGCAGATGGCGGAAGCGGCGAGCAGGGCCGCTGTCAGCGACGAAAGGGTTCTTGGCGTCATAGTTGCTCCAACAACGGGCCTCCAGGGTGGAGAGAGAAGGGGCCGCACGATCGGTGCGGCCCCCATTTTAACGCATTGCCGTAGAGTTCGGTCGGCAAAATCAGTTGGCAAGAGTGAAGGCGATGATGTTGTTGCCCCGCTTGTAGTTCAACTGAGCATTTCCGCCTGCCCCGACGACGATGTACTGCGTGCCGTCGACGGTGTAGGAGGAAGGCGGCGCATTCACGCCGGCGCCGGCCTGGAAGCGCCATAGCTCCGAACCGGTTGCCGAGTCATAGGCCTTGAAGTAGCCGTTGCCCTCGCCGGTGAAGACCAACCCGCCGGCCGTGGCCAGGATGCCGCCGATCATCGGCTGCTGCGTCTTGACCTTCCAGCGGATCTTGCCGGTGTTGTACTCGACGGCGGTCACGTTGCCCCACTGCTCTTCGTCCGGGATGACCTTGAAGGCGCCGCCCAACCACAGCTTACCGGCCGGGTAGGGTGTGCTCTCGACGTGATAGGTCATCGGCTGATGAAGGTTGATGGCGTAGGTCAACTGCAGGGTCGGGTCGATGGCCATGGGAGACCACTCGACGCCGCCATTGGCGCCCGGCAGCATGCGTGCACCGTCGGCTGTCGGCAGAGTCCACATATCCTCCTGCGGCACCATGGCCTCGGAGAAGCGGATCATGCTGCAGTCGCTCCGGTCATGAACGTAGACATGGCCGCTCTTGCCGCCGTGCAGGATGCCGGGGATCGATTCTCCGTCTTCGTTCATAACGTTCGTGAGGATCGGAGGGCTGACAGCGTCCAGGTCCCAAACGTCATGGGCGATGTACTGGAAGTGGCAAACGTATTCGCCGGTATCCAGATCGACCGCGACCAAGGCGTCCGTGTAGAGGTTGTCACCGGGGCGCAGCGACCCGTCGAGGTCGGGCGATGGATTGCCGACCACGAAGAACACACGGTTCAGTTCCAGGTCGACGGCCGGGTTCTGCCATACGCCGCCACCCAGAGTCTTATAGGGATCCCCCTGCTCCTTGAGAGCGGCCTTTTCCGCGGCGATGTCGCGGTGCATGTCGCGGCCGGTGGCGTCTTTGGTTGCCCAGACGCCGGTGGAATCTTCCGGTGTGGTGTGGAAGGTCCACAACAGCGCGCCGGTCTCGGTGTCGAAGGCTTTTACGAAGCCGCGAATGCCGTACTCACCGCCATTGGTGCCGATCAGCACCTTGCCGTTGACGACGGTCGGCGCCATCGTCTCGCTGTAGCCCTCTTCGGGATCGGCGATTTGGGTTTCCCAGACCTGCTTGCCGGTCTTGGCGTCCAAGGCCACAAGCTTGGCGTCGAGCGTGCCCATGAAGACCTTGTCGCCATCGACGGCAACGCCGCGGTTGTTCGGGCCGCAGCAATAGGTCGTGATGGGGCCCATGTTGTGCTTGTGGTGCCAGATCTGCTCACCGGTCCGCGCGTTGAGCGCATAGACGTGGTTGAAGGATGTCGTGATGTACATCACGCCGTTCACGACGATCGGTGTGGTTTCCAGGGAGTCGACGATCTCGGTCTGGAAAATCCACGCCGGGCGCAGCTTGCCGACGTTCGAAGTGTTTATCTGGCGGTTCGGATAATACCGAGTCTGTTCATAGTTGCCGTTGGTATGCAGGAAATTGTTGCCGTCGCCGGCTGCGCGACTCAGCATGTCCTGCGTGACGGTCAACATGTCGCCGTATAGCGTGCCGGCGCCGACTTCTTCTTGTGCGTGAGATCCCGGCGATGCGAGGGCGAAGGCACAAACGGCCGTCACCAACCCGAACAAACGCCTCTTGGGGGCAGTAGCAAACATTTGGTTCCCTCCCAGAAACTCTTTGTTTCAAAGTCGGAGTGCGACGCCCCTTAAATCCGCATCTTGCTGGTTTTACTTCGCCTCTTGGCAGGCGCTTTTTTGTATCACCCCGAACAAATCAGCGTAGTGTCGCAATTTGCAAACTGCAACAATTTACGCTTGGATGGTATCCGGGGGCGGTGACATGGCAGTCTCCGCAATGCTGAACGAAAGAACGGGACTGAATGGTGTCACGAAGGGTTTTCGGCTGCCTGGCCGTCATGCTGCTGGCAGGCTCAGCGGCGATTTCAGAAACTGCTGAGGGCAAGGGAACCGGTCAGGTTTTCGTCAGCAACGAAAAGGACAGCACCATCACGGTCTTGACCCTTGAGGGAGAGGTGGAGCGTTCCATCGATACCTGCGCGCGGCCGCGCGGTATGCATTTCAGCCAGGATCGGAGCCAGTTTTACGTCGGCTGCGCCGATGACTCCGTGATCGTTATCTACGACGTGGCCACCCAGGATGTGGTGGGCCGCATTCGCAACGTAGAGGAGCCGGAGACCTTCGATCTCCACCCTAACGGGCGGCACCTCTACATCTCCAACGAAGAAGACGCGACGGCCACGCTCTTCGATGTCGAGACCTCCGAACTTCTGGCCGAGTTCGAAACCGGGGAGGAACCGGAGGGCGTTCAGGTCACCTCGGACGGCCGCCTGGTCTTCGTTGCCTCGGAGGCGGCCAATCTGGTCCACGTCATCGACACCGAGGCGCGGGAAGTCATCGCGGACATTCTGGTGGACACGCGGCCACGGCGTTTCGCCCTGACGCCCGACGATCGCGAACTCTGGGTCTCGGCCGAGCTTGCGGGCGTCGTCAACATCATCGATGTGGAGACGTTGAAGATCGTCGATACCGTCGCATTCCTGCCGACGGGTTTTCGCAAGGAGCAGGTGACGCCGGTCGACGTTTTGATTACGCGCGACGGCAGCCGCGCCTATGTGGCGCTCGGACGCGCCAACCATGTTGCCGTAGTCGATGTGAAAGCGCGTGAGGTGATCGACTAACTCCTGGTCGGCCGACGCGCCTGGGGTCTGGCCCTTACCCATGACGAAAAGCGTATCTGGGTGGCCAACGGCCTTTCCGACGACATCTCGATCATCGATACGGAGAAGCTGAAGGTCTTGAAATCGGTTCCGGTTGGTTTGGTCCCCTATGGCATTCTCATCGATGACCACTAGGGCTTTCGCCTTTCTCATCTTTCTGGTTGCCGTACTGCCCGTTGCGACGCCGCGCGCCGCCGAGCGGCAGGATTTCACTTTCGTATACCTGTATCAGGAGGGTGATCCTGCCTACGCCGAGCAGCGCGCCTATACCGGACTGAAACTGCGCGAGCGCAAAAGGCCCCTGCCGGGCGCAGAGACGGCGATCAAGGAGGTGCGCATCCTGGGCCGCGCGCTGGGTCTTCGCTTCAAGCTGCAAAGCATCGAGATGCCGGAAGCGGAGGAGGCCGGCGGCTTCGTCCGCGACCTGGTCGCCCAAGGCGGCGCGCGCATCTTCCTGCTCGATCTGCCGCTGGAGACGGTGAGCCGCCTCGCGAAGGATTTTGCGGCGGATGACGTGGTTCTCTTCAACATTCGCCATAGCGACGATGCCCTGCGGCAGGAAGGCTGCGGCGCCACGCTGTTCCATACGCTGCCCAGCCTGTCCATGCACAGCGACGCCCTTGCCCAGTATCTGATGGCCCGCGACTGGCCCCGGGTGCTGGTCCTGGAAGGCCAGGCCGAGGCAGACCAGGCTTTCTCGGCAGCGTTTCAGACTTCCGCGCGAAAGTTCGGCCTGTCCATCGTCGCGGTGCGCCCCTTCGTGCTCAGCAACGACCCGCGCGAGAGAGAGCAGAACAACATTGCCCTGCTGACCGGGCAACCTGCTCATGACGTCGTTTTCCTGGCGGACGACTACGGCGAGTTCGGCCGCTACGTTCCCTTCGCGACCTATCTGCCGCGCCCGGTGGTCGGCAGCGAGGGCCTGACTCCGAGTGCCTGGCACTGGACCTGGGAGCGCTATGGCGCGCCGCAGTTGAACCAGCGTTTCGGCAAACTCTCCGGCCGCCTCATGTCCGATGCGGACTGGGCCGCCTGGGCCGCCGTGCGGGTTGTCGTCGAGGCCATCGCAAAGTCAAAGAGCACGGAAGTCGCCGGCCTGCGCAGCGAGATGACGTCCGACGACTTTACCTTTGATCTCTACAAGGGCACGCCGGGCAGTTTCCGCGCCTGGAACCATCAGCTTCGCCAGCCGGTGCTGCTCCATACGCATAATGCGGTGATCGACCGGGCGCCGCTGCCGGGTTACCTGCACCAGCACAACCATCTCGATACCCTGGGACTGGACCGGCCGGAAAGTCGCTGCCGCTTCTGATCCGCCGGCGCGGACCAGCGCCGAAATATCTCTGCATCACGCCAAGTTTTGCCCAGAGATTCCACGGGTGAAAGCACGGTTGCACGGAACAACTCCAGGGCCGTCCGTCCCTTCGGGTTTGCGGGCGGTGGCCGCCGCTTCGTCGGAAGGCTTCCCCGATACAACACTAACGGCATCGCGACGGCGACCAGCTACATGATCGAGGACGGCGCGACGACTACGTCTTCACCGGCGATAACGACGGCGACCGCGAAGTGTTCCGTTTCGGCCTGCAGCCCGGCTACGAGGTCTCAGCGAAGACCGACGTGGTGCTTGAGCCCTTCTTTCAATGGCGCGACTTCGACGAGCTTGACTCCACTGGCGCCGATCGCGATGCCCGGGCGGCGGGGGCGACGATCGGCCTCGATGCCGAGGTGACCAGCCTGCTGCACCTGAACCTCGATGTCGGCTTGATCGCCAACCACTTGGAGGACTCCCGCTTCGACAACACTGTCGACCTGATCCTCGAGGGGGAGGCGGTTTGGCGATAGGGCATTCTCTTCACGCTTCTGCTCTCCACCCGAAAAGGATCGTCCGCTCAGGCCTCTCCTATCCAGGCTCGCACCACCGGAAGACCGATCGCCGGGTGGGTGAGATCGAAGAGCAACACCGGCCTTCGCTCGAGCCGCGCAAGCAGCTCCAGGAGATCTTCGAGGCCGGCTGAGAGGACAGGACCGGCTGCCGTTTCGGGCAACTTGCCCGGCGGCCAGGCCGGGCCCGTAAGGGCGCCGCGATAGGTCATGATCGCGACGCGATCACGCTCCGACATCGCCGCGGCCGAGGCGCCGTGGTATTCGAGCGCCACCATGTTGCGCCAGTGAAAGACCGCCTCCCAGGCCGCATGGCGCAGGGCTGCCAGCGGGTCGAAGGCCGCAGCCGCTCCTTCGGTCGGCCGTGCCTTGTCGAAGTCATGCAGCAAGGCCAGCGCCACCCAGCAGGCTCCCTCGAGCTTGAGAAGGCGCAGGCTCAAGAAACGAAACTGCCCCTCCAGCCAGTCCTGAAGGCCGCGCAGCCCGTTCAGGGAGGAAGGCGACACGTTCTCGAAGCGCTCCACTAGGGACCGCTTTCCCTCCCTGAAGCGGCCGACCCAGTGATTCTCGATGAGCTCCAAGATCGCCCGGGCACCTGCCTCCTCCAAAGAGGACCCCGCGGCCGCACCCTTCGAGGTCACCCGCCTCTTTGACAGGGGCGCGCCGAGGACGATCTCCTCCAGCAGTGCTATGCTTGCGCCGCCCGATGATCCGGCAAAGGCCGTCATCGCCTCCGGCAGCTCAGCCCGGTATTGCAGGCTGTAGCGTTCGACGCCCTCGGCCAGCGCCAGGGCAGCCGCTTCCGCCGCGTCCTCTCCGCGTCCCACGGCGATGCGCCTGGGCACAGGCCCAGGCGGCGGCCGGCAGCCCTCTGGCAGGTCGACGGCCACCGTGGCGATCCTGAAGGGAAATCCCGGCGGCAACTCGGCCGGCTGCGGCGGCGAGAGAAAGCCCGCCTCAACCGCTTCTCCGAGACGCGCCAGGAAGTCCTCGGACATCTCCCTCATCATTCTGTCTAGGCCTGCCTTGCTCTTTCCGCTATAAATACCTCACTACCATGCAATTGGGGGGAAATCATGGCTCGCCTTAAAGTGAAGGACCCTTCCAGCTCTAAGCGCATCGGCAAGGCCGTTCTCGATGCCGCCGTTGCCAAGACCGATCCAAATTCTCATCAGCCTGACATCAAAGCGAAGCTCATCAAGGCCCTGCAGGCTGAAACGTCAAGCACGAAGAACATCACCTTCATGCCGCACTTCGACACGGCGACGACCATCAACGTCATCGTGCCCCACCTCACCAAACAGCAGGCAAAATCGATCAAAGATCAGCAGGGTATTTCTACGGCAGGATCCAAGTTCGATCTGGTGAAGTTCTCCTACGAGGCCATGGGGCACATCGTGATCCTCGGCTGCGGCGAGTAGCTATCCCGCCCTTAATAGTAAGGGCGGCTGTAACCAAGAGGAATATGGTCGAGGCACCCGTCCTCCAGGCGGTGGTCGCGGCCGATGTGGTCGGCTTCTCGGCCCATATGGAGCGCGATCCGGACCGCACGATCCAGGCGGTGTTGGCAGCCCGGCACCGTATGGCGGAGCTTGCTCGCTTCTATGGCGGCAGCCTGAGGGCCACTCCCGGCGACTTCCTGCTGGCCTTCTTTCCCAATGTGAACGGTGCGCTGGAAGCCGCGCGCGCGCTGGTCGCCCCCGCTGAAGCCGACGAGGAGCTCAGCTATCGGGTCGGCATCGACGTGGGCGAGGTCTTCGAAGCAGGCGATGACATGCTGGGCCCGGCCATCAACGTGGCTGCCCGACTGCAGCAGGCGGCGAGGCCCGGCACCGTCGTTCTTTCGGGTTCGGCCTTTGCCTCTTTATCCCGGCGCGGGGACTACGCCTTCCACGCGCTGGGTGCTCTCAGCCTTAAGAACCTTGCCCAGCCTGTCGAAGCCCATGAGCTTCTCCTCGACGGACGCGAGCAGCCGCCCGCTCCGCTCGGCGATGCGCTGGAACGGTTCGTGCTAGTGCTGCGCGATTTCGAGGCCATCGGCGACAGCTCCCGTGCCCGGCTCTTCGCCGAGGGCCTCACCGACGAACTTCAAACCGTGCTCGGCTCCTTCAGCGGCGCCATCGATGTCCGGCGCACGGTCGATGCCCTGAAGACTGCCGGCGCCTACGAGCTGACCGGCCGCGTGCGCAACGGCAACCGCCTGCGCATCACCGCGCGCCTCACCGCGCTCACCGACGGTCACAGCCTCTGGAGCGGGCGCTACGACTACGCGCCCGATGCCAGCTATGACGCCCAGGAGGAGATTGCCCGCCGGGTCATCGAAGCCGCACAGGTCGAGCTCTCCGATGGCGAGTGGGCGCGCATCTGGTCCGGTGTCTCCACCACGCTCGATGCCTGGGAAGCTTTTCAAAAGGGTCGCGTCCACGAAGCTAGGGTGCGCCGGGAGGACCTAAAGAAAGCCCGTGAATACTACCGCACGGCTCTCGAGCTCGATCCAAACTTCACTCCCGCCAAAGTCTCGCTCGCCTTCTGCCTCATCGACGAGATCCGCCTCGGCTGGAGCAGGGACAAGGAAGCCGCACTCGCCGAAGCAAGACGTCTCCAAGGCGAAGCCATCGCCCGGCATCCAGAGGACGGCTACGCCCGCGCGTTGCAGGCCTTCATCGTCTCTGTCGCCGGCCGGCGCGAGGAGGCCTGCGCCCTGATGCGCCAAGTCGTTCTCGACGAGCCGGAGAGTCCCGAACTGCTCGCCTACTACGCTGTCCTGCTCGGCCACATGGGCAACACCGCAGAGGCCGTCAGCTTTTACGAACATGCCCTGAAGCTGACGCCTCATCCGCCGAGCTGGATCCGCGCCAACCTCGCCCTCGCCCTCATGATCCGCGGCGATGCACGCGCCAGAGCACAGTTCGAGGCGATTCTCTCTGGCAACCCCGACAACGTGCGTGCCCATGTCGGCATGGTGGTCATGACGTTGCGCGATGATCGGCCGGAGGACGCGCGCAGCTGGGCGGCGAGGTTGAAGGCCCTCGAGCCGGATTTCGCTGCTGACCGCTGGCGAGCGCCTGAATGCTTTGCCGACCTGGGAGTTCATCGGCAAATTGCAGACGAACTCCGCCGAGCTGGTCTGTGAGGGCTGTCCAGGCTGGCAATTTCAAACCAAGGTGCGTCTTCATCTCCATCGAGAGCGAAACTTGGCGTGGTTACTGGGTGCTTAGTTCTGAGACTTGCCCGCGTGTCCGATTATGGATCGGTGGCATTTATGGTTTGTGTCTCCGCAGATGTGACGTGCCCCAGATCAGTGGTCCAGCTGCTGTGCGAGAATCCGGACGTTTTGAAGGTAGAGCGATTTGGCCAGTGGCGGCAAGATCGCATCGGGCGCCGGCGGTCTACAGCCGAGCGAACTTTGCGGCCCATGAGTGCTTTCGACGTGCGGCGATTTCCGAGCGGACCTTCGTCGGGCGCGACATGGCCCTGCGGTACGGGACCCGGCTCTCCCGTCTCTTCACCGAACAGATCGCGGCACTTGAGAAGTATCGCGGCAAAGGCCAGCAGACCGTTGTCGTCAAACGTGCGGACGTGGGCCAGGGCGCCCAAGGGCAACCGCAATGCCTGGAAGCACGGATTCTGGAGTTCAGATGCGATTGCAGAACGCTAGGCTTTGAGCGCTCTGCTCAGAGAGGCTCAAGAGGCGCTGGATGAACTTCGCTAGGAAAGCTGGGCTCAAAAGATGCGAAATCGAAGCGCTGGGTTGCCAACTGGTTGCTAAACCGCCGTCGCAAAGGCAGGGAAAACCATAACCCACTGATTTCATGGTGCCGGCTGCAGGATTCGAACCCGCGACCCCCTGATGCGCGCGAAACCGATTGAGCCAATGAGCGTCGCCGGGTCGAACCCGAGGCCGCTACGGGCGACGGCAATGCACACAACAATATGCCGCCTTACATCGTGCTGAACTTTATGATCAAGACGTGACGTCAATTATCGTTAGTGCCGTGCCGTTCAGATGCAGCCCAACGGGCATGAGGTGGTGGTCTGTCACCCTTAGTCCAAGACGTTTTGCCGCTGTGGAAATGCCCCGAGCGTACCCCACTTTGCGAATGCGCTTTCTTTGTAGTGGGGGAGCAAGTCCGTAGGCAGGCTCCGCCAATATGATCTGTTGGCGGGCGACACGAGCGAACTCCCGAAGCGCCGGCGTGACTAGGCTCGGCGCTTGCTCAAGACAGTGGTGCGTAAAGATCAGATCAAAGGCGTTGTCGGCAAATGGGAGATGGCTCGCGCTACCGGAAATAAGGTGATCGATGCGACCCAAGGTGTCGTGTTGGCGACCCACCTCAAGTCGCTTTGCGGAGAGGTCTAAGGCAGTGATTGATTCAACCTGCTCCCCGAGAAGATCAACGATTGCCAGCAGAGTGGTCAGTTCGCCAGCGCCGACTTCAAGAATTGATCGCGCCCCGCTCTGAGCAATGAATTTCGCCAGATATGTTCGCCGGTACTTGAGGAAGGCCAACTGAGAGACAAAGCGGGGTTCAGTGCCTACCTGCGCGAGAATCCTATTCTCTTCTGACGCTTTGGCTTCGTCCTCCCAGTATCGTCCGGCGATCTCGTCATATTTGGTTCTTGTAAACTTGAGGTCTCTGTTTTTGAGTCCAATAAGACGCCAAAACCGCTTTCGGTAGTAAGACTTCGATACCTTCTTCTCTCGGAGGGCGACCTCTTGCAACGCTCCTTCGGCTGTTGGCTTCAGGTCGTTGAAAGCCTCATCGAGGCGGTCGTCCAGGGACGGAAGCAGGGCAGCTTGGGTCATGGTGAGACACGGCCAATTCTTGTTTAGGTATAGCTAGGCCGGCATATCTAGCGGTATTGCGCGCCTTTGTACATCCCCGCCGCCGGCCGATGACGATTTCGCAGGTGCAGACTATTCACCAAATGCTTGCCACAGAATAGATGGGCGCCGGCGTTCTTGGATTTCGATTCACGACAGGTATCTGCGACTGATCCTCCCCCATTGAATTGGTCCATGTCCTATCATCAGGAGAGCGGACGAGGCTCGGGGTGCTCGGAACTTCGCCTCCGAGCCAAATCCGGACCTTCGTTGAAGCCGCCATAGCCACATTGCGAAATACATTGATCACATGGAGCCGCTCCGGATTCTCTCGACCAGAGCCGCAGAGACGATGATGCCCTTACGGTCTGAGTGCTTACGCGCGGCGCGCCGGCCCTGGCCCGGGAGGCGCGCGCCCGGCTGATCGACGATCGCGTCAGCCAACGCGGAAATACGCTCGGCAAAGGCATCGCCTGCGGTTGCCGCCGGATCAATCGCTAGAAAAAACTGACCGGTGCGCGGCGGGCCGCCCTTGGTGCCGCTGAAGGGAGCGGCATCGATCCCCAGGGTGGCGCCGCTCAAGGCAGCGGCCATGACCTCGGTGAGCAACCCGGTACCGACGCCCTTGTAGCCGCCGGAGGGTGCCATCGAACCCTTCAGGGCGAGTTCCGGATCACGGGTCGGCTGACCGTTCGGGTCGAGCGCCCAGCCTTCGGGGATCGGCCGGCCCTCGCGCGCATGCTTCATCACCTCCGACTTGGCGACCACGCTGGCGCTCTGGTCGATCAGGATCGCCGCACCGCCCTCGCCGTCGGGAACCGCGAGGGAGAAGGGATTGGTGCCGATGACCGGGCTGCTGCCACCGACCGGCGCGATCGAGGCCGGGGCGTTGGTGAAACCCAGGCCGACCAAGCCATTCTTTGCCAAGCCTTCGGTGTGATAGCCGAGGACACCGCAGTTGTAGGAATTGCGGATCGCCAGCGCCGCGACGCCGAGTTCCCGGGCCGCCGGGACCAGTTCGGCGAAGCCCGCCTCGATGGCCGCATGGGCGAAACCGGTTCCGGCATCCACCACGATGACGCCGCGTCGCGGATGTGTGACCTGCGGCTCCGCCTGCCCATCTACTTTGCCGCAGCGAACGTGCTCGGCATAGGTCGGCAGATACATGAGACCGTGGCTGGCGATCCCGTCTCGCTCCGCCGCGGCAATCGCACGCGCGAGCGGCCCAGCGTTTTCCGGTCTGGTTCCCGCGCTTTCCAACACTTCATTGGCAAAGGCTTCGATCTCCGCTGCGGTCATGGCCACACTGTCGGTCATGCGTTGGCATTCCTCAATCTAAGTCATGAAGTCCTGCACCGGCACCTGTCCGGCGCGAGGCTTCGCTGGCTGGGACGTAGGTGCGCTGCGCGAAGGCGTCGATCTCGCGCCAGAGTTCAACCGCGACCGGACATGCCGCCGAACCGGCCTGCAGCGGCAAACAGGGTGCTGCGGTGGCCAAGGCGATAGATAGGGCGGCGTCACGCGCCGAGCAAAGGGCGTCCCAACTATCGCACGCCGGTCCCCGGGGCGTCGCTACGACCCGGAATCCGTTCCCGCTCATTGAGATCTGGCAGCCGAGATCGCGCGCGGCGCGCGAGAGGAATGGCACCACGAGAAGCGGCAGGACGACCGGGCCTACTTCGAAGCGCGTGCCCTCGACGATTTCCTGGGCCCGATCGGACAGCGCCGCTCCGGCGGCGATCGGGCAGAGCCGGCCGGCTTCGCTTTGCCAGGCTACGCCCGTCGGGCGCGGCGCATAGCGCGCAACAGCACCGTCGACCTTCTTCAAAACCGCAGCCAGCGCCTCCGGTCCCGGCAGGCCGTAGGCCGCCAGCCAACGCGCCGCACGGCCGGCCTCCTCGGCCATGCCCCAGGTGAACCCCGCTCCCCGGGCAGCCTTACGCCCCATGGCGTCGATCTCGGCCAGCGAGACCCGCCAGCTTCCGGTCGCGTCCTCCTGTGGGCCGCTCGGGGACTGGATCGTCGGATCATTCATCGCGGCGCCTGCAGGATCTCGTGGGGAAAAGGCGCATCCCGATACATGCATATCCGGACCCAGCGGTCCGAGCGCGGATCGAAACGGTCAGCACCGAAGAAGGACAGCTTGCAGCGCAGCAGATCGATCGGCAGCAGGTCGGCCGAGATCAGATTGTCGCGAATCTCGGCAAAGGGATAGCGCGCTGCGATCTGAGCCCGGCGCACGATGTGGCGATGTTCCGGGTGTGCCAGCAGGAAAGCGGCGACCGAAGGCTCACCCTGCCAGCTATCGAGATCGACCGCCAAGCGTGCAGCATCACGGCCGATTGAGAGCGGTTGCTCGTATTCCGCACCCTTCTCGGCGTAGCGTTCGCCGAGCCGGGGCTCCAGTTTCTCTTCCGAAACATACCAGAAGCGGGCGCAGTTCGGTGGCGAGTCGTAGTTCACGGCAAGCGCCCAATCGTAGGTTTCCGAGAGGGTGGCACGCAGTACGGCCGTAGACATGCTGCCGTCGATCCGGAAGGCGGCGTCCTCGTCGGCATCCATAGAGTCGGCCAGATCGTCGATCAGTTCTCCCTGGGGTTCGAGCAGCAGCGACACCAGGGCCTCCTGGCCCTCCAGGGAAAGCGCCGTACCGGCCCAGAGCCAGAGCGCGTTCCAGGGATGATCCAGGGCGAAGATCTCATCGGATTTGCTTCGCGCCGCTAGCGCATCCAGATCGCTGCGCAGCGCTGCCAGTTTTTGCTGCTGGACCGGGTGCTCCGAACGCCACAGCCTGGCGTTCTCGCGCGCGCTGGCGAGCGCTTTGCGAAAGCCGTCAATGCTGGCCTGGTCGGCTTGGTCGAGGGCGCGGATCCGGGCCAGCGCTTCCTCGCGCGCCATCATCCAGTTGTTGAGGAGGATCGGATGATTGATCAGAAAGGGGGCCATACCTAGGCCGGTCGAATTGCCAACCCCGAAGCGACGGCGCAGCGCCGGATCGATAGCGACCGCGCGGTCGCCGCCCCTGAGACTTGCCATGTGCTCGGCGAGGTCGAGGGTAAAGGCGCGGGTCAACCAGACAGACAGCATCTCCGCCTGGAACGGTCCCTTGAGCTCCGGCCGGCCGGCGATCTTCACACGGTCGGCTGCTCCGAACTTGCCGGAGCCATAGACCGCCGTGGTGCGCATCAGATAGCCGACCGCATCAATCTGCGCGATATCGGGCTGGCGCCCCTCGGCGAGGCACTCGACGACGTATTCGAAGAGTCGCACCGAACGATTGGCGCGGGACAGCGCCAGCTCGCTGTCCGAGACCCGGCCGGCCTCCTGCTTCGGCACATTCCGCGCCAGGCGGTCTAGATCGCCTTCTGTCGGCACCCCGTCGAACAGTGCAAAGGTCGCATCCCAAGCTGTCGCAATGACTCGATCCGAGCGCATTTCGTCCGGCAGGTCATGAGCAAAGCAGACCAGCGAATAACTACGTTCCGGCCCCTGCACGGTGTAGACGGCATGGCCAACGCCGGCCGCGTCGATCTTCCAACTGCGACGCTCGAAGGCCCAGGCTTCGCGTTTGAGCCGGCGCAACAGGGTCTGCATGAAGGACAGCCGTGTGTGGTGAAACGACCCCATCCGCGCCAAGCGCATGACGCTGTCGGCAGTTCGCAGCGGCCCATTGACCTTATTTTTGCGCGGCAAGGTCACGGATCTGGCATTCCCTGCGGTTGAGAGTTCCGGTAGGCGTCGATCTAGCGCCGCCAATTATTCGTCTTTCCAGAAATTATCGCTTTCAGGGGCGCAGGCACCCCAATGCCGTGAGGCATCGGGGTGTCGGCATCTACCTGCTTATTCGGCCACCTGTGCGCTGACCTCCGCCTGTGCATGCTTATCGCGCAAACCATCGCGATACAGCGCCTTGGTCAGAGAGACGCACATCAGTCCCATGACCATGGTAAAGGGCAAAGCACCGATGATCATCGCACTTTTCAGCGCTTCCATCGGATCGGCTCCGCCGTTGGTTTTGCCCGCGATCAGCAGGGTGCCGATCACCAGCGTCAGGATCACACCCCAGACGATGCGGTGCTTGACCCCGGTTTTCTGCTCGCCGCCGGACATGATGGTGTTCATCACCAGAATGCCCGAGTCCGCTGAGGTGACCAGGAAAGTCAGAATGAGCACAACGCACATTACGGTGATCGCCGACAAGAAGCCGCCCGACATCATCTGGCCCAAGGTAACGAACAGCTTCGCGGTGTTCGAGGCCCCGATGATCGTGCCCTCTGCACCACCGGCAAGCTCCAGATCAATCGCCGTGCCGCCCAGGATGGTCATCCAGGCGAAGCAAACCAAGGCAGGCGCGATGACACAGCCAAGAATGAACTCGCGTACCGTGCGGCCCTTAGAAATGCGGGCGAGGAACAGGCCCACGAAGGGTGAGAACGCGATCCACCAGGCCCAGTAGAAGGTGGTCCAGCCGGCCTGCCAGCCAAACTGGCGGCCTTCCGTACCGGCCGCATAGGCCGCGATCTGGACTTCCGCGGGCAGCTCGGCCGCCGCACCGGTCAATCCGCTCTGAAAGCCCTCGAGAGAGCCCCAGGCATTGGTGGCACCAGCGAAAAGATCACCGGCCAAGGGTACCGCTTCCGCAGGCAGAGCAGCGGCAAAGGTCTCCGCCGACTGCGGCCCAAAAGCACCAAATGACAACGATAGGAAGTGCAGCAGATAGTCGACCAAGGCCGTCGCATAGGTGGTCATAGCAAACAGGAACGAGCCGAAGAACACGAAGGTCAGCAGCAGGATCAGCGAGAGCACCAGATTGAGATTCGACAGGTATTTCACCCCGCGACCCACGCCCGATACGGCGGAGACGATCGACATGCCCATGATCACGACCAGGGCGGCGACCAGACCGACGGTGCCCGGCTTGGGCGCCTCGCCTGTCATGTCCATCATCCAATCCATGCCGGTGATGGCATACATGCCATCAACAAACTGGCTGACGCCGAAGCCGATGGTCACCGAGACGCCCAGAATGGTCGCCACCACACCCAGAACGTCAACGACATGGCCAAACAGACCGTTCACGTATTTGCCGAACAACGGTGTCAGTGCCGAACGGATGGTTAATGGCATATTGCGCGTGTAGGCGTAATAGGCCAGCGACAGGCCGGTCACCACGTAGATCGACCAGGCATGGAAGCCGTAGTGCAGGAAGGTATAGCGATAAGCCGACTCTACCGCGCCTTTGGAGTTGGCCGCGGTGTCGCCGTCCAGAATGACCGGGTTCGATCCCCACAGGCCCAAGGGTTCGGCGGTGGCAAAGACCATCAAGCCGACGCCGAGGCCGGCGCCGAACATCATGGAGAACCATGAGAAGTTGGAGAACTCAGGTGCTTCACCTTCCCGGCCCATCAGCCGGCGCCCGGTTTGCGGCAGGATCGCCAGCACCGCCAGAAAGACGGCGAATAGCCCGACGATGACGATATAAAAGCCGTTGAATCCTTCCAACAACATCCAATTGACGCTGCCCAGTACACCATTTGCCTTGACCGGCCAAAACAGCGCCCAGATCACCAGCATAGACATCGTGAACTTGCTGATCAGCGCGATCGGAATGCTGTGGCCTTCGTAGAATCCGGATGGAGCCTTCTTGATCTCCAGTTCGGTGAATGGTGGTTTTATCGCCATTTTTCCCTCCCAGGGGGTTGCGTATCTTTGTTGTGTATCCGGCCTCGTGTCTGAGGGCCGTTATGTCGTTGGTTATTCGGCAACCAATGTCTGATGGTCCGCGTCGTCGGAGCGTTGCGGGCCGAAACTGCGATCGTAGAAATTCAGCCAGTTCCCCCCCATGACCGCCGCGACATCGTCGGCATCGAAGCCAACGGCCCTGAGCCCCGCTTCGATGTTTCCGAAATCCCTATTGTCGCCAAACCATGACGGCATCGGCGGAAATCCAACCTCGTCCCGGGAGCCTTCGCCGTAGTCGATTTCTTTGGTCCAGCGGCCGACCCGCATCCACTCGACAATGCTGTCCGGCTGATCCTGGCAAAGATCAGATCCGATGCCGAGCCGTTCCACCCCCATGATCTCGGCACTCCGCGCGACCATCTCGCAGAAGCTCTCGAGGGTACAGTCCGACTTGTCCTTGAGGTGATGCGGATAGAGCGAGAAGCCGATCATTCCGCCGCTCTGCGCCAGTGCCCGGAGAACGCTATCGGACTTGTTGCGTAGCGCCGGATACCAGAATGCTGGGTTGGCGTGGGTGATGGCGATGGGCCGCTCGGAAATCTCGATCGCTTCCAGCGTCGAGCGTTCGGCCGAGTGGCTCATGTCGACCACCAGCCCAACCCGGTTCATCTCGGCGATAACCTGTCGGCCCATGCGGGTGATGCCGGGGTCTTCGGTTTCATAGCAACCGGTCGCCAGCAGCGATTGGTTGTTGTAGCTGAGCTGCATAAAACGGGCGCCGAGCGTATGTACGATCTCAACCAGCCCGATGTCATCTTCGATCGGCGAACAGTTCTGAAACCCGAAGACGATCGCCGTGCGCCCCGCGGCCTTGGCGGCACGCACATCGTCGCCGCTGCGGCCATGGCAGATCAACTCCGGGAACTGCTCGAACCAGCGGTTCCAGCGCTCGATGTTCTGCACTGTTTCACGGAAATTCTCATGATAGGCAATTGTGACATGTACAGCGTCGACGCCGCCTTCGCGCATCTGGCGAAAGATCTTTGCCGACCAGTTCGCATATTGCAGGCCGTCGATGATCATTCAGGGACTCCCGAGCTGATGTAGGCCGTCTTGACCGTGGTGTAGAATTCGGCGGCGGCGCGACCCTGCTCGCGCGGCCCATAGGAACTCTCGCCCCGGCCGCCGAAGGGAACGTGATAGTCGGTGCCGGCGGTCGGCAGGTTCACCATGACGCAGCCGCTGCGGGCATTCCGTCTGAAGTGGGTGGCTCGGGCGAGGCTGCGGGTCACAATGCCGGAGGTCAGACCGAAGCGGGTGTCGTTGACGACGTCGAGCGCCTCGTCATAGGAACCGACCTTGATCACGCAGGCGATCGGCGCGAAGAGTTCCTCGCGGTTCACCTGCCAGCCGTTTCGGGTGCCGCCGATCACGGCCGGCGTCATGTAATAGCCCTTCGCCTCTTGCTGCAGAGGCAGACCACCAGTCAGCAAGTCTCCGCCTTCGCGTTGCGCCAGAGCGACGTTCTCAAGATTCTGGCGAAGCTGGCTCTCGGAGACAACCGGTCCCATCTGCGTCTCGGGATCCAAGGCATGGCCGACCTTCATCTTGGCCGCCGCAGCAACCAGCCTCTCGACGAAGGCGTCATGAATCGTCTCGTGCACGACCAGCCGCGAGGAGGCGGTGCACTTCTGGCCCGTACCGCCGAAGGCGCCGTTCGCAGCGGCGGCCACCGCGACATCGAGGTCGGCGTCATCCATAACCGCCAGTGCGTTCTTGGAGCCCATCTCCATTTGCAGCTTGGTCAGATTGCCGATCGCCGAGGCGGCAATCCGTTTGCCGACTGCAACCGATCCGGTGAAGCTGATGGCATCGATGTCCGAACTCTCGACCAGGCGTTGCCCGACCGTGTCGCCCGCGCCCATCACGAGGTTGAAGAGTCCGACAGGCAGGTCCTGCTTGGCGATGATTTCGGTGAGAGCGACGGCGGAGGCCGGAACGAGATTCGCCGGCTTCCACACGACTGCATTGCCGAAAGCAAGCGCCGGGGCGATTTTCCACACCGCCGTCGCCGTCGGAAAATTCCACGGACTGATCACCGCGACGGTCCCCACCGGCTCCCGGCGGATATCGACTTCGATACCTGGGCGCACACTGTCCGCGTTCTGGCCGAGTTGGCGCAGCGCTTCGGCTGCATAGTAGGTGAAGAACTGTCCGGCGCGGTAAATCTCGCCTCTGCCTTCGGCTAACGGCTTGCCTTCCTCACGGCTGAGAAGCTCGCCAAGCTCGGCGCTGCGCGCCATCAGTTCCTCGCCGATTGCCTGCAACGACGCCTGACGCTGCTCCGGGCCGGTCTTTGACCACTCGGTCTGGGCCGTCCGCGCCGCGGAAATTGCATCGTCCAACTGCCCGGCACTGGCCTGCGCGTAGCTGCCGATGAGATCGGAGAGATCCGACGGATTGCGGTTCTCGATCGCGGTCTCGCCCTCGCACCACTCGCCGGCGATGAAATTTTCGGCCCTTGCGGCCATGCAGCGCCTCCCCGTTATGACCCGAAGGCTTGACATGGACAGAAATTTCATTCAATCAGAAAGAATTGAAGTGAGTTTCAGAAAAACTGAAATGATAAAAACAGAGATGCTTCGCGTGTTCGTTGAGGTCGCCCGCGCCGGCAATCTGGTCAGCGCCGCAGAGGCCCTGAGCCGCGCGCCCTCGGCGGTGTCGATGACGTTGAAACAGCTGGAGGCACATCTCGGTCAGCCGTTGTTCGAATCCGAGCGAAAATCGCGCCTGACTGCGCTCGGCGCCTATGTCTTCGAGATGGCCAACCGGGAACTTGCCCATTTCGACAGGACGATTGCCGCACTCACCGATTTTGCCAGCGCCCGCAGCGGTGAGGTGCGGATCGCTGTGGTGCCGTCGTTCGCGATGACCATCCTCCCGAGCCTGGTGCTTGAGTTCACCGCGGCCTCACCCAACGTAAGACTCGACATCCATGACATGGACAGTGCCTCGATCCAGCGCGAACTGGACCGCGAACGGATCGATCTGGGTATCGTCTCCGACGCCCGGCAGAGTTCGGAAGTCTGCCTGGTCCAGCTGGCTTCCGACCGCTTCGGCGTCGTGATGCGTTCGGACAACCGTCTTGCCGAGCACAAGGAGGTGTCCTGGCGGGCCATCGCCAACGCCGACCTCATTGCAAACCCGCTCTGCGAACGTATCGACGAGCCCAGGCTGCACGCGGCGCTCGCAGGCGCCCGGTTGCGGGTCCATAACACTACCACGCTGCTGGCGATGGTACGCGCCGGCCTCGGCGTGACCGTGTTGCCTGAGCTGGTCTGCCGGCAAGCCGACTCGCAGATCACCTTTCGCGAACTGGCAAGCCCCGTCGCGGCACGCAGGATCGACCTAATCAGCCGCGTCAGAGACACCCCAAGCCCCGCGACGGCATCCTTCGCCAAGTTTGTGACCTCGCGCCTGGCCAGCGAGCAGAGCGGCCTGCTGACGGGTATCTAGCCGTCGCTCCTGGCCTTACGACAGCACAAATCAGAGGCTTCGCTCGCCACCCAGGGCAAATGACAACCGCCGCTCGCGGCTTCTCGAAACGGCATTGTCAATGCCGGCTTTGCGCACCTGGACCGGGTCAATCGCCTCATGATCGTCCATTCTCAATCCTGCCTTTCGTCAACTTCTGTGCCGGCACATTGCGCCAGATCAAAGCACTCCGAGGTAAGACGCGTAATATGGTTAACCAAAGGCTAGTCGGACAATGCCGTGTGCAGATCCTGCCCAGAGGTGAAGCGCCGGACGTTATCGATAGACCGCCTGGGCTCTTGCTGTGGCAGGAATATCGATGACTGGTAGCGAGGCCGCCGAAACACGCACGGCAAAGTCCAAACCATAGGAAGAAGTCACCATGGAACGGCTCGTCATCGTTTCGAACCGAGTGCCCGCACCTTCCTCTGAGCCGTCTGCCGGCGGTCTGGCGGTGGCTCTTAAGGCAGCGCTTGAGGAATGCGGCGGCCTTTGGTTCGGATGGAGCGGAGACGTGAAAGACCCTCCCAGTCCGACGCCTTCTGTAGAAGGAACCAGCATTTTCTCCTTCGCAAAAATGGACCTCTCGGAGGCAGAGTTTCACGGTTACTATGAGGAATTCGCAAATCGTACCTTGTGGCCTTTGTTCCACAATCGTCTCGACTTGTGCCGACTAGACAGCGAGTCTTACCAGACTTACCGGAGCGTAAATCGTCGGTTTGCCCGAGCCTTGTGCTCTATGCTTCGAACGGACGACACGATCTGGGTGCAGGACTACCACCTGATCCCCCTTGGCAAAAACCTCCAGGACCTCGGCGTCACTGCGCCTCTCGGCCTCTTTCTCCACGTTCCTTTTCCTCAAACAGAGATCTTCGCCACGCTGCCATGCCATCGCGAGCTTTTGGCGGACCTCTGCGCCTACGACCTGATCGGACTTCAGACCGCCAGCGATGCCGAAAACTTCCGGCAGACCGTGGTCCGGTATATGGACGGAAGTGTTCAGCGTGATGGAAGCGTTACGGTCAATGACCATCGCATAGAGGTGAACGCCTTTCCGGTCGGCATCGACACGCGCGCGTTCAGGGAAATGGTCCAATCAACCGATGTCCGACGCCGGATCCAACGGCTCCAAGACGGCATGCGCGGACGAAGGTGGATCTGCGGGGTTGAGCGCCTCGATTACACCAAGGGGCTGGCCAAACGCTTTCGCGCTTTCCAAGCAGTGCTCGAGAAGGAACCGGCACTGAACGAGCGGGTTTCGCTCGTCCAAATCGCCGCGCCCTCAAGAGAGTCTGTGGCAGAATATCGGGAGATGCAGCGCCAGCTCGAGTCACTGTCGGGACGGATCAACAGCCGCTTCGGCACCTTCGACTGGACACCCATCCGGTATCTGCACAAAACTTACAGCCAGAAGCAAGTGGCCGCCCTCTATCGCGTGAGTCGGGTTGGTCTTGTGACACCGTTGCGCGACGGCATGAACCTCGTCGCCAAAGAGTACGTCGCCGCGCAGGATCCCGAAGATCCGGGCGTCTTGATTCTCTCTCGCTTCGCGGGGGCCGCGTATGAACTGACAGCGGCACTGCTGGTCAATCCTTACGATACCTCAGCGATCGCCGAGGCGATTGAAAGAGCCCTGGAGATGCCGCTAGCGGAACGGCAAATGCGCTGGAAGCGCATGATGAACCATCTGGAGACCCACGACGTGCACCGCTGGCGCCGCACATTCTTGCAAGCGCTTGCGTCCGCGTACGACAAAAGGCGCGCCCTGCAGGCCGAGCAAGCCGCTTGAGCACCCGCCGTCGGCTGAACGGGTAGCCGCGCCCAGGACTGACCCGTTTCGAACGCCTCGGCGCAAGATTGACAAAGGACATGGTCAGGAGTCAGCCCCAAACGGGGTGGCCGGATAACCTACGCACCGCCTACTTCTGCTCAAGCTGTCAGCGAGAACGCCCATGACCATGAAGCCCGTTGTAACAGCTGCCGACGCATCGCAGGCCGATGAGCTTGAAGGAGGCTTCTCGATAAGCCTCGGAGAGCTCGATGGGGTCCTCGTAGACCTGGACGGCGTCGTGACCGAGACCGCAAAGGTCCACGCTGAGGCATGGAAGGCGATGTTCGACGAGTTTCTCAGTGAACGCGCGGCACGTCTCGAAGGCACTGATGTGCCGTTCGACCTAAAGCAAGACTATGTGAGATATGTTGACGGCAAGCCCCGATACGACGGGGTGGCGAGCTTCCTGCAATCGCGAAGCATCCGTCTGCCGCCGGGCGAAGAGGACGATGCGCCGGACAAGGAGACGATCTGCGGTTTGGGAAACAGGAAGAACCAGCTCTTTTTGCAGGCAATACGACAAGATGGGGTTCGCACCTATCAGACCTCTATCGAGTTCATTAAGGGCGTGAAATCGCATGGCCTGAAGGTCGCCGTTGTGACATCCAGCCGCAACTGCCGCGAGATCCTGGAGGCGGCCGGTCTTGGCGATTTGTTCGACGCACGGGTGGACGGGGTGGTCGCGCGTGAGTGGATGCTCGAGGGCAAGCCGGCCCCTGACATCTACTTGGAAGCTGCTCGGCGCGTCGGCGTCAAACCAACAAGAGCCGCCGTCATTGAAGACGCTGTTTCCGGGGTGCAGGCAGGCAAAGCAGGGCATTTCGCACTGGTCGTAGGCGTTAGTCGCAGCGGTCAGCCGGAGCTTCTTAAACAAAGCGGCGCTGATATCGTGGTATCGGATCTGAGCGAGTTGAGGTTTGGCGACAAAGATTGCGGAACGACCACTATCGCGCCCCTGGCGCTTAGCAAGCTCGACGAAATAAGGGCGCGGATCCGGAACCGGCGTGTCGTGGTTTTCTTGGACTACGACGGAACGCTCACACCCATCGTCGAGCGCCCGGATTTGGCCGTCATGTCGGACGAGATGCGGGAAACGCTGAAGATACTCGCAGACTGTTGTCCTGTCCTCGTGATCAGCGGGCGGGCGCGTAGCGATGTAGAACACCTGGTCGACCTCCAGGGTATCGTCTATGCGGGATCTCACGGCTTTGATATCGCCGGGCCGGAGGGCACGGCAATCCAGCATGAGGAGGGGAGGGACTACATTCCGTCGATCAAGCAGGCTGCAGACGAGCTTCACCGCCGGCTCGCTCCGATCGAAGGCGTCATTGTCGAAAACAAGACCTACGCAATTGCCGTACATTTTCGCATGGTGCGACCTGGGGACGAAGGTCGTGTCGAGCAGATTGTCGACAACGTCCTTGCCCAACACCGTCACTTGCGCAAAACAGGAGGCAAGAAGATCTTCGAGCTGCGCCCTGATATCGACTGGGACAAAGGAAAGGCGGTTCTATGGCTGCTCGATGCTCTCGGACTCAACGGAGAGGATGTCGTGCCCGTCTACCTCGGTGACGACATTACGGATCGCGATGCTTTCAAAGCGCTTCGCGCAAAGGGACTCTCCTTCCTCGTCTCTGAACAACTGCTGTCCGACTACGCGGACTATCGGCTGTACGATACGGCCGAAGTCCGCACTTTCCTGAGCGAACTTGCCGCCGCACTCCGCGAGGAAGAGCGATGAGTGATTGGAGCCTGCTCTACGAAGGATATGATCCGCAGCAAGAGGGGCTGCGCGAGACACTCTGTACTTTGGGCAACGGTTATTTTGCCACACGCGGCGCCGCACCGAATGCCTTCGCCGACGGCGTTCACTACCCGGGGACCTATCTTGCTGGCGGCTACAATCGCCTGACCACCGAGATCGCCGGCCACGAGGTCGAGAACGAGGACCTGGTCAACATTCCCAACTGGCTGCCCCTCGTAATCCGCATCGATGACGGGCCGTGGCTGCGTCCGCAGGAGGTCGAGCACCTCGACTACCGGCAGGAGCTCTCGATGCGGGAGGGCCTGCTGCGCCGCTCTCTGCGCCTGCGAGACCCGCAGGGCCGGACCGTGCGTTGGGAAGAGCGCCGCCTTGTCTCCCTGGACGACCCACACCTGGCGGCGCTCGAGGTGCGGCTGACGCCCGAAAACTGGTCCGGGCGTGTGACTGTCCGTTCCGCCCTGGACGGTAGCGTCTGCAACGAGGGCGTCGCCCGCTATCGGGAGCTGAACAGCCGACACCTAGAAACCCTGGAATACGCCCAGACAGAGGAAGACACAATCCTGCTGCGCAGCCGTATGGTCCAGAGTCGGCGCGAGGTTGTCGAAGCCGCACGAACGCGGCTCTATCGAGAAGGTGCCCCCCTGCCTGCCGAACGTCAATTGGAGCGGCTGCCCGACTTTGTCGCCCACGACATTCTGTTCGACGCTGAAGAAGGACAGACGACTACGGTCGAGAAGGTGGTTGCGCTCTATACGTCGCGCGACGTGGCGATCTCGGAGCCGGGGCTGGCTGCGCTCAAGCAGTTGGACCATGTCGGCTCGTTCGAGTCCCTGTTCCGGGCCCACCGGCGCGCCTGGGCCCAGCTTTGGGAGGAGTGCGGGATCGAGATCGAGACCAAGGCGGACTCGGCTGTGGAGATGAAGCTCCATCTGCACATCTTCCACCTGCAGCAGACAGTTTCCACTCACTCCATCGACCTCGATGTTGGGATACCCCCGCGTGGGTGGCACGGCGAGGCTTACCGCGGCCACATCATGTGGGACGAGTTGTTCATTTTTCCCTTTCTCAATCTGCGAAAGCCGGTGCTGACACGTGCTCTACTGCGCTACCGGTACCGCAGGCTGGGAGAGGCGCGCCGGGCGGCGCGGGAAGCCGGACATCGCGGCGCCATGTTTCCCTGGCAGAGCGGCAGCGACGGCCGCGAGGAGGCCCAGCGGCTACACCTCAATCCCTTGTCGGCACGCTGGATTCCCGACAACTCTCGCCGGCAACGCCACATAAATGCGGCCATCGCCTTCAACGTCTGGCAGTACTACGAGGTGACGGAGGATCGCGAGTTCCTCTACGCCTACGGCGCCGAGTTGATGTTGGAAATCGCGCGGTTCTGGGCGAGCCTCGCCAGCTACGATGAGACCGCCGGGCGCTATGCGATCCGCGGGGTCATGGGCCCCGACGAATTCCATACCGCTTATCCGGGCCGGGACCCGAGCGAGGAAGGCGGCCTGGACAACAACGCCTATACCAACGTCATGGTCTCCTGGTCTCTGACCCGGACGCTCGACGTGCTCGATCTGCTGCCCGACCCCCGCCGCCGCGAGCTATGCGACAGTCTCGGATTGAGCGATGAGGAATTGCGGAGCTGGGACGATATTAGCCGCAATCTGATCGTCCCCTTTGGCGGCGACGGCGTCATCAGCCAGTTCGAAGGCTATGAAGAACTGAAAGAGTTCGACTGGGAGGGTTATCGGGAAAGATATGGCCAGATCGAGCGCTTGGATCGAATCCTGGAGCAGGAAGGCACTGATCCCAATCACTACAAATTCTCGAAGCAGGCTGACGTGCTGATGCTCTTCTTTCTCTTCTCCACCGAAGAGCTCACGGAGATCTTCGAGCGCTTGGGCTACGACTTCACGCCCGATATGATCTTCAGGACCATCCACTACTATATGCAGCGCACCTCTCACGGCTCGACCCTGAGTTGGATTACGCATGCCTGGGTGCTGGCGCGGGCCGATCGGCTGCGCTCCTGGCAGCTCCTCTGCCAGGCGCTCGACAGCGACTTCGCCGACCTGCAGGGCGGCACGACGCCGGAAGGGATTCATCTCGGCGCCATGGCCGGTACCGTCGATCTGATTCAGCGTTGTTACATTTGCATCGAACCGCGCGCCAACGTGCTGACCTTCAATCCACGGCTTCCGGACGAACTGACTTGCCTCAGGACCACGGTCCGCTACCGTGGGCAGACCCTTGATCTCGAGGTCACCCACGACAAGCTTTGCGTTTCGAGCCGTCCCTTTACCGCCTATCCGATCACCATCGCCTATCGCGGCCAAGTGCGCGAGATCAGCCCGGGACAGCGCTATGAGTTCCGGCTCGTCCAGCAGAAGGAACGCGACCGGGCCGCCAAGCAGCGCGACCGCGCAGTCCTGCAGCGCCAGGACGCCGCGGTCCGATCCTCCAAGCAGAAAGAGCCGGTCGAATGAACCGCGGGCCACTGATCCTCTGGCTTTCCGACATCCGCCGCGGTGACGTCGCCAAGGTCGGCGGTAAGAACGCCTCCCTGGGGGAGATGATTAGCCAATTGAAGGACAGCGGCATCAGGGTACCGGGCGGCTTTGCGACCACGGCGCAGGCCTATTGGGATTTCATCGCGGCGAACGAGCTGGAAGACAAGATCCGGGACGAACTCGCGGAGCTCGAAGACGACCTGAGCAACTTGGCAAAAGTCGGCAGCCGCATGCGCAAGCTGATCCTCAAGGCCGAGTTTCCACCCGCCCTGAACGACGCCATCGTACGTGGTTACGCCGAGATTGCGGAGGATGCCGGGCACCAAGCGGACGTCGCCGTCCGATCGAGCGCGACCGCCGAAGACCTGCCGGAAGCCAGTTTCGCGGGGCAGCTGGAAACCTACCTCAACGTGCGAGGCGAAGCACAGCTCTTGACGGCCTGCAAGCGGTGCTTCGCCTCGCTGTTCACGGACAGGGCCATCAGCTACCGCAGGACCCACGGCTTCGACCATATGGAGGTGGCCCTCTCCGTCGGCGTTCAGCGCATGGTGCGCTCGGACCTGGCCGGGTCGGGCGTCATGTTCTCGATCGACACCGAGACCGGCTTTCCCGGCACCGTCTTGATTAACGCCGGCTGGGGGCTCGGCGAGACCGTCGTCCAGGGCATGATTGACCCGGACGAGTACTACGTTTTCAAGCCGCTGCTGGACAAGGGCGACCTCATCCCGATCATCCACAAGGCACTCGGCGCCAAGGCGCGGAAGATGATCTATGGCGAAGGCGAGGCCGGCCCGTCGACGCTGGTCGAGACAGTGCAGGCGGAACGAGCCGCCTACGTGCTGACGGATGCGGAGGTGCTGCAGCTCGCGCGCTGGGCCGTGGCCATCGAGAAGCACTACGACCAACCGATGGATATGGAATGGGCCAAGGACGGCAAGACCGGTGAGATCTACATCGTCCAGGCGCGTCCTGAGACCGTGCAGTCGCGCCGCGAGGCCGCCCATCTCAAGACCTTTCACCTGAAAGAGCGGGGCG
>CAJHXP010000022.1_pt1 | contig 33006 bp, 28 predicted proteins | sample 9198551 | NCBI WGS metagenome assembly CAJHXP01 (sample SAMEA7708297, study PRJEB35096) | sediment metagenome | biome: marine neritic benthic zone biome [ENVO:01000025]; feature: sediment [ENVO:00002007]; material: shallow marine sediment [ENVO:03000034] sea grass bed [ENVO_01000059] ... | reverse complement strand
GCGGCAGCTCGCCGGGCTGCGCAGCCTGGTCGCCGACTGGCATCGGGCCGGCGGTCGCGTCGGCGTGGTACCGACGATGGGCGCTCTGCATGCCGGGCACATGGCCCTGGTCGACGCGGCCAAGCGCGACTGCGACCGGGTGATCGCCACCATTTTCGTGAATCCCAAACAGTTCAACCGGCCCGACGACCTCACCGGCTATCCGCGCGACGAAGCAAGCGATGCGACCAAGCTGGCGGCGGCGGAGGTCGACGTGCTCTTCACCCCGCCCGTGGAGGAAGTCTATCCCGCCGGTTTCCAGACCAAGGTTTCGGTGCCCGGCCTTTCCGACTGCCTCTGCGGGCTGACCCGGCCGGGCCACATGGACGGCGTGGCCACGGTGGTCGCCAAGCTGTTCCTGATGACCGCCGCCGACCGCGCCTATTTCGGCGAGAAGGACTACCAGCAGCTGCTGATCGTGCAGCGCATGGCGCGTGACCTGAACATTCCGGTGGAAATCGTCCCTGTGCCCACGGTGCGCGATGCCGACGGCCTGGCGCTGTCCTCCCGCAATGCGCTGCTGACCGCGGCACAGCGTGCTCAGGCGCCACTGGTCTATCGCAGCCTCACGGCGATGGCGGAGCGGCTCGTCAGCGAGGGCGGCCCCGCCGGGCCGGTCCTGGCCTGGGGCCGGGCCGAACTGGCGCAAGCCGGCATCGAGAATCTCGATTACCTGGATCTGCGCTGCGCCGAGACCCTTGAGGAAATTACTGAGCCTGATCGGCCGGCGCGCCTCTTCATGGCCGGGTGGATGGGTGTGGTGAGGCTGATCGATAACGTCGCGGTTCCTGCGCGCACCTAGACTTCCATGGCTTGCTGCGCGACCATCGGACCGCAACCAACCTAAGCGGAAGAACGACTTCATGGGCCTAGCCCTTAGCGCCGCTGGCGGCCTCGGCATTTTCCTGCTGGCCATGGCGATGATGACTGGAGGCCTCAAGGTCTTCGGCGGCGAGCGCCTGAAGCGCCACCTGGAGCGTTGGACCTCCTCGCCGCTGCGCGGCGTCGCGACCGGCGCCCTGGTGACCGGGCTGGTGCAGTCGTCCAGCGCCGTCACCGTCGCCACCATCGGCTTCGTCAATGCTGGCGTCCTGCCGCTGCGCCATTCCCTCGGCGTCATCTTCGGCGCCAACGTCGGCACCACCATGACCGGCTGGCTGGTCAGCCTGGTCGGTTTCGGGTTCAAGATTGAAACCTTCGCCTTGCCGATCATCGCCCTCGGGGTCGGCTTGCGAATCGCCGTCCAGAACAAGCGCTTGGCTGGGTTGGGCGAAGCACTCGCAGGTTTCGGCCTGTTCTTTCTCGGTCTTGCGATCCTGAAGGAAGCTTTCTCGGAAGTCGCCGCGACCTTCGGCACCGCCACCCTGGCCGCGGCCGGCGCGGGGGTCGGCGGCATTGTCGTCTTCGCCCTGGTCGGACTGGTCGCAACGGTCCTGACCCAGTCGTCGAGCGCCGCCATCGCCTTGATCCTAACCGCGGCCAGCGAGTCGGCCATCGGCCTCGGCGCCGCTGCCGCCGCCATTATCGGCGCCAATGTAGGCACCACCTCCACCGCCGCCCTCGCCGTGATCGGCGCCACCCCCAACGCCAAGCGGGTCGCCGCCGGACACATCCTGTTCAACCTCGGCACCGGCGCCATCGCGCTGATCATCCTGCCGGTCCTGCTGTGGAGCATCGAGGCTCTGGGGGACCTGCTTGGTCTGTCCCGACAACCGATCATCGTCCTGGCCCTGTTTCACACGGTCTTCAACATTCTCGGCGTCGCCCTGATGCTGCCCTTCGTCGACCGGCTCACGGACTTTCTCCAGCGTCACTTCACCACCGCCGAGGAAGATATCAGCCGCCCGCGGCATCTTGACCGGACCGTCGCCGCGACCCCAGCCTTCGCGGTGCGAGCGTTGGAGCAGGAACTGCGCCGCATGCAGGACCTGGTGTGCGGCTCCGCCCTGGCGGCCATCGCCGGACAAAAGGACCGTGCCCTGCTGATCGAGCGCCGCGCTCAGGCAATTTTCCAACTCGGCCAAACGGTAGCGGCCTTCGTCGTCGACCTGCGTATGGAAGGCATGTCCCGTGAGGTCGCGGAATCCCTGGCCCGGCTCCTGCGCATCAGCCGCTATCTGGACGAAGCGGCGACCCTGCTGTCCGAAACCCACGCCACCAGCCTCACCGGCCACCAGCTTTCAGACCAAGACACGCAGGCAAGTGTCCTGGACATGCTGGCGGCAGCGCAAGCCTGCCTGACGATCTGTGCCGAAGCCGGTTATGAGGACTACTGGCGCGCAAGGCTATACGCCGCGAGCCTCGACTTCGAGCGTGGCTATCAGGAAGCAAAGGCCACTGCCCTGGCGGCCGCCACCACACACCGGCTCTCGATTGGTGACGCAGACCATCTGCTCGACGCCATGAGCAGCACCCACCGTATGGTCGAGCAGGTGATCAAGGCCTCTATGAAGCTGTTGGACGAGATAGAAACGCGGCAAAGCGAGACCGGCGGCGCCGCGTCTGCGGTTGCGCAATCCGCTGCGGAAGACGCCAGCTTGCGAGCCGCCGGCACAGACAGTGACGGACCCGGAAGTTCAGGCAGCTGAGCGGGTTGCCCGGCAGGATCGACCTCAGCGCCTGGCCTTGCCTTCCAGCGCACGAACCACACGCCGCAGGATCACCCGCCGCGCCTTGTCGTCCGCAGCCTCGTCCAGCCTGTCTCGCAGATTGAGGGAAAACTCAGCAAGTTCGTTGTGCCAGTCCAATCCGCGCAGAGATTCCCTCGGCAGGCGATGCGGCTCCGGGCGGAACTGCACCTTGCTTTGGCCGGCCAGCAAGTCCACGACGTCATCGAGTTGGGGAATGATGATGCGCTCGGGCGACACCCCGGCGCCTTCGAGCCCCTCGCGCAGGGCGTCCAACCCCTGCTCTTCGCCATGGGTCAGGAAGATTGCCGACTTGACCGGCAGACGGGCTCGCAGCCAATCCAACAGCTGATCGCCGTCGGCATGGCCGGAATAAACGTCGATCTGGCGGACCGTTGCGCGCACGCGCAGGTCCTCTCCCTGAATCTTCACGGCCGAAACACCGCTCGACAACAAGCTGCCGAGCGTACCTGGCGCCTGATAGCCGACCAGCAGGACAGTTGCGTCCGGGCGCCAGAGGTTCTGCTTCAGGTGATGACGGATACGCCCGGCATCGCACATGCCGCTGCCGGCTATGATAATGGTCCCCCCCGAAAAACGGGCGATCATCTTGCTTTCCTCTACCGACTCCGTAAACCGGATGTTGGGACGGCGGAAGAGGTCCGACACCCGATCCGTATCCTCCAGCAGGGCGGCGTTCTTGACGAAGACCTTGGTGGCCTTGATGGCCAGCGGTGAGTCGAGAAATACCGGCACCTTGGGCAGCGTGCCGTTGTCGAAGAGGATCGAGAGATCGAGCAACAGCTCCTGCGTGCGCTCCACGGCAAAGGCCGGAATCAGCAGGTTGCCGCCGCGCTTCAGCGCCGCCTTGACCTCCTCGGCCAGGATCTTGCGACGCTTTTCGGGCGCCGCATCGATACGTTTGCGCCCGCCATAGGTCGACTCGCAGCAGACGTAGTCGAAGTTCTCCGGCGCCTCCGGGTCGGGGTGGAACAGCTTGTGCTCCGGCCCGATGTCGCCGGAAAACAGCAAGCGGCAGACGCGCGGAGAACGCTGCCCGGTGGCAACCTCGACCTCGATAGACGCGGCGCCGAGGATGTGCCCTGCGTTCCAAAATCTTGCCCGCACGCCCTCGCCGACCTCACGCCAATTCTCGTAACCGACGATGGAGAAAGCTTCCAAGGCCGCGTCCACGTCCTGCCGGGTGTACATCGGCTCGACCGCCGGTCGGCCGCGCTGGACGTTTCGGCGGTTCAAACGCTCGACTTCGGTTTCCTGAATGTAGGCGCTGTCGGGCAGCATGTAGCCGAGCAGATCGAAGGTGCCCTGAGTGGTGAAGACCTGGCCCTTGAAGCCCTGCTTCACCAGCTTGGGGACCAGGCCCGAATGGTCGATGTGGGCGTGGGTCAGCAGAATGAAGTCGATCTTCGCGGGGTCGAAGGGAAAGGCGCCGTAGTTCAGCTCCTTCAGGGTCTTGGAGCCCTGGAACATGCCGCAGTCGACCAGGAATTGGCAGCGTTCGGTCTGCATCCAATAGCACGAGCCGGTGACCGTTCCGGCGGCCCCGCAAAAACTCAGCAGCATGCGACAACCCTAACTTTCTCGAAGGTTCAAGAGTCCCATAGCCCCATCGCCACCCCGAGTCAAAGCGACAGCTTGCCGGCAGCAGCGAGCCGGCGCCGGGCTTATTCCGCAGTTATGAAATTGGCCTCCGGCAGGGCGACGGTCGGGCCGCCCTTGTCCGCCACCTCGTCCAGGAGGTCGAGCCAGTTCTCCAGGTCGAAGTGGGCGCGCTTGCCGGCGCCGAAGTAGTCGAGCTTCAACTGCTCGAAAAGCCCGCGGGCCTCGGCCAGGCGCGCGTCGCGGCCTTCCCAGGCGGTGGAGCCGGAACGCAGGTCTTCGGTCACCGACGACAGCAGGGCGACCAGCGCGCCCTCGTAAGGATGCATGAGCGGAATGACCCGTGGCGCCGACACCGGCCAATCGGCGGCGATCGCCGGGGTATCCTGCTGCCGGGCCCAGATGGCGCGCAGCAAACGCCAGTCGGACTCCGCCCCGGCATAGTCTCCGGCGGCATGGCTGAGACGGGCGCGCATGTAGTGGTACGGCACCTCGACCAGGCGATCCATGGCCGCCAGCTCGATCGCCGAGTCCAGCAGATGGATCGCGCCGGTCAAGCCTTCCTGCTTTTCCGTCGCATCGGGCCGGCGGCGCAACAGGTCTCCCCGGCTGTCGCGCGGACGTGAGATCGCGAGGCGCGCCCAAAGGTAGCGCACCAGGGACTCCTCCCAATTGCGGCGGCCCTCGTTCCTGTAGTGCGCGACGCGGCGCAGCGTCCGCTCGGCCAGCGGATTCAATTCAAAGCCCTGCCAATCGACCTGCCAGCCGACATAGCTACTGTGCGGACTGGGCTGACGGTCGCCCGTCGTCATCCAGACCTCGTCGCGCCAGGACCGGCGCTTGGGATCGGCCAGCACGACGCTGCCGAGCTGACCGTAGACCTTGCGCGGCACCCGGCCATAGGCCCGCTCCGCCGCCAGGGGATCGGGCGGCGTCGGAAATGCCCGGCGGATCGCCTCAAGGGCGCCGTCGCGGCTCGATGCCAGCCAGTCGATGGCCCAGTCAACGTCAATTGGCGCCTGCCTGGCCGCGGTCTTCAAGGCAGCACTGACCGAATCGTAACGGGCGTGGGTTTCCAGCCACTTGCCGAAGGTCGGGGTGAAGTGATCGTCGTCCTCGTCGAAATGCCGCTCGACCATATCGGGATGCAGAAAGTGGTTGGTCTGGGCGACGGCTTCGCCTTCATGCTTGGTGACACGCACCCGCGCGCCGTTCACCTCGATGCGGCGGACCTTGCCGGTCTTGGCGTCGGAGACGAAGAAGGTCCAGGCCGCGAAGTGCTTGCTGTCTTTCGCCAGGTCGACGGCGTCGTCGACGCTGGCGGCCTCGCGCAGCATGCGCTGCTGCACAAAAGGCGCGATGTCGCCGGTGCCGAAGAGAAATCCGCTTTCCAGTTCCGTAGTCGACATCTGGTGCAGGGAGACGGCGATGCCGGCATCGTTGAGGCCGCTGATACCGCCGGGGTAGATCAACCCCGCGGTGCCGAAAGCCGCGTACTTGTGCCAGGCCGGATGGCCCTCTGTCTCGTCGAGCAGGGAGAGCACCGGCGCCTTGTTCCAGTTGTAAAGATCGGCATCCAGGTTGCGCGCATGGAGGTGGCGCCCACCAGCGGCCAGCCCTGCCGGCACGGCAAAGCCGGTGCAGCCGAAATCGACCCGATTGTTGGTGCTGGCCAGAGCCTGCAGCGCCGCGCCGACGTCCTGCTGTTTGTCAGGTTCCTGCTGCGCCTCTTCGAGATAGAGCTTGGCGTCCGGATCGCTGAGCGAAGGCAGCACCAGCGCCAGGATCGCCGGCGCGCGTAGCGCCCGCACGCCGGGAATCGCGAAGATGCGCCCCAGGCCCTCGACGATGTTGCCCACTTCGATGGCGATGATGGCGTCGTGCACTTCCAGGTCCGAGAACTTCGGATCATCGACAGCGTCGCGATAGCCTGCGGCGAGTCCGTCGACCGCGGCCCTGAATTCCTGGCTGCAATGGCGCAGCACCCGGTCGCTGTAACAGCGATAGACCGCAGCGGCCACATTGCGCAGGGTCTTGTTCTCCAGGTTCACGCCGCGGGCGATGGTGGCGACGATTTCCGGAAAGGCGCCGGTCTCGACCTCGTGGGCCAGCAGGCGGCCATGGTCGTAAGCCATGTCGGCAAAGCTGCCGCGCTGCTTCAGCACGAAAAACGGCTGCCCCGCGAGAGCCAGGCGGCGTAGGCTGCTGTTGGCCCTGCCCTGGCCCGGCGCGAGTGTTTCCGGGGCCTCGTTCAATCCCTCGATTGCGTTGCTCATAGCTGCCTTCCCCTTTTCCCGATCGACGGGCTCTTAAACCGGGCCCTCTAGCGACCGCAGCATAGCAAAGAGCGCGGATCGTGCCCCGGCGCAGTGGGGGAAATCACAATTCGGTCACGGAGCGGCTTGGGGGTGGCCTCGTGGGCCGCTAGACAAGAAAAAGACGGCCTTGATACGGATCAATGCAGGACTTGGCAAAACCCGGTTTTTTTGCCCATATTGACCGTTGGATACCGTAACGAGAAAGAGCCCTGCCCCATGACCCACGTGCCCCACGAGCTTCACGAAGAATTCCCTGAGGCCGCCGACGCCCTGCACCGGCTGAAGATGGAAAATGCCCACTTCACCAAGCTGGCCGACGAATACCACGAGGTAAACCGGGAGATTCATCGCATCGAAGCGGACGTGGAGGCCGCCTCCGACGCCCGTGCCGAGGACCTGAAAAAGCGACGCCTGGCCCTCAAGGACGAGATTGCCGGAATGCTGCGGGCAACAACTTGAGGGACTAGTTCACCCGCACCCAACGCAGGATGAAGAAGTTGTCGGCCCTCTGGGCCACGTCGACGGTCGACTTCATGCCCCAGACCAGCGGCTGGACGTAGAGTGGAACGTAAGCCACCTCGTCCTGCAGAACCTTGTGGACGTCATCCAGCATGGTCTGGCGCTGGGCGGGGTCGATCTCCCGCTGAATCTTCGGCAACAGATCGTCAACCTTGGCGTTCGAGAAACCGCCGAAGTTCCAGCTGCCGAGTTTCTTTTCCGCATCCGGGGTCGCCAGCAGGAAGCGCACGGGATGCTCGGCATCCAAGGTGCCCGGCGACCATCCCAGCAGGTACATGTCGAACCGGTCGGCGCGCAGCTCCGGCCAGTATTGACGCACCGGCATGGTCTGCAGGTTCACCTTCAGCCCAACCTTGGCCAGCATGCCGGCCACCGCCGTACAGATACTGGCGTCATTGATGTAGCGGTCGTTGGGACAGGCTAGTCCCAGGCTGAAGCCCTCGGCAAAGCCCGCCTCGGCAAGCTGCGCCTTGCTGGCCGCCGCATCGAAGGGCAGGCGCGCCGCCAGCTTGGGGCTGTAACCCTTCATCGCCGGGCTGACCAGAAGACTGGCCGGGGCAGCATTGCCGCGCATCACCTTCTTGATCAGCGTGTCGACGTCGATCGCCTGATAGACGGCTTTGCGCACCCGCGCATCCCGCAGGGGGTTGGCGCCCCTGGTCTCGTCGGAGAACTTCAAGGCCGCCGCCCTGTGGGCAAAGCCCAGCATAATGACGCGCGCCTCGGTGCCCTGCAGCAACTTGACACCGGAGGCCTTCTCGATGCGCGATACATCCTGCAGCGGAACAGGGTTGATGAAATCGACGTCACCGCTGATCAGCGCCGCGACCGCCGTTGCCTGCTGGGTGATCGGCGTAAAAATCGCCTTTGTCAGGTTGTGTTCCGGCGTTCCCCACCACCCCGCGAAGGGCTCCAGCACGGTGCGCACACCGGGCGACCGCTCGACCACCCGGAAAGCACCCGTGCCGTTGGCGTTCAAGGTGGCGAAGGTTTCGCGCTGGGTGGAGGTACGGGTCGTGCCGTTGGCCTCCGCCCAGTCCTTATCCATGATCATGAAATTGGCGATGGAATCCGGGAAGATCGGATTGGGGGCCTTGGTCATGAAATCGACCGTGAAGTCGTCGACCAGCTTCACATCGCTGACCGGCGCGAACCAGGAGCGCACGTCGGCTTCCTCGGCGCTGGCGCGCTGGTAGGAGAAAACCACGTCCTCAGCCGTGAAGGCGGCGCCGTCCTGGAAGACCACGCCCCGGCGCAGATGAAAGCGCCAACCGTCCTCGCCCAGCGGTTCCCAGGTCTCGGCCAGCGCGCCTTCGATGCGCATATCGCGGTCGCGGCGCACCAGGCCCTCGTAGACGTTGTTCAGGAATCCCAGCACCGGTGCCGAGTTGACCGCATGGGGATCGAGAGTCTGCGGGTCGGTGGTCGCGGCCCAGCGGAACTCCTTGGCCTCTGCCGTCGCAACAGCGAAAGCAGAGGCAAGGACGGCCAGAGCCGCCGCCATATGGCCGGCGCGACCGATCGACCGGCCGCGGCAACGCGTCAGGGGGGATCGCATAGTTAGGCTGCCTCCACTCAAACTTATGCTTCCCGGTCGCAACGGCCAGGTTTGCCGACAAGTCTAGGCGCAACAACCGAGCGAATTCAACGTCACGTAGCACTCTGTCGGTCACAGCTTGGCGGCCCACGCAGCGCGCAGCGCCCGTGAGACGGTCGACCGCCGGGCGATTCCTCCTGTAGTCTCCCGGTACAAGATTGTCCGTAGAAGGGGGAGAAGTTCCGTGAGCAAGATCCGTTGGGGCGTTCTGAGCACCGCGTTGATCGGAACCGAGAAGGTCATTCCGGCGATTCAAGGCTCCCAGCGCGGCCGGGTCACCGCCATCGCCTCGCGGGACAAGGCACGCGCCGATGCCGCGGCCCGCAATCTCGGCATCGACAAGGCCTATGGATCCTATGAGGAGCTGCTGGCCGACCCCGACATCGACGCGATTTACAACCCGCTGCCCAACAACCTGCACGTCGACCTGACGCTTCAGGCCGCGGCGGCCGGCAAGCCGGTGCTCTGCGAAAAGCCGATCGGCATGAACGCAACCGATGCCGAGCGCCTGCGCGCCGTCGACGGCAAGGTGCCGGTGATGGAGGGCTTCATGGTCCGCTTCCATCCGCAGTGGCTTTGGGCGCGCGAGCAGGTGCGCTCAGGCGTTCTCGGCGAACTGCGCGCCATCCAGACCTTTTTCTCCTTCACCAACCTCGACCCGGAAAATATCCGCAACAAGCCGGAGACCGGCGGCGGCGCGCTGCTCGACATCGGTGTCTATCCCACGGTGATCAGCCGCTTTCTCTTCGAGGCGGAACCCGAGCGGGTCTTCGCCCTGATCGAGCGCGACCCGAATTTCGGCACCGACCGGCTGGCTACCGCCGTCCTCGACTTCGGCGGTGGGCGGCGCAGCGACTTCACGGTTTCGACCCAGGTGACGGCCTTTCAGCGTGTGCAGGTCGTCGGCACCAAGGCCCGCCTGGAAGTCGAGATTCCGTTCAACGCGCCGCAGGGCGCGGAGACCCGCCTCTATCTGGACGACGGCGCGGTCCTCGGCGACGGTGCCCGCAAGACCCACACCATCTCGGCGGTCGACCAGTACGCCGAACAATGCGATGCCTTCGCCCGGGTCGTGCTGGGCGAGGCGGAATTGCCCTACGGCATCGAAGACTCGATCCGGATGATGCGCATCATCGACGCCTTGTTCCGCTCCGGTGAAAGCGGCCAGTGGGAAAAGCCGGGCGCTTAGAGCCTTTCCTAGCCAGATTGAACCATTCTGACGGAGTGGGTTTGTAACAAAGCCCGCAGGCATTGGCGCAAAGCCGCGCCAGAGACCCCGACACCCTTCTTATCGAAATTGATCATTTCGAAATTTCTATCCTACCGCTAGAACCGTCGATACACGTTGACGGCAGCCGAAATTCAACTATTCATCCGCTACGGTTTCACTCATGACAGGCGAGCGCGCGATGCGATTTGTTTCATTCCAGCAAAACGGCAAAAGCCGGGTCGGTCTCCGCGATGGCGACGACGTCATCGACCTTTCCGTCGCGGCGCCGGAGCTGCCGACCGATCTGCTGGGTTTGCTGCAGGCGGGGCCGGAGGCCATGGGACGGGCCGCTACGGCCAGCGCAGAGGCGGGGAGCGATGCGCGCATTTCCTTCGAGGAGGTATCGTTTCTGCCGCTGATTCCCAGACCGCCGAAAATCATTTGCATCGGCCGGAATTACGCCGCGCATGCGGCCGAGGGAGGCGCGGAGGTGCCGGCCTATCCGGAGATCTTCTATCGCGGGGCGACCTCCCTGATCGGCCACGGCCAACCGATCATACGCCCGATCTGCTCCGACAAGCTGGACTACGAAGGCGAGCTTGTCGCCATCATCGGCCAGCGCGCGCGCCACGTCGCCGAGGGCGACGCCCTGCCGGTCATCGCCGGCTATGCCCTGTTCAACGACGCGACGCTGCGCGACTATCAACGCAAGAGCTCGCAGTGGACCATCGGCAAGAACTTCGACGGCACCGGCGCTTTCGGCCCGGAGTTCGTCAGTGCCGACGAGCTGCCGGCAGGTGCACACGGCCTGAAGATTCAAACCCGCCTGAACGGTCAGGTGATGCAGAACGCCAACACGGAAGATCTGGTGTTCCCCATGGCGCGCCTGATCGCGATCCTGTCCGAGTGCATGACCTTGGAGCCCGGCGATATCATCGTAACGGGAACCCCAGCGGGAGTCGGCTACGCGCGCACACCGCCGGTGTTTATGCGCGACGGAGATGTTTGCGAGGTCGTGGTCGAAGGTTTCGGGATCTTGTGTAACCCGGTCCTAGACGAGAAAGTCGCCTGACTTGCAGGACCCTTAGACGGTAGCGAAATCGAAGTTCGCTTTCAGGATAATGTCGCCCGTCCGCCGGTAGTGATCGTGCAGGACCTTGACCGCTTTGTCCGCATCACCGTCGATCGCCGCTTCCATGATGACCCGGTGCTCTTCAATCGGATCGCGGTTGGGACAGCTCATCGATGATAGGCGCCGGTAGCGGCTGGCTTGGTCGTTCAGCTGTTCACAGAAGCCAATCAGCCACCGTGAGCCACAGGCCGAGATGATCGCCCTGTGGAAAGCTTTGTGCAGTTCGTCCCATTTTGGATTCCGCTCGAACTCCCCCTTCTTCGATGAACGAGGCAATCGCGACAAGCGATGGAAGGCCAGGACCAGGGCCTCTTCCCATTCGGTGCCGCCGTTCTCGATGGACTTGCGCAGGGCGACCTCCTCGATCCAGCAGCGGGTATCGATGAGTTCGCGGAGCTCATCCTTGCTGACCGGCGCGACGCGAAAGCCGCGTTGTTCTTCCCGCGTGACCAAGCCGTCGACCGAAAGCCGGTTCAGCGCTTCGCGGATAGGGCTGTTGCCGGTCTGATAGCAGTCGCGGAGGAACTCGGCGCGCAGCTTCTCGCCGGGGCGCAAGGTACCGGAAAGAATGTCGGCGCGAATTTGCCCGTAGACTGAGGTTGCCAGGGTTGCCCCGGGCAGAGAGCTTTTCTCTTCTTCTACGGACGACACCGCACGTTTGGGCATTTCGTGGAGAACCTTTCAGTTCAACTTAAACCTCGGCACCCTGGCGGCCAAGGCGCGGACGATTCGTCCACGCCCGGTCTCAGATCTCAGCCCGCCGGAATCTCACCGACATTCTTGGGCACTTGATAACCCTTCTGTACCGCATCGCGGGACAGAAGACGCCTGTACCACGACCGGACATTGGGGAAATCGGCCAGGTCGATCTCCTGCCATTCATAGCGCGAAATCCAGGGCCAGCAGGCCATGTCGGCAATGGTGTATTCATCGACAATGAAGTCGCGGCCTTCAAGGCGCTCGTTGAGCACGCCGTAGAGACGGCCTGCTTCGGCCCGGTATCGTTGCTCGGCATATTCTGCTTTGCCGGGATTGAAGTGAACGAAGTGGTGCGCCTGACCAAGCATCGGGCCGAGGCCGCCCATCTGCCACATGAGCCATTCGATGGTCCGCATCCTCGCAATCGAATCCTGCGGAAGGAACTGTCCGTACTTTTCGGCGAGGTACAGCATGATCGCCCCCGATTCCATCAACTTCAAACCGTTGTCCTGGTCGACAATGGCGGGGATTTTTCCGTTCGGGCTGATGGCAAGGAACTCGGGCGTCCGCTGTTCGCCCTGGCCGATGTTTATCGAGTGGGCCGTGTAGTCGACGCCCAATTCTTCCAAAAGAATCGAGACCTTGCGTCCGTTCGGCGTCGTCCAGGTATAGAGATCAATCATGTTCCAAGTACCTCAAGTCTTTGCATTGAGCTCGCCCTGCGCCCGGGCGGCGCTGAGCGACTGTGTCGGGGTCAACGCCTCGGGGTCGACCACAAGTTCGATAAGGTAGCCCGAGTTCGAAGCCCGGGCGCGCGCAAACGCCGGAGCGAAATCCGCAGTTGTCTTGACCTTCTCCCCGGGAATGCCAAAGGCCATCGCATAGGTCACAAAGTCCGGGTTCGTGAGCTCGGTTGCCATCACGCGGCCCGGATGGTTGCGTTCCTGGTGCATGCGTATCGTCCCGTACATGCCGTTGTTCACTACCAGAAAGATGACCCCGGCATCGTAGCGCACCGCGGTCGCTAGCTCCTGGGCGGTCATCAGGAAGCAACCGTCCCCGGCCAGGCACACGACCTCGCGCTCCGGCGCTTCGATCTTTGCGGCAATGGCTGCGGGCACCCCATAGCCCATCGAACCACTGGTCGGTGCAAGCTGGGTGCGGTAGGCGCGATGGCTATAGAAGCGGTGCAGCCAGACCGAGTAGTTGCCCGCCCCGTTCGTGACGATGGCATCATCGGGAAGCTCGTCCGACAGGTGGCGCACCACTTCGCCCATGTTTAAGGGTCCCGGACCTGCGGCCGGCACTCGGAAGGCCTCGTAGTCGGCCCTCTGCTGCTGGCGCCACTCCGCCCAATCCGCGACGCCATGACCGGCGGGAAGTTTTCCGGCCGCCGCCAGAAAGGCCCGCGGCGAGGATGCGATCGCCAGATCGGGCGCATAGACCCTCCCCAATTCCTCAGGCCCCGGATGAACATGGACCAGTTTCATCTGGGGGTTCGGAATATCGATCAGGGTATAGCCCTGCGTCGTCATCTCCCCGAACCGCGGGCCGATAGCGATGATCAGGTCAGTCTCTTCCGCAATGCGTTTTCGCAGGTTCGGCAGCGGCGCGATGCCGATGACGCCGACATAGTTCGGGTGCCGGTTGTCGACGTAGTCCTGGCAGCGGAAGCTCGTTGCCACCGGCAGGCCAAGGCGCTCGGCAAGCTCCAGCGTCATTCGAGCGCAGTCCGCGCTCCAGCTCGGTCCCCCGACCACCAGGAGCGGGTGCTTCGCATCGTTCAGCAGACTGGAGACATGATCCATTGCCGCAGGGGTCGGCGCGGTTTCAGGCATTGGCGTAGGGCGGGCGTCCACCGCCGTGGTAACTTCGGAAAGAACGTCCTCCGGAAGCGCCAGGACGACCGGGCCCGGACGCCCGGAAAGCGCGACGTGCCAGGCGCGCGAGAGGTATTCCGCGATGCGCCGCGGATCGTCGATCTGAGCCACCCACTTCGCCATCTCACCGAACATGCGCCGATAGTCGATCTCCTGGAAGGCCTCACGCTCGATCATGTTGCGGCCAACCTGGCCAACCAGCACGATCATCGGCGAACTGTCCTGAAAGGCAGTGTGAATACCGTTGGAGGCATTCGTGGCGCCTGGCCCGCGGGTCACCGCGCAGATCCCCGGTTTGCCGGTCATCTTGGCATAGGCATCCGCCATGTTCGACGCGCCGGTTTCGTGCCGACAGGTGATCACGTCGATGCTGTCGCGGTGCTCGTAGAGGCCGTCAAGCAGGCTCAAAAAGCTCTCTCCCGGCACGCAGAAAACCTTCTCTGCGCCAAGAATTTTAAGCTGATCGGCCAGAATCTGACCGCCATGACGCGGTCCGGCTGTCGTCATCGGGGCTGTGCTTTGCGTGTCTTGTTTCGACATATTCCGTCCTCAAAATTCTCCGGCTCATGCCGCCTTGGACCCACGCCTTGCGATGCCCCAAGGACGAGAACCGTCATGCTCTCGACACCCAGGTCCATCATCTGTCCTATTCTGCCGCCTTGTCGGAAACCGTATGGCGCCCGCGCAGGCGGATAAACAACATCGCCGCGCCACCTAGCACCATCAGCACGGCAAGAGCCGGGCGGATCGTACCCGGCATCATGTAAACCGGAACAGCCATGGCGATCAGCAGGACATAGGGGTAATACCTGGTCCAAGCGGCTTTGCCGAGGTTCTTCTGATAGAGCGGAAAAAAGATCGAGAAACAAGCCAGCATCAGGAAGAACAGCGACCAGGGGCGCGACAGGAAAATTGCAATATCGTCCGAGCGGGCAAACACCTGGCTGAGACGCGCCTCGGCGATGCTGCCCAGCACGACGCCCAGGACCAGTGGAACAATCGGGAAGCCCAGCGCGCGCATGATAAAGCCGATGACCCCGAAAATGAGCAGCGTCCACATGTCGTAGCCGATGTTGTTCAGGGCGAAGATTCCGACAGCACAGTAGAAAAGGATCACCGCGGTCAGCATGTAGAGCTTGACCCTTGTGATCATGACGAAGCCGCGCAGGGTCACCGACTGCAGCGCCAGCATCATGAAATTGGCCACGAAGAACGCAAGGAAGATCGAATAGGCGATCTTGGGCTCATCGGCGATGAACGAGGGGCTGGGGATGACATCATGGATCAGCAAGGCGCCGAGCATGATCGCCGTCATGATGTCGCCCGGCAGGCCAAGCGCCATCATCACGATCAGCGCGCCACCGGCCGTTGAGTTGTTGGCCGCTTCCGGCGCGACAATCCCGTCAATCGCACCGCTGCCGAAATCTTTTGCCTCTTTCGAAGTTTTCTTGGCCTGATCGTAAGCCAGAATGTTCGAAATCGTACTGCCCGCTGCCGGTAGAATTCCCACGAAAACGCCGATTGTGGAAGACCGCAGAACGTTGCCCCAGCGGGCGAGGACAGCCTTGGCGGATCCCAGGTAGTCTATGTGTACGACATGCGCCTCGCCGCCCAAGCGCTTCTGCGCGTCCTCTGCCGTGCGTACATCGCCCAGAAGCCGCCCGAAGGCAAAGAGACCGACCAGGACCGGCAGGAACGAGAATCCCTGCGTGACGGCGTCGAACCCGAAGGTGAAGCGCGGCTGTCCGAAGACCACATCGCTGCCGACCGTCGCGACAAGCAGGCCAAGCAGGGCCGACATCAGGCCCTTGACCATCTGGTCGCCGGATAGACTGGCCGTGACCGTCAGGGCGAAAAGGATCAGCGAGAAATAGTCGACCGGCTGGAACTCGAGACCGATCAGAGCGAGCTGCGGCGCCACCAGCATAAGGACGATCGAGGCGAAGATCCCCCCGAAGAAGGACGACCACACGCCGATGCCCAGAGCGAGGCCCGCCTTGCCCGATCGGGCCAGCGGGTAGCCGTCGAAAGTCGTCGCCACCGACGAAGGGGTCCCCGGTATCCCGGTCAGAATCCCGGACATCAGCCCGCCCGACAGCCCGCCGACATAAACCGCGATCATCGTTGCCAGTCCCTGCACCGGCGACATCGAGAACGTGAAGGGCAAAACCAGTACGACCGCCATTGCGATGGTAAAGCCCGGAATGGCCCCGGCCAGCAGGCCGGCGAAGGTCCCGACCATCATCAGCGCTATCGTGGACCAGGTAAAAAGGTCGGGCGCTGCGGCGGCGAGGTTCTCGAAGAGGCCCATGTCAGTAGACCCTCAGGACCGTGCCCTCAGGCAGCAAGACCCCGAGAAGCTGGGTGAAAATCGCCCACATGCCGACGACAAAGAACAGCGATATGGCTGCATGCAACCCGAGTTGGCGCGGCCGCCAGCCGCCGAGCACGTTTAGCGTCAGGAATACATAGAGGAGGCCGCCCAGCAGCATGCCGAATGTCGGCATCGCCAAGAGAAATAGAAAAAACAGCAGGAAGCAGAGGAACGGGCGCCGATTGCCAAGCAGCCAGCGTGCGAGCGACGTCGCGACGCTTTCCTCGGGTTTTCCGCTCCGCTGGGACTGAATCAAAAGGATCAAAGAAAGGCCGCCGAGGGGCACGAGGATCGTTCTCGGCCAGGCCGCAGGCGAAAGCTGGTTGAACATGGGTTCCGGCAAACCGAAGCTCGCCGCAATCATCACGATGCAGAGCGTCAGGAAAAATATGGCGACGAAAAAATCGCGATTAAGTGACATGACGCCACCCCAAGGCTCAGGTGAATTGGCGCCCGCCTGATATGGCGGGCGCCTGCGAACTCACGACGGCAGGAACCGACTACTGGAACCGACCGACTTTCAGTGATTTCGCCGCATCAAGGAATTCGGTCTCGGTGTCCTTCCACCAGGCCGCATAGTCCTTCGGTCCAAGATAGACTATGGCGGTGCCTTTCGCTGCCTGTGCGGCGACGAAGTCGGCATCCTTGGTCGGCGCCTCGAAGACTTCGGCCCAATATTCGACGATCTCCGGCGGCGTCCCCTTGGGCAGCATCACGCCGCGGGTCAGCGAATAGGTCATGTCCACGCCCAACTCCTTAAGCGTGGGCACATCCGGAATCAGATCGCTGCGTTTATCCGCCGCAATGGCAAAGGCCTTCAGTTTTCCGTCGCCACGCTGGGTGCGCGCGGCCGCCATGTTGATGCCGCCGAGATCGATCGACCCGTTGAGCAGCCCGGTGATACGGCCGGCGGTGCCGCCTTGGAACGGCACGTACTGATAGTCGGTGCCGGTCTTGGCACCGAGCATGATCCAGAGGAAATGGCTGGTCGCGCCCATGGAAACACCGGTTGGGATCGCGCCCGGCTTGGCTTTCGCCGCGGCCAGCATGCCGGCCAGGTCGTTGAAGGGCACATGACCGCCGGCCCCGATGATTTCGGGCGTATCGGTCAGCATCGCAACCGGCTCGAAGCCGTCCCAGCTGAAATCCGTGACACCGTTGATGTAGTTCACCACCAGATGCTGATGGATGGCGAACAGGGTGCAGCCGTCGGGCTTTGCGGCGTGCGCCTCCTTGGCGCCCTGGCCGCCACCCTGGCCGGGCACGGTTACCACCTTGACCTTCGTTGGCGCGTCCGATTCCTGGATCGCCTTTTCGAAGATTCCGAAGATAACGCTGGTGCCCCCGCCAGGCCCCCAGGGAACAACCAGCTTGGCCGTCGTACACGGCAGCTCGACCGCCGCGGCCGGCGATGCGGCCAAAGCGAAAGCGGCCAAAGCAGTGGCCCCGACGACCTTACCCAGTCGTTTTGCGTGAAACATGTCATCCTCCCCATTGTGGCCGCGATCTTTAGTGATCCAGCCCGACCGCATACAAGACGCGGCCTTTGTTAGCAGTAAATCGATGTTTTCTCCCAAGCTACGAAAATATCGATAAAATAGATAAGTGGCAACACGCTTTGCCTGACCTGCATTGCAGCGCGATATCATCTCAAAAAGCCAAGCTGCGTTCCAATATTAGCCCGCAGGCTTCCTAGCACGATCCGGCATATCGAGACCGACACCGGACAATGCACCAAAATACCCATTAATCCGAGCCACGTCTTTCTCAGGCAGCGCTGGCCGCAGGATAGAACGGATGTTTTCCTTCAGATGAGCTTCGTCACCGGTCCCGAAAAGAACGACGTCGCCGCCGGACTGGTGTCGTGCAAAGCGATAGGCTGCATCGGTCAAACTGACAGCGCCGCCTTCATGAACAAGGAAGTCGAGCGGCCTGTCCGATGCTGCGGCTTCAGCCGGGACTTCCCCGGCACTTGCCAGTTCGGAAAGGGTCCGGCCCAGCAACTGCGGCTGGCTGAAGATGTTTCGCACTACGAACATGAGCAATGACCCAATGCCTTTCTCCCGCATCTGCGGCAGCAGCGTCATTCCGGCCCCCTGATTGATCATGCTGTAGGCCAGCATCATGACCTCCCAGGCAGCTTCGTCGGAGACCGCGTGATGCAGCATCGACTGCATCGGATCGCGTGGAGAACTCTCCGTGATGCCGATGTGTCGTATTTTTCCCGCCGTCCTCTGCCGCAAGAGCGCGGGAAGAACCTCCTCCTTCGCATGCGAATAGATGTCCGGCGTTACCGCATGAACGCTGAAGAGATCCACGTAGTCCGTACGGAGTGAAGCGAGCGACCCTTCGAGGGCTTCCACGACTTCTTTTGCGGTCAACAGCCGCTTGCCCAGACGGATTCGCGCCTTCGTCGAAACGATGACCTCGGTGCGGCCCGCGGCATTCACCGCTTCGCCAACCACCCCCTCGGTACCGTAAGCCTCAGCCGTGTCGAGAAAGTTCACACCCTCGTCGATGGCGCTGCGGACAAGACGGATTGCCTGCGCCTTGGTCGCTCCGCTGCCAAGGCCGAGCCGGCTGTTCCCCCCGCATCCAAGCCCTGCAACGCTTACACGAAGCCCTGTCGCGCCCAATTGCGTGTATTCCATTCCGGGATCCTCAATGACAACCGCAGCGCAAAGATAGGCCAAGCTGCGGGGCAAGACTGTAGCACCTTCGCAGGCATGAGATTTTACTTCCCGGTCCGGGTGGAGGCGAAGAGACCTTGCGAAAACTAGAAGCGGTCGATCACCGTGAAGCCCAGGGTGTCGAACTGCCCCATCGAGGCCAGCACCGCGCCGGCTTCCTCTAAAGGGACGGTCCTGGTCACCAGGCGGCCGGGGTCGAGCCGCCCTGCGGCCACCAGCCGCAGCATCGCCGGGAAGTTCTGTGCCGGCATGCCCTTGCTGCCGAAGATCTCCAGCTCCTTGTTGATCACATCGTCGATCGGCACCTCCAGCCGCCCGCCGGCCTGCCCGGTCGTCATGCCGATCTGCAGATGCCGACCCCGCTTGGTCAGGCTGTTCACGGCATTTCCGCAGGTCTGCTGAATGCCCAGGGCGTCGACGGAGACCTGCGCGCCGCCGCCTGTCAATTCCAGCACCGCGGCCGCTGGGTCGTTCACCTCCGCGGCGTTGATCGCGGCGACGGCCCCCAAATCCTTGGCCAGGGCCAGCTTGTCCGCGCCGATATCGACGGCAATCGCCTGGGCGCCGAGGCAGGTGGCGATCTCGATCACCGACAGGCCGACGCCGCCGCAGCCATAAACCACCACCCACTCCCCGGCGCCGAGGCGCACGCGCTCGGTCAGTCCGTGGAAGGCGGTCATGAAGCGGCAGCCCATGCCGGCCCCGGCCAGGAAGCTCACGTCTTCCGGCAGGGTGACGAGATTGCGGTCGGCCTTGTCCACCGCCACGTACTGCGCAAAGCCGCCCCAGGATCGAAAGCCCGGCATCACCGGGTCGTCGCAGATGTGCGGCAGGCCGTCGTCGCACCAGGGGCAGACACCGTCGCCGCCGCTGAAGGGCACGATCACGCGCTGGCCCGGCGTGAAACGGGTCACATCGGGGCCGACGGCCTCGACGATGCCGCACATCTCGTGTCCCAGCACATGCGGCAGCTTCGGAAAGCCCGGCCAATGCTCGGCCCAGGCATGCCAGTCACTGCGACAGATGCCGTTGGCCTCGACGCGGATGACCGCGCCGGCTTTGCCCGGCTCCGGATCGGGTACCTCGCGCAGGGCGAGGGGGGCGTTGTAGGCTTCAAGGACCGCGGCTTTCATTTACGGTGCAACTCCCAGGGCGAAAAGAATGGAGGAAAAGGCAGAGCGGCTCACTCGGGCCGCTCGCTCATCTCGAGATGCAGCGCCTCGCCGCTGTATGGATGGGCGCGGGCCACCGCCTCGTCCAGTTCCACGCCGAGGCCCGGTGCGTCGGGCGGAATGACATGGCCCGCCTCCCAGCGGATCGGGCGCTTCAGGATCTCGCTGTGGAAGCCCTCCCAGGTCTGGATGGACTCCAGGATCAGGAAGTTCGGACTGCAGGTGCTGATCTGAATGTTGGCGGCTCCGACCACCGGCCCGCAGTAGAGATGCGGGGCGATCTGCGCATAGAAAGTCTCCGCCATGCCGGCGATTTTCTTGGCTTCCAGAATACCGCCGACCCGTCCCAGGTTCATCTGCAGGATGGCAGCCGCCTGCGCCTGTAGCAAAGCGGAGAATTCGTACTTCGTGGTGAGCCTTTCGCCGCTGGCCACGGGGATCGAGGTGGCCCGCGCGACCTGCCCCATGGCCGCCGGGTTCTCGGGCGGTGTCGGCTCCTCGAACCACAGCGGATCGTAGGGCTCCAGACGCCTGGCAAGACGGATCGCGCCAGCCGGCGTCATCTGACCGTGGGTGCCGAACAGCAGGTCGCAGGAAGACCCCACCGCCTCGCGCAGGCGCTTCACGAAAAGCTCGCAGCGGTCCAGCGCCTCCAGAGAAAGTTGACGCGGATCGAAAGCACTGTACGGCCCGGCCGGGTCGAACTTCACCGCGGTGAAGCCCTGGGCCAGGTATTCGCTGGCGCGCTCGGCCGCCAGGTCCGGGTCCCTGTAGACCTGCTCGTCTTCGCCCGCTTTGGGATAGAGATAGGTGTAGCTGCGCAGACGCTGGTGCACCTTGCCGCCCAGGAGGTCGTAGACGGGACGGTTCAGTTCCTTGCCGACGATATCCCAACAGGCCATCTCGATACCGCTCAACACGCCGAGCAGAGAGGGATCGGGGCGCTGGCTGTAGCCTCGACTGTAGATGCGCCGCCAGAGGCTTTCGATCTGAAAGGGATCGGCGCCGATCACCATCCGCTCGCAGGTATCCGCGATCATCGCTTCGACCGCAGTGGGATGGAACGGCAGGGAGTAGACCTCGCCGATGCCTTCGACGCCGCTGTCGGTCATCAGCTTTACGAAGACCCAGTAGCGCCCGCCGAAATGCGGCGGCGGCGTGCCGACGACGAAAACTTCAAACGCGCTGATCTTCACGTTCAGCTCCCTCTCAGACAAGCACCCTCCTCGAATCGCGGCGGGCGCCGATGGCTGGGTTGCATTACGTGTCGGCGCAGAGTTTCCCGTCAAGCCCGGAAGCGGCTTGGATCCAAGATCGGCTAGGGGCTGGACAGCCTGCAGCGTTCAGGTTCTTCTGAGTTTACGACAACCCCTGAGCAGCGAGACCGCCATGCGAATTGCTTTTATCGGCCTGGGCAACGTGGGCCTACCCTTGGCCAGGAACCTCTTGAAAGCGGGCCATCGACTGACGCTCTTCGACCTCGACCCCGGTCGGGCGGCGCCCCTGGTCGAAGCCGGCGCCGAGTTGGCCGAGTCGAGCCGAGCGGCGGCCAAAGGCGCGGAGGTCGCCATCACCTCTTTGCCCAACCCCGCAGCCGTCACCGCAGTCATCCCGGGGGAAAGCGGGCTGCTCTCCGCCCTCGCCCCCGGCAGTCTTTGGATCGAGATGAGCACCACCGACGACGCGGACATGCGGCGCTATGCCGATGACGCCGCCGCGCGCGGCATCGACGTGCTGGAGGCCCCGATCACCGGCGGCGCCAACCGCGCCTGGACCGGCGAAATCTCGATCCTGGTCGGCGGCGACGAGGCGGTCTTCGAACGCTACCGGCCGCTGCTCGCGGTGATGGGTGGGGCTATCGAGCACATGGGACCGGTTGGCTCGGCCTCCGTCGTCAAAGTCATCACCAACATGCTGGCCTTCGTGCACCTCTGGGCCAGCGGCGAGGCGATGATGCTGGCCAAGCGCGCCGGGGTCGACTTGGCGAAGGCCTACCATGGCATCCGCGTTTCCTCCGGCAATTCCTTTGCCCATGAGACCGAAGGACAGCTTGTGCTCAACGGCTCCTACAATTGCGCCTTCACCATGGACCTGGCGCTGAAGGATATGCGCCTGGCCATGAAGCTGGGGCAGGATACCGAAACACCCCTGGCGGTGGCGGAACTGGTCAACACCTTCTTCGAGCAGGCCAAGGCGACTTACGGCGGCGACGCCTGGTCAACTCAGGCGGTCAAACTTCTGGAAGACCAACTTGGCGAAGAGTTGCGCGCGCCCGGCTTTCCACCTCTGTTGGCCGGCATGGGCGGCGAGGCGGCGACAAGCGATCCGGCCTAGCCGGTCAAGACCGCACGTCGACCACGCCACCCTCGGTCAACGCGATGCCGGTCAGTCGTCGGTCCAGATGGCGGCTGCGCCAGGCCAGCAGCTTCTCGGCCATGGCGACACGCACTGCCAGATGGCCGGCGTCTTCGGCGCGATTGTGCAGCTCGTCGGGGTCTTCCTGCAGATCGAAGAGCAGCGGCGGCAAGCCGGCGAAGTGCACATACTTGTAGCGCGCGTCCCGGATCACGGCGAGCGAGCAATCGTCCAGATCAACACCCAGGGCCGCCTGCGCCTTGCCGCCCGCCACATCGCGGAAATCGAATTCCCAGTGCGCCTCGCCGCGCCAGTCGGGGGCCGACTCGCCGCGCAGGAAAGGACCGAGGGACCGGCCGTCCGCAGGACCCTCTCGCGTGGCGCCAACACCCTCCAGCAGCGTCGGCACGACATCCACCGCCTCGGTGAAGGCGGTGACGCGGCCCCCGAAACCTTCCGGATGACGCGGATCCCGTACGATCAAGGGGATGTGATAGGCCTGATCGAAGTAGCCGAACTTCCCCAGGGTCCAGTGGTCGCCCAGCATCTCGCCATGGTCCGTCGTCAGCACGACGATCGTGTTGTCCCAGGCGCCATTGGCCTTCAGGCCCGCGACCAGCCGGCCGATCTGGCGGTCGACTTCCGAGACCATGCCCCAGTAGGTGGCGCGGACGTTGCGGAAGGCCTCGTCGGGCCAATCGCTCACCAAACGCTCAGGCTCCTCGACGAAACAAGAAGTGCCCGCCTTGGTCTTCTCTAGCCAATAGGCCAGATAGGGGTGCTGTGCCGCCTCGACCTCCGGACTGGCCGCCCGCCGGAAGGCCGCTCCGGCGGCAGGATCGTAAAGATCGTTGAAGGGCGCCGGTACGACGAAGGGCGGATGCGGACGCAGAAAGGAGAGATGCGCGCACCACGGCGCGTCGCTAGGCTGGCCGGGCAGCCAGTCGAGAAAAGCCTCGGTCAGAAAGGCCGTCTCGGTTTCGTCCTGGCTGAAGCGCGGCGCTGCGGTAGTCGGCAGCGCGGGCCGCCCCTCCGGCGGCAGGAACAGGTCCCAGGGATCCGCCGGCAGGTCATGGCCGCGCGCGGCCATCCATTCGAACCAGGCGCCGTTGTCCCCCGGCAGCTTCACCTCGACAGAGAATCCGGGCAGCACCTCCTCGTAGGTGGTGAGACGTGGATCGTCGGGCGTCGTGCTGCGCGGGTCGAGCGCCTGATCGGTATATCCAAAGAGCTTCGGGTCATAGCCCTGGCGTGCCAGAGCCTTGGCGATGTTGTCGTGGCGCGCGTCCAGCGGCGTGCCGTTGCGCAGCACCCGGTGGTTCATCTGGTAAAGCCCGGTGTAGAGCGAGGCCCTGGCCGGCGAACAGGGGGCCGCCTGGGCGTAGTGGCGCAAGAAGCTGACTCCGGCGGCTGCCAGGGCGTCGATGGCCGGCGTGCGCAGCACCGGATGCCCGGCGACGCCGAGGCAATCGCCGCGCCATTGATCGGCCGTGATCAGCAAGATGTTGGGAGTCATCGCCAAGCCTGTCGCCTCGAGAAATGCTCCTGCCTTTCAACACGCTTTGCAGAGCGAGGCAACCTTCCCCCTCTTACCCTTCTGTGACAGCGAGACCGAGCCGTCTTGTCTAGTTTAAATATTGAAGTTACTTTCAACTTCTAATTGCTTATTTTGATGAATTGTCGCGCTCTGAAATCTTACTTAACCCTGCCTAAAGGCTTTTTCGGCTTACTCCCAGGGTAAGTAAGGATTGGAACCCGGTGAACAGCCAAAGCAGGTCCTGTCTGCGCCAAGCGCCTGACGCAGCGGCTCCAAGCCGCCGCGCCGGCACCCTATTGGCAATCGCGCTGCTGTTACTGATCAGCACGGTGCCATTGGTGGCCGTTGCCGACCTTCCCAGCGAAGCACGCGGCACGCTGGCCGCGGTCTTTCCGCCCGGCACCGACAAGGCGGAGGTGCTCGCCGCAGTCGTCGAGGCCGATGGTCTGGTGGTCCGCGAGGGTGGTTGGGGGGCGGTATTGGTCGCTCACAGTGACGAAAGTGGTTTTGCCCGACGTCTGCGCCAGGCCGGTGCCTGGCTGGTGGTCGATCCACTGACCGCCGCCGGCTGCCTCATCGCCGGCGACATAGCTACGAACAAGTAAGGGTCGAGAGATGCTTGAAGCGATTAAGTCGATGACAGAGCAAAGCGGCGCCACCCAGGACAACGGTCGCGCAGAGGGTATTGCTGCACTTCGCCAGACCGCGAGCAAGTGGTCCAGCCTGCTGCTCTTCGCCGTGGTGCCGGCCGTGACGGCCACAGCCATGCTCACTGGCAACGCCTGGTTGGCGCCGACCATCGCTGCCTTCGTCGTCGCCTGCTTCGCGCTCGGCGTGTGGAAAGCCATCGGTGGCGAGGCCGCCCTGACGCGCTACGTCATCGCGGTGGCTACCGTGGTTCAAGTCTCGCTGATGGTGCTGGCCGCCGCCGGGCCCTGGCAGATCGACTTCCACATGATCTACTTCGCCGCCTTGGCGATGCTGGTCGCTTTTTGCGATTGGCGCACCATCCTGGTGGCTGCCGCGGTTACTGCCGTGCATCACCTGGCCCTGAATTTCCTCATGCCCTACGCGGTGTTCCCCGATGGCGCGAACTTTGCCCGGGTGGTACTGCACGCGGTCGTCGTGGTGCTGGAAGTGGTGGTGCTGATCCTGCTCAGTCACAAGCTCGTCAGTCTGTTCGCCAGCGCTGAAGCCGCTGTGGCGCAAGCCGAGACCGCAGTGGCCGAAACTGAAAAGCTGGGCCGCGAGCAGCAGAAGCTGCAGGACAACGCCACCCAGGAGCGCCAGGAGCTGTTGCTGTCCCTTGCCGACAAGTTCGAGACCGGCGTGAAAGGCGCGGTGACCCAGATCCGATCCTCCCTCGACGGTATGCAGTCCGAAACCAAGGTCATGCTGGAGCGTGCCGACGAGACCCAGGGCACCGCGGCGAAGGTCGCCGATACGGCGGACAACACCACCGAAAAGGTAGACGCCATCGCCGGCGCCGTCGGCGAACTCTCTTCCTCGGTCAGCGAGATCACCGCCCGGGTGCGCGAGACGGCGGACATCGCCGCCAAGGCCGAAAATAAATCCGAGATGACCACCGAACAGGTGGCCGAACTGGCCGAGGCCGTGTCCGGGATCTCGGAAGTCGTGGGGCTCATCGCCGAAATCGCCGAGCAGACCAACCTGCTGGCGCTCAACGCCACCATCGAGGCGGCGCGCGCCGGCGAAATGGGCAAGGGCTTCGCCGTGGTCGCCAACGAAGTGAAGTCCTTGGCGACCCAGACCGCACGCGCCACCGAGGACATCACCGAGCGCATCGACAAGGTTCGCGGTTCGACAAAGGTCACGGTCGACGCCATCAAAGATATCCGCGGCATCATCAATCAGTTGAACGAGCATTCGACCAAGATCGCCGCCGCCGTCGAAGAACAGGACGCCACGACGCGCGACATCTCGCGCAATCTCCAGGAAGCAGCCGACGGCAGCCGACAGATGAACTCGGCGATGGCCTCCGTGCGCGAGAACACCGAAACCGCCAGCCAGTCGGTGCACAAGGTGGCGGATGCCTCGGGCATCGTCGCGCAGAACACTCAGGAGCTTGACGACAATCTTTCCGAGCTGTTGAGCGGCCTGCGCAGCAATCGCGCCTGACCGGGAGAGCTTTTCGTCTCCCATAACTGGGGGCCTGCCCCGCCTGACGGCTTGCGCCGGACGCTCCAGCTGCCTATCCCTTGTCGCCAAGTCGAGGCGGCAACGGAAGGAACGAAGCTGGCATGAAGGATGCGACGCGGGGTTGGCAACGCATGCTCTCGGGACGACGGCTGGACCTGCTGGATCCCTCGCCGCTCGACATCGAGATGGAGGATATCGCTCACGGCCTGGCACGCGTGGCGCGCTGGAACGGCCAGACCAACGGCGACGCCGCCTTTTCGGTCGCCCAGCACAGCCTTCTGGTTGACGACATCGCCGGACAGCTGCGGCCGAAACTGGATGCGGCCGGGCACCTTTCCGCGGTCCTGCACGACGCGGCAGAGTATGTCATCGGCGACCTCATCACCCCCTTCAAGACGGCCGTAGGAGTCGACTACAAGGCCCTGGAAGAACGGCTGATGACGGCGATCCGGCTGCGCTTCGGCCTACCGGCGCACGAATCGGCCGAACTGAAACAGCTCATCAAGCGCGCCGACCGAATCGCGGCCTATCTGGAAGCGACCCAGTTGGCCGGATTCTCGCCCCGCGAAGCACGGCCGCTGTTTGGACATCACAAGCGTTTCGACACAATCGAGCTGAAACCCTGGCCTCCGAGCAAAGCAAAGCGGCTTTTTCTCGAACGCTGCAGCACCCTTGCAAAAGACTTATAATCAGCCCGGTGAGATGCTAACCTGCGCGCGGGAGAGTCTGGGACTTTTTCCTCTTTCAGTCGCATCTCAGTGGGCTATCGCTCACTGAGCGCCTGCCGGAAGGGAAGTAGTCACGGGGGGGAGCAGGATAGATGTCTATCATTGAAAACCTGGACGAGCCTTTGCTCGCCGAGCTGTCTTCTTATTGGTCGAAGCGCCGCAGCCGCTGCTGCCTCGCCGGTACGCAGATTGAAGAGCCTTTTGGCTGTACACTTACAAATCGTTTTCTCGACGAACTGAAGCAGGGGCCCTATCGGGACGACACCATGGGGCCTTACCACCACTTGATGGCAGAGGTTGCTCCCCGCTATTGTGAAAACGGCTTCGGTAAAGACGGCACCAACACTCTACGCGCCACGCGCCTCATGCTGCCTTTGAGCGACGATCAGGAAACGGCGAATAGGGTGCCTGCCGGAATTGTTTATGTCGACAGTGACTCCAATGATCGTATGGGCGTCTTGCACTCCCAGGATAGTTTCAACTCCCCAAGCCCAGAATCGCACTGGCGCCTGCATTCATGAACAACCGCAGCAGCAGCCGCTTAATAGGTGCAGGGGGCAAAGTCGACGCAATGAAGGACGGAAAAGCAAAAGTCGCTACGAATTTCGAGGGAAATACCTCCTTCATTCAGGACCCCGCCAGGTTTGGCATCACACATTGAGTTATTAATCTTGGCGTCATCGTAACGCTGCGATAGTTGCATCGAGATATTTGTCCCTTGCCTAGTTTGATTTGATTGCCACGAATTCTGCGAAAAATTGTTGTAGAGGCGATATGCTCCAGGTGATTCAGAGAAGAGCTGAGAATTTGCCCGTCGGTCCGGTTTTGGCCGAGGGGTTAGGGTTCATATCACCGCTGCTGGAACAGGCGATGACCTACTGGCGCGGAATCAAAGGCGAGGCGAAATTTCCGCTGCGCGCCGATCTTGTGCCTGAGAAGATCGTGGCACTCTGGCCTTACATCGTCATGGTGGACGTTATCAACGGCGGGGAAGACTACTTCGTGCGGCTGTTCGGCCAGAAACTTGTCGACGTCTACGGCGAGCAGACCGGTCGCAACATGTCTGATTCCACGGTGCCGGATTTGGTGTGGGATCGATCTAAGCTGTTGTTCGATTTTTGCCTGGCGAATGCTGCACCCAGCTATGCCTACTGGCCGGTAACCTCTTCTAAAAGGCGCGCGCTCATCGACGTCGAAGCCTTGTGCCTGCCGCTTTCCAGCGACGGATCGTCGCCCGACAAGCTGATCTCTCTGAACGTCAATTCCCGGAGGCATCCGTAGCTCCCGAAGCTGCATGAAAATGCCGACCGGTCAAAGGTCCAAAGCGGCAAAGGGCCATAGTCCGCTTGCGGCACAGGTGGGTGCCCTCACCGAGAGATACAAACGGGAAGCTCCTGACTTGCACTTGCTACTCCTCGCAACCGCTCTGCTTTCGTTGCTGATCTGGCTCTACCTGATTACCTTTCGCGGCGGGTTCTGGCGTTCCGAGGAGAGACTGGGGTCGCGCCCGGTCGCGCGCGATACCTGGCCGGCAGTGACCGCCATCGTGCCGGCGCGCAACGAAGCGGCGGTGATCGCCGAGAGCCTCACCTCGCTGCTTGACCAGGATTACCCCGGACACCTTTCGGTGATCCTGGTCAACGACCATAGCGACGATGCAACCGAAGGCACGGCCCGCGACGCGGCGGCACGCAGCCGCCACCCCGACCGCTTCACCCTGCTGCAGGCCACACCACTGCCCAGGGGTTGGACGGGCAAACTCTGGGCCCTGCACCAGGGCGCGCAGCGCCGCGATGTCGAGGCCGACTTCGTCTGGTTCAGCGACGCCGACATAAAGCAGCCACCGGAGGCCCTGCGCCAGCTGGTCGCCAAGGCACAGGACGAAAAGCGCGACCTCGTCTCCCTGATGGTCGCACTGCGCTGCGAGAATTTCTGGGAGCGTCTGTTGATCCCGCCTTTCATTTACTTCTTCCAGAAGCTCTATCCTTTTGCTTGGGTGAAGAATCCCCACAAGGCCACCGCGGCCGCGGCCGGCGGCTGCATCCTGCTGCGCCGTGAGGCGCTGCAACGCGTCGGCGGGCTGGCGGCGATCCGCGACGCCCTGATCGACGACTGCGCCCTGGCGGCAGCTGTGAAAGCAGGCCGGCAGGCCGGCAGCAACGGCATCTGGCTGGGTCTCGCCACCGAAGCACGCTCGATCCGGCCCTATGCCGGGCTCCGCGACATCTGGGACATGGTCGCCCGCACCGCCTACACCCAGCTCCACCACTCTGCGACGCTGCTGGCCGGCACGCTGCTCGGCATGGCCCTGACCTACGTCGCGCCGCCGGTTTTGCTGATGACTTTTCCCTGGCATCAGCAGTCTCCGGCGGCCCTGGCCGCCGGCCTCGCCTGGCTGCTGATGAGCCTCTCCCTGATGCCGACGTTGAAACTCTACGGCCAGCCTGCCTGGCTTGCGCCTTTGCTGCCGCTGGCTGCTGCTCTATACAGCGCCATGACCTTCGATTCCGCCTGGCGCCATTGGCGCGGCGTGGGCGGGCACTGGAAGGGCCGTGTACAGGGCAAGGAGCAGCATCTGGAAGAGGACGGCGCCCGGCGCTAAGCTCTTCGGGAGATGCCGGTTGATGATTGAGGCAGATGACTGACACTGAGATCGAGACACCGTCGGGCAAGGGTTCGGCGGACGAAAATTTTCCGGTCGGCTCCTGGTTGCTGCCGCCGGCGCTGCGCCCGCATGTGGCGACTTACTACGCCTTTGCCCGTGCCATCGACGATATCGCCGACAACCCGAACCTGAGCGCCGAGGACAAAATCGCCCGCCTGTCGCTCTTCGAAGCGGCGCTGCTCGATCCGCAGCAGGACCGGCCCGGCCTGGAGAAGGCCGCCAAACTACGCGAAAGCCTGGCCGCGACCGGCGTCACCACGGCGCGCGGCACCGACCTGATTGCCGCCTTCAAGCAGGACGCGGTGAAGCTGCGCTATGCGGACTGGGGCGAACTGCTCGGCTACTGCCGGCTGTCGGCCAACCCGGTCGGGCGCTATCTGCTCGATCTGCACGGCGAGGATCCGGGCGGCTACGCCAGTTCCGACGCGCTTTGCAGCGCCCTGCAGATCCTCAACCACCTGCAGGACTGCCGGGACGACTACCACACGCTCGATCGCGTTTACCTGCCGGAGGACTGGCTGCGGGCCGAGGGCCTCGAAGCCACCAAGGTGCTGGATCTCACGGCAAGCCCGCCGGGCTTCCGCCGCCTGCTCGATCAGTGCCTCGACGGCGTCGATCTGTTGCTCGACGAGGCCGAGCGCCTGCCCGGCCTGCTGTGCTCCCGCCGCCTGGCGATGGAGTCGGCGGTCATCGTGCAGTTGGCGCGCCGACTAGCGGCGCACTTAAGATCAGGCGATCCGCTGGCCGGCCGCGTCGCCCTGCGGCGCATCGACTTTTTGCTTTGCGGCCTGAAGGGCATGGCGGGCGTGCAGGTCAGCCGCGTCTTCGGTCGCCACCAACCGGCGGGGCAGCGCGGATGACGGCGCAGTCCGCCAAGCCCGCGACCGCTATGTCGCCCGAGGCGGCGCAGGCCGCCCAGGCCCACGTCGATGCCGTCGCCAACCGCTCAGGCTCTTCCTTCCTCTGGGGCATGCGCCTGTTGCCGCGGCCGCGCCGCGAAGCCATGTACGCGATCTATGCTTTCTGCCGCGAGGTCGACGACATCGCGGACGAGGGCGGCACACCGGCGGAAAAGCAGCGCGAGCTCGCCGCCTGGCGCGAAGAGATCGAAAACCTCTATGCCGGACGTCCGCGCCTGCCGACCGCCCTGGCCCTGCTGCGCCCACTGCGCGATTACGGATTGCCCAAGGAAGAGTTCCTGGCCGTCATCGACGGCATGGAGATGGATGCCCGCGCGGATATCCGCGCGCCCAGCATGGTGGACTTCCGCCTCTATTGTCGCCGCGTCGCCGGCGCCGTCGGCGTTCTCTCGGTCCATGCCTTCGGGGCCAAGGAGCCGGAAGCACGCGAGCTGGCGCTGGCCGAGGGCGATGCCCTGCAGTTCACCAACATCCTACGCGACATCGCCGAGGACGCCGAACGTGGCCGCCTCTACCTGCCGCGCGAACTGCTGCAGCGCCACGGCATCGAGTCGACCGATCCGATGACCGTGCTGCGCGACCCGCGCCTGCCGGAGGTCTGCCAAGACCTGGCGGCCCTGGCGGAAGAACGCTTCACCGAGGCCAAGCGCCTCATGGCGCTCTGCCAACGCGGGCCCATGCGCCCGGCGCGCATCATGCTGGCCGTCTATCACCGCCTGCTCATCCGCCTGCAGCAGCGCGGCCGGCAGGACATGGCGGCGCGGATCAGTCTGCCCAAGGCGGAAAAACTGTGGATCGCGCTCAGGAACGGTCTCTGACGCCATGGCACCGATTGCTTCTCCCCGCCAGGCGCACATCGTCGGCGCCGGTGTCGCCGGGCTGTCGGCCGCCATCCAGCTCGGCAAGCGCGGCTGGCGGGTGTCGCTCTACGAAGCCGCAGCACAGGCCGGCGGGCGCTGCCGCTCCTACGTCGATGCCAAGCTGGAGCGCAGCATCGACAACGGCAATCACATGCTGCTGGCCGCCAACACGGCAGCCCTGGGCTTTGTGGCGGAGATCGGCGCCGCCGACCGGCTGACCCAACCACAGCACACCGCCTTTCCCTTCCTGGACCTGGGGTCCGGCGATAGCTGGACCCTGGAGCCCAGCGCCGGGCGCATTCCCTGGTGGATTTTCGACGCGGGTAAACGCATCCCCGGCACCGGCATCGGCGACTACCTGGCGGCCTGGCGCCTGGCGGTGGCGCCGGAGAGCGCCACGGTCGCCGACTGCCTGAGCGATCGCGGACTCCTCTGGGAACGCTTCTGGGTGCCGCTGACCGTCGCCGCCCTGAATACCCACCCGCGCGAGGCCTCCGCCCGGCTGCTCTGGCGGGTGGTGCGCGAATCCTTCGCCAAGGGCGCCGCCGCCTGCCGGCCCTTCGTCGCCCGGCACGGCCTCAGCGATACCTTCGTCGATCCGGCCCTGGCGACAATCCGCGCGCGCGGCGGCGATATCACCTTTGGAAGACGCCTGCGCAGCCTGGCCTTCGAGGGCGACCGGGTCGCCGCGTTGGATTTCGGCGAGCAGCGCATCGCCCCTGCCGCCGCGGACGCGGTGGTGCTGGCCCTGCCGCCGGACAATGCCGCCGGCCTGCTGCCGGACCTGCAGGTGCCGCGCGACAGCCGCCCCATCGTCAACGCCCATATCCGCCTGCCGGCCGGCGCCCGCCCCAGCCGGCCGCTACCGCCGGAACTGCCGATCCTGGGCCTGGTCGGCGGCGGCGCCGACTGGCTGTTCCTGCGCGACGACGTGGCCAGCCTCACGGTCAGTGCCGCCGAAGAACTGGCCGAGCAGCCGGCCGAGGCCATCGCCGCCCTGATGTGGCGCGATACCGCCAAGGCCCTGGGCCTCGATCCGGCGCAGGAGCCGGTGATCCGCATCATCAAGGAAAAGCGCGCCACCCTGGCGCAGACTCCGGCGGCGCTGCGCCTGCGGCCGGGGGCGTGCACCCGCTGGACCAATCTGGTATTGGCGGGCGATTGGACCGACACCGGCTATCCCGCGACCATCGAATCTGCGGTGCTCTCCGGCGAGGCCGCCGCCAAGCATCTCGCCGAGGCCTGAGGTTCTACGCGAATTGGTTAGGCCTGGGGCTTGCCAGGGACGGTCCGCTTGGTCACAATTCCGCCAGGAAACCGCTGATTCGCACGCGGTGGACCGGGGGTCTAGACGCTGAAGAGTGCAGACAAGGATTTCCTCACATTCATCTCATGAGACCTCGCCGACTGATATCACGATGACCAGCAGCACCGTAGCCAGAGACCAGAAGGCGCCTTCTGCGCCCGCCCCCCTGCCCGACCTCGACGCGGTCGACGCCCTCGTCACCGAGATGACGGCGGCCCTGAAGGCTGAGCAACGCCCGGACGGCCACTGGCTGTTCGAGCTGGAGGCCGACGCCACCATCCCGGCCGAGTACATCTTCCTGCAGCATTTCCTCGGGCGCATCGACACCCCGAAGTTCCGCGAGATCGAACCGAAGATCGCCAACCACCTGCGCGCCATCCAGGGCCGCCACGGCGGCTGGCCGCTGTTCCACGACGGCGACATGGACATCAGCGCCAGCGTGAAAGCCTACTTCGCGCTGAAGCTGGCCGGCGACGATCCCGAGGCGCCGCACATGGTTCGGGCCCGCAGGGCCATCCTGGCCGCCGGCGGCGCCGCGCAAAGCAACGTCTTCACCCGCATCGCGCTGGCCCTCTTCGGCGAGGTGCCCTGGCGGGCG
>CAJHXP010000318.1_pt1 | contig 34376 bp, 31 predicted proteins | sample 9198551 | NCBI WGS metagenome assembly CAJHXP01 (sample SAMEA7708297, study PRJEB35096) | sediment metagenome | biome: marine neritic benthic zone biome [ENVO:01000025]; feature: sediment [ENVO:00002007]; material: shallow marine sediment [ENVO:03000034] sea grass bed [ENVO_01000059] ... | reverse complement strand
CCGATCCAGAAGCTGGCGGACCAGGTTGCCGGCTATTTCGTGCCGACGGTCATTTTTGTGGCTGTCGCCGCCTTCATCGCATGGTCGATTTGGGGGCCGACGCCGGCACTGGCCTACGCCCTGGTCGCGGCAGTCTCGGTGCTGATCATTGCCTGTCCCTGTGCGCTAGGCCTCGCGACCCCCATGTCCATCATGACGGCGACGGGGCGCGGCGCGCAGGCCGGCGTGCTGATCAAGAACGCCGAGGCGCTCGAGCGCTTCGCCAAGGTCGATACCTTGATCGTCGACAAGACCGGTACCTTGACCCTCGGAAAACCCAAGCTTGTCGCCGTGCTTCCGGAGGACGGAGCCGACGAAACCGAGTTGCTGCGCCTCGCCGCTGCACTGGAGCGCGGCAGCGAGCATCCGCTCGCTGAAGCGATTGTCACCGGCGCCGAGGAGCGCGGCATCACTCTGCCCAAGGCGGACGATTTCGAGGCCGTGACCGGCAAGGGCGTGAAGGGCAGGGTCGACGGCAAGGCCGTGGCTCTCGGCAATGCCAAGCTGGTGGCGGATTTGGGGCTCGACGGCGGCCATGCGAGCGAGGTGGCCGACGCACGCCGCGACCAGGGCGAGACGGTCATGTTCGTGATCGTCGAGGGACGCCTCGCGGGACTCGTGAGTGTCGCCGATCCGGTCAAGGAGACGACACTGGAAGCGCTGAACGCGCTGCACGGCGAGGGACTGCGTATCGTCATGGTCACCGGCGACAATGAGCGCACGGCAAAAGCCGTGGCCTCGCGCCTCGGCATTGACGAGATCCGTGCCGATGTGCTGCCGGAAGACAAGGCTCGCATAGTCAAGGACCTGCAGGCGGAGGGTGCCAAGGTTGCGATGGCGGGCGACGGCGTCAACGACGCGCCGGCGTTGGCCCAGGCCGATGTGGGGATCGCCATGGGCACCGGCGCCGACGTCGCCATCGAGAGCGCCGGCTTCACCTTGGTGAAGGGTGATCTGACCGCCATCGTACGCGCCCGAAGGCTCTCGCATGCGACCATGCGAAACATCAGGCAGAACCTGTTCTTCGCTTTCGTCTACAACGCGGCCGGCGTGCCGATCGCCGCCGGGGTGCTGTACCCTTTCTTCGGCATTCTCCTATCGCCCATGATCGCCGCCGCCGCCATGAGCCTGTCGTCGGTTTCGGTCGTGAGCAATGCGCTTAGGTTGAGGAGTGTTCGACTATGAACATCGGACAAGCGGCGGAGGCCAGCGGACTGCCGCCGAAGACCATTCGCTACTATGAGGACATCTGCCTCGTTGTGGCGGATCGCAAGAGCAACGGCTACCGGGACTATGCGGAGGAGCATGTCCATAAGCTGCGCTTCGTGCAACGGGCGCGCAGCCTCGGCTTTTCCGTCGACGAATGCCGTAACCTGCTGTCTCTCTACGAGGACAAGAACCGAGCGAGTAGCGAAGTGAAGCAGCTCGCCGGAGCACGGCTCGCCGACATCGACAGAAAGATCATGGAATTGCAGGGAATGCGGGCTGCGCTTGCCGGGCTGCTTGAAGCCTGCCGCGGCGACCACCGGCCCGATTGCCCGATTCTGGACGATCTCGCGAAGCAGCTGTCCGAGCCAGAGCGCAATGGGGCCAAGATTGAGGCATAGGACGTTACCCAGCGACACCAATCCAACCCGCGAACGGAGAGAATTGATGCTTCGAAAGTGCACTGGAAAATCCTTGAATATCCTTCGCGGCGCGGCTGCGAGTCTTGCGGTTGCAGCTAGCCTCTTTGTCGCTTCGGAGGGGAGAGCCGCATCTTCCGACGAGAGCGCTGTGACCGTGTTCAAGTCACCCTATTGCGGTTGCTGCGCCAAGTGGGTCGATCACATGCGCGCTCACGGCTTCGAGGTGATGGTTCGCGATATGGAAGACCTCTCTTCGGTCAAGGCGATGGCCGGGGTTCCAGGCGACCTGGAATCCTGTCACACCGCGACCGTGAAGGGGCGTATCATCGAGGGGCATGTGCCGGTAGAGGCGGTTCGACGCCTGTTGAGCGAAGACAGCAAGCTTCTCGGACTTGCGGTTCCGGGCATGCCGGCCGGATCGCCGGGGATGGAAGGTCCCGCGCAGGAGAACTATTCGGTCTTCGGCTTCTACGGAAATGGAGACAGGGTGACCTATATGTCGGTTCCACCCCGCTGATGATATTTCACTGTCGAGGCGGAACGCGGCGCGGGATGTTCCGCGTTGAGATCTCGACCGAACAGAATTCTGCACAGAGAGGCATTGCCATGGTCCGCCGCCGCACTACTACCGTTATCTTTGGGTTCATTCTGGCCGTTGCGGCCAGCCTCGCGGCTTTGCCCGTATATGCCTCTTCCCACGGCGTGTTCGATCTTGAAGAAACCAGCGAGATCGAGCGGATCGTCGGCGACTACATCAGAAACAATCCGGAAATCGTCGTCGATGCGCTGCGGCAACTTGAGCTGCGTCAGAGACAGGCCGAGGCACAGGAAGTTGAACGCCAGATTGCCTTGAACAGCGAAGCCCTTCTGAACGACCCGGGGTCGCCGGTAGGTGGAAATCCAAACGGCGACGTCACCGTGGTCGAATTCTTCGACTATCGTTGTCCCTATTGCAAGGCAGTGTCTCCTTCGCTGAGCCAACTCCTCGAGGACGACGGGAACATCAGGTTCGTCTACAAGGAATGGCCGATCCTCGGTCCCGTCTCGGTCACCGCAGCGCGTGTCGCCCTGGCTGCCCGGAAACAGGACATGTATGAAGAATTTCATGAACGGCTTATGGGGGTCTCGGGGCAGCTGAGCGAGGTAATGATCTTCGATATCGCGGCCGACCTTGGACTGGATATCGATCGGCTGCGCGAAGACATGGACTCACCTGACATCGAAAACATGCTGCGGCGCAATGCGACGCTCGCGGACAGTTTGAAGATCACCGGGACACCTGCCTTCGTCATCGGCGATGTTCTGGTGCCCGGTGCGCTCGAACTCTCTGACCTGAAGGCGCTTGTCGAGCAAGCTCGCACAGACGGTTAGACGGCGCGGCGTCGAAGCTGCGGCTTCTATTGCCTTTTGCGACTGTACCCTCGCGAACGCGAAGCTGACTTGCAAGATGGAGAAGTGTACATCTAGGTTTGGGCCGAACTCCCGGAGACCGAAATGCACATACTTGTCCTGCAACATGCCCGTGTTGAACATCCCGGCGTCTTTCGTTCCTTCCTTGAGGAGGATGGGCACAGTTGGGTGTCTGTCGAACTGGATGAAGCAGAGGCATTGCCCAGGCTCGACGGCTTCGACGCGCTCTGGGTCATGGGAGGGCCGATGGATGTTTGGCAAGAGGATGCGCATCCCTGGCTGGCGGCCGAAAAGAACTACCTAAGAGAGGCGGTCGAGGAAAGAGGGTTGCCTTTTCTCGGCCTCTGTCTGGGGCACCAGCTGCTTGCCGAGGCGCTTGGTGGATCCGTCGGAAAGTCCGAGGCGCCGGAGATCGGTGTGATGGATGTGCATCTGACCGAACAGGGCGCGACCGGGGTGTTTTTCGACGGCCTTCCGGAGCAGTTCAAATGCCTGCAGTGGCACGGCGCCGAGGTTCAGAAATTGCCATCTGGTGCCCAGTGCCTGGCGACATCGCCGGACTGCGCGGTACAGGCGATGCGTTGGGGCACGCGCGCCTTCTCGGTCCAGTTCCATGTCGAGATTCAAACCGATACGGTGCGCAACTGGGCAGAAATTCCGGAATATGCCGTTGCGCTGAGGAACGCCCTCGGGGAACATGGCGTCGACACTCTGGAGCAGGCCTGTGTCGCGCAGATGCAGAGTTTCAACGCAATGGCCGAGCGCCTCTACATCAACTGGCTACAGGCCGCAGCGCATACCTAGCGCGTTCTGCAGACCGACCGGAACAGGTCTTAGGTTTCGACCGCACGGGTCAGCGACAATCGCGCGGTTTCCAGGTGCTCTTTCATCATATTTGCCGCACGTTCCGGCTCGCGTGTACGAATCGCGTTCAGGATCTGCCTGTGTTGGACATTGTAGCGGGAGATCATCCTCTCATCGAGCGTCAGATGCCGCATCCGGGTCCATTCATCTTCGTTCCGCACAGAGTTGATTTGTCCGATCATCCACAGTAACAGCCCGTTTCCGGTGCACTCGGCCAGGATGCGGTGAAACGCGGTGTCGGCCTCGGCAAAGGCAAGAGGATCGTTCGAGCTGTCCTCCATACGCTGGCATAGTTCTTCGAGCTTTTCGAAATCCGCACGTCTGCCATTGAGTACGGCGAGGCGGCAGATATGCGGCTCGAGCGCGAACCTGGCATCGATGAGAGCGAGAGGGTTCGCCTGCTCGATGGCAGAAGAAGTCCATTCATTGCTGTCGTGCACCACATAAGTGCCGCTGCCGGCGCGGACCTGGACAAAGTTCTCTTTCTCCAGTCGGGTCAGCGCCTCCCGGATCGTTCCGCGCGCAACCCGATAGGTTTCCGCCATCCGTCTTTCCGCCGGCAACCGGTCATGGAGTTGCAGCTTGCCCTTAGAGATATCGCGCCGGATCAGGGCGGCGATATCTGCTGCCCCGAGCTTTCTTTCACTGTCTAGACTCAATGCATGGTTCCCATTTGCTATGCCAAATATATACCAAAAAAGCCATTATCCTACTGAAATCTCATAATTGGATCAAAAGAGATTGATTTCCGGACCAGTGTTGGCAGTATCGAAGTCAGCTCTAAGAGCTGTTGAGGCCGTTGAGGTTCGATCGCCTCGAAGAGGGGGAGCGGCACGTGGTTTCCAATAATCCCTGTTCCAGGAGCCGAAAGTTCCCGTCGAAAAGGGGCGCAAGACCCCGTTGCGGTACCAAACCAACATGGAGTGCGAAAACGTGGCTGAAATGGACATCGAGAGATTTGTCGACGCACCGGGGCGGGACGAGAAGGTCAAGGAGGTTCGCAGAAAGATCGACGAACTGGGAATCGAATATCTTTATCTCCAGTTCGTTTCTGTCACCGGCAAGATCATGGGCAAGGGCATTCCCGCAGACCACTGGGAAAGCGTCGCGCAAAGAGGGTTTCAGCTGGTTTATGGTGCGACGGTCAACCTGTTCTTAAATCGGGCAGGGGAGTACCTGGGCTATGGACCGGAAGCAGCCGAGCTCGTCGGCATTCCGGAACCGGAAACAATGATGCAGCTTCCCTGGGACAAGCGCGTCGCACGGTTCTACTGCACGCTGTTCCGCAACCGCGAAGAGCGGGAAGAGCCGGGCGCCTATCTGACCTCGGATTGCCGCGGCAACCTACGCCGCCTGCATGACCAGTTTTCCAAAAAACACAACGGTCTGCAGCTGAGGATGGGTACCGAGCCCGAGATGATGTGGCTGAAGTTCGACGAAAACGGGAAGCCGCGCGAAGGCTTCTCCAAACCTTACTGCTATCACATCGACCAGTTCGAAAGCCTGCGGCCGGTCTATATGAAGGTCATCGAATACAGCCGCGCAATGGGCCTCGACATGATCCAGGGCGACCATGAGGATGCGCCGGGTCAGCTGGAGCTGAACTGGATGTTCGACGACGTCCTGCGCAACGCCGACCGTCTGACGACCTACCGCCAGATATGTGCTCAGGTGGCCCGCGAGCATGGCATTTTCGCCTGCTTCATGACCAAGCCCTTCATGGGCGTCTCCGCCTCGGGCTGCCATCACAACATGTCGCTCTGGTATGGCGGCGAGGATGAACTCGTCAGGTGCGGGAACGATCCGGAAAGTTTGCCTGGTTCGAAAGAGAACTACATGTACGTGAAGGGTGGCGACAATACCTTCATGCCGGACGGTGATGACCCGCAGATGCCAGGGAAACTCGGGTTGGTTGCGATCGGCGGCATTGTCCATCACCTTCGCGCCCTGACCGCGATCGGCTGTTCGACCGTGAATTCCTACCGCCGGCTCTGGGACACGGGGTTCTGGGCTCCCGTCTTCGCCGATTGGGGCTTCCAGAACCGCACGACGGGCCTGCGCGTCTCGGCTCCAGGCCGGTTTGAGTATCGTTCAGTCGACTCGATGGTGAACCCTTATCTGATGGGCGCGGTCATCCTGGCCGCTGCGGACGACGGGATCGACAACCAGCTCGACCCCGGCGAGCCCGAAGAGCGCAACATCTATGAAGCGATGGCCGAGGGCAAAGAGGTCAAGAAACTTCCGATGTCGCTCGGTGAAGCGCTCGCGGCGCTTGAGCAGGACGAGGTCGTCAAGCGCGGCATGCCCGGCGAGATGTTTCGTCTGTATCACGAGTACAAATACGACGAGTGGGCACGTTTCATGTCGACGGTCACCGATTGGGACAATGACACCTACATGGAATGCCTGCCCTAGGCCGTCCCGCAAGCCGTGGCGAGCCGCTCAGGCCCGCCGAAGACAGATAACGCGATACACGGAGGCGCATGTAAATGTGCGGAATTGCTGGACTGATTCATCGTGGAGCCATCTCGAACGTCGGGTTCGAAATGACGGCGATGCTTCAAGCGCTCAAACACAGGGGGCCTGATTCCACAGGCTATGCCGTCTATGGGGAGGGCAACCCCGGCGACTATGTCATGCGCCTGAAAGTGGCCGAGGCCGAGGATATGGGACGCGGTCGGGGTATCCACCGGGTCATCGAGGAACGCACGGCAGCTGTCGATGCGATCCTTGCCCAGCATGGGGCCAAGGTGAAATCGAAAGATAGCGCCACCGAGTACGCGCTTCGCTATGTGCTGACCCATGATGGCGACACCGCAGATTTGGCGAGCCATATCGAGGAGACGGATGGTGTCGAAATTCTCTCACTCGGTAACGGGCTAGAGTTGATCAAGGATCTCGGAGATGCCGCGATTGTCGCCGAAACCTATGGGCTGAACGATTTTAACGGGACCCATGGGATTGGTCATACGCGCATGGCGACGGAGTCCGATGTGGACATCCGGTCCGCCCATCCCTATTGGGCCTTCCCCTACAACGACGTATCGGTTGTGCATAACGGGCAGATTACCAACTACTGGATCATGCGCCGGGAGATGGAGCGCAAGGGCCACCGGTTCATGTCGAACTGCGATAGCGAGCTGCTGGCAGTTTACACGGCGCACAACCTGGCGAACGGAACGTCGCTTGAGGACAGCTTGCGCCGGTCCATCGAAGAAATCGACGGTGTGTTCACCTACCTGGTTGCGACCAAGGATCAGCTGGGTATGGCCAAGGACACGATGGCGGCGAAACCGCTGGTGCTCTACGAGAGCGAAAATCTGATCGCAATGGCCTCGGAGGAAGTGGCGATCCGGGCCATTCTCCCCGAGGAAATAGATACCTACGATCCTTACGACGAGGAGGTCCGAGTATGGCAGGCGTGAGCGACGCAGACCTCAAAGAAATGCCTCAGGAAGAGCGTGTCAAAGCGCTCGGTATGACGACCGAGCAGTTGACGGGGCGCTCGATGCTCATCGAGTTCGATCCCGATGCCACGGCGCGTTTCTCTTATCCCTGGGCGCCGGATGTCGATTTCAACAAGCGCGCGGAAATCGATACCGACGAGATGACAACGACCGACGTGAACGAGCGCATCCGCGCACTGATGACCGAAGGCTATGGCACGATTGTCCTGAAAAATCCGCGAGGCAAGCACTCCCTTGCCGTCGGTATCCTGAGCAAGCTCAACCTGATCATCGAAGGTTCCACCGGGTACTTCGGGGTCGGGTTGATCGACGGGCCGAACGTACGGATCAGCGGCCGCGTGGGTTGGTCATGTGGCGAGAACATGATGTCCGGGACCGTGCTGATAGAGAAGAATGCAGGTTCAACCTTCGGGGCGGCAATCCGCGGCGGCGACCTGGTCTGCAAGGGTTCGGTCGGATCACGGACAGGGATCGACATGAAGGGGGGTACGATCATTGTTGGCGGTGACACCGGTGCGCTCAGCGGATTCATGATGCAGAGGGGACGAATGGTGGTTTGCGGAAACGCAGGCAAGAATCTGGGCGACTCGATGTACGACGGCACGATCTACGTTGGCGGCGAAATTCAGTCGCTGGGCGTCGATGCGGTACCGGCCGAATTGACTGACCTCGATAAGTTCTGGTTGGCCCGCAAGCTGACCCAGTACGAGATGATGCCGGACAAAGGTGTCGATCACTTCACCAAGATCGTCGCGGGCAAGCAGCTCTGGAACTACGACAATCTCGAACCGAACGAGAAGAAACTCATTCTCTGAGGTACGGAAAGGACACGAGATCATGGCTGACGGCGACATGCCTTGGAAGAAGCCGCTGGAACGCGACGTAAACCGGTTGGGCGAATCCTTCATTTTCCCACCGCAGGTGATGGATGACATTCATATCAAGGCCGAACTTGGCCGTTATCGGATGCGTGGTTTCTCACTCTTCAAGAAGATCCCGCATTGGGACGACCTGACCTTTCTCCCTGGAACCCTCACGCGCTTCGTTATTGAAGGCTACCGTGAGAAGTGCGAGACCAGGACCGTGATCGGCCCGCGCGCCAAGCGCCCCTTGGATCTGGATATCCCGGTTTACGTTACCGGCATGAGCTTTGGCGCCCTGTCCTATGAAGCCAAGACCGCCTTGGCGCGCGGCGCTACCATGGCCGGCTCGGCGACCTGTTCGGGCGAGGGTGGCATGATCCCCGACGAGCGACGCTACAGTTCGAAATGGTTCTATCAGTGCATCCAATCGCGTTACGGCTTCAACCCGCACCATCTTGTGTTGGCCGACGGCTGCGAGTTCTTCATCGGTCAGGGCTGTAAAGTCGGTCTCGGCGGGCACCTGATGGGCCAGAAGGTGACCGACCAAGTGGCGGAGATGCGCTCGCTGCCCGCAGGGATCGATCAGCGCTCGCCGGCGCGCCACCCGGACTGGCTTGGCCCGGACGATCTTGCATTGAAGATCCAGGAAATCCGCGAGGCAACGGACTGGCAGATCCCGATTCAGCTAAAGCTGGGCGCGGCACGCGTCTATGATGACGTGCGGATGGCGGTCAAATGCGATCCCGACAGCATCTATATCGACGGCATGGAAGGTGGCACCGGCGCCGGTCCGCACCTTGCCACGGAAGATACCGGTGTGCCCGGCATGGCTGCGATCCGTCAGGCGCGCAAGGCCATCGACGATCTCGGCAAGCGGGGTGATATCAGCCTCGTCTATGCAGGGGGAATCCGGAACGGTGCAGACGTCGCCAAGGCCATAGCGCTTGGGGCGGACGCCATTGCCATCGGCCACTCGGCGATGATGGCCCTGAACTGCAACAAGGACATTCCGGAAGCCAACTTCCAAGAAGAGATGGGCGTCGAGCCAGGCTATTGCTACCACTGCCACACTGGCCGCTGCCCGGTAGGGGTGGCGACGCAGGACCCGGTTTTGCGCTCCCGTCTCGACCCGGATGAGGCAGCCGAGCGGGTCTACAACTTCCTGCACACGCTGACCATCGAAGCGCAGCTCTTTGCCCGCGCCTGCGGCAAGACTCACCTCCACTCCTTGGAGCCGGAGGACCTTGCGGCACTCACGATGGAAGCCTCTGCTATGGCAGGTGTTCCCCTGGCCGGCACCAACCACACGGTTGGCGTCGAAGACTACCACCACATTTAAGGAGGCGATCCGATGGCTGGAACCCAGTACCGCGGGTCAGAGATCAAGGATGTCGATCAGTTCCTGGGCGATGCTGCCGGCCTCGACAGCGAGCGCGAGAAGGAAATCGGACAACACATTGGCTATCGCTACGATGTCAACCTTGTGCCCGACTACGACCGCCTGACGCCCTTTCTGGCGGATTACGTGGAATTTATGGGTTGGGAAGACCTGAACTGGCTGGAAGACATCCACATGGGATACGAGGACGGCAAGCCCGCCGTTTTCGACCGGAACATCAACGGCTGGGTCCGGGTTCCCGACTCGATCCCGCTGCCGGGCAACCAGCAGGACCGGGACATGATCGCGCGCGAACTGCTGGTGAAGTTCCAGATGTCGGACCGGCATCCGCTGGTCACACTCAGAAAAGCCTACAAGAAGTTCTGATCCATGGCGCGCCCACTCGATATCGCCTGCCTGCAGACTCGTCCAATGCCGGATTTCGCATCGGCGCTGGACGAGGCTTTGCCGCTCGCCGAGACGGCAGTCCAGGCAGGTGCGGATTTCCTCTTCCTGCCTGAATACTGCGGTGGGTTGAAGAGCGACGGCGCGGAACTGGTGCCGCCCTCGGCCCCCGAAGGAAAGCACCCCGTTCTGGCGGGCTTGCGCGACTTCGCGACCGGCAAGCAAGTTTGGGTGATGGTGGGATCGATCGCCGTCGACGGAGCGGACGGAAAGATCATAAACCGCGGCTATGTGATCGACGACGGCGGCGAGATTCGCAGCCGGTATGACAAGATCCATCTGTTCGACGTGCAGATTTCCGAGAAGGAAGTTTATCGCGAAAGCGCCCATGTCGATGCGGGCGGAAGCGCGACGTTGCTCGAGACGCCCTTCGGGCGGATCGGCCACACCATCTGCTATGATTTACGCTTCCCCCACCTCTATCGCGATTTGGCCCAAGCGGGGGCCGAGATCATCTCTGTGCCCGCCGCTTTCACCAAACGCACCGGCGAGGCGCATTGGCATGTGCTTAATCGTGCGCGTGCCATCGAGAACGGCGTCTACATCATATCACCCTGCGCCATCGGGGGCATCTCGGGCGGCGGTGAGAGCTATGGACACAGTCTGGTGGTGGACCCTTGGGGCGAAGTGGTGGCTGATGGCGGAACCTTGCCGGGCGTGGTTCAGGCGACCCTAGACCTCGACAAGGTGGCGGCAGCGCATGGGCGCATTCCCAGCTTGACCCATGATCGGCCCTTCACCCTGGCGAGCGCGCTGGACAGGAGCGTCGCATGAGTTCGCCCGCGGTGTCCCTCAACCTGAATCATCTCGATCACCCGCTGAAGAACGGCTTCTTGAAGTGGCAGTGCCGAGTGCGCCAGATCGCCATGCGCGACCACGACGGCCGCCCAGAGGATTCGATCATGCCGGCGGTCATCCTGGCTGGTCAGACTGAGCCGCTTGGCCATGTCATTACCATCCTGAACAAGTTGCCGCGGTTTTCGGTGACCGCAGAGCTGAGCCATATGGCACAGCAGACCAACGATCCTGCGCAGATCCGGGATCAGGCGCTAAGGTTCTTCTCGGCGACGTACTATCAAAAACACAGGCAGTTCTCGGACCGCCTGACCGCGACCTTCCCTCCCGGATCGCCGGGCGCCGCAAAGATCAGCGGGGCCGGGGCATGCCGGCTCCTCTTCGACGCTTATTCCCAGCAGTTCGATATTGCCTGCAAGGTGGTTCGGCTGGACCGGCGGGATCCCCTCTACATTGCCACCTACGCACACAATCGCCTCTTCAATCCCGCGCTTCATCCGGACAGCGAAATCCTCGGATTCGAGCCCGACTGGGACCTCTCAAACGCCGATCCGGTGGTAGGGTAACGCGATGGCCTATGGACACCTCATCGCCCGGGTCGCCGTGACCGACCCGCAAGCCTAACAACAACACGCAGACCAACTGTGGAGTCCCGTAAGAACAGTTTTCACAAACAATAGCGGTCGAACAGGGATCGCCAACAACGGGAGTGAGCTATGAAGAAAATGACGTGTGCCCTTGTGGCTGGGGTAATGGCCACGATGCCTATGATCGCGCAAGCTGAGGACAGCAGCGACCCGATCATCATTCCCATACACAACTGGTCCAGTCAGATCGTCATGAGTCACGTGGTCGGCCAGATTCTGGAGTCAACCGGCGCCAACGTGGAATATGTCTCGACCGACAGCCAGGCAGTCTACGAATCGGTGCGTCTAGGCGATGTGACGCTGGAACTGGAAGTCTGGGAAGGCGCATTTGGCGCATCCTTCCGGGCTGCTCTTGAGAAGGGCGGACTTCATGACGTCGGCGACCACAATGCGGTCACGCGGGAGGACTGGTGGTACCCGATGTGGACCAAGGAAGCCTGCCCGGGATTGCCCGACTGGAAAGCGCTGAACGCTTGTGCGGCGAAGTTTGCGACCCCCGAGACCGGGGACAAAGGGCGCTTTCTTGGCGGCCCGGTTGACTGGTTGAAGCATGATCAGGAGCGTGTCGACGCGCTCGAGATGAACTTCGTTGTGGTGAACGCAGGATCGGCTGCGGCGCTTTGGGCCGAAGTTGCGGCTGCGGAAAAAACCAAGAAGCCCGTGGTTATATTCAACTGGACCCCGAACTTCGCCGAAGCCGTCTGGCCCGGTGAGTTTGTCGAGTTCCCGAAGTGGGTCGATGGTTGCGACACGGACCCGAGTGTGGGCCCGAATCCCAAGGCAACCTACGACTGCGGCAATCCGGCCAACGGCTATCTGAAGAAAACCGCCTGGGACGGGATGAAGGACAAATGGCCTAGCGCCTACAAGGTGCTGACCGTGATCGAATTCACCAACCCGCAGATCGCAGAAATGGCGAAGCTCGTCGACATCGACGAAATGGAGCCCGAAGATGCGGCTGCCGCTTGGCTTGAGAACAACGAGAACGTTTGGAAACCTTGGGTCGACGCCGCGACCTAGAGCAGATCCGGGTCGATTGGCATCGCCTGAGGCGATCCATCGACCCGGTCAATCTGCTTCAACCATTCAGTCTAGAGCGGGCTCACGTATTCGAACGGAGCCACTTTGTGGTTCCGACAAAATACGACCCGCTCTAGGCTAGACTTCATACAACGGATTAAATCCATCCCGGCCGTCGGCCGGGATGGAGCATCCAAAGGAATAGGTCCATGCCCGAAGCCGGCCCGGTGATTTCCTGCCGCGGTGTTTGGAAGCTCTTTGGGGCGAAACCAGAGCAGTATCTGGCCGCGATGACCGGCCAGCCCAGCTTCGAGGAAATTCAGGCCGCGGGCTACATCGCCGCCGTTCGCGATGTTTCGCTGGATATCCACCAGGGCGAGATGCTGGTCATCATGGGGCTTTCCGGTTCCGGAAAGTCGACTTTCGTGCGCTGCCTTTGCCGCCTGATCGAGATCACCGGCGGCGAGGTTGTGGTCGAAGGGCAGAACATCGGCGAGCTGAAAGAGAGGGACCTGATCGAGCTTCGCCGAAACAAGATGGGCATGGTGTTTCAGAATTTCGGCCTGCTGCCCCACCGAACCGTTCTTGAAAATGTCGCCTTCCCATTGGAAATGCGGGGCCAGGACCGCCACGCCCGGCGCGAGCGCGCGATGGAGGTTGTTCGCCTTGTCGGGCTTGAGGGGCGGGAAGATTATTTCCCGCGCGAACTTTCCGGCGGTCAGCAGCAGCGCGTGGGGATCGCCAGGTCGCTCGCCATCGAACCCGACATCTGGTTTCTCGACGAGCCGTTCTCGGCGCTCGATCCGCTGATCCGGCGGGAGATGCAGGACGAATTCCTGCGCCTGCAGGGAATGCTGGGAAAAACCATCGTCTTCATCACCCATGATTTCGACGAGGCGCTGCGGCTGGCAGACCGGATCGCGATTATGAAGGATGGCGCAGTCGAACAATGCGACACGCCCGACAAGATCGTCCTGAATCCGGCCACCGAATATGTGGCGAAATTCACCGAAGATATCGATAAATCACGGGTCGTTCATGCGCGCGGACTTGCGCATCCGATCAACGGCGCGGCCCCCGGCGGCGTGCCGATCGACGGTCACAAGACGATCCTGGAACTGGCGCGGCTTCTGGTGAACGATGACCGCGAATTTCTGCCGGTTGCAGATCGCAAGGGCACTATTATCGGCGCTTTGAGGCGGCAGGAGGCCCTGGACGTCCTGCTCGGTGGTGCGGCATGACAGCCGCCGAGGGCATATCGCCCGCCGGCTTTGCGGTGCCGTCGCGGAGGCGAACCGCGCAGTACCTGCTGATCTTGGCGGCGCTGCTGGCAGCGACCAAGTTCGTGCTGCCCGACGCGCTGGTCCGCCCGCCGGAATGGTTGATCTGGCCCTTTGCCGACTGGATCAACGCCTTCTTCGCCTTCATCCGGGATGACCTTGGTCTGATCTATGTAACGCGTGCCTTTGCCGACGGCGTGGAGTGGTTGCTGGATATCACAGCCAATCTTCTCTACGGCAAGAACCGCTGGCCGAAGATCGGACCGATACCTTGGACTGTAATAGCTCTTACCGCCGCAGCCGTTGGATACGCCCTCAAGGGCTGGCGCTTGGCGCTCTTCTCCGGTGGTACCTTTGTTTGGATCGCCGTGATGGGGCAGTGGAAATGGGCGATGGAAACCCTCTCGGTCATCGTTGTCGCCGCACCGTTTTCAGTTTTTCTCGGCCTGGCTATGGGCATCGCGGCCTGGCGCAACGCAACCTTTGAGAAGGTGCTGAATCCGATCCTGAACATTGCGCAGTCGCTGCCGCATTTCGCCTATATGATCCCTGTCGTGGTGTTCATCGGCGTTGGGCCCAAGGCGGGTGCGATCGTCACCATCATCTTCTCGGTCCCGCCGATGATTCGGATGACGATCCTGGGGCTCAAGAAGGTTCCGCCGGAGGTGGTTGAAAGCGGCCACATGTGCGGTGCCAGCCGATGGCAGCTGTTGCGCCATGTCCGCGTGCCGACCGCCAGGACCGAGATCCTGGTCGGTGTGAACCAGGTCATCATGCAGTGCCTCGCCATGGTCGTTCTGGCAAGCTTCATCGGTATGCCCGGTCTGGGCCAGAAACTCCTTCAGCTGCTGCAGGCGCTGAAGATCGGCAGATCGGTCGAAATCGGGATCACCATCGTGCTTCTGGCCGTCATGCTCGATCGTTGCTCGAAAGCCTGGGCCGTCAAGCAGCCCAAGCATTTCGAGAAGGGGACCTCGTGGCTCCTGCGCCATAAGCTGGTCCTGGGCTGGGCCGTCTTGGTGGCTGTGGCCTTTGCGCTCGCGCAGGCATTCCCACTCCTCGATCAGGTGAAGCGCACCCAGGCCTTTACGATCTCCAAACCCATAGACGGGGCGGTCGACTGGTTCATTGTCCTGATCGATCCGGTGACCCAGTGGCTGCGCTGGTTCTTGATAACCTGGGTGCTGATTCCGATGCGCGATGGCTATCTCTGGCTGCCGTTCTCGGCGGTGCTGACATTCCTTGCGGCGATCGGCTGGTGGATTGGGGGAAGGCGGTCGGCACTGGTTTGTCTGGCGTTCTTCGGCCTCATTGCCATGTCCGGCTGGTGGGACCGCGCGATGATCACCGTTTACATGGTGAGCTTCGCTGTCTTCGTCGCCGCTGCCATGGGTTTTCCGCTGGGCATCTGGGGCGCGCGCAACGAAGCACGGTCGGCCTCGGTCCTCCTCGTTTGCGATACGCTGCAGACCTTCCCCAGTTTCATCTACCTGATTCCCGTGGTGATGCTGTTCGGCGTGAACGATGTCGCGGTAATCGGCGCGGTCGTGCTGTTTGCCGCCGTGCCACTGACCCGCTACACCATCGAAGGCCTGCGCGGCGTGCCCGCCGGGCTGATCGAGGCGGCGGACATGTCGGGCGCCACGCGCCGGCAGGCTCTCTGGAACGTGCGTTTGCCGATGGCGCTGCCGACCATCATGGTCGGTGTGAATCAGTCCGTGATGTTCTCACTTTTCATGGTGATCATCGCGGCGTTCATCGGCACGCAGGACCTCGGCCAGGAAATGCAGCGCGCGCTGTCCTCCACCGATGTCGGCAAGGGCATGGTGCTGGGTCTCGCGGTGGCCTTCATGGGGCTCATGGTGGATCATCTCGTGATGACCTGGGCCGCGGATCGCAAACGGGCTTTGGGGCTTGTGTAATGACGGTGAGGCCGATTGTCGAATCGCCTTTCGAGCGGCGGGGCGTGCGCGTTCCCGGCCTGCCGATCCTGCCGCCCGGCGTCGAGCGCCACCCCATCCCCGGGGGCGGGTCTCGTAGCCTGCCAATCTTCAAGGGAGATGAGATCTCGATCTTGGATCAGGAAGGGCTGCAGCGGGGTGAGCTGGTGTTCTTTGCGCCGGATGGCACCTCCGACGCCGGGATGTTGGGGGCAGTGGGGAAGGGGCGCCCGGAAGCGACCATTGCTGTGCTTGCAAGCGGATCGCGCTCGGGGACAGCCGTCCTCAGGGCGCTCTCCGCCGCGGGCTTCGACCTTGGCCGGGGCGATGCCGTGCACGTTTTTCCCGAGCGATCCAGGCCCGGCGATATGGAGAGCTTTCAGGCCGCCGCCGACGGGCTGCTGGTCGCGGCGGCCCCCGGCGGACCGATGCTGCCCGAGGCGCAGGATGCCCCGACCGGCCTGATCCTCTATATTCGCCGGCTGGCATCGGGCGATGCCAAGGACGATCTTGCGCCGCCGGATCCACTGGCCGATCCCCTGCAAGACCTGAATATCCCGCCGGGCAACGCGCGCGCCTATGAGGTCAAGAAGGGCGAGTTCATCCAGATCCTCGATGTGCAGGGGCGCGAGTGCTCCGATTTTCAGGCTCTTTCGCTCAGGGCGCTCGACAAGGGCATCGAGCGGGAGATCGATCCGACGACGACACGCTCTCTCACGGGATCGCTCTATCCCGCGCCCGGCACCTTTTCGAAGTACTGGACGGTAGATCAGGAACCCTTGATCGAGATCGTGCAGGACACCTGTGGACGGCATGACACCTTCGGTCTCGCCTGCAGCGCCCGCTACTATGAGGACCTGGGTTATCCCGGCCATGCCAACTGCTCGGACAACATGAACCGGGAACTGGCCCGCTTCGATGTAAAGCCGAGGGGCGGATGGCCGGCGATCAACTTCTTCTTCAACACCTTGCTCGACGAAACCAATGCCATCGGCATGGACGATCCCTGGTCGCGGCCGGGGGACTATGTCCTGCTGCGGGCGTTGAGCGACCTCGTCTGTGTCTCGACGGCGTGTCCCTGTGACATCGACGCGGCCAACGGTTGGAACCCCACCGACATTCAGCTTCGCACTTACCGGGCAAACGAGGACTTCGGCCGCTCGATCGGCTATCGCAAATCAGCGGAGGCAGATGTGGAAGACACCAAGGAAACCGGATTCCACCATTGTTTCGCGCGCCATACGCGGGATTTCGTCGAGTACAACGGCTACTGGCTGGCCAACACAATGACCAATCACGGGGCTATTGCCGAGTACTGGGCGTGCCGGGAAAAAGCCGCGGTAATGGACCTTTCGCCACTGCGCAAATACGAAGTGACGGGACCGGACGCCGAGGAGCTGATGCAGGTCTGCGTGACGCGCAACATGAAAAAGCTCTCGGTCGGCCAGGTCGTCTACACCGCCATGTGTTACGAGCATGGCGGAATGATCGACGACGGCACGGTTTTCCGTCTGGGCGAGAATAACTTCCGCTGGATCGGCGGAAACGATACCAGCGGCTTGTGGCTGCGCGAACAGGCCGAGAAACGGGGGCTCGACGCCTGGGTCCGCAACTCGACCGACCAGCTCTGCAACATCGCCGTTCAGGGCCCTCTGTCGCGCGATATCCTGGCCAAGGTGTTTTGGACCGCACCCACGCAGCCGACGATGGAGGAGCTCGGCTGGTTCCGCTTTGCCGTGGCACGCCTGCATGATTTCGACGGGGCGGCCTGCGTGGTGTCGCGCACCGGCTATTCCGGGGAGTTGGGCTACGAGGTCTTCTGCCATCCCAAGGATGCCGTCGAAGTCTTCGATGCTATCTGGGCGGTGGGCGAGCCGCTGGGGTTGGTCCCCCTGGGGCTCGAGGCGCTCAACATGCTGCGGATCGAGGCCGGGCTGATCTTTGCGGGCACCGAGTTCTGCGACCAGACCGATCCCTTCGAGGCCGGGATCGGCTTTGCCGTGCCGCTCAAGACGCAGGAGGATGACTTTATCGGCCGTGCGGCTGTCGAAGAGCGCAAGGCCCATCCGCATCGCAAGTTGGTCGGCCTGGATTTAGAGGGTGGCACTGTCCCGGCCGGCGGGGACTGCATTCGCATCGGCAAGGCACAGGTGGGTGAAATCACTTCTGCCATGAAGTCTCCGGTCCTGGGTAAGACGATCGCTCTTGCGCGTTTGAATGTGACCCATGCGGAACCTGGTACCGCTGTTGAGGTCGGGCAGCTGGATGGTCAGCAGAAGCGTCTCAAGGCTGTCGTCACCACCTTGCCGCATTTCGATCCGACGAAGGAGCGGGTGAAAGGCAACTACGGGTGATACGCTGGACAGGCGAGGCGGAGGCAGGCTTTCCGTTCTGGTGGGAAGACAGGCTCGAAGCGCCCGCGCTCGCGGAAACTCCGCCTGAGCAGTGCGACATCCTTGTCATCGGGGCCGGCTATACCGGCCTTTCGGCGGCGATCGCTGCAAAGGACGCCGGCAGCGATGTGGTCGTGGTCGACGCCGGCGACCCGGGGCAGGGGGCCTCGACGCGCAATGGCGGTATGTTCGGGGCCCATCCCCGTCTCGGCTGGGAAAAACTTGCAGAACAGTTCGGTGTGGATGTGGCCGACGGCATCTTTGCCGAGGCGAAGCCGGCACTGGACTTCGTAAAGGACCTGATCGCGCGGGAGGGCATCGACTGTGACCTGAGCCAGACGGGGCGCATTCAGCTTGCCTGGACCCAGCAGCATTTTGATGCTCAAAAACGCCTGGTCGATCGTGTCCGCGAGAAAAGCGATGTAGCGATCGAGGTCGTGGAGCGCGCCGGTCTCGGTCGGGAAATCGCGACGGAAAGATACGTTGGCGGCATCGTCTTCCCCGAACACTGCGCCCTCCACCCGCGCAAGTTCCACAACGGCCTGCTCCATGCGGTGACATCCCGCGGCGTGCCGGTGGCCGCGAACTGCCCGGTTAGCGCGCTCGACCGCACCAAGGATGGTTTTCAGGCGCGGACCCCCAAGGGTGCAATCCAGGCCCGCAAGGTGATCCTTGCGACCAACGGCTATACGCCCCGGGCCTTCAGATGGCATCAGAAGCGCGTATTCCCGCTGCCAAGCTATCTGATCGCCACCGAACCCCTGCCCGAGAACCTTCTGGGGCACCTTGCTCCCGGGCGCCGCATGATGGTCGAAACACGCGCCCGGCACTCGTATTTTCGTATCTCACCGAATGGAAAACGCATCCTGTTTGGAGGGCGGGCCTCGATGCGCGATGTCGCGCTGACAACGGCCGCCGGCCGGCTGCGGGAGACCCTGCTGGAGGTTTGGCCGGACCTGGCGGATGCACAGCTCAGCCATGTTTGGACGGGCTACACGGGCTACAGTTTCAATCACATGCCCCATGTCGGCAGCGACCGTGGGCTGCACTACGCGCTGGGGTATTCGGGATCGGGTACGGTCATGGCGCCCTACCTCGGGGCCAAGGCGGCGTGGCGTGCCCTCGGCGATCCACGGGGCGACACGGCCTATGCGCGTACGACACTCAGGCCCAGCCCGCTTCATCCCTTCAGCAAGCCCTATTTCCTGGCGCTTGCAGATTTGTGGTACCGGACCGTGGTGGACACCAGGGAATCGCGCAGAGGGCGCTAAGCCTGATCGTTCTATTTTGAATCATAAGGCGTCGATGCGGTCCTTTGCGATTACGCCCGACTAGTGTGACGATGCCTCAATGCGACTCTGCGCTGAGGGCAGGAAGGTCATTGGAAATTCTGGAGAAATCGGAAATCCAAGCGCCTTGCGGCTTTTATTTTTATTGATAGTTTGTATCCTAACAGGAAACTGGGTGGGGCGATCCGTCCTGGTGAATTGCGCGCGCACCGGGAGGATTGTTTTGCGAATGGCACGTGCCGGAAGACTTAGTGATGAGGACCCAGGCTTTGGCGAAATCGAAACCCAATGTGAGACCACTGCAATCTCCGCTGAACCAGGACCCGCACCGGGTACGGGAAACCCGCGAGAAAGTTCTTGAGGTTGCCATCGGGCGCGAGGTCCGTGCGTTTCGCAGGCAGAAGGACATGACCGTTGCCGATCTGGCAAAGCTGACCGGGCTTTCGATCGGCATGCTGTCAAAGATCGAGAATGGTATTACCTCGCCCTCACTCACCACCCTGCAGACCCTAGCCAATGCGCTGAGTGTTCCGCTGACCTCGTTTTTCCGTCGCTTCGAGGAGAACCGCGATGTCGTTCACGTCAAAGCAGGCGAGGCGGTGGAGATGGAGCGCGCCGGCACCCGCGCCGGGCACCAGTACAATCTGCTTGGTCATATCGGCTCAAACGCCAGCGGCGTCATGGTTGAGCCTTACATGATCACCTTGAGCGAAAAATCAGACGTATTTCCGACGTTCCAGCATGACGGGATCGAGTTGCTCTATATGCTCGAAGGCAAGGTCGAGTATCGCCATGGCGACCAGGTCTTTCTGTTGGAACCCGGCGACAGCCTGTTGTTTGACGCCGACGCCCCGCACGGGCCAGACAAACTGGTCAAGTTGCCGGCCCGCTACCTGTCGATCATATCCTACCCGCGGGATCGCTAAGACCGATCGGGTTTCCGCAAGACCGCAGTCCAGTATTGCGGGACATTTTCTCTCCCTCTCGGCCCCCGAGTCGTCTCTGGCTTCCTAGTCTATGGGCAGCGAAAAGTTGACAGAATCCGGGTTTTTAGAGCAATACTAAAAGAAAAAAATATTACTGAAGGGCAAAACTTCTCGATCGAACGAAACGGGGACGCGCGAAAATGAATGGTAATCTCGATGCTCTGACCACCGTGTTTACCGAATTCTATTACTGGGTAACCGTGGTTTTCATGTTCCTCATTCACGTGGGGTTCTGCATGTACGAGGTGGGCGCCAGCCGCCGCCGCAACCACATGCACACACTTATGAAGAACGTCATGATCATCCCCTTGGTGACCGTGACCTTCTTCTTCTTCGGATGGTGGATCTACTGGGCCTTTCCGGACTTCCCGTTCTTCGGCGGCCTGAACCTCGAGGCCGGGGCTGCCAACCTGCCCTGGTCTGAAACCATGGCTACGAACCTGGGCGACAGGATCACCGGCGTGTTCTGGGCGGCGTTCCTGCTGTTCTCCTGGACGGCCGCCTCGATCGTGTCGGGCTCGGTTATCGAACGCATCCGCTCCAGCGCGCTATGGGTCCATGCCGTACTGATCGGATCGGTCTGGTGGATCATCGATGCCGCCTGGGGCTGGCACTATGCCGGTTGGATGGTGCGCGAATTGGGCTATCACGATGCCTATGCCTCGGGTGTGATCCACGCCATTGCCGGTGGCTATGCGCTTGGCGTGCTTGTTGTCCTCGGCCCGCGCATTGGCAAGTTTGCCGCCGATGGCACGCCGCGCGACATTCCTCCGCATAACCCCTGGATGCTGACCATCGGCCTTTTCCTGATCTACACCGGCTTCTGGGGCTTCTACGCCGCGTGCAACGTTCCGGCGATATCGCCTGAACTGATCGACGGCCAGATCACCGGAACGACTTGGACCGCCACCAATATCTATCTTGCGCCGACATCGCTCAGCGCAATTACCTTCAACTTCCTGATGTCCCTCTCGGGCGGTCTGATGGCTGCTTACGTGATCTCGAGAGGCGATGCGTTCTGGACCTTCTCGGGCGGTCTGGCGGGGCTCATCACCGCCTCTGCCGGCAACGACCTCTATCATCCGATTCAGGCCATGCTGATCGGTGCTGTCGGTGCCGTTTTGGCTTACAAGCTGCACTACTGGGTCGAGCGGAAGTTCAAGGTTGACGATGCCGTTGGTGCGGTTGCCGTTCATGGCTATGCCGGCTTCATCGGCCTGGTGATCGCAGGCTTCGTTCTCTGGGGGGCGCCGTCATCGCCTTATGAGGGCTACACGACGATCAATCCGCTGGGCCAGACCCTTGGCGCGATCATCATGTTCTTCGGCCTGGGCTTCCTGCCCGCCTTTATCGTGGCCAAACTTCAATCTATGGCGGGGTCGCTTCGCATCCCCAAAGAGGTGGAGTTGCAGGGCCTCGATTACGCCGAACACCATGCCTACGAAGACGCCAAGGCCGAGATTATCGAGGCCGACAAGAAACACCTCAACGCCGGATAGTAGGAGCAATCATCATGTCTACGATTGGATACGAAGACTGGGCCGTCGATCTGGCCGAAGTAGGTGCCATCTACCCGTTCCAGGGCTGGGAGGTGGCAATGACGGTTCTGGGAGTGATCTTCTGGATCGGCTGGCACCGAATTCAGTATGTTCGTGAGACCAAGCATCTGAACGAGGCCAAGAATATGGGCGACAAGGAAAAGATCGCCAAGACACTCGAGCGTTACTGACCTTTCTTGGAAGGAAATAACGGGGGCGGCCACTCGGGTGGTCGCCCCGTTTTTTGGTTCCTGTTATGAAAAATTGTTTCTTCTCAGTTGAGCGAAAGGCCGAATACTGTTAGCCTCCGAGGCTCGGCTAGGTTCAAGGAGATGACCCCCCCATGTGCGGTATCGTCGGACTGTTTCTCAAAGACCGGTCACTGGAGCCCAAGCTTGGCCAGATGCTGACCGACATGCTCGTCACCATGACCGACCGCGGCCCCGACAGTGCGGGCATCGCGATCTATGGCACCGACGTCGACGAGACCGGAAAGCTGACCATTCAATCGTCCAGCCCCGCCTCGGACTTCCCCGGCATCGACAGCGACCTGGGCAAGGCCATCGGGTCGAAAGTTTCGGCGACCGTCAAGGACACCCACGCAGTTCTGAAAATGCCCGCAGGCAAGCTCGGCGAGGCGCGCCAGGCGCTGGCCGGTCTGCGCCCGAATGTTCGGGCGATGAGCGCCGGTGATATCATCGAGATCTACAAGGAAGTCGGCCTGCCCAAGGATGTGGCCAACCGCTTTGCTCTGTCGAAGATGAGCGGCAGCCACGGGATCGGACATACACGTATGGCCACGGAAAGTGCGGTCACCACCATGGGCGCGCACCCGTTTTCAACCGGCGAGGACCAGTGTCTGGTGCACAATGGCTCGCTCTCGAACCACAACAGCCTGCGCCGCAAGCTGGTGCGCGAGGGGATGAGGTTCGAGACCGAGAACGACACCGAAGTCGCCGCCGCCTACCTGACCTACAAGATGCAGCACGGCAGCAATCTGGGCGAAGCCCTGAAGTCGAGCCTTGATGATCTCGACGGGTTTTTCACCTTCGTCGTCGGAACCAAGGATGGCTTCGGCGTGGTGCGTGATCCGATTGCCTGCAAACCGGCCGTGATGGCTGAAACCGATCAATACGTCGCGTTTGGCTCCGAATACCGCGCGCTGGTGGATCTTCCCGGCATTGAGACCGCCCAAGTCTGGGAGCCCGAGCCCGCGACCGTGTATTTCTGGAATCATTGAAATGCAGTCATTTGACCTTGCCGCACGCGGCCTGCGGGAGTTGAACGCGACCCTGCATGCCCAGAAGGCCGACACCAATCAGACCAGCTGGGAGGTGATCAACCCCAAGGGCAGCCATGCCATCGCCGTGGGCGTGGATGCGCCGATTGAGATCACGGTTAGAGGCTCTACCGGTTACTACTGCGCGGGCATGAACAAGCAGGCGACGATCAACGTCAAAGGCTCTGCTGGGCCGGGTGTGGCCGAGAACATGATGTCGGGCACCGTCATCGTTGACGGCGACGCCAGCCAATATGCCGGGGCCACCGGCCACGGCGGCTTGCTGGTGATCAAGGGCAATGCCTCGTCACGCTGCGGCATTTCGATGAAGGGTATCGACATCGTCGTGCACGGCAATATCGGCCACATGTCGGCCTTCATGGCGCAGTCGGGCAATCTGGTGGTGCTGGGGGATGCAGGCGACGCGCTGGGTGATTCGCTTTACGAGGCACGGCTGTTCGTGCGCGGAAAGGTCAAGAGCCTTGGTGCGGATTGCATCGAAAAAGACATGCGCCCCGAGCATCTGGAGATTCTCCGCGACCTTCTCGAACGCGCGGGCGCCGATGCCAAGCCGGAGGAGTTCAAACGCTACGGATCGGCCCGCAAACTGTACAATTTCAACATCGACAATGCGGCTGCCTACTGAGGACCCGTCTATGAGTGATGCCCCGGAAAAAAAGCCCCCACAGACCGTCCCGCGCCAGTCCTGGACCTTTTCGAGCGAGATCAATTCCGAGATCCGGCGCGCCGCGGCCACCGGCATCTACGATATTCGTGGCGGTGGTGCGAAACGCCGCGTCCCGCATTTCGATGACTTGCTGTTCCTCGGCGCCTCGATCTCGCGCTACCCGCTGGAAGGCTACCGCGAGAAATGCGAAACCAAGGTCGTGCTCGGCACCCGCTTCGCAAGAAAGCCGATAGAGCTCGACATCCCGGTGACCATCGCGGGCATGAGCTTCGGCTCTCTCTCCGGTCCCGCCAAAGAGGCGTTGGGCCGCGGTGCGAGCGCAGCCGGCACCTCGACCACCACGGGTGACGGCGGCATGACGGAGGAAGAGCGCGGCCATTCCACCAAGCTGGTCTATCAATATCTGCCGTCGCGCTATGGCATGAACCCCGACGATCTGCGCCGCGCCGATGCCATCGAGATTGTCGTGGGTCAGGGCGCGAAACCGGGCGGCGGCGGCATGCTCTTGGGTCACAAGATCTCGGACCGGGTCGCGGAGATGCGCAACCTGCCCAAGGGTATCGATCAGCGCTCGGCCTGCCGTCATCCCGACTGGACCGGGCCGGACGACCTGGAGATCAAGATCCTCGAACTTCGCGAGATCACTGGTTGGGAAAAGCCGATCTACATTAAGATCGGCGGCGCCCGGCCTTACTTCGATACCACGCTGGCGGTAAAGGCCGGTGCCGACGTCGTCGTGCTCGATGGGATGCAGGGCGGCACCGCAGCGACTCAGGAAGTCTTCATCGAACATGTCGGCCAACCGACGCTTGCTTGCATCCGCCCGGCGGTTCAGGCGCTGCAGGACCTCGGCATGCACCGCGAAGTGCAGCTTGTCATCTCGGGCGGTATCCGCACCGGGGCCGACGTGGCCAAGGCCCTGGCCCTGGGTGCCGATGCCGTGGCCATCGGCACGGCGGCATTGGTTGCGCTTGGTGACAACGACCCGCATTGGGAGGCCGAGTACAACAAGCTCGGGACCACCGCCGGGGCTTATGATGACTGGCACGAGGGGCTAGACCCCGCCGGCATCACCACTCAGGATCCGGAGCTGATCGCAAGGTTCGATCCGATTGCCGGTGGCCGCCGCCTGATGAACTATCTCAAGGTGTTGACCCTGGAGGCGCAGACCATCGCGCGCGCCTGCGGCAAGAATCATGTGCATAATCTTGAGCCGGAAGATCTCTGCGCGCTGACCATGGAAGCAGCGGCAATGGCTGGAGTGCCGCTGGCGGGTACCAACTGGATACCCGGAAAAACCGGGTTCTGAAACAAAAACCACCAACAGGGGAAGAGCGAGGGACCATGACCGTAGATTTGGCAGCTTTCGCAAAAGCAAACGGCGTCAAGTATTTCATGATTTCATTCACCGATTTATTCGGTGGTCAGCGGGCCAAGCTTGTCCCGTCACAAGCGATCGGCGACATGCAGAAAGACGGGGCCGGGTTTGCTGGCTTTGCAACCTGGCTCGACATGACCCCGGCGCACCCTGACATGCTGGCGGTGCCCGATCCGTCTTCGGTCATCCAACTGCCGTGGAAGCCCGAAGTGGCTTGGGTGCCCGGCAATTGCGTGATGGAAGGCGTAGAGGTGGCCCAGGCCCCGCGCAATGTCCTGAACCGCTTGGTCGCGCAAGCGGCGGCAGCTGGCATGCGGGTCAAGACCGGGGTCGAGGCGGAGTTCTTCCTGTTGACCCCGGACGGCCAGCAGATTTCCGATGAATACGATACCGCGGCCAAGCCCTGCTACGACCAGCAGGCCGTGATGCGCCGCTACGACGTGATCACCGAGATCTGTGACTCTATGCTCAAGCTCGGTTGGGGGCCATATCAGAACGACCATGAGGACGCCAACGGTCAGTTTGAGATGAACTGGGAGTTTGACGACGCGCTGGCCACCGCCGACAAGCATTCGTTCTTCAAATTCATGACCAAGTCGATTGCCGAAAAGCACGGGCTTCGCGCGACATTCATGCCAAAGCCCATTGAGGGGCTGACCGGCAATGGCTGCCATGCACATATCTCGGTCTGGGACAAAGCCGGGAAGACCAACGTCTTCGTCGACGACACGAAAGAGCTCGGCCTTTCCGACAAGGGCCGCGCTTTTCTTGGCGGGATCATGAAGCACGCCAGCGCACTGGCCGCAATCACCAACCCGACGGTGAACTCCTACAAGCGCATTAACGCCCCGCGCACGGTTTCCGGTGCGACATGGGCGCCCAATACGGTCACCTGGACCGGCAACAACCGCACCCATATGGTTCGCGTTCCCGAGTCCGGCCGCTTCGAGCTGCGGCTGCCGGATGGCGCAGTGAACCCCTACCTTCTGCAGGCTGTGGTCATCGCGGCGGGCATTGACGGAGTGCGCAACAACGCCGATCCCGGTAAGCGCTGGGATATCGACATGTATCAGGAGGGCCACAAGGTCAAAGGCGCGCCGCGCCTGCCGCTCAACCTGCTGGATGCCCTGCGCGCCTATGACAAGGACAAGTCCTTGAAGGAGGCGATGGGGACCGAGTTTTCCAACGCCTACCTGAAGATGAAGACGTCGGAATGGAACTCCTACGTCTCGCATTTTTCACATTGGGAGAGGGAACACACACTGGACATCTAAGTTCGGTCCAAAGCCGACTTGTATCTCAATGCAGGGAGGCGTCTTTTCCCTGAGAGGCAAGTATGGTCTTCATGATCGCCTATTTCCGCAAGCCCTGAGGCGTCTCCATGTCCGCCCTTTTCCTCGGATTGGTCGCGGCGCTCGCCTGGGGTGTGCATGACATCTGCGTGCGCCGCGTCAGCCAGAGGACATCCGTTCTCGCCGCCCTGCTGACGGTGCTCGTCGCGGGCTCTGCGTTTCAGATGATCTGGATGGGCCTGCAAGGCGCTTTCGCCCCCGTTCCTCTGAAGGCGCTGGTCCTGTCGTGCCTCTCCGGCCTTTGTTTCACAATCGCCAGCATCGGCCTCTACAGGGCCTTTGCCGTCGGCCCGGTTCGGTTGGTATCGCCGATCATTGCCGCTTACCCGATACTGTCGGTCGGATGGGCTGCCATTTCCGGCAGCCCGGTCACCCCGCTGCAGTGGCTGGCGGTCATCGCGGTCATCACCGGAATCTCAGTGGCCACTGGTCAGTCGGGCCTCTCGGAAGACACGGAGCAGGCCAACAAGCGCACTGCTACGATCCTCTGGGCAATCCTTGCAGGCATCGGGTTCGCCGGCACATTCGCCATCGGTCAGGCCGCCACGGAAATCGCCCCTGATCTGCCGGTAATCCTGGTAACCCGGCTTACAGCTATCGCGGTGCTGGTTGCGGTGATGCGGGCGCTCAGAGCACCGTTCCTGCCGGGCCGCGGCCAACTGCTGATATTGGGGACCATGGGTATGCTCGATGCCGTCGCCCTTGTCTGCGTTCTCTCCGCGGGCGGGCTGCCACATGCCGAGTACGCCGCCGTTGCGGCCTCGGTCTTTGGCATGGTCACGATCCTGCTGGCCTGGGTCTTCCTGAAGGAAAGACTGTCGCCTACGCAATGCAGTGGCGTTTTAATAACCTTCTCAGGCATAGGCTACCTGGCGCTTTAGTTTCGCCCTCCGGCAGCAATCTGCCGCTGCAGCGCGACAGCAGCCATAATGCCCAGAAATGCGGTAAGCTGCGGCAGAGGTCTTCAATAGGTTTCTTCGTTTTGTCGCGCAATCGGGGCACCGGCTCGACCCACCGCACAAGAGGAAGCCTTCAAAGGCGCTGGAAATCCAGTCGGTCCTGAGGCCGCAATTGCGACGGGGGAGGGGAACGTTGTCACAGACATCTCCGGAAATGGATTTTGATCGAACGCTCGGTCACCGCGATCGTGATTGGGTTCGTGAGGCGATCGGCAGGATCGAGGCGGATTTCAACCGGTCTTCCGACACTCATCTGATAAAGCTCGACTTGCCCTGCCTGGAAGGCATTGATCTCTATCTCAAAGACGAGTCGACCCACCCCTCCGGCAGCCTGAAGCATCGCCTGGCGCGTTCGCTGATCCTCTATGGCTTGTGCAACGGGTGGATCAAGAAGGACACCCCGATCATCGTGTCCTCTTCGGGCAGTACGGCGATCTCAGAGGCCTACTTCGCGCGCCTTCTCGGCCTGCGTTTCATCGCCGTCGTCCCGAACACCACGACCCGGGAAAAAATCGCCCAGATCGGGTTTTACGGCGGTGAATGCCATCATGTGGAGCCGAACCAGATCTACGCCGAGGCCGCGCGCTTGGCGGCTGACCTCAAGGGGCACTACCTCGATCAGTTCACCTTCGCCGAAAGGGCGACGGACTGGCGCGGCAACAACAACATTGCCGACAGCATGTTTACCCAGATGGCGCGGGAGCGTTTTCCGATCCCCAAGTGGGTGGTGGTCAGTGCCGGAACCGGTGGCACATCATCGACCATCGGGCGCTATATCCGCTATCGGCCAGAGCTGTTCACGACGACGAAGCTCTGCGTGGTCGACCCCGAGAACTCGGTATTTTTCGACTTTTTCCGGACCGGTGACGCGGGCTTGACCGCCGAGCGGGGCTCGCGCATTGAAGGTATCGGGCGCCCCCGGGTGGAGCCGTCTTTCCTGCCCGCCGTTATCGATCGTATGTTGTCTATTCCGGATGTGGCGAGCATCGCGACGCTCTGGTGGCTGGAGTCGGTTCTCGGCAAGAAGTGCGGCGGATCGACAGGAACGAACCTCTACGGCGCACTACAGATCGCCGCGGAGATGTTGCGCGACGGCGAAACGGGAAGCATTGTGACCATGATCTGCGATCCTGGCGAGCGGTATCTGGAAACCTACTACGACATGGGTTGGCTCCAGGAGCAAGGCTTGGCGGTGCAACCGTATATCGAGCGGTTGGAGGCCTTCGTTGCCTCTGGAAAATTCGAGGTGACCTAGGCGACCAGCCGTGTCAGGTCACAGTCCCTCCGCGAACTTCCATAGGAAGTAAGCGGCGCCGCAGAGAATGAAAGCCTCCATGAACAGGCTATGCGCGCGCAAGGGAGTGTTCCGCACGATCCAGCGCCCGACATAGGCGCCCGGAATGGTGCAGAGCCCGATGAGCACGCCCTTGAGCAGCAGGACTTCGCCAAGCAGGGGGGAAAGGCCGAAGACCAGAGACTTGGTCAGGTTGAGGCCGAAACCGATGGCCGCGACCGTGCCGATGAGATACTCGCCCGCCAGGCCGAAGCCCAAGAGAAAAGGGGCCAGCATCATGCCGGCGCCAAAGGTCGAGCCGGAAATCAGGCCGTAGGGAACGGCCGCCGTGGCCAGCCCCTTCAGACCCACCCGGAAATTGCGCTTCTCCATCAGTCGCCGCAGCGGTATCGATATAATCAGGAAGCTTCCGAGCAGCAGGGCGACCACCGTCACCGGCAGCGAAATGTAAATCACGGCGCTCAGGGTGATGAAGGGAACGGCGCTGCCGAAGACGGCGGCAAAGGCACGCCACTCTATCGAATGGCGGAACACCCAGACGCGGGTCACATTGGAGACGATCATCGCGGTCGCCGTGAGCGGCACCGTCTCCTTGACGCCGAAGATCGGCGCCAGACAGATGGCCAGCAGCAGGCCGCCGGCAAATCCGCCGACGGAATGAAACACCGCCGTGCCGAAAGCCGCCAGGACCACGATCAGGAGTGAAATGAGATCAAGTTCCAAGGCCGGCATTCCTCATCTGTCGACAATCAGCACCGTTGATGCAGGAAAGCCTGTCGTACGCCTGAAGTTTCTCGCTGTTTTGTTATAGCCTTTCTGGATCGCGGTTTTCAATCCAACAAAGATTGTCTACAATTTGGTCTCCGCCGGGGGTGATGATCCCGGAGGATGCGATCGGAGCCGGGGACATGCCGCAGTCTGGGAAGACGATTTTCGACAAGATCTGGGACGCCCATGTCGTCACCCAGCGCGACGACGGCGAGTGCCTGATCTACATCGATCGGCTGCTGCTGCAGGAGAACTCCTTTCACGCCTTCGACAAGATCCGGCGCGAGAAGCGACAGGTCCGCAATCCCGATCAAGCCTTCGCCTTTGCCGACCACTATGTGCCGACCAGCGACCGTGCGCGCGGCCTCGACGCTATTGCCGATCCCGAGATCCGCAACATGGTCGAGTTGATCGAGGCCGACACCCGCGCCTACGGCATCACGCTCTTCGGACTGGGCGACATTCGTCAGGGGATCCTGCACGTCGTCGGGCCGGAACAGGGCATCACCCAGCCGGGGCTGGTGATCGCCGGCGCCGACTCCCACACCTCGACGCATGGCGCCCTGGGCGCTTTTGCCTTTGGCGTCGGCTCCTCCGAGGTGGCCCATGTGCTGAGCGTTCAGGGGCTCTGGCGGGCAAGGCCGAAGACCATGCTGGTCGATGTTGTCGAACCGCTGCCGCCGGGCACCACCGCCAAGGACCTGATTCTCGCCGTGATTGGGCGGATCGGCGCCGGCGGTGCCGTCGGCCACGTGATCGAATACGCAGGGCCGGGTATCGAAGGCCTCTCGGTCGAGGAGCGCATGACGGTCTGCAACATGTCCATCGAAGCCGGTGCCCGCGCCGGCCTGGTGTCGCCCGACGAGAAGGTTTTCGACTACCTGGAGGGCCGCCCCTATGCGCCGCAGGACGAGGATTGGGATCAAGCCCTGACCTACTGGCGGTCGCTGCCGAGCGAAGCCGATGCGGCCTATGATCACCGGGTCGAGATCCATGCCGCGGCGATTTCGCCGATGGTCACCTGGGGCACCAGCCCAGATCAGGTGGCGCCGGTCACCGAGCGGGTGCCCGATCCGACCGCCGAGCGCGACCCGGAAAAGCGCCACCGCATGGAACGGGCGCTCGCCTACATGGACCTGTTGCCTGGCCAGGAACTGCGCGAGGTCGCCATCGACCGGGCCTTCATCGGCTCCTGCACCAACAGCCGTATCGAGGACCTGCGCGCTGCCGCCGCGGTGGTGAAGGGACGTCAGGCCAGCGTAGCGGCGACGGTGGTGCCGGGCTCCGGTCTCATCAAGCGGCAGGCCGAGGAGGAGGGGCTGCACGAGGTTTTCCTCGCGGCGGGCTTCGAGTGGCGTGAGCCGGGCTGTTCGATGTGCGTGGCGATCAACGGCGACAGCCTCAAGCCCGGGGAGCGCTGCGCTTCCACCTCGAACCGCAACTTCGAGGGCCGACAGGGGCGCGGCGGCCGGACCCACCTGATGAGCCCGGCGATGGCGGCGGCGGCGGCCATAACCGGGCGCCTCAGCGACGTGCGCGAGCTACTGGGCGAGGGATGACGGCGATGGAATCCTTCAAGACCCTGGCGGCGGTGGCCGTGCCGCTGGAACAGGCCAACATCAACACCGACCAGATCTTTCCCGCGCGCATGATCAAGAAGCCGCGCAGCGTCGGCTATGCACAGTTCACCTTCCATGACATCCGGCGCGATTCCGAGGGCAAGTTGCGGGCGGACTTTCCGCTCAACCAGGCCTGCTATCGCGACGCCAAGATCCTGGTCGCCGGGGTCAATTTCGGCTGCGGTTCCTCGCGCGAGGGGGCTGTCTATACCCTGCTCGATTCCGGTTTTCGTGTGATCATCGCGCCCAGCTTCGGCGACATCTTCGCCGCCAACTGCCTGAAGAACGGCATGCTCACCATCACCCTGCCCGAGCCGACGGTGGCGGAGTTGCGTCAGCAGATCCTGGCGTCGAACGATCCGAGCCTCACCGTGGATCTCGAAGCCGAGACCATCACCCTAGCATCGGGCAAGTCCTTGTCCTTTTCGCCGGAAGCCTTCCAGAAGCACTGCCTGCTCAACGGCCTCAACGAGATCGACCTGTCGCTAGCCTTCGGCAAGGAGATCGACGCCTTCGAGGCAGCGCATCGCGCGCGCCTACCCTGGCTGGCGACGCAGAAAGGGTGAAACGGGAATGCGCCTAAGCGAAATCAAGCTCTATCGCGTAGACCTGCCGCTGACCACGCCTTACCGACTGTCCTACCGGACTTTCGAGAGCTTCGAGCCTCTGCTGGTCGAACTGCGCGACGAGTCCGGCGGCATTGGCTGGGGCGAGCAGCACATCTCCCCGGGCTCCAGCGTCGAGACCAGGGAGGGCGGTTGGGCCTTCGCGAAGGAGCTTGCCGAACAGTTGGTTGGCCAGGAGGCAAGCGCGGCCAAGGCCCGGGTCCTGGCGCTTGCCGAGGAAAGCAAGGTCGCGGCCACGGCGCTGGTCAGCGCCATCGAGATGCTCGAAGGCGCGCCAGCCTTGCGGAGCCAAAGCGAGCGCCGCTTTCGCCTGCTGACCGCCTTCAACGCCGGCGAGCACGAAGCGATCGAGGACGAGGTGGAGCAGCGGCTGGAAGAAGGCTTTCGGACTTTCAAGATCAAGGTCGGCAAGGACGTGGAGGCCGACATCGCGCGCTTTGCCTGGATCCAGGACTGCGTGGCCGGGCGCGCGACGCTGAGAGTCGACGCCAATCGGGGCTACAGTCGCGAGGAGGGCTGCCGCTTCGCCGCCGCCATCTCGCCGGAAGGGGTGGAGCTCTTCGAGCAACCCTGCGCCGCCGAGGACTGGGAAGCCAACGCCGCCGTTGCCGCGGTCTCGCGCGTGCCCTTGATGTTGGACGAGCCGATCTGCGCTCTGGCGGATATCGACCGCGCCGCCGCTATCGACGGCGTCGGGCTGTGCAAGGTGAAGCTGAAGCGCTTCGGCTCGCTGGAACAGCTCACCGGGGCGATCGAGCGCATTCATGCGAAAGGCCTTAGGGCAGTCCTCGGCGACGGCCTGGGGGCGGAGATCAATTGCTGGATGGAGGCCTGCGTGGCCGACGGGCTGATCGACAATGCCGGCGAGTTCAACGGTTTCGTGAAAATTCGGCCGGAGGCACGGCTGCTGGCGCAGCCGCTGCCCTTCGAAGCCGGCGAGATCGTGCTGCCCGCCGACTGGTGGCCCGAGGTGGACCGGCAACGTCTGGCCGCAAGCTGTCTCGAGAGCGAGCGCTTCGCGGCGCCTGCTGTGGGCGCGCTCGGCTGACGCACATCAGTGAGGGAGGAGGAAGAGTGGAGATCATCGCATCTGGCGCGGCCCTGGCGGCCGAAGTAACCGACGTAGATCTGGCCGCGCCGCTGGACGCCGCCACGATCGAGAGCATCAAGGCGGCCTGGGACGAACATCTCGTGCTGGTCTTTCGCGGCCAGGCGATGAGCGATCCCGATCTGCTGGCTTTCAGCCGTCACTTCGGCGAGCTCGACCCGCCGGGCCCCAATCCTTACGGGGTGACCTTCCTGCCGGAATTCCCGGAGATCAACGTGATCTCCAACCTGAAGGACGCGCAGGACCGGCCCATCGGCAACCTGGGCGCCGGCGAGGCGGTGTGGCACGCCGACATGACCTACATCGAGACGCCGCCCAAGGGTGCCATTCTCCATGCGCTGGAAGTCCCGCTGGGCCAGGGCGACACCCACTTCGCCAACATGGTGCGGGCCTACGAGGACCTGCCCGACGACCTGAAGGCCGCCGTCCAAGGCAAGAAGGCGATCCACGACGCCGCCCATAACAGCGCCGGGATGCTGCGCAAGGGATACGAGGAGATCGCCGACCCACGGCAGACCCCCGGTGCCCATCATCCGCTGGTGCGCGAAGATCCGGTGACCGGGCGCCGCGCGCTGTTTCTGGGGCGCCGCCCGCATGCCTATGTCATCGGCCTGGAGCCCGCCGAGAGCGATCAACTGCTCGACCGCCTCTGGGCGCATGCGAGCCAGGAGCGCTATACCTGGACCCATAAGTGGCAGGCCGGCGACCTGCTCATGTGGCAGAACCTCTGGGTTCTACATCGCCGTGACGGCTTTGACGAAGGGGCCCGGCGAATCCTCCATCGCACCCAGATCAAGGGCGAGGAAGCCATCGTCGGCTGAGACGGAGCCGGGCCGGCGGTCTTTCAGCCGCCGAAGCGGTCGGCGAAGTCCAGCCAGCGGTCCTGCTCGACCACCTCGTCACGTTGGGGCAGGGGGCAGAGCAGCTCGGCCACCGCACCGGAATCGCCGTCGCGGCGGATCGCTGCCAAAACCTCGCTCATGGCGCGGATGGCGGCGCGCTGCAGGTCGGAGGGAATGATGACCAGCTGGTAGCCGAGTTCTCCCAGCTTGGCCGCCGGCGTAAAGGGCGTGCGTCCGCCCCGGAACATGTTGATCATCAGGGGACCAGAAAGACGTCGCGGAATGGCCGCGATCTGCTCGGGTGTCTCGGGCGCCTCGACGAAGAGGATGTCGGCGCCGGCTTCGCGGTAGGACTGAGCCCGCGTCAGCGCCGCCTCGAAGCCCTCGACCGCAATCGCATCGCTGCGGGCGGCGATGACGAAGTCGTCGTCGCGCCGTGCGTCGACCGCCGCCTTGATCTT
>CAJHXP010000122.1_pt1 | contig 34533 bp, 28 predicted proteins | sample 9198551 | NCBI WGS metagenome assembly CAJHXP01 (sample SAMEA7708297, study PRJEB35096) | sediment metagenome | biome: marine neritic benthic zone biome [ENVO:01000025]; feature: sediment [ENVO:00002007]; material: shallow marine sediment [ENVO:03000034] sea grass bed [ENVO_01000059] ... | reverse complement strand
GCCGAGAGCGGCATGACCATGCTCTGCGTGACCCATGAGATGGGCTTTGCCCGCAAGGTCGCCAACCGGGTCATCTTCATGGACGGCGGCGAGATCATCGAGGAGAACGAGCCGGAGCAGTTCTTCAACAATCCGCAGTCGGCGCGGACCAAACTCTTCCTCAGCCAGATCCTGCATCACTAGACGCAGAAACGACCCGGAATGGGCCGGCGCGGATGATCCGCCCGGCCCATTTTGCTGCGCCAATTTCCTTAATCTTTAGCTACCGTCGATCTGGTAATCTGCACCACGTTTTGGGCTGATTCGGCGCAGTTCTGCCTTGCCACGGTGGGGCGCCGGTGGCGAGAGGTAAAGCAGTGGACGAAAAGCCGACGACGGCAGCATCCATCAGGGCCGCTCCGGCCAGGCCTTCGGGCGACAAGGTGGTCTTTGCACAGGTCGAGCCGACGACCCGCTGCAACTTCATCTGCGGCTTCTGCAGCGGGCGGCAAATGGACCAATCGGACTTCGCCGCCGAGGATTTCGAACGCCTGCTCGACACCTTCCCCGACCTGGAATACATCGAACTGCAGGGCGAGGGAGAACCGCTGCTGCACAAGGGTTTCTTCGACATGGCCCGTCAGGCGCGCGCGCGTGGCATCCGGCTGTCGATGATCACCAACGGCAGTCTGCTCTCCGAAGAACGGGTGGCGGCCATCCTGGACGTCGGGATCGAGGCGATCTACGTCTCCATAGAGTCGCCTGATGACGCAGGGTTTCAATCCATCCGCGGGGGCCTTCTGAGCAAGGTGAAGGCCGGCATCGCCCGCCTGCTCGCAGCGCGTGACGCACGCGGCATGGATCAGCCGAGCGTTGGCTTCGCCATCACGGTTCTCAAGGACACCGTCGACAGCCTGCCCCGGATCGCCGAACTCTATAGCGCCCTTGGCATGGACGGCGGGGCGACGCTGCAGCCCTTGAACCGGATGGACAGCTACGCGGCCGTTTACGATGAGGCGATGTCCGCTCGCTTCCTGGAGCCTGAGGACATCGAGCGATTGAACGACGTGAAGCGCCGGACGCCGGCGCTCACGGCGATGGTGCAGCAGGCTCGCCAAAGCCGTCATTTCTATCCGGAGATGTCACGGCGGTTCCCGAGCGAGCATGGCTGCCCCTGGGTGAAGGGGGGGCTGTATATCGACCGGCACGGCGGCATGGCAAGCTGCTGCATGGTCAAAGACACTGCCAAGTACGGACTCGGAAAGCTGGGGCTGACACCTCTGGACGCTGTGCTGGCGCAGCGCAAATCTATCGACGAGGCATTGCAGGCAGGTGCTCCGCCAGAGCAGTGTCAGGGCTGCGGTTACTATCGAAGCCCCGAGCGCCGTGAAGCACTGCGCAAGCGCCGCATGGAACGCCTGCGCCACAAGGTGGTAGTTAAGCCGGGATGACCCCTGTCAGGACCGGGTCGATGATCTCCTGCCTTTCCTGACGGTAAGGCACGAAACCCATCTTCTGATAGAGCGGCAGGGCCCGGGGATGGTCCATGGTGTTGGTGTTCACCGTCAAGCGCTCCGGCTCATAGCTCCAGGCCTGCTCGATTGCCGAATAGAGCAGATAGGGGCCCAGCCTCTTGCCGACGAATTGCGGCAGGAGCCCGAAGTAGGCGAGGTCGATTGTCGGTTCCTCGCGGCGGTCCAGTTCGAAGTAGCCCGCCGGCACCCCTTCCACGTAAAGCACGTAGACCTCGACCAGCTCGTCTTCCAGAATTGCGCTCAGGTCCTTGTCCGGCATCTCGCGGCGGTACCACCAGTTCCAACCCTCCCCGACGCCGTTGTAGAGAAAGCGGTAGAAGCTGGTGGTCGGCCGATGGGCGCGCATCAGGGCTGTCTTGGTGTGGTGCGGCGGGTGGGCCGTGGCCAGGGTCGGCCGCTCGGTCATTTCCAGATAGGTAATGGTGAACTTGAGCTTGGTGTCGCGCCCGGCAGCGACGTCCAGATCCGGCGGCAGCTCGGTGTCCTCTGGCGGAGATGTCGGAAGGTCGAGCCAGCGCGCCATCACCGCACGTGGCGTATAGGCATAGCCCAGCGCGGCATAGAAGCCGATGACCGCCTGGTTGGTCTCTCGCACCATCAGCTGGATCTTCAGGATACCCTGCCTGCCAAGCCACTCTTCGGCTTGACGCACCAGACGGCGCCCCAGACCTGCACCCTGCAGCGCCGGATCGACGGCGACATAGTAGAGCCAGCCGCGATGCCCGTCGTGGCCGCAGCAAATGGACCCGACGATTTCGTGGTCGCGCTCGGCCACGAAGATCTCGGCGCAATCGCTGCGTTGCCAGAGCGGAATGTCGCGGTTGGCGTCGTTGTACCAGGCACTTAGACCGCAACGCTGCCAAAGCGCCGTGCAGCCGGCGAAGTCGTCGTCGCCGTAAGGCCTGATCTGGGCCACAGGTCAGGCTTGCTCGGCTGTCGCCGGGCCGCTTTCCACCGGCGTGTCGCCGGGTTGGCCCCAGTCCGACCAGGAACCGTCGTAAACCGCAACGTCCCGGTGGCCGAGGCGATGCAACGCCAGGCTCAAGACGCCCGCCGTTACACCCGACCCGCAGGAGGTCACCACGGGGCGTGCGAGATCGATGCCGGCCTCTGAGAAGCGTTCTCGCAGGGCGGCGTTGTCGAGCAGAGTCTGCTGCGTCTGATCGACGACCTCGGTGAAGGGCAGGTTGCGACTGCCGGGGATGTGGCCCGAGCGCATGCCTTCGCGAGGTTCGGGCGCGCTGCCTTCGAAGCGGGCCCGCGCGCGGGCGTCCAGCACCTGTTCGCGCTTGCTGGTCAGATTGTCGATGATCTGTTCGCGGTCGCGGACGATGAAGCTGTTGACCCTGGGCGTGAAGTGGCGTTCCCCGGCGGGCGAAGTGCCTTCTTCCACTGCGCGGCCTTCGTTCAGCCATTTCGGCAGGCCGCCGTCGAGTACCGCGACCTCATGGTGGCCGAAGTAACGGAAAGTCCACCAGACACGCGGTGCGCTCCAGATACCGCGTTGGTCGTAGATCACCAGGCGCAGGCCATCGCCGAGGCCGAGGCGGCGTACCTTGGAGGAAAATATATGGGGCGGGGGCAGCATGTGGGGCAGATCGCTGTCGGGATCCTTGATGTCGTCGATGTCGAAGAAGACCGCCCCGGGAATGTGCTGCGCCTCGAACTCGCGGCGCGGGTCCAGGCCTTCGCCCGGCAGGTAGTAACTTGCGTCGACGACGTGCAGGTCCGGCGCGCCGAGGTTGTCCGCCAGCCACTGGGTGGAGACCAGGGCTTCCTTATCGAAATCGACCATAGTTGCCTTTCGTTTCTTCCCGATGACTCTTCGCCGCGGCCTTGCGCGGCGTTTCCTACTCGTCGAACAGAATGTTGATGCGCCTGTTCTGACGGCCCTTGTTCTCGATCTTGCCGACCCGGACGGCGCCGATCTCGCCGGTCTGGCGCACGTGGGTGCCGCCGCAGGGTTGCAGATCGACCCCGGCGATGTCGAGCAGTCTGACGCGCCCGCCACCCATCGGCGGCTTCACCGACATGGTGCGCACCAGGTCCGGCTGTGCCGCCATCTCCTGCTCGCTGATCCAACGCGGCTCGATCGGATGGTCCTCGGCAATCAGCCGGTTGAGATCGGCGGTGATCTGCTCCTTGTCGAGCTGGGTGTCCGGCAGGTTGAAGTCCAAGCGTCCCTTCGCCTCGCCAATCTGGCCACCGGTCACGTCGCCGGTAACGACGGCACAGAGCAGATGCAGGCAGCTGTGCATGCGCATGTGGCGGTGGCGCCGCTCCCAATCGATTTCGGCGGTGACCTTGGCGCCGGGGGCGGGGGCAACCGCGCCCTCTTCAAGGACGTGAACCACGTCTTCGTGATCTGCGCCCTTCACGGCCTCGGCGACGTGCAAGCGCGTGCCGTCGTCGAGGGTCAGATGGCCGCTGTCGCCGGGCTGGCCACCGCCCGTGGGATAGAAAATTGTGCGGTCGAGGCGCAGGCCTTCGGGTCCGCTCGCGACCACCGTCGCTTCGCAGGTCTTGAGGTAGGGATCGTCCCTGAAGAGCAGTTCCATGGTTCTCTTTCTGTTGATACCTAGCCGCGCCAGGCCAGCCATTCCGGTACCGGCAGTCCTTTTTCGCGCAGGAAGGCCGGATTGAACAGCTTGCTTTGATAGCGCATGCCGCCATCGCAGAGAATAGTGACGATAGTGTGTCCCGGACCGAGCTGCTTGGCCAGTCTGAGGGCACCAGCGACGTTCACGCCGCTGGAGGCGCCGAGGCAGAGGCCTTCGCGCTCAAGCAGGTCGAAGACGACGGGGATCGCTTCGCTGTCGGGGATCTGGAAGGGCACGTCCACATCCAGACCCTCGAGATTGGCCGTAATCCGGCCCTGGCCGATGCCTTCGCTGATCGAACTGCCCTCCGATTTCAGCTCGCCGTGGGCATAGTAGTTGTAGAGGGCGGCGCCCATCGGGTCGGCGAGGGCGATGGAGACGTTCTTGTTGCGCTCCTTCAAGGCCATGCCGACACCGGCAAGCGTCCCGCCGGTGCCCACGGCGCTGACGAAGCCGTCCACCTTGCCGTCGGTCTGGTTCCAGATTTCCGGCCCGGTGGTCTCATAGTGACCGCGCCGGTTGGCGACGTTGTCGAACTGGCGTGCCCAGATCGCCCCTTGGGGATGGCTCTGATTAAGCTCCTGGGCAAGCCGCTCGGACACATGGACGTAGTTGTCCGGGTCGCGGTAGGGGACCGCCGGGACTTCGCGCAGCTCGGCGCCGGAAATCCGCAGAATGTCCTTCTTCTCCTGGCTCTGGGTGTCGGGGATCACGATAACCGTGCGATAGCCACGCGCCCGCCCGACCAGGGCCAGGCCGATGCCGGTGTTGCCGGCGGTGCCTTCGACGATAATCCCGCCGGGTCGCAGCGTTCCGCTTTCCTCGGCGTCCTTGATAATCGCCCAGGCGGCCCGGTCTTTTACGGAACCGCCGGGGTTGGTGAACTCCGCCTTGCCGAGGATTTCGCAACCGGTTTCCTCGGAGAGCTTCCGCAGGCGAATGAGGGGGGTGTTGCCGATTGCACCGACGAAACCGTCGCAAACATCCATGAATCATCTTCCTTGCTGGGGCGCCGCATTCCTGAAGAGGAGGCGCCTGGCCGGCGAGATTAGCTGCCCCGGCCAAGGGGGTTCAAGGTCTGGCCTGTGAATTAGGCATTTTTCTAGCGTATATTATTTCCAAATACGCACAAGTTCTGTGTAATTCAAGGCCAACCATTGCAAGGCGACCACGGCGATCAGGTTGGTGATCCCCCCTGCCGCAAGGCGGTCGAGGGCCTCTTGCCGGCCCATGGGCAGCACGCGGATGTCTTCCTGTTCGTGGTCGAGGCCGCAAATTCCCCCGGCGGAGCTGCTGTCGACCCGGCCGCAGAAGATGGCGACGGTCTCGGACGAGCCGCCGGGGGTGGCGAGGTAGCGCCCGATCGGCTTCATGGCGGTCACCCGGCAACCGGCTTCTTCCTCGGCCTCGCGCTGTGCCACCCCTTCGGCCGTCTCGTCCGGATCGATGATGCCGGCGACGATCTCGATCAGCCAGGGTTCCATGCCCGCGGCATAGGCGCCGAGCCGGAATTGTTCGATCAGGACCACCTGATCCCGTTGCGGGTCGTAGAGCAGGACCGCGGCGGCGTGGCCACGCTCGAAGATCTCGCGGGCCATCTCATCGCTCCAACCGCCGTCGAACTTGCAATGCCGCAGTCGATAGCGGTCGACCCGGAAATACCCCTGAAACGGCGTCGTTTTCTCGAGAATTTCGATTCGACTGTCCGGCTCGCGGTCTTGCGTTGGCACTGTCCTGTCACCTCATCGGATCGAATTCATTGGGCAAAAGCGGTGAGACCTTAACCGAGCCGAGGCACCGATCCCAACGACATTGCGGCGGCAGCAGACATCCTTGGCGGGCTTGTCTCCGTCTTGTCGTCGTGTTCCGCTGGTTATTGCAGGCTGCGGAACGGCAGCGCGCCAACAGGGAGACTGGCTATGGCAGTCAAAAGCGAGAAGGTGACTTTCACGGGCGCCGGTGGCGAAAACTTGGCCGCGCGACTGGATTCGCCGCCGGGCAAGCCGCGGGCCTATGCGCTCTTCGCCCACTGCTTCACCTGCAACAAGGATATCTTCGCCGCGGCCCGTATCGCCGGCGGGCTGGCCGAGCAGGGGATTGCCGTGCTGCGCTTCGACTTCACCGGGCTGGGCGCCAGCGAGGGCGATTTCGCCAACACCAACTTCTCCTCTAACGTTGGCGATCTGGTGCGCGCCGCCGATTTCCTGCGCGAGACCCGCGAGGCGCCGAAACTGCTGGTCGGCCATAGTCTCGGCGGCGCGGCGGTACTGGCCGCCGCCGCCCAAGTACCCGAAGCCGCCATGGTGGCAACCATCGGCGCGCCCGCCGATCCGGTCCATGTGACCCATCATTTCACCGAAGCCCGGCCGGAGATCGAGGCGGCCGGGGAGGCGGAGGTGCTGCTGGTCGGCCGGCCGTTCCGCATCAAAAAGCAGTTCTTGGAGGATATCGAGCGGCAGAAGTTGGAGAGTGCGATCGCCGGATTGAAAAAAGCACTGGTGATTTTTCATGCACCGCGCGACGAAACTGTCGGGATCGAGAATGCCAGCCAGATCTTCCTCGCCGCCAAACACCCCAAGAGCTTCATTTCACTGGACGATGCCGACCACCTGTTGAGCCGAAAGTCCGATGCGATCTATGTCGCCGAGGTGCTCGCGGCCTGGGCCGGGCGCTATCTTGGGTCCGCTGCCCACGAACCCGCGCTGCGCGCGCCGGCCGGCAAGGTGGTGGTCGAGGAGACCGGCGAGGGCAAATTTACCCAGCGGATTGCCTCAGGGGCCCATCTGCTGCGCGCCGACGAGCCGGAGAGCTATGGCGGTCTCGACAGCGGGCCATCGCCCTATGACCTCCTTTTGGCCGGACTCGGCGCCTGCACGTCGATGACCCTCAGGCTCTATGCGGAGCGTAAGGGGCTTAGTCTTGATAAAGCCCGCGTAACGCTTTCGCACGAGAAGATCCACGCCGAGGACTGTGAGGCCTGCGAGACGGGGAGTGGGAAGATCGACCGCATTGAACGGGTCATCGAACTGACGGGTGATCTGGGCGTCGAAGAACGCCAGAGGTTGCTGGAAATCGCCGACAAATGTCCGGTGCACCGCACCTTGGAAAGCGAGGTCCTGATCGAAACCAGGGTGGCTGAATAAAAGCTGCGTCGCGCAGCCTGGGCAATGTGGAATGGGCAGGGGGGCGTCGCTTCTGGCTCACTGGCTGTCGCAAAGCTGCAACTCGCGGGTTTCAGGCGGCGATAAAGTTTGTTAGGCTTGTCGTTGAAAAGAAACAAAATAAGCCGACGCACCGCGGGATTGTCCGGGGAGCGGCAAGGCAGAGAGGCGTTTGAAGAACAGGGGAAGCCAGAGGTCGCGGGCAACCGCCGGCAGGCTTGATGCATCGGCATTCCTACGGCCGACGGACCCGGAAGAGGGCGGAGCGGTCCCTCGGAAATCCCAGACTTCAGGCACAACGCAACCGGCGTCTTTCTGTTGCAAGCTTCGCGCATTCTTTGGGATGCGGCGTAGTCGAGACAAGGGCGCAGGCTATCGATTGACAGTGCCGTGTATGAGGCAGTGATGTGCTGCTGTCCGGCCAGAGATAAGCTCACAGGGAGACCTAAACTCATGACAAGAGAAAAAGATCTGGAAACCATCAACGGCAAGCCGCTGCATTCGGGTGTGTCGCAGCTTTGCGAGCAGTACGAGAGCGGCAAGATGGATCGCCGCGAGTTCGTGCGCCTGGCTGCCTTCCTCGGCGTTTCCGCTGCGTCGGCCTACGCCTTCGTCGGCGATCCGACCGGCGGCGGCCTGGTGAAGGAGGCCGCGGCCCAGACCCCGAAACAGGGCGGCACGCTGCGCATTGCGATGCAGGTGCAGCAGATGGTCGATCCGGCAACCTTCGACTGGACCGAGAAGTCGAACCAGGCACGACACATCGTCGAGTACATGACCATTACCGGGCCCGACAACATCACACGGCCCTATCTGGCGGAAAGCTGGGAGGCCTCGGACGATCTGAAAACCTGGACTTTCAAACTGCGCCAGGGAGTGAAGTGGAGCAACGGCGATGACTTCAATGCCGATGACGTGGTGTTCAACTTCACCCGCTGGCTCGATCCGGCGACGGGATCTTCGAACCAAGGTCTCTTCTCGGCGATGACGGAAGAGTACGACACGGGTGAGAAGGACGACAGCGGCAACGCCAAAATGGGCAAGCGGATGACAGCGGGGGCGGTCGAAAAGGTTGACGCCCATACCGTGCGCCTGCACCTCAATTCGCCGGTGCTGTCGATGCCGGAGAACCTCTACAACTACCCGACCGCGATCGTGAACCGGAACTTCACGAAAGACGGCGGTGACTTTTCCAAGAACCCCGTCGGTACCGGCGCCTTCGAACTGGTGGAGTTCGCGGTTGGCGAGAAATGCACCCTGCGCCGCCGGAAGGATCCTTATTGGGGGGGCGATGTCTATCTGAATGAGATCCGCTACATCGATACCGGAGAGGATGCTTCCGCAGCCATCGCCGCCTTGGCGTCGCGTCAGGTCGATGCGGTTTATCGCCTCGATATTTCCACCATCGAGATCGCCGAGCGGATCCCCGGTGTGGTGATCTCCCAGGCGGTAACGGCACAGACCGGCGTGATCCGCATGAAGGTCACCGAGGCGCCCTTCGACAATCTGAAGGTCCGACAGGCCCTGGTGATGGCGGCGGACAACGCGCAGAACCTGAAGCTCGCCCACCGCGGTCTCGGCTCGGTCGGCGAGAACCACCACGTCGGCGAGATCCATCCGGAATATGCCAAGCTGCCGCCGCTCAAACGCGATCCGGCCAAGGCCAAGGCTCTGTTGGCGGAAGCGGGGCATCCGAACGGGATCAAGGTCACCTGCAACGTGGGCAACACCGACGGTACCTGGCAGCAGGATTCCTTGCAGGTGTTGAAGGAACAGGTTGCCGAAGCTGGTATCGACTTGACTATCAATGTCATGCCTTCGGCCCAGTACTGGGAGGTCTGGGACAAGGCGCCCTTCAGCCTGACCGCTTGGACCCATCGGCCACTTGGCACCATGGTGTTGAGTCTGGCTTATCGTGGCGGCGTGCCTTGGAACGAGTCGAGCTACAACAATCCGGAGTTTGACGCGGCCTTGGATGCGGCTGAAGCTCTCCTTGATGTCGAAAAGCGCCGCGCGGCGATGGCCAAGGTCGAGAAGATCCTGCAAGACGACGCGATCATGGTTCAGCCTTTCTTCCGTTCGGTCTTCTCCGCGACGACCGACAACGTGCAGGGCTACACCACCCATCCGACGCTCTATCATCAGTTCAATAGCGTCTGGTTGGGCTGAATGACGAGGGGCCGCGGCGCCGAATGTGCCGCGGCCCTTGTTCTTTGCGGCGGGCCTGTCCCGCTACCGCTTCGTATGCCCGGTCTGCTCAAAGAACGTGAAGTGCCTTGGGCGGCGTCGGGGGACGGGAAGGCTAAGAAGCGATGTTGATATTCATAGCAAGACGCATAGGCACCATGGTTTTGACCATGCTGGTCGTGTCTCTGCTGCTGTTTTTGCTGTTGGAGATCAATGTAGAGGGCGTGGCCGTCAAAGTGCTGGGCCCCTACACCTCCGATGAGCAGCGTGAGCTCTGGCTCGAAAGCAACGGCTATTTCGATCCGTTGCCGCTGCGCTATGCGCGCTGGGTCGGCAATGCCGTGGTCGGCGACTTTGGCGAGTCGGTTCGCTTCAAGGTTCCGGTTTCGGAAATTCTTCCAGGACGAATATGGAATACGGCGATCCTGGGTTTCTGGGCTCTCTTATTCGCCTCGATTATCGGCTTGTTCCTGGGTGTCATTGCGGGCATGCGCGAAGGTTCGGGCCTTGACCGCGGGGTATCTGTCGGATCGATCGTGACGACCTCGGTTCCGGAATTCGCCAGTGCGCCATTGCTGGCCACTTTGTTCGTGTTTTACCTTCCCCAGACCATAGGCTGGGGCTTGCCTGGGACGAGTTCCATGTCTTCAGGCTTCGACTGGGTGCAGTTGGTTCTACCGGTCATGGTGTTGGTGCTGTACGCCTTCGGCTATATCGCGCGTATGACCCGGGCTTCGATGGCCGAAGTCATGATGACCCACTACATCCGCACCGCCGTCCTGAAGGGCCTGCCCTACGGCCAGGTGATCCGCCGGCATGCGCTGCGCAATGCCCTCATTGCACCCTTCACGGTGATCATGCTGCAAATCAACTGGTTGCTTTCCGGCGTCATCGTTGTCGAGTTCTTCTTCTCCTATAAAGGCTTTGGCTCACTCTTGCTGGAAGCGTCGCTCAATCAGGATATTTTCCTGATTGAAGCCTGCGCCATGGCCGCGGTTTTCGTTGCGGTCGCGACCCAGACCCTGGCCGATATCGGCTACACCTATCTCAATCCACGCATTCGGTTCAGCTAGGAACGCGGCGATGACAGAAGAAACCATTTCCGTTCCGCAGCGTGAGCCGGTTCTCCTTCGCCTGGTGAAAGGGGCCGCGTTGATCCGCGAGAGCTGGGTCGGCATGATTGGCTTTGGCATTATCTTTTTCTGGTTGGCGATGGCGCTCTTCGCCGACTTCGTGGCGCCTTTCCCTCCCAATGCGACAGGCGCTCCCATGACGCTCCCGGGAGGGCCTTCGCTTGACGGCAGCGGCATTCACCTCTTGGGTACAGATCAACTCGGCCGGGATATTCTATCGCGCATCATCTATGGTTCGCGGCAGGTGTTGTTCTATGCGCCCTTGGCGACCCTCTGCGCCTATCTGGTCGGTATTCCCATGGGGCTTGCCGCCGGATACAGGCGCGGCATGACGGATGAGGTTTTGTCGTTCGTCGGCAACGTCATTCTCTCGTTTCCGGTCTTGGTGCTCTACATCATCGTCATCGCGACGATCGGCGCCTCGGGGATCAATATCGTGATCGCGGTCACCTTCGCCTCGGCGCCTGGGATCATGCGCATCGTGCGCGGCCTCGTGCTCGACCTGCGTAATCGCGAGTACGTCTTCGCGTCGGAGACGCGCGGGGAGACTGCCTGGCGGATCATGCTGGTCGAGATCTTGCCCAACGCAAGGGGACCATTGATCGTCGATGCCTGTCTGCGGATCGGCTATGTGATCATCACCATCGGCACGCTCGGTTTTCTCGGTCTCGGACTGCCGCCGCCCGATCCGGATTGGGGAAAGATGATCACCGAGACACGGACCTACATCTCCTTCATGCCGCATATGGCCGTGTTCCCCTGCATCGCCATCTCGTCGTTGGTATTGGGCTTCAATCTGCTGGCCGACGGCCTGCGTGAAATCTCGTTGCGGGATTAGAGGAGAGGCGAATGAGCAGCCAAGACCAAAACTTCGATGGTCCGGTCCTGGAGTGCAGGAACCTCTGTATCTCCTACTTTACCCGGGCCGGCGAAATCCCCGCGGTGATCGATTTCAACCTGACTTTGAACCAGGGTGACAGCATCGGGCTGGTCGGCGAATCCGGTTGCGGCAAGTCGACGGTCGCGATGGCGATCATGCGCTATCTCGGGAACAACGGCGCGATCGTCGGCGGTGAGGTGTTCTACAAGGGCCGCGATATGGCCACTTTCAGCGAGGAAGAGCTGCGCAATCTCCGCGGCAACGAAATCGCCATGGTCTATCAGGAACCCATGGCGGCGCTGAACCCGGCCATGACGATCGGCAAGCAGCTCATGGAGGTCCCGCTCTGTCACGAGGACATTCGTGAAGCCGAGGCTTACGAACGCGCCAAGCAGATCCTGTCCGATGTGAATCTGCCGGACCCGGATCGGGTCATGGCGTCCTATCCCCATCAGATCTCCGGTGGCCAGCAGCAGCGGGTCGTGATCGCCATGGCGCTGCTGTCCAATCCGTCGTTGTTGCTGCTGGACGAGCCGACCACGGCTTTGGACGTGACGGTTGAGGCGGGGATCGTCGAGTTGATCGGACAAATCGCCAAGAAGTACAACACTTCGATGGTCTACATCTCCCACAACCTCGGCCTGATCCTGGAGACCTGCGACCGGGTCAATGTCATGTACTCCGGCGTGGTGGTGGAACACGGCGCCGTCGGGGAGGTCTTCGACCAGATGCGCCATCCCTATACCAAGGGCCTTTTCGGCTGCATTCCCCTGCCAGGAGCCGATAAGACGGCGCATCCCCTGGTGCCGATCCGCGGGCAGCTGCCGCTGCCGCATCAACGCCCCAAGGGGTGCTATTTCGGACCCCGCTGCGACTTCTTCAAAGCCGGAACCTGCGATGCCGAGGGCCTAGCGATGACACCGGTGCCCGGTGAGCCGGGCCACGACGTGCGCTGCCGGCTCTGGCAGGAGATCGACTGGGACAGCTATCGGCCTGAAGGGGTCGGGGCTTCAGAGATGCAGGCCGGCGAGGTCGTGCTGTCGATCAAGAACATGAAGAAGTACTACGAGATCACCGACAGTTCGATCGCTGCGATGATTTCGGGCAAGCGGGTGCGTCATGTGAAGGCCAACGAGAGCATTACCTTCGATGCGCGCTCCAGCCAGACTGTCGCGATCGTCGGCGAGTCGGGCTGCGGCAAGTCGACCTTCGCCAAAGTGCTGATGGGACTGGAGACGGCGACCGACGGCGAGGTCATTTTTAACGGAAAAGACATTTCGCATGAGGAGGTGCAGAAGCGCTCTCCCGAGCAGGTCGGCTCCATGCAGATGATCTTTCAGAACCCCTTCGACACACTGAATCCCAGTCATTCGGTCGGGTCGCAGCTTGCCCGCGTGATTCGGAAGTTCGGCGTGGAGACGGACAAAGACAAGATCGAGCAACGTGTCATGCAATTGCTCGATTTGGTGAAGTTGCCGCGGGACTTTGCCCGGCGCCGGCCGCGCCAGCTTTCCGGCGGACAAAAGCAGCGTGTCGGGATCGCCCGTGCCTTCGCCGGCAACCCCACCACGGTTGTGGCCGACGAACCGGTCTCGGCCCTGGACGTCTCGGTGCAGGCCGCGGTGACCGGGCTGTTGATGGACATCCAAAAGAACTATCGCACGACCCTGGTTTTCATCAGCCACGACCTCAGCCTGGTGCGCTATCTGGCCGACCGGGTGGTGGTGATGTATCTCGGGAATATCGTCGAGCAGGGCACCACGGACGAGGTCTTTGCCCCGCCATATCATCCCTATACCGAGGCACTGCTTTCCGCTGTGCCGATCGCAGATACCTCGGTGGAGAAGACCCGTATCATCCTGGAGGGCAATCTTCCCTCGGTGACCAACCCACCCAGCGGCTGCGTCTTCAACTCGCGCTGTCCGCGTAAGATCGGGAAAATTTGCGAGACGGACATACCGCCGGTTGTAAAGCTCGGCGTCGGTCATGAGATCGCCTGTCACCTGCCGATGGATGAGCTGCTGAAGATGAAGCCTGTGATCATGCTGGCGGAGAAGTCCGCTTCGCCGGCTGCGGAATAACCCTCTCCGGCCGCGGGAACCCGCTGGAATCCGACTTACCGCTTTTGTGCCGGGGCGATGCGACCTTGCGACGCTTGCCGATGAGCGCAAGCAGTCGTACCTTCATTTCCATGGAAGCGGCAAATTCATTAACCATATCAAGCGCCAGCGTTGTCAAACGTGCTGTGAACACGGCGCTGGTTGGGGCTGCGGCACTGCTCGCGGTTCTGGTTTCACTATCCTTGGGCGCTTGCACGATTGAGGTAGGGCCGCCGCCTGAATCAGACCCGCCACTTGTTCCGGAATCGGCCAAGGCTCCGCCCGCGCCGCGGCAGCCTACCGAGCCGCAGGCTTGGTCCAGGGACCTCGATTTTTCAACCGGGCCCACCACAGTCGACCGCAAGGAACTGGAAGAGGGCCTGGTCGCCAGCAATTCGGACGTCGGTTACAGCGGTCAACGGCTGACCTACGAGTCTGCTTTTACCAGCGAGCGGCCGCCGACCGAGGCCGAGTTGGCCCTGAAGCGCGCGCGCGAACGCGCCGCCGCCGCCGCCGGTACGGTGGCGCCACCGCGGGCTGTCGCGGCCCCGGTCGAAGAAGTCAATCAGCAGACCCTGCCACCGGTCGGGGGGGCGGCAGCCGCAGAAGCACATGAAGCGGAGGCTTCCGACCTGCCGGTGCCGCCGGAGTTGCCACCGGCGCCGGCTGATGCGCGTGATGTGTCCGAAGTCGCCGCTGCGCCACAAACCCAGTTCCCGGCGGAAAATGATACCTCACTCGCGGAGCAAACCAGCCCCGCGGTCACGGAGCCGAAGGCGGCGGATGCTCCGGCCGAACCAGGCGAAAGCCCAGAGATGTCGGCACAGAAGTTGGCGGCCCTGCCGACGACAGGTGAGGGGGCCGGGCAACCAGCCGGGGCGACGGCGCCAACTCCGGCAGAGGCGTCGACGGCGGCTTTCTTGGCAGAGGCCTGGGATGCGCCAGTCGGGACAATCCTGGTGCAGGTCTCCGCGGTGCAGGAGGAGGCCAAGGTGATTGACGAGTGGCAGCGCCTTCAGGGCCACTATCCTCAGGTGCTGAAACCGCTACGGCTCGTCATTGACCAAGCCAAGGTGGGCGATCGCGGCGTGTTTTACAGGATTCAGGCCGGGGCTTTTGGGTCCGAAGAGGGCGCTTTGGCAGCCTGCGACAGCCTGATCAGTCAGGGTCAATCATGTTTCGTTTTGGTGCGCTGAGCTGCTAGACCGGTCCGGCCAGCGAGAGCGGTCAATGGGTGACGCGAATTTCGCTGTCGGTAACGGCGGCGAAGGGAACCCGTAAGGCAACCAGCTTCCATTCCGGGCCACGTCCTTCGGCCCAGTGCCGGAACTGCTGCTTGGCCCTGTGAACGACCTCTTCCTCGGTTTGCTCGTGCGCCGAGATGACCTGCTGGTAGATCTCCAGATGAATCTGGTGCTCTTCATCATCCAGCTGAAGCTTTACGTCATACTTCGGCACGGGGGGAGGGCTCCGATATTGATTTCAGTCGACCACCCCAAAGCTACGGCATGACCTCTTGAACTTTCGTTAAGCGATAAAGATTCCCCTTTTGGTAGAATATGGTTAATGCTTTGTTGAGGCGCGGAATCGAGAAGATCTGCGTCAAGCGGCCGGTTCCCTTGCCCTTGGACCTGGCCGGCGTATAGATCGCTTTCAAGCTACGGAAATTCGTTATAGTTACACTGAGTTCGCTGCCTCATAGGAAGCTCTATGGAGAACGTTAAGCAGCTAGGCCCTGTGGGCAAGGTATCGGGAGGCCAGGGGTTTGCTGGTCTATCCGGCTTGGCTGGCGATGCTCTTGAGCATTTGCCGGTAGCTGTGGCCTTGGCGATCCAGGGCAGTGACGGCCCGGAGCCGGAGATCGTCCATGGAAACCGGGCTTTTGCACGCCTGACAGGGCGTGTGCTCTCCTCGATGTTGCCCTGCCTGATTGGTGATCTCGTCTTTGAGCGACGATCGGTTCAGCAGGATAGGCGCCTACGCGAGCACTTTGCCGCAGGCCATGCCGTGACGGAAACCCTTACCGTTCTGGGAACTGACGGTAGGCTGGCTGATGTCGCCTGCGAATGGACACCTCCAGTCGCGTCTGCGGCTGACGGTCGCTATTGGACCGTGACGATGATACCGCAGATTGGCGATCCAGGTTTGCGCAGAGCGTTGCAGGCTAGCGAAGACCATCTGGCCGCGATCTTCAAGTATGCACCGGTCGACATTTGCTTGAAAGATGCCGAGGGCCGCTACGTGCAGGTGAGCAGGCGCTTTGAGGAGCTCTACGGTGTCGTCAACGAGGAGATTGAAGGGAAGCTTCCCATTGATCTAGGCATTGGCGAAGCATGGGCGGAAAAGGTCCGAGAGGTTGATCTCGAGGTCTTAAGGAGTCGTTTGGCCCAGGTTTACGAGGAGCAGATACCCTTTGCCCACGGCACTGTCGAAGGCCTCACGGTGAAATTTCCGCTGGTCGACTCGTTGGGTGAGGTTTGTGGCATCGGGACCATCTGTACCGATGTGACCGAACGCAAGGATGCCGAGAGGGCGTTGATCCGGAGCGAATTGGAAGCGGCACGCTCCAGGGCGCTGCTTTCCGAAGCTATCGAGAGCATGACGGACGGCTTCGTGTGGTTCGACAACGAGGGCCGCCTTGTTCTCTGCAATCAGAAATACCGAGAACTCTTTCCCAAACTCGCAAACGACTTCAACCCCGGCGCTTACTACGCCGACCTGATGAAGCTTGCCTTCGACCGCGATCAACTGACGGTCCTGACCGGTGACGAAAAGACTATTCTAAAGCGGCCGGTTTCCGACGTTGTGCAGGAGCGTCCAACCTTCCGTACGAAAACCAGCGAAGGGCGTTGGATCGAGGCTCGCAATCACCCATTGGATTCAGGTGGGTTTATCGGAATCCGATTTGACGTAACCGATCAGGTTGCTGCTGAAGATGCGCTCAAGGAGAGTGAACAGCGTTTCAAGGATTTTGCTCAATCGAGTCCCGGCGGCTTCTGGGAGATGGACGAAACTTTGAGATTCTCCTCATTCTCGGATGTGCAAAAAGCAGCCGGTCGCTCGCGTCCCACGGCCTCGGAGGCGACAGGGCGCACACTCTGGGAGATTTTCGCAGCAGACATCGAGACGGACAAATATTGGCAAGCCTTCCGTAAGGATCTGGATGCGCGGCGCCCCATCGAGGATCTGCGCGCTGCTTATGTGAGCGCCGAAGGGGACCGTTTCTACTGGCGTATCAACGGCAAGCCCTACTATGACCGGACGGGACGGTTTCGCGGTTACCGCGGGGTTGCCGAGGACGAAAGCGCCGAGGTCAAGGCGCGGCAACGCGCGGAGGCGGCGGAGGCACGCCTTATCGACGCCATCGAGAGTATCTCCGGTGGTTTTGCTCTATTCGATTCCGATGATCGCATGGTGCTGTGCAACAAAACTTACCGCGACCGTGCTTTTGGACTGGGGGTCCATATCTCCGAGGGGGCTACTTTCGAAGAGATTGTCAGGGTCAACGCGATGGATGGTTTCATCACTGGAATCTCCAGCGCGGAGGAGATTGAAGCCTGGGTGCAGGCAAGGCTCGCGGCGCATCGCGCCGCAGAGGGCGCCTTTGAGATTACCTGGAACGACGGGCGCACTTACATGATGACGGATCGGCGTACCCACGACGGTGGTATTGCCAGTGTCTCGACGGATATTAGCGAATTGAAACGGGCACGGGAAATGGCCGAGCAAGCCAACCGTGCCAAGACCCGCTTCCTGGCCGCCGCCAGCCACGACCTGAGGCAGCCCCTGCATGCGATGGAGCTGTTCGTGGCCGCGTTGGAGGCCACCGTGGATGATGAAGAAGCACACTCCATCATTGGCGATTTGCGCGAAGCCTCGAACGCCGCCGGAAGATTGCTGAACGCGCTGCTTGATGTTTCTGAACTGGAGAGCGGCAAGCTGGAAGGCCGCTTTATTGACTTTCCGGTGCAGCAGCTGCTCGACCGGATGGTGCGGGTCTACGGTCCGCAGGCGCGGGAGCGGGGGCTATCGTTGAAGATGGTGCCGTCCAGCCATGTGATCCACAGCGACCCGGACCTGCTCGAGCGTATTCTCGGAAATCTACTCTCCAACGCTGTGCGCTATACCCCGTCCGGTCGGATCCTCCTCGGTTGCAGACGTCGCTCCAACAAGTTGCGCATTGAGGTTTGGGACACTGGTCTGGGGATTCCTGAGCTTGAGCGGCAGAAAATCTTCGAAGAATTTCACCAACTGGAAAATCCAGCGCGCGAACGCCAGCGGGGAATCGGACTTGGTCTTTCCATTGTGCGACGCTTAGCCAATATTCTTGGTCACGAAATCTTTCTGCACTCGGTGCGCGATCAGGGCAGTGTTTTCTCCGTCGAGTTGGATTTGACCGGCAAGTCGGTCGACTTGGCTAGCCCGGAACGGGCGAATATTTCTCGAGCAAAGGCAATTCCGGGCATGACCGTGTTGGTGCTCGACGATGACCTTCAGATCAGAAAAGGAATGATTCGGGCGCTCGAAAGCTGGGGATGGCGCGTGATGACAGCGGCGAACTACGACGAGGCCGCGCAGATCGTATCGGAGGACCCTAACGCGATCGACTTGGTCATCGCCGACTACAGGCTTCCCAATGGCTGCAACGGTGTGCGGGCGGGTCGACAACTGCGCCTGCTCTGCGGGCGCAGGGTGCCGGTACTGGTGGTGACCGCAGACCAAGGGGAAGAGGAAATGCAGGAGATCGCGGATCAAGGTTTTCCGGCTTTGTTGAAACCAGCCAACCCGGAAGCGCTCTACGCCGCGATCTCCGATCTTCTCGAGCGTCTTGCCTCGCCGGTATCGTAGGAAAGAGTGAGGTAAATCAGCCAGTTGGTGGATTGAGTCGAGGCGCCGATGAGCGGCTGGTTTTCAGATAACCTGCTGTTGGGCTTGGGACTGCTTGCAGTCTTCATTCATTTGACAGGGATTGTCTCGGCTCTTCACGCAGCCGTTCGCACCCGCACAGCTCAAGGCGCGGTAGCCTGGTCGATCTCGCTGCTGACCTTTCCCTATCTCGCCTTGCCGCTTTACTGGGTATTCGGCCGCGGCAAGTTTCACGGCTACGTCGCCGCCCGGCGATCAGGCGATCTAAGCATCCATCATCTCGCGGCCGCGCTGCGAAAGCGGTTCGAGCAGCGCCACCAGGCGGATCTGCCGGCGGATGCAATGCATCTGCATGTCTTTCAGCGTCTCGCCGAAATGCCCTTCTCCAGTGGCAATTCGGTAAGTTTGTTGAAGAACGGAGAAGAAGCCTTTGCGGCCATGTTCGCGGCGATTGAGGCGGCGCAGAGCTATGTATTGCTGCAGATCTATATTCTGCGCGACGACGATCTTGGGCGTGACCTCAAGGTGCGTCTCATGCGCCGTGCCGGCGATGGCCTGCAAGTTCTCGTTCTCTATGACGAAATTGGCAGCTATGCCTTGCCGCAGGCCTTTATTCGAGAACTGCGTGAAGCAGGCGTTCAGGTCATGCCCTTTGGCACGACGCAGGGGCTCGTCAATCGCTTCCAGCTGAATTTTCGCAATCATCGCAAAATAATTGTGGCAGACGGCCGGGTAGCTTTTGTCGGAGGCCTTAACTTCGGCGACGAGTATCTTGGCCGGCACGCCGCATTCGGACCCTGGCGCGATACCCACCTCCGGCTTTTGGGGCCGGTGGTTCAAGCGATCCAACTCGCTTTCATGGAAGACTGGTTCTGGGCGGCGCATGAAGTGCCCGATCTGATCTGGGAGCCGGAAGCCGCGACCAGCGAGAATACAACGGTTCTCGCGCTGCCTACCGGGCCCGCCGATGCGCAGGACAGCTGCGAGCTATTCTTCCTGGAAGCCATCCGCAGCGCGCGGAAACGAATCTGGATTGCCAGCCCATACTTCGCACCGGATGAGCAGATCGTTGCTGCACTGGAACTTGCCCGATTGCGCGACGTCGAGGTTCGCATCTTGCTGCCCGAAAAAGGGCAGAAACTGATGGTCCATCTGGCGGGCTTTGGCTATTACCCGATGGCCGAGCGGGTGGGAATTCAGATCTACCGCTACGAACCAGGCTTCCTCCATCAGAAAGTTCTGCTGGTCGATGACGCGCTTGCTGCGGTCGGAACGGCGAACCTTGACAACCGTTCTTTTCGTTTGAACTTCGAACTCTCGATCGTGATTTGGAATCGCAAGTTCGCGCAAGTGATAGAGACGATGCTCCAGAATGATTTCGCGCAGAGCCGCGTTGTCGGCGCCGGCGAATTGGGCCGGCGTTCTTTCTGGTTTCGCTTTGGGGTTAGCTTGTCGCGGTTGCTCGGTCCGGTCCTCTAGGGTCCGCCAAGGGCAGTCACATTTTGCTCAGCGCATCCATGGTGCGAAGGGCGGCCGGACCGATTAGGACGACGAACAGCGGCGGCAAAATGAATACGATCATCGGAACCGTCATCAAGGCCGGCAACCGGGCGGCCTTCTCCTCGGCCTTCATGGCGCGCTCTTCGCGGGACTCGGCTGAGAGGACGCGCAACGACTGAGCCAGCGGCGTGCCGTAGCGTTCAGCCTGAAGAAGTGTACCGACCATGCCGCGCAGGACGGTCAGGTCGATGCGTTTCGCTAGGTTCTGCATCGCTGTACGACGATCCGGGAGGAATCCCAACTCAAGGCCCGTGAGACCGAATTCATCGGCGAGTTCCGGCGAAGTCGCCTGCATTTCTTCGGCCACCCGCATCAGGGTGGCATCCAGGCTGAGGCCGGCTTCCGCACAGATGACCATGAGATCGAGAGCGTCGGGGAGAGCCTTGCGAATGGCTTCTCGGCGCTTTTGGGAGGCATTGTAAACGAGAATGTCAGGCAAGTAGGCCCCTAAAACCGTAACGCCCAGGGCTGACGCCGCCTTCCAGGCCGGCTCCAGGTCATAGGCGTTCAGCCCATACAGCATGACAAGTGCAATGCCACCGAACACGAAGGGCAGAGCGAACTTGAAGAAGAAGAATCGAACAATTGCATCATTGTTGCGCCAACCGGCGGAAGCGAGCTTGAGAGCCACTTTGTTGGCCTGTGTACTGCGCAACAGCTTCAGTTTCTCCACCACCGTCCGCATGATGGTGATGCTCGGCATATGCGCTTCGCGACGCTGCGGTCCCATAACGCCGGCGCGCATTTCGCGGCGCTGGTCGGCGATCATTCGGGCGCGCTTTGCCGTCACGTCACGATGCAACAAGGCAAACCAGACGGCGAGGATACTGACCAACACCGAAAGCGATGACATGGTGATCAGCAGGGTCTCCGTGGACATGCCGGGTGGTAAGAGGTCTTCGAGCGTCATATCTCGAATTTCACCATCCTGTACATGACGCCGATGCCGACGGCGAAGCTGCAGAAACCGATGAACACCAGGAACATGCCTCGCGGATCGATCCAGAGATCGGCGATATAGGTCGGGTTCACCAGGAAGATCAACAGCGCCATGATGAAGGGCAGGGAGCCGATGATGTAGGCGCTGGCCTTGGCTTCGGAAGACAACGCCTTGATCTTCAATTTCAGCTGACGGCGCCGGCGCAGCACGTCAGAGAGATTGCCAAGCGTCTCGGCCAGATTGCCGCCCGTTTCGGATTGAATTGCGAGCGCCACGGTAAAAAAGTTGAACTCCTGGATGTCCAGGCGCCGCGAACACTCCCAGAGTGCTTCCTCGAGTTTTTCGCCAATCCGCACGGAATCGGTAATGCGTCTCAACTCGACCCCGACGGGATCGACAATCTCAGCACCTGCCGCTTTGATCGATTCTGTGATCGGCAGGCCGGAACGAAGGCCGCGTACCATAAGGTCGATGGCCTCGGGGAAGTGGGCAATGAACTTGTTGCGCCGTCGACGGCGTAAGAACCCGACGATGGCATGTGGTGGCAAGATCGCCGCGAAAACGCCTAGCAGGATTGCGGCGATCAGCGGGATGAAATCGATGTAGTGACACAGGCCGAAAGTGCCCAAGCCGGTCAGCAGACAGATCATCAGGTAATTGCCGAGGGACAGGCGCAGGCCGGCGCTTGCAAGCCGCAGGCGCAGAAGCTCAGGACGCGGCAGCAGGTATTTGATGAGCCGATCGAAGAGAGCAATGCTGCTGTCGCTTTCAGATAGACGGATCGACACAGTCTGATCGGGTGTTTTCTCGGGCTTGTTGCCGTGCTTGATCCGGTCAATCCGCCGGCGTGTCTGCTTTTCAGCTCCGCTCCCGCCGAAAATCAGGACAAAGATGACCAACGCCCCGAGCGCCGGGAGGCCGATGAGCAGCCACTCAACGGAAAACGCGCCAATTTCGAAGGGCAACTCGACCGTCATCCCATTGTCTCAAGCAAAGGTTTGTCGAGATTGAAGTAAGCGGCTTTGGGCGTGAAGTGGGGACGCAGGCCCGACGACTTGAAGGCGCCGAGCAGCAAACCGTCCTTCCCTTCGCCCTGGAACTCATAGGTGAAGAGATTCTGCGTCGTAATAATCTCGCCTTCCATACCCACGATCTCTTCGATGTGAGTGATGCGGCGCATGCCGTCGCGCATGCGCGAGACCTGGATGATCATGTGGATCGCCGAGGCGATCTGGGTGCGCACGGCCTTGGCGGGAAGGTTGATCCCGGCCAGGCCGATCATGTTCTCCAAACGGGTCAGAGCCTCGCGTGGCCGGTTGGCGTGGAGCGTGCCAAGTGAACCATCATGGCCCGTGTTCATGGCCTGCAACATGTCGACCGCTTCGGCGCCACGCACCTCGCCCAGGATGATTCGGTCCGGACGCATACGCAGGGTGTTTTTCACCAGGTCACGCATGGTGATTTCACCGCTGCCTTCCAGGTTCGGAGGCCGGGTTTCCAGGCGCACGACATGCGGTTGCTGAAGTTGAAGCTCCGCGGCGTCCTCAATGGTGACGATACGTTCGCCGGGATCGATGAGCTGCGACATGGCATTCAGCAACGTTGTCTTGCCCGAACCGGTACCGCCGGAGATCAGGATGTTCAAGCGGCTTCGCGCAGCGATTTTCATCACCGTGGCCATAGACTGCGAGATGTTGTTCTGGCGCTGCATCACATCGAGGGTGATGCCCTTCTTGGAGAACTTACGAATTGAGATCGACGGCCCGTCGATCGCCAAGGGCGGAATGATGATGTTGACGCGGCTGCCGTCCATGAGGCGCGCGTCGACCAGCGGGGTCGTCTCATCGACGCGTCGGCCGATCTGGGAGACAATGCGCCGGGCGATGTTGAGCACATGCTCGTCGTTCTGGAAGGTGACGTCGCTGAGCTCGAGCTTGCCGCGCCGCTCCACGTAGACCTGCTTCGGCCCGTTGACCATGATGTCGGTCACCAGCTCATCGGCCAGCAGAGGTTCCAAGGGACCAAGGCCAAGCATGTCGTCGAGCATGATATCGACGATTGCCTGCTGCTCCGGCATATTGAGGTTCAGCTTTTCGTCGATGCAGATCTCGTGGACGATCTCGCCGATCTGACGGGTCAGATCCTCGCGCGGCAGCTGCGATGCGGCCGAGACGTCAAGGCGGTCCATCACCAGTGGGTGGACCTTGCTCTTGGCCGCGGTTACGGTCGGGGTATGGGACGTGGCCTTTCCTTTTGGATGGCCTTCAGGGGGTGTCACGGCGCCGGTCTGGGCTTCTGGGACCGGCGCAATCCCCAATAATTCCTCACGCTCGTCGGGCTGCATGGCGCTGCACTGCAGCAGCCAGTCGATCAAGCTGGTGACGAGTTTGCGGCGCTGCAACAGGCCAAGTTTTGTGCCGCTGCCCTCGATTTCATAGGTCAGCAGGTTGCCGATCCTGAGTGCCAGCTCGGGGCGTGGGATGGTTGAGAGGTCATCGTCCCCGAAGAGCGCCAGAACCTTGGGCTGGACCTGGCGGCGATAAGCATCCAGGTTCTCGTCCGATATACTCTGCTCGCTCGCGGCGGCCGCCTGTTCGTCTTTGACCACGCCCGTCACGGCAATTAACTCCGGCTGAAGAGGCCGCGCATGCCCGACTTCTTCTTATTGGCGGCTGGTTTGCCCTTCATCTTGCTCTTCGGCAGATCCGCCATCTTTTCGGGCAGATGGATTTCACCGGCCAATTTCCGGATTACCTTGCAGACCTTTGCGCGGGCATGGGACTGCGCGAGGGGCTTGCCGGTGTTGGCCGCGGCGTTAAACACCTTGGGTTCGTCAGGCAGCAACAAGTCGACCTTGTGCTCCAGGGCTTTTTGGAAGTCCTTTAGCTGCATGGCCTGCTTTGGGCCGGCCGCACGATTGGCTACCACGCGCACCGGCGTTTCGGGCGCGACTTCCTGGATGCCACGGATCAGGCGAAGAGAGTCACGTAGACCCGAAAGGTTCAACTCCGTTACCAGGATGATTTCGGTCGCCGCTTCGAAGACGCGCCGACGCACCGCATAAGAGGGCCGGGGCACGTCGACAACGATGGCGTCGTTGATGCGTCCGAGCGCCTCGAAGAGAGCATCGACGGCGTTGGGGTTGAACTGAACCTCGGCGGTCAGGTTCTCTTCCGTAGCCATTATGGACAAGTTGTCGGTGAGCTTGGCCGTTGCGCTGGAAATAAACAGGCCATCGACGCGTGCCGGGTTTTCCAAAGCTTCTCGCAGGCCGCGCGTCGGCTCCAGATCCAACGAGAGGGCGATGGTGCCAAACTCCAGATCCAGATCGATCAGTGTGGTCTTGTACTTGCGCTCCTCACTGAGGATCCAGGCAAGATTGACGGCGAGCGTGCTGGCGCCGACACCGCCGCGCGACCCGATGATGGCAATGCGAGCCTTTTCTTCCGGCGCGGTTTCCGGCGCATATGCCTGCTGCGCTTCCTCGGTGCGGCTCAGCGCCGATGCCAAGGCCTTCTCCGTCACCGGCTTCACCAGATAGTCGCTGGCCCCGGAATCGACGATTTCCCGGTAAACCGAAATATCGTTCACGGTGCCGATGCCGATGACCTTGGTCGCATCGGGGATCGCCGCCGTCAACGACAGCATGGCCGTTTGCGGCGAAACTGCTTCCGACACATCGACGACCAACACCGAGGGCGCAGCCGTGCCAGCAAGATACTCGATTGCCTGATTGGCACCACCATCGCGAACCAAGGGTTCGGCGAAGTATTCGTTCAGCACGGAGGCAACGACGGAGTGAGTCTGATTGTCGCCGACGAAGGCAACGCACTCGGCCGCGACAGAATCATTCGTATTCTGTGCTGCTATGCGATCCGCGGCGCTCATTCAGACTTGGTCTCCTCTACCTCAAGCGGCGTGATCTCACCAATGCGATAACGCTGCACGGAAAGGCTGGCGGCCTCGGCATCGGCGGGCTCCAGGCGGCGGCCTCTCTTCAGGTCGGCTGGGTCCGCGACCATGACGCTGAGATTATTCACGTTGGAGCAGCCGAAGGTGGCGTTGTAGTCCGGCTTGTCCGGCGCCAAAGGCTGCGGCTGGTCGCAGTCGGGCAGAATGGGCATGACCTTTGTCACGGTCAGGCCGATTTCTCCGTCGCGCAGGGAGGCAACCCGGCCGGCCTCATCGGTCGCTACAGCGCTCCGGAAACCCCGGTCGGCGAGTGCCAGACGCACGGCCTCAAGGCGCTGCAGCGTGAGGCGGCCGTAGGTCGCAGGGCCCGATTGTTCGGTGCCGACGCTGAGGCCGATAAGGCTGCCGGGTTCCGGAGTGGCTTCCTGCAGCAGGCGGTCGATTGCATAGTGCCCGGGGCGGTCGAGCGCAGGGGCGTCGCTGTTGAAGGCAACGCGCTGTTCGAAGATGATGGTCTCTACGTGAAGCTCCGGGGTGGCCGGAATCTGGCGCCACTTGCCGTGGTGGAAGACGACGTTGACTGTATCGGCGACGGCCTGTGCCTCAGGCGACCGGTCCGGGTCGCCGGCGCAGCCGGCGGTGCCCAGAAGCAGGCAGAAGAGGGCGGTCAGTCTCGAGTGGTTGTGGCGCGTCATTTCACGTCCCTAGTCAAGAATGAAGCCGGTGTTCTTGGAGTCTCCGCCAAGATTGTTCGCCTGAGCCGGATTGACCGGCACCGTGCGAATCGTGTCGGCCTTGCCGGCATTGCCGGAGGCGACGGCTGGCGCACGATAGGGATCGGCCGGAGTGCGAAGTTCATCGGCGTTCACCGGGCGTACGATGTAGGGGGTGACGATGATCACCAATTCCGTCTCGTTGCGCTGAAACCGATCGCTCTGAAAAAGCGCTCCCAGGATCGGCAGATCGCCCAGCCCTGGGATCTTGGTGCTGTCCTGTCGCGTGTTGTCCAAGATCAAACCGGCGATCGCGAAACTCTGCCCCGAGGCAAGTTCCACGGTGGTTTCCGCCCGCCGCGTCGTCAGCGACGGGATGGAAATACCGTTGGCGACAATCTGAGCCGCGGTCGAAAGCTGGCTGACCTCCGGACGCACGCGCATTGAGATACGGCTGCGGCCTGTCAGGGTCGGCGTGAAGGCCAAGCTGACGCCGAACTCCTTGAACTCGATGGTAATGCCTTCGTCGTCCTGATTGACCGGAATGGGAAACTCACCACCGGCAAGGAAACTGGCGGTCTCACCGGACACAGCGGTCAGGTTCGGTTCGGCCAGGATCGTGACGAGACTGTCCTCAGCCAGGGCGTCGATCAACACATCGATCGAGGCGTCGCCGATGGAACCGCTGCCAAAGAGCGTATTGATGCCGGCGACCGGCGGAAGGGAACTCAGCCCGAATTGAAAACCGCCGTCGACAAAGACATCCCAGTTGAGGCCGAACTGATTTATGATCTCGCGGGACACTTCAACGATGCGCACGCGCAGGTTCACCTGGTTGGGCGCTGTCACGGCGAGGCGATTGATGACCTCGCCGCCTTCACCCACGAAGCGGGCGGCCAGGCGGCGCGCATTCTCGGCCTCACTGGCGGTCTCAACCATACCCGAGAGCACGATAGCGCCGTCGATGGACAAGGTTGAGATCATGCCGTTGGGAACCAGCCGGTCGAGCGCAATCTGAAGCTGGCTCAGATTGTGATTCACCGTTACCGTGACATTGGCGATGACATTGTCGTTGGCGTCGAGGGCGAAGAGCGTGGTCGTCCCCACCGACTTGCCGAAGAGATAGAGCATGCGGGAAGACTTCGCGCTGACATCGGCAATTCCAGGATTGGCAATGAAGACCGAAGCCATGGCGCGATCCAGGCGCAGGAGCTGGCCTTCGCTGAGCTCGATGATGATCGGGTCACCATTGGTCAGCACCGCACGCCCCTGGAGGACAGCATGACTCGGCCCCGCTGCGACTATTGCCGTCAGCAGGATCGTGGCTGCGATCCAAATCCTTGAAAACACGCGCATAAACTCACCCATCTAGAAGCGGAGCTCCTGAACCTCATTACCACGCGTAATGTTAACAACCTTCTTACTGCTGCCTTTCTTGCCGGACCGCAGGCCGACCAGACGGCTCACATCCGAGTCCCAGGTGTAGGTGTCGCCGCGCTCCGGATCGGGCTCTTCCAGCGGTTCGTCGAGGGTCGCCAGATGCTCCAGTTCCTCTTCATCCTTGGCCAGGCTGCGCAGGCTGATCGAGAGGGCGCCCAGCTCGCGCACAACGGAGACCATTTCTGCATGCTTAGGCGTCACTTCGATCGTGAAGTTCTTGGCGTAGGAGGGCTCGCTTGTTGCTTCGTTCACTGATTGATCGATGGCCAAGACCCGCACGTTCTCCATGACCGTCTCGCTGGCGCGCCGTTCAACGAGCTCCTCGCCGGTGTGGACCGAAACGGTGTGTGTTAAAATGATGTCAATCCGGTCGCCGGGGAAGACCAAGCCGCTGACCCCCGAGGTGGCATTGACGCGGATCGCGATTGCCCGGTATCCCGGTCGCAGCACGGCGGCCAGAAAGCCGCGCTCGCCCGGGATGATCACACGCGTCGGGGTGATCGGCTCGCCGGTTGAGATGCCGCGCCGCACCACCGCGCCTTCAACCTTTTCCGGATCAAACTCTTCCTCGGTAATATAGCTGTCGGGGATGTCGTCACCGGGCCAGATCTGCCAATGCAATTGATCCGGCTGAATGAAGACGCCGGTCGGCAGAGGAACCTTGGCGACCAGGACTTTGATGCCTTCCGGCTCGGGCGCTTGCTGAGTGATGGTCACCGGCTTGGCGCGTTGACTGGCGAGCCAGCTGCGGGCCACGAAGGTGGTCCCCAGGGTTATCAGCAGCGCTGTAACGATAAGAACGATGTTCCTAATTGACATGACTCAGTCCTCCGGGGCGCAGGCAACCACCAGGCTGCTGGCGCCAAAGCCGGTACCTCCGGCAACGGTTAGGGTGTGGACCATAAAACGGCGCATGCCCTCAGACTCTCAACAAGAGCTGGAACGCCACGAAGAGTCCGCCGGCACCAATGGCGACGGCGTAGGGCATCGGCTGCTTCGAGAAGGCAGTCTCGCTCGACGCAAAGGCCAGCGAGGCCGGCACGGCAGCGTGGGTCATCTTGTGGTGGACCCACAGGACGACTGCGATGAGGCCGCCTGACACCGTCGTGTAGAACAGCATCGGCAAGAAAAATGCCGGACCTGCCCATAGCGCGACGGCCGCGAAAAGCTTCACATCGCCGCCACCGCAGATCCTCGCGGCAAACAACAGAAAGCCGACTGCAAAGGCGGCAGCGCCGTAGATGATGCTGCCGACCCAGTCGACGCCGCCGCCCGAGGCGATGACATACGACGGGAAGAGGGCAACCAACGCCAGGCTGTAACGGTTGGGAACCATCATGCTGCGCCAGTCGCTCGCGGCTGCGGCGATAATCAGGCCGGCAAAGGCCAAGATTGTAAACTGGGCTGTAGCTGCCGAGAGATCCATCACTCCGCCCTTGGGATGAAATTGGCAGCGACCCGCGCGATGTCTCATAGTTCGCACAGGGCGCCGAACAGGAAGATAGGGCCGCGAGGACGCTGCCCCGGGCCCTATCTCCTAGCTCTGGGATGGCGGGCCCGGGGGCCCGCCAGTCCTAGTCCTTAAGTCCCTGCCGGAACGGCATCGCCCAGCTCGGTGGCAACACTGTTGAACATGACGCCCAACGAGTTACCCAGGGAGCCGAGGGCCGCGATGGCGGCAACCGAAACAAGGGCGGCGATCAGGCCATACTCAATAGCCGTGGCGCCAGATTCATCGGAAAGAAAAGATTTGATCGTGTTGATCATGATTGCGACCTCCTATACACGCATATCCGAGACGAATAATCCTCTCTCTGGATTAAGAAAGGGTAAAACGGACAGCTTTTCGGGTGTAGTGAGAGCAAAATAACGCATGTAAATCATGGCGTTATTTATCTAATACTTCGTTAAATTGCAAATATTATTGATTAAAATTGTATTTATTGCAGAAAATGCAAGCTATAATGCGAACTTGTGCAATCCCGAACATTCTAGATGGCTCTTGAAATCGCCGAAGCACTAGGGGTGTCACGGCCTGACAACTGCTCTTCCGGTGCAATCCATTCAGGCGGTTTTGGAAGGCTGAGGTAATGCAGCCGCTTCATTTCGCGGCGTCCGTGCGAGACGGAATCCAGGATCAACCCGCAGGCCAAGCTGAGAAAAGCCAATATCATCATGGCGCAGACCAATACCGCCGTCGGCAGGCGTGGCACCAGGCCGGTATCGAGGTAGGTCAACAGCAAAGGGAAGGCGAGAAGGGCCGAGGCCAAGGCCAGAACACCGCCGATGACCGAGAAAAAGGCAAGAGGGCGCTCTTCCTTGGTCAGGCGGACTATAGTCCTGAGAATGCGGAATCCATCCTTGAAGGTGCTGAGCTTGCTCTCCGAGCCCTCCGGGCGCTCCTTGTAGGCGGTCATTACCTCGCCGACAGGCATACGTAGCTCCAGGGCATGGACCGTCAGTTCCGTTTCGATTTCGAAGCCCTGAGCGACGGCCGGGAAGGATTTGACGAAACGCCGCGAAAACACCCGGTATCCGGAGAGAATATCGTTGAAACGCTTGCCAAAGAGGCTGCTGATCAACTTTGTGAAGACTAGGTTGCCCAGCTGGTGACCGGGCCGATAGGCCCCTTCGCTGGTGTTGCAGCGCGCCGCATTGATCATATCGAGCTGCTTGTGGCAGAGGATCTCTATGAGCTTCGGCGCTGCCGCGGCCTCGTAGGTGTCGTCCCCGTCCGCCAACACATAAATATCGGCCTCGATGTCGGCGAACATGCGCCGCACGACATTGCCCTTGCCGCGCAGAGGTTCGTGCACGACGGCCGCGCCGGCGGCGGCGGCCACTTCGCCAGTCTGATCGGACGAGGCATTGTCGTAGACGTAGACCTGGGCCTGGGGCAGGGCCTTGCGGAAGTCGCGGACCACCTCGGCGATGGCCGCTTCCTCGTTGTAGCAGGGCAGCAAGACGGCAATTCGGGGCGCCTCGGGCTGCCAAGCCGCCGCCAGGGCGGCTTGGCTTTCATGAACCGGATGCCTTTGCATGATCGCATACCTGCTGCTTGAAAAGTGGCAGGCAGTGTCGCCGAAGCCGTTCAAGAATTTCCTAACGAGGCCGAAAGGGCGCGGAATTAGCGGGCGACGCGGTAGAGGTTGGCTTGGTTCTGCAGGCCGGGAGGCAGCTCGATATCGGAGAGCCAGGCAGGCGGCGCCCCCCGGTCAAGCCTTTGATAAAGCGTTTCTTCACCTGCGGGAGCCGCGAAAAACGAACGCTCTGCCGGAGACTGACAGAGCAGAATCAGGTCCACTTGGCGCTGTTCGATCAAATCGCGGGCCATCTCCTGATCGCTGGCTACCATGATGCGGTAGCTGTCGAAGATGCCGTCGCCGTTACGGTGATAGGGCGTGCCGATCACCGCGTGGCGGGTGCGGTAGAGCAGCTCCGGCCCGATATCGAGGAAAGTCAGAATCGTCTGTGGGCGCGTCACCCATCGCGGGTCCGTCTCCAGGTAGGCGGCGAGCTGGCGGACGTCGCAGCCGGCAAGCGACTGGCCTGAGGCGTCCTTGGCTTCGACATCCGGGGTCATCAGCGAGCTGCCGACCAGGATCGGCCCAAGCAGCATCGCGCTTATGAAACCGCCACGCAGCAGACCGCGAAGGAGGTCGCTCGCGATCCTGCCGGTCCGCCGCAGGAAACGATCGAGGACGATGGCAAAGGCCATCACGAAGGCGATCTCGGCATAGCCGGAAAACCGCATATGGCGGATTGCCGCTGCCGCCAGCAACAGGCAGCCGATGGCAATGAACAAATGGGCGAAGAACCGGCTCGAGCCGCCTTCCTCAAGAAGATTCTTCAAGAACAAGGGGGTCACCACGATCACGCCGCCTAGATAGAAAACCAAGCTGCCCAGGCTGTGACGGTCCTCTGGGAGGAGGGGACCCATCTCCAGTACCCGGTCCAGCCAGATTGGCAGAATTCGCGGGTCGATGCCGGCCATGGGGCCGGCAAAGAACAGCGGATAGATTGCGTTGACCAACAAGCCCGCCGCACCGACGCCGACCAACGCAAGTGTCGACCTTGCAAGGAAGCGCGACGCACGGCCGTTGCGATTTTCGTAGCTTTCGGCCGTGCGCCAGAACAGCAGGATGCAGACCGCAACCAGGAACTGCACACAGGAAACGCGGTCGTAGCTCGCTTCCAGCAATTGGTCGAGCGGCCGCTCGGCAAAGAGAGCGCCCATCAGGATGCCGCTCAAAGCCAGAGCGAACCATTTGTTCTGGCTCGCTCTTTCCCGTTCGCCGAAAAGCCAGGGGAGCCCCAGGGCGGTCAGGCAGAGCCCCATGATCAACAGGAATTCGACCGACAGCCAAATGCCAAAGCCGACGGCGGCGCCCGCATAGAGGGCAGGGCGCGCATCCAGGGGTTCGCGCAGAGCGCGCAGCATGAACCCGGCGACGACGACGAATACCAGCAACAGCAAACTGTGGTGGTCGGCGCGGCCGAGGATCGAATAGGAAAGGGCGCCAGGTTGCAGGAACAAGGCAATAACCGGCAGGAACCAGACCGCGGGGCGGATGACCGGGCGCAGTGCCCAGACCAGAAGCAGGCCGGTTCCGAGCTGCAGCAGTGGTGAGACGACAATTCCTGAGACGTAGAGCGCCTGCTCATACCCCATGAAGACGGAGAACGGCAGCGCGATCAACATCAGCAACACGTCGAAAGGGCGTGTCCAGTGCAGCGTGTCGCCATAAGGCGCATTGGCGCGCGCGATGGTGCCGTCGAACCAGTCCCAGCCCTGGTAGAGCTCGTTCACCCGCAACATGCGCATGAAACTATCCGGGCCAACGAGCCCTGATTCGAAAACCGGAAGATCGTGGAAAGCGACGAGGCTTATGTGCACCAGAGCCCAAGTCAGCAGGAGGGCAACATAAGGCAGAAACTGCCCGGGCCTGACATGGTTTCCGCTGAAGGAAGTCATCGTTCCAGGGCGTGCTCTGCAGGGATTGGGAAGCCGCGATCCTCTGCTTAAAGCTCTAAAGTTTGATTAAGTGAGAGCTATTCGCCTGCCAGGTCACGCGGACTGGCGCGAGTCCTCGGCTTCTTTCCGAGCCTCTGTGTCGTTCCTGCCCCAGGTTGATTTTTTCGAAGGCTCAGACAAATCGTCCTCGCCGAAGAATTCGCTCTCTACGAGGTATTTGTCGCCTTCTTGGGATCCACTGGAGCGCACCACTTCGGCGATCAGGCCGGTGGCCACCATCTGGGTGCCGAAGAGCACCGCCGTGATCCCGAAAAACAGCAAGGGGCGCGATCCGATAGGCCCGGCACCGATCAACCAGAGCACGCTGAGGTAGGCCAAAGCCGCAAAGCCGGCGCCGGCGATCGGCAGCCCGATGTAGGCGAAGAGATGGGCTGGGCGCATGCGAAAACGCGTCGATAGCAGGACCGTGAAGAGATCGATCATGCCTTTGATCAATCGACTCCAGCCGTACTTGGACTGGCCGTGACGCCGCGGATGGTGGGTGACGGCGATCTCGGCGACCTGGAAGCCGAGCGAATGCAGCAGAGCGGGTGTGAAGCGATGCAGTTCGCCATAGAGGTTCAGGTGCTCGAGGACCTGCTTGTGGTAAGCCTTGAATCCGCAATTGTAGTCGTGCAGGCGCAGGCCGAAGATCCGGCCGACGATGGCGTTGAACAGCTTTGACGGCAAGGTCTTGCCCAGCGGATCGTGGCGCTTTTGCTTCCAGCCGCTGACCACGTCGGCGCCCTTGTCGATTTCTTCCAGAAACCGCGGAATCTCGGCCGGATCGTCCTGCAGGTCCGCGTCCATGGTGATGACCACCTCGCCGCGGGCTTTCTGAAACCCGGCGGAGAGGCCTGCTGCCTTGCCGAAATTGGTGCGGAAGTTGATGAGGCGAACGCCCGGTTTCGATTCCACGAGCTTCTGCGCCACCACCGGACCGAGATCGGTACTGCCGTCGTTCACGAAGATAACCTCGAAGGCGCAGTCCTGGCCCACCATGGCGGCGGCGATCTGCTCGTAGAGGGGCTCGAGAGTGGCTTCCTCGTTAAAGAACGGGACCACGAAGGAAATTGAACGCGGCATTGCTGACCTCGCCGGCTAGTCTAAGCGGGCCACTCTGCGGCAGATTCATTAATCCTTTCAAAATCCCCATGGTTTACAGCTTGAAAGGATTGGACGACCCGAAACAGGCCGCCGACCCCATGTCAATTTCGCCTTCTTTTGCGCGCCACGGTGCTACCGGCTTGCCGCGGGTGATTGGGCAGTTGGAGCGCTTCGCGCCATTTGGGATTGGATTGGCGCTCTTTGCCTTGCCCATTCTGTTTCCTCTGGGCATTGGCCGCGACTATCCAAACCATCTGGCGCGGGTGTTCATCGAACACCGACTTGGCGGCGACCATCATCTCTCGGACAACTATGTCGTCGACTGGTTCGTGGTGCCCGACCTGGCGCTGGACATCTTCGCGCTGCCCCTGGCTGCCTGGCTTTCGCCCTACGTCATCGGAGGCATCTTTAACGGCTTGATGTTGCTGTTGTTGTTCACCGCCACCCTGGCGTTGTTCCGGCGCGGCGGCGGTACGACCGGGAGTGGATGGCCGCTTTTGGCGACGGTCGTCTTGTTCAACGAAGCGCTGCGTTGGGGCTTCGTGAACTTCCTTTTTGCCTGCGGTATCGCGCTGTGGATCCTCTATTTCTGGCTGGAAAGCGAGCACTGGCCGAAAGCCCGCCGCCTGGCCGTGCTGTCGCTGATGCAACTGGGGCTTTTCTTCACGCACCTTCTGGGCTTCATGCTCAGCGGCTACATGATTTTGGTGCTGGAGTTGGTGAGGTTCTGGCGCACCAGGGAACAGCCTCTCGGGCGACGCTGCAGCGTCTTTGTGCTGCACATGCTGCAGTTTGCGGCGCCGCTGCTGCTGTTTGGCTATGTGCTGTTCGGCCAGAGCGGGGTCGGCGATGACTCGACCGTATATGGGGATGCGGGAACCAAGGCGCTGGCGCTTCTCTCGCCGACCTCTGGGCTTACCTTTCCGGTCGCGGCTTTGGTGCTCCTCGGGCTCTTTCTGTTGCTTTACGGCGTGTTGCGCCATCGCACGGCCGTGCTGGATGGCACTCTGCGTCCCGTTCTCTTCGCCATGCTGCTCCTGGTGGTGGCGATGCCGAGCATGGTGCTCGGTATCTGGGGGCTCGATTTTCGTTACCCCTTTGTCGCCCTCTTGCTGCTGGTTTCGGCGGTCCGACTGCGCCCCGGCCTGAAGGGCACCAGGATCGCCGGCGGACTCGCCTTACTCCTGGCCCTGGTGTCTCTCGGCAGCGCTTCTTTCGAATTCTATAGCGTCGACCACCGACAGCAGCAGGTGCGCCAGGCCTTCGTGTCCACTGAGCCCGGCAGTGCCCTGCTGGTCGCCGGGGTCTACGATCCGGATTGCCGGGGCTGTTTCCCGACGTGGATCAACGAACTGCACGTCGGTTCCCTGGCGGCAATCGAGCGGCAGATGTTTGTGCCCCTGCTGT
>CAJHXP010000097.1_pt1 | contig 57990 bp, 52 predicted proteins | sample 9198551 | NCBI WGS metagenome assembly CAJHXP01 (sample SAMEA7708297, study PRJEB35096) | sediment metagenome | biome: marine neritic benthic zone biome [ENVO:01000025]; feature: sediment [ENVO:00002007]; material: shallow marine sediment [ENVO:03000034] sea grass bed [ENVO_01000059] ... | reverse complement strand
CGGAGTAATCGAGCTGACCGTTGCCGGCATTCACAAAGAGCGTATAGAGCGCAGCCGCCTCCGCGCCGAGGGGCGTCGCGGCACCGGCATGACTTGCTGCCGCCTGCGACAGCTTCAGGTCCTTGTGCATCATCGCCGCAGCAAAGCCCGGTCGGTAGTCACGGTTGGCCGCCGAGGTCTCGACAATACCCGGCACCGGGTTGTGGTTGACCATCGCCCAGCAGGAACCGGAAGCATTGGAGCTGATGTCGAAAAACACCTTGGGGTCGAGACCAAGTTTCTCACCTAAGGCGAAAGCCTCCGACACCGCGATCATCGAAATGCCGAGGATCATGTTGTTGCAGATTTTGGCGGCCTGCCCATTGCCGGGGCCACCTGCACGCACAATGTTGCGGCCCATGATCTCAAACAACGGCTGGCCCTTAGCGAAGGCGGCCTCCGAGCCGCCAACCATAAATGTAAGTACCCCGGCATCGGCGCCCGCCACTCCACCCGACACCGGCGCGTCGAGCATCGCAAATCCACCCTCTTCCGCCTCAGCGTGAACGTCACGCGAGGTCGCCACGTCTATGGTAGAACAGTCAATGAATAGCGTGCCCTTTGCCGCGTGGGCGAGAAGGCCGTCGCTGCCGAGATAGAGGGAGCGCACATGCTCGCCGGCCGGAAGCATGGTCACAACCGCTTCGGCATCGGTCAACACGGACTGCGCGGTTTCCAGCACCGAAAGACCCGCGGCCGCGGCCGCGTCGCGGGCAGTCTCCGATACATCAAAACCGCAAACCTCATGGCCGGCCTTGGCGAGGTTCCTGGCCATCGGCAAGCCCATGTTGCCCAAACCTAGAAATCCGATGCGCGCCATTCCATCCTCCCCTTGTGAATTGGATTTGAGCTTCGCCCGTACAGCAACTAGCTGCGCCGGTACAATGCTGATCAGGTGAAAGTCAGGTCCCCCTCCCCGAGAGGTCGGAAATGACTCTCGACAAGTTCAGGCGTGACAGAGGCGAGATCCCCCGGCGACCATTTCGGTTGCTGGTCCTTGTCCACCAGAACAGCGCGAATGCCTTCATAAAAATCGTTGCCTGCCATGAATGCTTGGCTCATGCGGTATTCCTGGATCATGGCCTGATCGAAGTCGAGGGTCGCCCCTTTTTCCAACTGCGCGAAAGTCACCTTCAGACTGGTTGGGGAGTGCCTCTTGATGATACCGGCGACCTTGGCCGCCCAACCGTCGTCCGCCTCGTCCAAAGTTGCCAAGATCGATTCAATCGAGCGGGACGAAAAGCAGTGGTCGATAACTTCCTGGTGCTGAGCCAAATCGGAAGCCCCGACCTCTGTTTTGAAGTCATCGATGACTTGATCCACCAAGGTCTCGGGGCCGGCCTTGGTCCAGTCCAACAGGGTAAATGCTGTGGCCAGGTCTCCCATCCGATCGCTCGGAACATAGTCTGTCGCAAGGCCACAATAGAGCGCATCGGCGGCCTTGAGGCGCCAGCCCGTAAGCGCCAGAAAAAGGCCGAGCCGGCCTGGAAGCCGCGGCAGAAAATAGGACCCGCCGACATCGGGGAAGAGGCCGATGCCGACCTCCGGCATCGCCAGCATCGTGCGATCGCCGGCCACCCGATGGCTACCATGCACCGATATTCCGACGCCGCCGCCCATCGTAATGCCGTCAATTAGGGCGACATAAGGCTTGGCGAAGGTATGGACCATCCTGTTCAGGCGATATTCCTCGTGGAAGAACTCGGCTGTCAGGGGTTCCCCCGCTCGACCCGCTTCCCAAACTGCACGTACATCGCCTCCGGCGCAAAAAGCGCGGTCGCCTGCGCCCTGGATCACCACCGCCTTGACGCTAGGATCCTCCTGCCAAGCGGCGAGTTGCGGGATCATTGCCCGAATCATCTCCAGGGTTAGAGCGTTGAGCGCCTCCGGGCGGTTCAGCGTGATAAAGCCAGCGCCACGTTTCACCTCGAAGATGATTTCTTCAGTCTCACTCATAGGTTCTCACTTAAAAGACGGGGGCCGCGTCAACCTACACTTCTTATTGATTCGGCATAATTTTCACTCGGCCAGCAGCTTGCGGGCGATGACAACGCGCATGATCTCGTTGGTGCCCTCCAGGATCTGATGCACTCGGACGTCTCGGAAGAACCGCTCGATGGGGAATTCGCGAATATAGCCGTAGCCGCCATGCAACTGCAGGGCATCGTTGCATACTTTAAAACCGACATCGGTGGCAAAGCGCTTGGCCATCGCGCAATGCAGCGTCTTGTCCGGCGCGCCGCTGTCGAGTTCCTGCGCAGCCCGCCAGACGATCAAGCGAGCGGCATCCAACTCGGTCGCCATGTCGGCTAGTTTGAATTGCAGCGCCTGGAAATCGGCAAGTGGCCGACCGAACTGCTTGCGGTCTCGCAGATGTGCCCTAGCGGCCTCCATGCATGCACGGGCGCCGCCCAGAGAGCAAGCAGCCACATTCACCCGGCCGCCGTCCAGTGCTGTCATCGCGAACCTGAATCCCTCGCCCTCTCGCCCCAGACGATTGGCAACCGGTACACGCGCATCTTCGAAGATCACTGCGGCCGTTGGCTGACTGTTCCAACCGAGTTTCTTTTCCTTTTTGCCGAATGAAAGGCCCGGTGTGTCCTTGGGGACGATCAGCGCCGACACGCCATCAGCCCCCGGGCCACCGGTGCGGCACATCACCAGGTAGATATCGCTGGACCCGCCACCCGAAATGAACGCCTTCGAGCCGTTCAGTATGTAGTCGTCGCCATCGCGCACCGCTTTAGTCCGGAGAGAAGCCGCGTCCGAACCCGCGCCGGGCTCAGTCAGGCAATAGCTCGCGAAGTGCTCCATAGTCAAAAGCTGGGGCAAGAAAGCAGTGCGCTGGGAATCGCTACCAAAGCTGTCGATCATCCAGGCGACCATATTATGGATCGAGATGTAGGCAGCAGTAGACGTGCAGGCAGATGCAAGTTCCTCGAAGATCAACGCCGCGTCGAAACGAGTCAAGCCGCTGCCTTCAGATTCCTCGCGTACGTATATGCCGGCCAGCCCCAATGCGGCAGCCTTTCGCAGCGTTTCCACCGGGAACTCCGCCGCATCGTCCCACGCGGCGGCAAAGGGTGCCATTTCCTCGGCGGCGAATTGGCGCGCCATGTCTTGAAACGCACGCTGCTCGTTATTCAGGTCAAAGTTCATCGGGGAGGTGCCCGTGTCGGGCTCAAAATTGAGTATGGATCGACGAGCCGCGATGATAGTGCGCGCCAGGAAGCTGTCAATCTGATGTAACGCTATGCCCAGTCTATTCTATCTATCTAGACCCGCCGAGCCACGCAGCGGGACCACAGGATCCCTCGCCTGCGAACTGGTGGGTGGGCTACCTCTAAGGAACCCGGCCCGCGTGACCCGAGCTGTGGCCTTAAGCAAAAGATAGAACGGAATTCCGGCGGGCCGCGGTTAGGCGAATTGGCGAGCAGCCGGTAAACTGCAGGCGAGAAAGGTTGATTGCCCCCTAATACAGTCTTGACAAGAGCGGACTTCCAGCGCTTTGATCCCGGTATTGCGCCGATTTGTTCTCAGCTTGCGGGCGCGTTAGAAATGCGGCTAAACGAGTGGTGAAAACCGCCCGGCATGCCGCGGCGGTTTTTTATTTCTGGACTGACCCTCCGATATCAAGGGTCCGCGGTGATTTGAGGGGTAGCTTGCTCCGCGTGAACAAAAGCTAAAAACCAGTCCCTGGTGGGGCCCCTCGGGGAAACAGACGCGAAACCGTTGAACTGAAAGGGCCCAATCCATGGCAGATACACCCAAGGCCAGCACCAATCCCGAAACTCTCGCTCTCCATGCGGGCTATCGCAGCGACCCGCATACCGGCTCAGTTGCCGTCCCGATCTATCAAACGACATCCTACGAGTTTCAGGACACCGGCCATGCAGCCAACCTCTTCGCGCTGAAGGAACTGGGTAACATTTACACCCGGATCATGAACCCGACCTGCGACGTGCTGGAACAACGCGTTACGGCCATCGAAGGCGGCGCTGCTGCCTTGGCTGTCTCTTCTGGCCAAGCCGCCTCCGCCATGGCCATCCAGAACATCGCGGGAAACGGCGACAACATTGTCAGTTCGACCGACCTATATGGCGGAACCTGGAACCTTTTTGCCAACACATTCAAGAACTTCGGCATCGAAGTTCGCTTCGTCGACCCCACAGACCCTGAGAATTTTCGCCGGGCGACAGATGAACGGACGCGGGCCTACTACGCCGAGACGCTGCCAAACCCGAAGCTGAAGGTGTTCCCAATCAGCGAAGTCGCGGCCATCGGCGAAGAACTGGGCGTACCGCTGATTGTCGACAATACCGCCGCTCCCGTGATCTGCCAGCCGTTGAAACATGGCGCCCACATCGTGGTCTACTCAACGACCAAGTACATCGGTGGACACGGCACCTCCATCGGCGGACTGCTGGTTGACGGCGGCACATTCGATTGGGAAAAGCACGCAAGTCGCTTCCCGATGCTCAACCAGCCGGATCCGAGTTATCACGGTGCTGTTTGGACTGAAGCGGTGAAGCCGCTCGGCCCCATCGCCTATATTCTGAAGGCGAGGGTGACGCTGCAACGCGATCTCGGCTATGCCTTGAGTCCCTTCAATGCGTTCATGTTCCTACAGGGGCTGGAAACGCTGCCCCTGCGGATCCGCGAGCACAGCAGAAATGCGGCCGCGGTGACGAAGTTCCTAGAAGGGCATTCGGACGTCGTCAATGTCATTCATCCTTCACTCCAGGATGGCGAAAGCCGCCGCCGGGCCGATGCTTACCTGACCGGCGGTTATGGTGGCTTGGTCGGCTTTGAATTAGCCGGCGGCATGGCAGCCGGGCGCTGCTTCATCGACGCTCTGCAGCTATTCTACCACGTCGCCAATATCGGAGATGCCCGGAGCCTGGCGATCCACCCGGCCTCGACCACGCATTCGCAACTATCGCCGGAAGATCAACTTGCAACCGGCGTTACTGACGGTTATGTGCGCTTGTCGGTCGGCCTGGAGCACATCGACGATATCCTGGCGGACCTGGACCAGGCTTTGACAAGTTCGCGCGCTGCCGCCGCCGCCGAATGACCCTCTCGCCGTGGGATCGACGGCGCCATCTTTCTGAGAACGGGCCCCTGCCGCCCCGTGGTTGGTAACCATGTCGAAAAAGCTCGCAGACAACGCGGCCTTGGTGATAATCGATTTCCAGAAGGGTATCGACGACCCGAAATGGGGCCGACGCAACAACCCGGAAGCGGAAGCGCGGGCGGCACTTCTGCTGCGTGCCTGGCGGAAGACACGGCGCCCGGTGGTGCACGTGCAACACCTCTCACACGAGCCCGACTCTCCCTACCGTTCGGGTCAGCCCGGCTGCGACTTCAAGGAGGCGCTTGCACCTGGCGAGGGCGAAATTCTGGTGCAAAAGAGGACCAACAACGCGTTCATCGATACCGGGTTGGAAGCTTCTCTTCGAGACCGGGGAATCGACGTAGTTGTCATCGCTGGGGTCCTGCTGCACAACTCCGTCGATGCCACCGTGCGGATGGCCGGCAATCTTGGGTTTGAAACCTGGCTGGTTGAGGACGCCACGGCCAGTTTCGATGTTGTGGACTTGCAGGGCCGGCACTGGCCGGCGGAGGATGTTCATGCCCTTGGCCTCGCCCATCTTAGCGGCGAGTACGCTTTGGTGGTATCGACCGCAGGCGTGCTGGAGGCGGCAAGGGCACTTGTTGCGTCCTGATCTGGGGCCTAAACTTGTCGTGCAACATAGGATGCCGGGGTAACCGGCTTGTGAAGTGGGAGAGGACATGACCGATTTGGTCAGGAAGAGCGGCGCGTCCTTGCGGCCAGTACCGCAGCGAGAAACCAAGGCAGCAGCACAGCGGCCCGATGCCCTGGGGGCCTTTCCCCAGATCCGCATGAGGCGCAACCGCAGTGCCACCTGGGTCCGCCGATTGGTGGCGGAAAATCGGCTGGGAACCGACGATCTGATCTGGCCGGTCTTCGTACACGATGGCCACGGCAAGCAAGCAATCGATTCCATGCCTGGCGTGGAGCGGCTAGGCTTGGACTGTCTTCTCGACAGCATAGGGGCCGCGGACACACTCGGCATATCGGCCATCGCCCTCTTCCCTTACACAGATGAGGAGCTGAAGACACCTGATGCGCGAGAGGCACTCAATCCAGATAACCTAGTGTGCCAAGCCGTGCGCGATGTGAAGAGGGCCTTTCCGGAGATCGGGATCATCTGCGACGTCGCCCTCGATCCTTACAACAGCGATGGCCACGATGGTTTGGTGCTGGACGGGCAGATCCTCAACGATGAAACCGTCGAGGTTCTCAGTCAGCAGGCGGTCATTCAGGCTCAGGCCGGCTGCGACGTGGTTGCCCCCTCCGACATGATGGACGGCCGCATCGGCGCTATCCGAGAAGCCCTCGATGCTGTGGCTCTGCAAGACGTGAAGATCGTGTCTTATTCGGCGAAATACGCCAGCTGCTTCTACGGACCCTTCCGAGAAGCCGTCGGATCTGGGTCGCGGCTGACTGGTGACAAGAAGACCTATCAGATGGATCCGGCAAATAGTGACGAGGCCCTTCGGGAGGTCGCCCTTGACCTGCAGGAGGGTGCCGACATGGTCATGATCAAACCCGGCCTGCCCTATCTCGACATCATTCAGCGGGTGAAGGAAACCTTCGCTGTCCCCACCCTCGCCTACCAGGTAAGTGGCGAATTCGCCATGCTGAAAGCCGCCGCCTTAAACGGATGGCTCGACAACGACCGGGCGCTGGTGGAGAGCCTGATGTCGTTCAAGCGGGCGGGCGCCGATGCCGTTCTGACTTACGCGGCCGTCGAGGTGGCAAAGCTGTTAAGAGCCGACTGACAGCTTACCGGCCAGAGATTGTATCTTTCCGAGCGTTGGTAATCGGGGTTCCTTCCAGTACCCCGAGAATGTCCCATCTGTTGAACAATATGGTTTCAAATAGAGGAGGCACCAAATGGCGTTGCAACTAAATGAGACTGCACCCGACTTCACCGCTGACACGACGGAAGGTCAAATAAAATTCCACGATTGGATTGGCGACAGCTGGGCGCTTCTCTTTTCCCATCCCAAAGATTTTACGCCTGTCTGCACCACCGAACTCGGCTATGTAGCAAAGCTGAAGCCTGAATTCGATAAGCGCAATGTGAAGGTCGTCGGCCTCAGCGTTGACACGGTCGAGGACCACAAGCGCTGGGCAAAAGACATTGAGGAAACGCAAGGCACTGCGCCCAACTATCCCATGATCGGAGACCCTGAACTGAAGGTAGCCAAGCTCTATGGCATGCTGCCGGCAAGTGCCGGTGACACCGCCGAGGGCCGGACGGCGGCAGACAATGCGACGGTTCGCAATGTCTACGTCGTTGGCCCTGATAAGCAAATCAAGCTGATGATCACTTATCCGATGAGTACGGGCCGCAATTTCGACGAGGTATTGCGGGTTATCGACTCTCTGCAGCTCACGGCAAAGCACAAGGTGGCCACGCCTGCAAACTGGAAGCAAGGTGAGAACGTGATCATTGTGCCGGCTGTGAATAATAAAGCAGCTAAGGAGCTGTTCCCGGACGGCTGGGACGAGCAGAAGCCCTACTTGCGCGTGGTGAAACAACCGGGCGCATAAGGAAGGCACAAAAAAAACGGCCGGCAACCCCAAGGGTGCCGGCCGTTTTCTATTCCACCCCTAGAGACTGGAAGTCTTCTCAGCAAAAAATGCCTCTGCGGCCAAGTCGTGCCAAGCTGCCTCTAGGCCACGGTCATGAAACCCAACGTGGCCGCCTGCTCCGGTCAACCGCAAGCTAAGAGCCGGATGCGCCGCCCAGTCGAACTGCTCGTAGGCCAAAGATGGGATCCAGGGGTCGTCCTTGGCGTGCACCATCAAAGTGGGCACCGTGATCACCGGCAAGAACCGCAGACCTGAGCATTGCCGATAGTAGTCATCGGCCCCGGCAAAGCCGTTGCGCGGCGCGACTACCTGCTCATCGTAAGCAAGAACACTGTCAGCTCCGACGATCGCGGCACGCTCCGATGCAGACAGCTCACGCGGCGTAGCTAGAGCTTCATCGCGCATTCGCGTCAGCAGATAGCGGTGGTACCCCCAATTGCGCGGCCGCATCAACCGCAGCTGTGCAGCCTTGAGGTCGATAGGCGCCGACACGCTCATCGCTGCTACAATCGGAAAGGCTGCGGCTTCCTCCGCCAGAAACCGCAGCAACATATTTGCCCCGAGCGAATAGCCGACAAGAAAGAGGCCGGCATCGAAATGAATGCCCGAAAACTCGAGGAGGGCTAAGAGGGCATCCCGCAAATCGCCACTACGCCCGGCATGGTACTGGTCGCCGCAAAGCGGGCGTGACGGACCGGCCCCTCTCAAATTTAAGCGCACCACCGCATGGCCACGGGCCAGCCAGAAGGCTGCCGAAGCGCGGACATAGATGCTATCCTCGCAACCGGTCAATCCATGGACCAGGACCACAGCGGGAGATCCCCCCTGCCCGGGCCGCTGCAGGCATGCCGCCAGGCGATCACCGCTGCCGTCCCGCATGGCAAGTTCGAGGCGTTGCCCCGGCCACTTCTCCAGCGCATGATTTGGTCGGAGCAGAAAGTTGCGCAGAGTCTGGAGATCGCCACCGAGCCAGGGAAATCGTGGTCGGAAGGAAGCGGCATCCAACGGCGTGCTCAGGGAGCGCGCGCTCATTCGGCGGTCAGCCATTCACGGACAGGGTTGATCTGGTCCGGGTCCAGCAGCGCCGGCGCATGGCCGCAGCCGACAAGTTCGATGACCTGAGCGCGCGGTCCGCGTTGTTGCATCTGCGTCGCGGTATCCGGCAGCAAGAGGTCCGATTCTACACCGCGCAGCACCAAGACCGGACAAGTAATTGTGTCCCACAACGCCCAAAGATCGACGTCTGCAAGCTCAGCCTCACGCAACGGAATCGCGATTTTAGGATCATAATGCAGCCGCCATTCATCGCCGTCACGACGTACGGAGGTCTCGGTCAGGTGCCGCCACTGCGCGTCGCTGAGCTTGCCGAAACTTCGATAGGTCGAACGATGATAGGTCTCCGCGGCCGCAAGATCGGAAAAGCGCGGGTCCTTTCCGAAGTAGTCGAGAATTCGCTCCAAGGCCGCCTTTGGTATGAAAGGGCCAACATCATTGATTACCAGTCGGCGGATCGGATTGTCAGGCTGCGCGGCCAGCATCATACCGATTAACCCGCCCATCGAGGTGCCAACGATATCGACCTGCTCACAGTCGAGGCGGGCGATGAGCGCAGCAATGTCGACGAGATACTGCGGGTAACCGTAGTCCATCGAACCGCGCAGCCAGCCACTGTCCCCACGACCGACCACGTCGGCGCAGACGACCCGCCGACCAGCCGCGGTTAACGCCGCTGCCAGGCTGTCGAAGTCGCGCGCATTTCGGGCCAGGCCGTGCAGGCAGACAATCGGCACAGAATGTTCAGGCCCGGACTCGAGGTAGGACAGCTTGTGGAAGCCACTCCTCGACAAGCAAGACAGGCTGCTTTTTCGAACCGCTCCCATGACCGGCTAGGCCGCTGCCACGGCCGGTGGTGCGTCGAACACCTGCACGAATGTTTCGGGATGGAATCCGTTGAATCGGGTCGCCAGAGCGTTGGAATAGGCGCCAACCTGATCGATCTCAATCCAATCGCCCTCTCGCACGTCATCTGGCAGCGAAAAGGTCCCAGGCAGAACATCCAGTGAGTCGCAAGTCGGACCGTTCAGCACGAACTCTCCTTGGGTACCGGAAACCGGACCATCGAGACGGATGAGGCGCGCAGGCAACCGAATGGCAACCTGTGACATCTCGGAGAGACTCCCGTAGATCCCATCGTTGATGTAGAGCCGATCGCCCTTGCGCAGCTGTACCTGGGTCAACAGGGAGCAACCGTGCGCCACCAATGCCCGTCCGGGTTCCGAGAAAACATCTACAGTGGGCCTCAGCTTCAACTGCTTCAAACCACGACGGATGGCCTCCATGAAGGTATCGAGATCCGGCACAGGTCGGTCGCCATAGGCTGCCGGGAACCCCCCGCCGACATCGACGCAGACCGGGTCGACCCCGGCCTTTTGGATGACCTGCCCGAGCAACTCCAATGCCGTGACATAGGCCTCAGGGCTTCGGCATTGCGAGCCGACATGAAAAGCGAGCCCGACTTCGCAACTGTGCTGAACCGCTGCCTTCATCAATTCAGCCGAATCATCGACCGAGGCCCCAAACTTTGCAGCCAGATGATAGAGCGCATCATCGGCCGGAGGCGTGTTCACCCGGACGACAATGACGACGTCATCACCCCCGGTCTCGGCGATGACCTTGTTCAACTCGTCGACATGATCGACCACGAAGTGCCGTACACCATAAACCGTATAGGCCGACTTGATGACCGCCCGGGCCTTCACCGGGTGCATAAAGTAAGTGTGGGCGTCATTGTAAAGATCTGAGATTTGCGCGATTTCCGTAAGCGATGCGGTATCAAAATGGCGAATCCCACCCTTGTAGAGGGCATTCAGCACCAAGGGATGCGGATTACACTTCACCGCAAAGAGAGCCGTCCCGGGGAACTGGCTGACAAAGCGCTTGGCTGCCCCTGCCAACACTTCGGGTCGCACGCAATAGACCGGATAGCTCGGCCGCAGAGCCCGGGCGACCGCCGTCACATCGGAGAACTGGCCTTTATCAACCGCCACAACAATATCCCTATGCCTAAAAAACGGATGTCGAAACGACACCCCTGGAGCCTTCTCTATAGAAAGCAACCGCCGCGGCGACAAGAGGGAAGCTCGCGAAGGATTCCCCTCAGCCGATACCCAGGCGACGCAGCGGCGACGCAGCGGAATCCCGCGTAGCGCGCAGCAAGCCGCGCATTTCATGACCTACAGCGATATGGCCATCCTTCATATAGGCCTCATGATTGGCCTCGATCTCATCGACCTCATAGCGGTAATTCACCATCAGACCGGCGGACCAGGCGATACCATTGGCAGAGGTATCACCCAACCAATTGAGCCGTTCCAGGCGCGCTCCATTGCGTAGATGAAACCGTGCCACCGCATCGAGTGGCTGGCCGTCATCGCGTTTGGACAGGAGATAGCGCGCAGCCAGTACCATCAAGGGTCGCTGTAATACCCCGGAAACCTTAGGATCCCTGGCCCAACCAGGATTGCAGAGCAGTTCATTGACGGTCTGTCGCAGGCCACGCTCCTCGGTGAGGGCCGGCAGGTCTATCAAATCCTCATTGCTGAAGGCCGCAATCAACTCTTCTTCAGGCAATCTGTCCAGCCAACGCCGCAGGCCGGGAATCGGCGACAGCGTGGCAAAGATCTTCAGCTTTGGGAACTCGCGGGAAAGAGTCTGTACCACCCGCTTGATCAGGAAATCACCGAAGGAGATCTGCTTGAGCCCCTTCTGGGTATTGGAGATGGAGTAGAAAATTGCCGCATCGGCCTGTTGCGGATCCATCTTCGGAGCGGTCTCGTCGAGAAGCGCTTGAATCGAGCCTGCCATACCCTGCACCAATGCGACTTCGACGAAAGCCAGCGGCTCATCGGGCATGCGAGGATGAAACAGGGCATAGCATCGACGGTCAGAATCCAGCCGGTTGCGTAGATCCTGCCAGGAGGTGATCTCATGCACCGCCTCGTAGGCGACCAGTTTTTCCAGCAGGGATGCCGGCGAATCCCAATCGATAGCCCGCAAGTCGAGGAACCCGGTGTCGAACCACGACAGAAGCAACTCGCGCAGGTCGTTGTCGAGCCCCTGCAGATAGGGGTCGTCGCTGCGCAGGGCCAGAAGGTCGGCACGCAGGTCGACCAGGAATTTGACCCCCTCGGGCAGGGCATTAAACTGGGTCAGCAAGCGCAGGCGTGGCGGTTGCAGGGCCTGCTGAAGCGCACGCTCGGCCCTCAGGCGATCCGCATCGGTTTCCGCTGCCTGGTAGACCTCGACTGCTTGGCCGACCTCTTCCGAACGCACCGCAAATTCCTGCGCCAGAACCGTGAGAAAACGCTCCCGCCCTTTCGCGTCCAGTTCAAGAAAAGTGCGGCCAAGCGCGGCAGCGCGCATTCGCGCCGATACCTCGCCGCCGCGCGCCTCCAGGCAATCGCCCATCAGTCGCTTCAAGAAATCCGGCCGGCTGGAGACCGGAGCTTTGGATAGCCCGACCGTGCGCGCCGCCGACTGGGAAATATCGCGCCATGCTGTAGCCAGGTTCGACAGAGTTCGCTCGACCAGGGTTTCCTGTGGCACCTCGGACATAAGGCTTCCTCTCTAGATCCCGGGGCCCATAATAGTGTTTGGCAACCAAGTCGCAATCGACGGAAACAAACACAGCAGGACGATGCCCAGGGCCATTGCCAGCATAAAGGGCAAGGCTCCCTTGAGGATTGTCGGCAGCGATATCTCCGGCGCTATACCGTTGATCACATAGAGATTTAGGCCCACCGGCGGCGTAATCAATCCGATTTCCATGTTGATGGTGAAGACCACCGCGAACCAATAGGGATCGAAACCCACTGAGGTGACTATGGGCAGCAGAATTGGCGCCGTCATGAGGATCACGGCCACCGGCGGCAGGAAAAAGCCGCAGACCAGCAAGAACACGTTGATCATCGCCATCAATACCCAGCGATTGACGTCCAAGTTGGCAATCCACTCGGCAATCGACTGGGTGACGAAAAGGCTGGAGAGGGTATAGCTGAACAACGCCGAGGCGCCGATGATCATCAGGATCATCACCGATTCCCGCATGGAGTCGCCGAGGATCTCCCAAACCCTGAGCGGCGACCAATTGCGCAGAATCAGGCCGTAGATCACCACGACCAAAGCCACGCAGAAGAACGCGCCAACACCGGCTGCCTCCGAAGGCGTGGCAACGCCCCCGTAAAGAACGAAGAGCACCCCGGCGATAATCATCAGGAACGGTAGAACCCGCGGTAAAATCTCGAGCTTCTCGCGCAGAGTAAAACCGACGTCAGCAACGCTGAAGCGATAGCCGCCGCGCCAAGCGGCGAACAATGACCAACCCATGAACAGGATAGTTAGCATCAGGCCCGGCAATAGACCGGCAATGAACAAGCGCCCGATCGATGTCTCGGTAGAAATGCCGTAGACGATCATGGTGATCGACGGAGGGATCAGAATGCCCAGAGTCCCACCGGCCGCAATGGCACCCGTTGCGAGACCGTCCGGATAGCCGCGCTGGCGCATTTCAGGAATGCCCATCTTGCCGATGGCCGCACAGGTCGCCGGAGAAGAACCGGACAAAGCCGCAAAGATCGAGCAGGCGCCAATGTTGGAAATGATCAGCCCACCGGGCACCCGGTGCAGCCAGCGGTCTAGAGCTTCATAGAGGTCTTTGCCCGCCGGCGACGAGGCAACCGCCGCCCCCATCAGAACGAACATGGGGATCGACACCAAGGCGAATTCCGCAATGCCGGCAAAGAAAGTATCCGCAATGATATCGAGGCTGCCCCAACCATCGAAAACAACGAGGAATCCGAGGGCAACGATCCCGAGACCGAAAGCAATGGGAATGCCGGACGACAGCACGACAATCGTGACCACGCCGACGAGGGCGCCGATCTCCAAGGGGCTCATTGCTGACCTCCCGGTTCAATACCAAAGGGCATCTCTCTGCCGGTGGCCAGGCAGAGCAGGTCAGCAACGTACTGCAGGCTGAGTAGCCCGATACCCAAGGGGATTGGTGCGTAGGCAATCCACAGCGGTAAGGCCCAGATCGAATCTGTCACCCAGCCACCTTTCCAGGCTTCGAGCCACAACTCGGCACCGGTATAGGCCAGCGTTCCGCAGAAAAGCAGCGCCAACGAGGAAGCCAAGTAGGCCAAAATTAGGCGGAACCGGTGTGGCAGGTATAGCGGCAAGAGGTCGACATTGACGTGACCCTTGCGCAACAGCACGTATGGACTGCCGATCAGAGTCGCACCCACAAGGCTATAAGTTGCGAATTCAGTCTGCCAGACCGTCGAACTGTTGAGAAAATAACGCAGCACAACCATCTGGCAGACCACCAGAACGGCAGCTGCCAGGGTTAAGGCCGAGACAATCCCACAAAGCTGAGAAAGCCGGCGCACAACTGCAATAAATAGTTCCAAGACGACCTCGAAAAGGGATCAGGCATGGTTTCTTCGAACGCCAAAAGCAACAGGGGCGCCGGCAGCCTGTAGCGCCGGCGCCCCTCTCAGAAAAGCCCGGCTCTTACTCGACAGCCAGAGCTTTGTCGATCAGCTCTTTGCCGCCAGGAACCTTCTCGGAGAAGATTTTGTAAGACGTCTCGTTCGCAATGTCGCGCCAGGCCTTGGCCTGATCCGCATTCATGGTAACGACCTCAACGCCAGCTTCCTTGTAAACACTTACCAGCTTATCATCGAGGCCCTTGGCCTGTGCCGTCATATACTCCTCAGCCTTCTTGCCGGCCGCCATCAACGCTTTCTGCTGCGCCTCGTTCATTTTGTCCCAGCTCTTCTTGGACATCAGGATCGGTTCGTACATGAACCAGAGGGCATAGTCGCCCGGCGCCGTCAGGCACTTTACCTGCTCATAGATCCGGTAAGAAACGAAGCTGCCGGAGCTGGTGTTGGCGGCATCCAAGACACCGGTCTGCATGGCCGTGTAGATCTCCGACGACGGCATGGAGGCAATCGAGGCCCCGGCGCCCGCTAGCATCTGCTCGAATGCCGGTCCCGCCGCACGGGTCACCTGCCCCTTCATGGTATCGGGGCCCAAAATGCACGATTCCTTCGATGCGAAGCCACCGGCCAGCCAAGCATCGGACAACACGACGACGCCGGCATCGTTAATGATTTTCTTGATATCCGCCATAAAGGGCGAGTTATTGAGCCGCAGAGCATGGTCGTGGTTTTTCACCAAGCCAGGCATCAGCGTGGCGCTGAATTGCGGATGGCGACCACTGGCATAGTCCAGCGGGAAGGCGGAGATATCCAGCTGCCCCTTTACCATGGCGTTCCACTGCTCCTTGGGCTTGAACAGCGACTTGCCGGGATAGACCTGGATCTCGAGGCCGACATTGGCCTTGGCGACTTCCTTGGCGATGATCTGCACCATCTCGTCACGGACATCGCCCTTGCCGCCCGGCCACTGGTGCGAGGCTTTCATCTTCAGTTCGGCAGCCATGGCCGACCCGGCCAAGGCAAAGGCCACGACCATGGCAGTCGTGGAAACTAAGGTACGCATTCTCTTGGGCATCGCTCGGTTCCTCCAGGTTGCTTATTCATGGGCAAGCGACCGCATCACGCGGCACCCGCCTCTTGTTCTGTTAAAAACTGTACCGGGACCTAAGAACGCTGTCTAGCTTCGTATACAAATTCAAACAAGGTGCATGCTTGCGAGAATCTTTTGCATGCGCTTATACTCTGCTCATGAAAGCGAAAACCGCACCGCTGGCCCGTGACCTGAAGGACCGCTTGGAAGAGGAAATTCTCTCCGGCCAACGGGCGCCAGGCTCCCGCCTTGACGAAAGCAAACTGGCTCAGCACTTCGGCGTCTCACGCACCCCGGTGCGCGAAGCTTTGAGAGAGCTGGTTGCTGCGGATCTGGTTGTGCTACGGCCCCGGCAAGGCGCCATCGTTGCCACGGTAACGGTGACCCAACTGCTTCACATGTTCGAAGTCATGGCAGAACTGGAATCCTTCTGCGCCAAGCTTGCAGCGCGGCGCATGTCGGCGCCGGAGCGTAGCCACTTGGCCAAGGTCCACCAGGAATGCGGCATTCTGGCTGAGCAGGGTGAGACAAAGTCCTACTACGATGCGAACCGCGGCTTTCACGAAGTCATCTACGCCGGATCGCACAACACCTATCTGGAAGAAACCACGCGCGGCATGCGCAACCGGTTGTCGCCGTACCGGCGTTTCCAGTTGAACCATCCGGGTCGCATCCTGAAATCCTGGACCGAGCATCAGGGTGTGGTGGATGCCATCATGAATGGTGACGGCGATGCGGCGGCCGAGGCAATGGCACACCATGTCACCATTCAAGGTGACGTGTTCACCGATTTGATTTCCGCGTTGCCGGACTCCTACGTCCACGCCATGACCGCCTAGGCAATCGCCGGTTCGTCCGGGAAAATTGAGATTATGACCAATCTTTACGACCAACTGAGACAACACTTCCCGGCCGACCGCAGCCAAATTGCACTTGAAACTCCGACGGGACAAAACTTCAGCTATGCTGACCTGGAGACCGGTTCTGGGCGCATTGCACGACTGTTGTTGGACTGTGGCGTCAAGCCGGGGGACCGCGTTGCTGCGCAGATCGAGAAATCTCCGGAGGCGTTGCTGTTATATCTCGCCGTCCTACGTTGCGGCGGCGTCTACCTGCCCCTCAATACGGCCTATAAGGGCAATGAAGTAGCCTATTTCCTTGAGGACGCGGAGCCACGTGTTCTGGTCTGCGATCCGCAAACAGAAGACGCCCTGCAACCCAAGGCCGATGCGGCCAAAGTGGAAGTGGTGCTGACTCTCGGCACCAGCGGCGACGGCAGCTTGATCACACGCAGTCACGAACTTGATCCCGATGTTGGCGTGGTTTCCCGCGATCCGGATGACTTAGCGGCGATCCTCTATACCAGCGGCACCACGGGACGCTCGAAAGGCGCCATGCTGAGCCACGCCAACCTTGGCTCCAACACCCTGACACTACGCGATTATTGGGGCTTCGGACCTGACGACGTGTTAATTCACGCCCTGCCGATGTTCCATACTCATGGACTTTTCGTTGCCACTCACTGCGTCTTGATGAGCGGCAGCCGCATGCTGTTTCTCAATCGGTTCGACGCGGATACGGTGCTCGATCTACTGCCCCGCGCCACGGCGATGATGGGAGTGCCGACCTTCTATACCCGCCTCCTGGCGTCTCCTAGATTGACCAGGGAATCCTGCACCCATATGCGCCTGTTCATTTCAGGTTCAGCGCCCTTGCTGCCGGATACTTTCACGGAGTTCGAGAAGCGCACCGGCCATCGTATTCTCGAACGCTACGGAATGACCGAAACCACAATGAGCACTTCCAATCCGCTGAGTGGAGAACGGATAGCTGGAACTGTCGGCCACCCCCTGCCGGACGTGCAGGTACGCTTCGCCGACGAGGAAGGCAATGCTCTCCCACAGGGCGAGGTAGGCGTTCTGGAAGTCAAGGGGCCGAATGTGTTCCTTGGATATTGGCGCCAGCCAGAGAAAACCGCTGAGGAGTTTCGAGACGACGGCTTCTTCATTACCGGTGATCTGGCGATGATCGACGAACGCGGTTACATCCATATTGTAGGCCGCGCTAAGGATCTGATCATCTCCGGCGGGTTCAATGTCTACCCCAAGGAAGTCGAACTTTGCATCGACGAAATCGAGGGCGTCGAAGAGTCTGCCGTTATTGGCCTGCCACATCCCGATTTCGGTGAGGCTGTGGTCGCTGTTGTAACGCGCAGCAGCGACGGCCTCGAAGTATCAGCCGACGCCATCCAGGCGACGGCCAAGGCTGAGCTGGCGAATTTCAAGGTGCCCAAACGGGTTTTCTTCGTCGACGAACTGCCGCGCAACACCATGGGCAAGGTACAGAAGAATGCTCTGAGGGAGCGCTTCAAAGACAGTTTCAGCTCAGCCGCGTAGCGAGCTCTCGTAAATGGGAACTAAGCCGCGGAGCCCTGTGCCTTGGCGCCACCGAGACAGGCATCTATTTCCTCGGCGCTGAGCGTTTCCCGCTCCTCCAGGCGCTGCACCAGGCGCTTCATGCCCGCTTCATTGGCAGCAATGATTTCCTGCGCCCGCGCCTCGGCTTCACGCAGCAGGTTTGAGACGGCAGCATCGACGTCGTGCGCTGTCGTTTCGCTAAACCGCCGGGGCTGAGCAATCTCCCGACCAAGGAAGGGATGATCCTCGCTTTGCCGTAGGTCGACCGGACCGATCTCCTCCGACATACCCCAACGGGCTACCATAGCCCGAGCCATCTGGGTCGCATTCTTGATGTCGTCATCCGCCCCCGAGCTGACATTGCCGAGTTGCACTCGTTCCGCCGTGCGGCCACCAAGCATAACTGCAAGTCGATCCTTCAAGTAGTCTTCCGGAAGGGTATGGCGCTCCTCTTCCGGCAGCATATGAGTGCCACCGAGCGCCCGCCCCCGCGGAATAATCGTCACCTTGTAGACCGGGTCGGCGGTTGGCAGAAAATGGGCCACCACGGTGTGTCCAGCCTCGTGCACTGCAAGGCGATGCTTTTCTTCTGGGTGGATTGCCAGGCTGCGCACCGAACCCATCATGACCTTGTCGCGCATTTCCTCAAAATCGCGCATTGTGATTTTCTGCTCCCCTGCGCGGGCAGCCGCCATGGCGGCTTCATTGACCAGGTTTTTTAGATCGGCGCCCGAGAATCCCGGCGTTGCGCTGGCCAACGTATCTAGCTCTACATCCGGGCCCAGTGGCATCTTGCGAGTATGGACTTTCAGAATCGCCTCGCGGGCCTCGCGGTCGGGCAAGTCCAGAGTGACGTGCCGATCGAAACGCCCGGGTCGCAGCAAGGCCGGGTCCAAGACATCGGGGCGGTTCGTCGCCGCAAGAACAATAACCGCCTCGTGCCCACTGAACCCGTCCATTTCCGAGAGGATCTGATTCAGGGTTTGCTCCCGTTCGTCATTGCCCCCCCCTAGGCCGGTGCCGCGTACCCGGCCGACGGCATCGAGCTCGTCAATGAAGATAATGCTGGGTGCGCGCTTCTTCGCTTCCTCGAACATCTTCCGGACACGCGAGGCACCAACGCCGACGAACATCTCGATAAATTCTGAAGCGGAGGTGTGATAGAAATTGACGTCTGCCTCCCCCGCCAAGGCACGCGCCAACAGCGTCTTACCCGTTCCCGGCGGCCCCATCAGCAATACCCCGCGCGGCGGCTCCGCGCCAAGGCGCCGATAGCGCTCTGGGTCGCGCAGGAAATCGACCAGTTCCGCCACTTCTTTTTTAGCGCTCTCCTGACCGGCAACATCGGCGAAGGTAATGCGTTTAGCCTGCTTCGTTTCCTTGCGAGCCGAACCGGTCAGAAAATCCGAAGGATCGCGACCTCCAAACCGTCCGCTCAGATTGCTCTGCATGCGGTTCCAGAACCAAAAATAAATGCCGAGAAAAATCAGCCATGGAAGAATGCTGAGCAGCCAACCGCTTCCCTCTTCCTTCGGTGGTTCTACCGCCAGCACGGCACCACTGGATTCGATCAATGGCATAAGCTCGGCATCATCCTGGCTCGGTAAATTCACTTGGATGCGCTGGCCCGGGGCGCCGCTGGGGTCATCAGCTCTTGGCTTCAGGGTCGCAGTAGCGACATGTTCCGCAAGGGAAATGCTGCTGACTCGATGGTCGCGAAGCAGCTGCTTGAATTCGCTGTAGGCAACCTCAGAAGGACGCCCTGGCGGTGGCGTCACCTCCCGCATGCTGAATAGGAAGACAAACAGCAGCAGACCTACCAGGATAACAGGCCACCACCTCGTCAGCTCTTTCAATGGATGCCTCCGTCCACCAGAGGGATATTTCTACCGAATATCAATCTATTCTATCCGATATCAGGGAAAAAGGGGCAGCGGAATGATCCACCTCAAGACTGCCGGATCGGCGGCCTCACGCTGCCTATCCGCCCCGAGTGTCAGTCCTGCTCAGCCTTTACAATAGCGCGGTGGGCGCGCCAGGACTGTGCCTCGATGAAGACCCGCTTGGCCACCGGGTCCGCAGCCTTGATCTGTTCATCAAGCTCGGTAACCGCTGCCTCCACGTCATCGGCAGTGAGATGAGGATGAAAGTCGACGCTGACCGTCACCAGAAGGTCGCTTGGCCCCTGATGCAGGGTCAGCAACTCATTGATCCGGAGTACCGCCGGATGATCCTGGACGATGCTCCGCAAACGTGCAGCCAGCGCCGGGTCGGCGCCCTCACCGATCAGCAGCCCCTTGGTTTCGTAAGCCAAAAGAACGGCAGCAGCGGCCAGAATACACCCGATCACAATTGAAGCTGCGCCGTCCAACTCCGGGATGCCCAGCAACTGGCCAAAGAAAATACCCACGAAAGCGGCAATGAGACCCAACATAGCAGCCGTATCTTCCAAGAGCACCGTAAAGATCGAGGGGTCCTTGCTCACCTGAATGGCCTTCAGATAGCCGCGATCGCCCTTGCCGGCCTTAAATTCCCGGTATGCTATCCACCAGGCGGCTCCCTCAAACACCATGGCCAGACCCAGAACGATGTAGTTGATGTAGGCATCGGTGATCGGATGCGGCCGCAGCAGCTTCTGGTATCCCTCATACATTGAAATCCCCGCCCCAACCGCAAAGATCAGAATGGCAACAACAAATGCCCAGAAATAGATTTCACTGCCATAGCCGAAGGGATGTCGATTGTCGGCCGGGCGGGCGGACCGCCTTAGCCCATGCAACAGAAGCGCCTGATTCCCGGTATCGACGGCCGAGTGAATTCCTTCGGAAAACATTGCCGAACTACCGGTAAAAGCCGCAGCCCCAAATTTGCTCACGGCAATCAAGGCATTCCCAATCAATGCGGCAATAATTACCTTCTTCGAGCCCTGCCCAGCCATAGTCTCGTCCCCATAAGGTTCGTCCGCAACGGGCGACCGACAGCGGCGCCACCCGCGGAACACCGCGGATCAGGTAGTTTACTAGAGTGCGATACCCCGAGGGAAATGAACTATCAGGCTTTGAGCCTGCATTCTCCGCATCACGGTCGCCACAAAAGCAAGCGAGCGTCCGATGGGACAAAGGCGCTATAAGAAGATATGAAGCGGATTCGGCGAATTCTTCTGATTACTTGCGGGACACTGCTCGTGTTGGCGGCGGTCGCCGCCGGCAGCGGGTATCTCTGGATGCGCGGCTCCCTTCCGCAGACTGAGGGGGAGATCCGCATTGCCGCGCTACAAGCCCCGGTGAAAATTCTCCGGAACAGCGATGGCTTGGTCAACATCCAGGCTGCAAACGAGCTAGATCTCTACCGAGCGCTCGGCTTCGTCCACGCCCAGGATCGCTTATGGCAAATGGATTTCATGCGCCGAGCCGCCTCCGGCCGCCTTTCCGAGGTGACTGGACAGGCCACACTCGCGCTTGATCGGTTTTTCAGGACACTTGGCTTCCGCCAATTGGCTGAAGCCAATCTCGCACACCTATCGGCCGAAACCGTGGCTGCTTTAGAAGCTTATGCAGAGGGCGTAAATGCGTTTCTGGAGACGCGATCCGGTCCCTTACCTCTAGAGTTCCAGGTTTTGCGCTATGAACCAGAACCCTGGAGCCCCACAGATTCCTTGCTTTGGGGGCGCATTATGGCCCTGAGGCTCTCAAACAACTGGCGCGATGAGTTGAGTCGTGCACGCCTAGCCGGCCGCTTCAATCCCGATGAGATTGCCGAATTGTGGCCCGCCTATCCGGCTGGTTCGCCTGTAACGCTGCAACAGCTGAACGCTCTGATTGACCACTCCATTACCGAACAGTTGACCACCCTACTGCCACCGTCCCTGGCACCGACAGGCGCATCGAACGCTTGGGTGCTTGACGGCACGCGGACCGCTGGTGGCAGTCCGATCCTGGCCAACGATCCTCACCTCCCTCTCGATGCTCCTGGAGTTTGGTTTCTGGCACGACTGGAGGCCCCAGGCATCGCCTTGGCCGGCGCCACGGCGCCGGGCGCCCCCTTTATGACATTAGGGCACAATGGGCGGGTCGCCTGGGGATTCACTACAACTCATAGCGACACTCAGGACTTCTTCATCGAGCGCATCTCGCCCGACAACCCAGACCAATACGAGACGCCTGAAGGTCCCGAAGATTTCAAAGTGCGCGACGAGTTCATTCGCGTGAACGGCGGAGAGTCCATTCGTCTGATCGTCCGCGAAACGCGCCACGGCCCTGTCATGAGCGACGTAATTCCAGAAGGCTCAAGCGAGACCGGTGCGGTACTGGCCCTGGCTTGGCCGGCGTTACGCGCCGATGACCGCACAGCCGACGCCATATACGGCATGAACCACGCCGAGAACTGGGTTGAGTTCCGTGAAGCCCTACGCCAGTTCCACTCGCCGCAGCAAAATGTTATCTACGCCGACACTGCCGGAAACATCGGCTTTCTGGCGCCGGCGCGAGTGCCTATTCGACGCGCTGGCAACGGTCAACACCCGGTACCGGGATGGAGCGGTGAGTTCGATTGGATCGGCTTTGTACCTTTCGAGGAACTGCCATCCATTGACAATCCGCGTAGCGGTATCATTGTCAACGCCAACAACAAAATCGTTCCGGACAGTTTCTCCCATCTGATCGCAGTGGACTGGCCACCGCCTTACCGAGCCGAGCGCATAGGCTCTCTATTGTCATCTGCATCGGGCAATCACGACATCATTGATTCAACGATCCTGCAGCAGGATATCTTTGCCAACGCAGCAAGTAAGATCTTACCGAAGCTGCTGACCGCAGCCCCCAAGAACGATCGTTCTCGCGAGGCCATTGCCCTGTTGCAGACCTGGGATCGCCAGATGCATCGCAACGCGCCTGAACCGTTGATCCTGCAAGCCTGGGTCTGGGCCCTGGGCCAGGCAATCCTGGCCGATGAGCTCGGGCCCAATTACCGCGAGTTCCTGGACGGAGGCACCTTTACGATTGAGCGCCTCATCGCGAATGACAGCAGTTGGTGCAATGACATCGGCACTGCCGAGATGGAAGATTGCAGCGCACAGATCGTGTTGGCTCTTGATGTAGCTCTCGACTACCTGGGTGAGCGATTCGGCAACGACATGACCACTTGGCGCTGGGGCGAAGCTCATGTCGCGCGCTTCACACATCCGGTGATCGGCCGCATTCCGGTGCTACGCCAACTGTTCACCTACAGTGTCGAAGCCGACGGCGGTAATGATACGGTAAACCGCGCTTCGCCCAGACTCGGCGGTAGCCCAGAAAATCTCTTTGAAGATGTCTTCGGCGCCGGCTTCCGGGCGGCCTATGACCTCGGTGCCCTAGACCGGTCTCGCTTTATGATTGCCACTGGCCAATCTGGTAATCCCTTGTCCGGGCTTTACGGAAACCTCGCTGTCCGCTGGCGCGACGGCCAAACTGTGTCGCTGGCTCCGGCTTCTTGGGCGGTGGCAGAACAGCTAAACTTGCTGCCTTCTGAAAAATAGCCAACCATCAATGGACACGGGACAGCCCATAGGCGCCAAACTTCGGGAGACGGCCTTGACCACCACGATCGACGATATTCGAGCGGCAGCTGAGCGCCTCAAGGGGCAGGTCATCCGTACGCCGCTAGTTTCTGCCGCCCGGCTGTCCGAAGTGTTGGGCTGCGACCTCTATTTGAAGCTCGAGAACCTTCAACGTACCGGCTCATTCAAGGACCGCGGGGCCTACATCCGGCTCTCCAAGCTTAGCGACGAAGAGGCCAAGCGGGGCGTTATCGCAATGTCTGCCGGCAACCATGCCCAGGGCGTCGCTTACCACGCCAAACGCTTAGGTATACCTGCCACCATCGTCATGCCCGAATTCGCTCCATTCTCGAAAGTTGAGCGAACTCGCGCCTTCGGTGCGCGCGTTGTACTGACCGGCGAAACGCTGGACGCTTCAGCTCATGCTGCGCTCAGGATCGCCGAGGAAGAAAGCCTCACATTCGTACACCCCTATGACGATGTTGACGTGATTGCGGGTCAGGGCACGATCGGGCTCGAAATTCTGGAGGACCTTCCGGATGTCGATACTATTGTTGTGCCGATCGGCGGTGGCGGCTTGATTTCCGGCATTTCGATAGCAACCAAGGAGGCCAATCCGAATGTCCGGATAATGGGCGTTGAGACCGAGCTTTACCCATCGATGGCCAACGCGCTGACGGGCCGAGACGGACTGCAGGGCGGTAGCAGCTTGGCGGACGGTATCGCCGTGAAGAACCCAGGCAAGCTGACCAAAGAGATCATTGCCCGTCTCGTTGAGGACATCTTGATCGTTCCAGAAAACGCCATCGAGTCTGCCATCCAGCGGTTGGTGGAGGAGCAGAAGATCGTCGCCGAAGGCGCTGGTGCCGCCGGAATCGCCGCGATCATGAATGAGCCTCAGAGATTTGCAGGCCGAAAGGTCGCCACGGTGATCTGTGGTGGCAACATTGATTCGCGACTTCTTTCCGGAGTACTGACTCGAGGTTTGGTGCGCGATGGCCGCATGGTACGTCTACGCATCAGCATCGTCGACCAGCCTGGTGTTTTGGCAAAAATAGCCGACGTCATTGGACGTAGCAGCGCCAACATCATCGAGGTCTACCACCAGCGTTTGTTCTACGATGTGCCAGCTAAAAGCGCTGACGTGGATGTAGTGCTGGAAACTCGCAACTCCGAGCATGTGAAAGAGATCATTGCCAGCTTGGCGCAACACGGATTTCCGACCAGGGAACTTTCTTCCCATTCAGCTGACGGTGTATAGCAATGCTTCCTAGTCCCACCCAGCTATTGCGCAAGCCTCAGGGGTCAATTAGGGGATAGTAGGTAGAGCCGCCACGCAAACCTGAAGGATCCATCAATGGCCCCGACTAGTGCCGTCTTTCACAGCGTCATGGACCGAATCGGCAACACCCCTATGATGGAGGTGTCCCACCTGGACACCGGCCCTTGCCGTCTCTTCTTAAAACTGGAGAGCGAGAATCCTGGCGGTTCCATCAAAGACCGCATTGGCAAGTCAATGATCGAAGCGGCTGAAAAGGAGGGCACCCTGAAGCCCGGCGGCCGCTTGATCGAGGCGACTGCAGGCAATACCGGTCTGGGGCTCGCCCTGGTTGCCGCTCAGAAAGGTTATCACTTAACCCTGGTCGTTCCGGATAAACTGGCGCAGGAGAAGATCTTCCATCTCCGCGCCCTGGGCGTTGAGGTAATTCTGACACGCTCCGATGTTGGAAAGGGCCATCCGGAATATTATCAGGACATGGCACAGCGGATTGCCCATGAGACCGGCGCAATCTTCATCAATCAGTTTGGCAATCCTGCGAATCCTCTTGCTCATCAGGCCACGACCGGTCCAGAGATTTGGGCACAGATGGACCATGACCTTGACGCCGTCATTTGCGGCGTAGGCTCTGGAGGCACCATCACCGGCTTATCGCGTTTCTTCGCCTCCGTCTCCGACAAGACGGAGATGGTCCTGTCCGACCCACAGGGCTCGATCCTTGCCGAATACATTGAAACAGGCGTGCTCAGCGAGAATGTAGGCAGTTGGATCGTCGAGGGCATCGGCGAAGATTTTCTGCCCGACGTCGCCGACCTATCCAAGGTGCGCAAGGCCTACATCATTCCCGACAAAGAGTCCTTGCTGACGGCACGAGAAGTGCTTTTGCGCGAAGGAATTCTAGCCGGGTCCTCCTCCGGCACGCTGATTGCCGCTGCCCTACGCTACTGCCGAGAACAGACGGAGCCGAAGCGAGTCGTTACCTTCGTTTGCGACAGTGGCAACAAGTATCTGTCGAAAATGTTCAACGACTACTGGATGATCGACCAAGGTTTCATCGAGCGCGAGCAGAGGGGTGATCTCCGCGACCTCATCAGCCGGCGTCACGACGAACATGGCACAGTAACGGTCGATGCGGACGACAATCTGCTGGTCGCCTATGGTAGGATGAAGCTCTACGATATCTCGCAACTGCCAGTGCTCGACAAGGACGACAAGATTGTCGGGCTAATCGACGAAGGCGATATTCTGCTGAAAGTTTTCAAGGACGACGCGCGTTTCAAGGACCGAATTTCCAGCGCAATGACGTCCAAGCTGGAAACGATTGAGGCCGATCAACCCATCGATGCTCTATTGCCAATCTTTGCCAAGGACCATGTCGCTATCGTGTTCTCTGGCGATTCATTCCTAGGATTGATTACCCGCATCGACCTGCTTAATCATCTTCGCCGAAGGATGAGATAGACGCCATGCCTGACCACTCGCAGAGCCGCAATAGACCGGCGTTCGCCACCCGCGTAATTCATGCGGGTCAATCCCCCGATCCGTCTACCGGGGCGATCATGCCGCCGATCTACGCGACCTCTACTTACGTTCAGGAGAGCCCGGGGGTTCACAAGGGATACGAGTACAGCCGCTCCCAGAATCCGACCCGCATGGCCTACGAACGCTGCATCGCCGACCTGGAGAGTGGCCAGCAGGGCTATGCCTTTGCTTCCGGACTATCAGCCATCGCGACGCTGCTCGAATGCCTGGACAGTGGCAGTCACGTAGTCGCCATGGACGACCTCTATGGCGGTTCTTATCGCCTCTTCGAGCAGGTACGCAAACGTTCGGCGGGGCTCAGTTTCTCCTTTGTCGATATGGCTGAGATTGAGAACCTGGAAGCTGCGATTTGTCCAGAGACCAGGCTGATTTGGGTTGAGACCCCAACTAACCCCCTGCTGAAACTGGTCAATCTCGAGGCTGTTGCAACCCTGGCCAAGAAGCACGGAATCTTGACAGCTTGTGACAACACCTTCGCGACGCCATGGGTCCAGCGGCCACTGGAACTCGGCTTCGATGTGGTTATGCACTCGGCCACCAAATACCTAAACGGCCATTCGGACATGGTAGGCGGCGTGCTTGTCGTCGGCGACAACGCGGACCTGGCCGACCAACTCACCTTCCTGCACAATGCGGTCGGGTCTATCCAGGGTCCGTTCGATAGCTTTCTCGCCTTGCGTGGCTTGAAGACCTTGGCCCTTCGCATGGAACGGCATTGTAGCAACGCACTAGCGGTTGCCACGTTTATGGAGGACCACTCCAAGGTCGAGAGGGTTTACTATCCCGGACTTTCCAGCCACCCGCAGTTTAGCTTAGCGGAACAGCAGATGGACGCGCCGGGCGGGATGGTGACAGCCATCCTGAAAGGGACGCTCGATGACGCAAGACGATTCTTGGAACGGGTGCAAATCTTCGCCTTAGCCGAAAGTCTCGGTGGCGTTGAGAGCCTTATCGAACATCCGGCGATCATGACTCACGCGTCAATCCCGCCGGATATCCGCGCGTCCCTCGGTATCGGCGACGGATTGGTCCGTCTTTCTGTCGGTATCGAGGGTCAGGACGACCTGATCGCCGACTTGAACAACGCCCTGGCCTAGAATACGGATGTGGGGTTAGACGGCTGGCCCGATCGCTCGGTAACCACTCTTGAAATAGACTAGCGGATCTCCTTCTCCTGCGGCATGGAGATGCTCGACCCGCCCAAGAACAATGACGTGGTCACCACCTTCGTAAACTGCCTCGCGCCGACAAGCAAAGCTTGCGAGGCAATCCCGGAGCACCGGCAGGCCGCCGGGCCAGAGGTCATATGCGACACCATCCCACTTGTCGACTGCGGCAGTGGCGAAGCGGACAGACAGTTCATGCTGCTCCTGACGCAGAACGTTGATGGCAAACTGCTCAGACTTACAGAATGCGTCAAAGCTCATCGCGACCTTGTCCAGACAGAACAAGATCAATGGCGGCTCGAGCGAGACAGAGGAGAACGAGTTCACCGTTATTCCGCGATTGCCCCCAGAGGAGTCACGCGCCGTCACCACGGCGACACCGGTTGCGAAACTGCCCAGGGCCCGGCGAAAGGCAAAGGAATCAAAAGTCATCGTACCACCAGGTTACCTGATCCTATCGCAAGCGGGCCGGATCTTAATGCCATAGGGAAGTTAAAAGCCACCGCAATTCAACCATTTCCGCCTTTTACAGAGCTAAACTAAACCACTTCTTAACTTAAACGAGCCACATTCAAAGGCTGTTTTTCAAAGACAGTCTGCTCAACAGCGAACTTCTCGCGGATTGGGATTTCATGGGGCTAATTGTTGGCACATTAATCGTTCTCGGCTGTACCCTTGGCGGGTACATGGCGATGGGCGGCAAACTCGGGGTGCTTTGGCAGCCTTTCGAGGCGGTAATCATTGTCGGCGCGGCTATGGGCGCCTATGTGATCGGCAATTCCGCCGTCGTTATCAAAGCCACCGGCGGCGCTATTGGCAAGACGCTCAAAGGCTCCCAATTCAAGAAAGACAACTATCTCGAACTCATCAGCCTGCTCTACCAGATCCTGAAGGTCGCCAAGACAAAGGGCAACCTGGGGCTCGAGCAGCATATCGAGAATCCGCGCGATTCTGCTCTTTTTCAGCAGTTCCCGGGCGTAATGGCCAACGAAACCGCCCTGACCTTTGTGTGCGATTATCTGCGCATGCTGACCCTCGGTTCTGAGGATCCCCACGAGATGGAGACCCTCATGGACGAAGAGATCGAAGGGGTGCATCACGAGCACCTGGAGGTTGCCCACGCCTTGCAGACCATGGCGGACGGAATGCCTGCTCTAGGTATTGTCGCCGCGGTGCTCGGTGTCATCAAGACCATGGGTTCCATCACCGAGCCGCCAGAGGTTCTCGGCAAACTGATCGGTGGCGCCCTCGTGGGAACCTTCCTCGGCGTTTGGGTATCCTATGGATTCCTCGCCCCGATCGCCGCCAAAGCCCAGGCAGTCTACAACGCGGAAATCAAGTACCTGTACTGTATCAAAGCCGCGTTATTGGCCCATATGCATGGCTCTCCCCCTGCGGTTTCGGTCGAGTTTGCCCGTAAGGCACTGCACTCCCATGACCGCCCGACCTTCTATGAGGTCGAGGAAACGGTCGGCGCTCTGCCGCCTCCGGCCTAAAGGCTTCTAGCGCTATGGCAGCGACAGGAAACGACGAAGCCACCGTCGTCATCATCAAGAAGATCAAGAAGGTCAGCGGCGGCGGTCACCACGGCGGCGCCTGGAAAGTCGCCTATGCCGACTTCGTTACCGCGATGATGGCCTTTTTTCTATTGCTCTGGCTGCTGAATGCCACAACGGAAGAGCAAAAACGAGGTATCGCCGAATACTTCACTCCGGTCACTGCCCTAAACCCCGAGAGCGTATCGCAGAGCGACAGTGGCTCTGGTGGAGTTATGGGCGGACGCAGCCTGACGACTGACGGCGCCTTGGTGAACGACACCTCGCCGATGGGTATCACTGTCTCTCTACCCGGAGCCAGCGAGGAACCCGAAAAAGAGACGGACAAGTTGATTGAAAACCCGACAGAGGGGAGCGAACCCGGCCAGCGCCTTGCGAACGGATCCGACAGCCCAACCGAACCGGTCAACCCCGGCGACATCGACCGTTTGGCGCAGGAATTGGAGCAGGAACGCTTCGCCGGCGCCGAGGCGGAATTGCGCCAAGCGCTGGAATCCATCCCTGATCTGAGCGACTTCGCCAAGAACTTGATCGTCGATCAAACTCCGGAAGGGCTGCGCATCCAGATCATCGACCAGGAGGGCAAGTCAATGTTCTCTTCTGGCTCAGCCGAGATGTATCCACATACCCAGCGCTTGCTGGCTTTGGTAACTGATGCGATCAAGAAGTTGGACAATCCGGTCGCCATCAAAGGGCACACGGATTCTACGCCTTTTTCCAGCAGCAACGGCTACTCGAACTGGGAGTTGTCGACCGACCGCGCGAACTCCAGCCGTCGCGCCCTCCTCGCGGCGGGCCTGCCTGCTTCCCGTATCGCATCAGTTGTCGGCCGCGCCGATCAGGAGCATTTCGTTCCAGGAGAGCCCTTCTCTCCTCGCAACAGACGCATATCGATTGTTCTACTACGTCAGGCACCCGAGAGCGAAGTTCCCTTGTACCAGTCGGACAATTAAGCTGGCCACTCCTAGCGGACTGGGCTTGCACCTCCGGCCGCTGGTGACCTAGGCTCCATCCATGTCTAGCGATGACACCGGCGGCTACAACGTTCAGCAGCCCTGGAAGGGTACACCACCACTCCCCTCTGCCGCTCCTGATCTCTTTGCGGGTCTGGTAGTGCGGCGCTGCTTCGCCTACCTGGTCGATGTGATCGCAATCGCCCTGCTCGGTCTCGGCCTTGGTTTCGCCCTGTCCGTAATCGGCGTCCTTAGTTTCGGGCTGCTGAGCCCCTTGGCAGTCATCATCATGGCGCTTTGGCCGCTCACCTATCACAGCTTCTTCATCGCCGCCCGCGGCGCCACGCCGGGTATGCGGCTGTTTGACCTGGAACTAAGGGACTGGAGCGGTAAGCCCGTTGAACTCGTACAGTCAATCTTTCTGGTGGTTCTGTTCTACGTGAGCATTGGTCTTACCGCCTGGCTCATCCTCGTCGTCGTGCTGTTCAATGCCCGAGGCCGGGCTCTGCACGACATCCTCGCCGGCACCCTGGTCATCCGCCGTCGCTCTTGATTCCGCATCCGTTCGCAGGCCGATGACCATCCTCTGGTCAAGTCCTCTTGCACTGAATGCTGGCCAGCGAGCGTAAATCACTGCAATAATTCGAGAGGTGCAACGGTTCCCAAGCTAGGCCCAGCAAATGCGCTCTGCCTGGGAACTTTGAAATCAGGGAGCACTTTACTTGATTAGTACGGCCTCATCGGCTTCGGGCCCTCTATCTGCCTATGATCCTGATGGCTTCTTCTGCGAGATGCTGGGCGGGACCGGGCATACTGCTGACCACACCGCCGCAATCCGTGAGCGGCTAAACAGGCTAGACCTGGATGAACTGCGCGGACGCGCGCGTGATGCGGAGCTGGAACTGTACAGTTTCGGCATCACCTTCACGGTCTATACCCAAAAAGACGCCATCGATCGCATCCTGCCTTTCGATGTGATTCCCCGCGTCATCTCGGCCGAGACTTGGGAGACTATCGAACGGGGCGTAACTCAGCGCGTGACCGCGCTGAACCATTTCCTTTGGGATATCTATCACGACGAAACGATCCTGAAAGACGGCATCATTCCGCGCGACTTGGTGATCGGCAACAAGAACTACTGTGAGCAGATGCGCGGCGTCGATGTTCCTTTCGGGAACTATGCCCACATCAATGGTACCGACCTGGTACGCGGCGACGACGGCCAGTTCGTGGTGCTAGAGGACAATGCGCGCTGCCCTTCAGGCGTTTCCTACGTGGTTGAAAACCGACACCTCATGCAGCGCAGCTTCCCTGACCTGATGAGCAAAATCGGCATCCGATCAGTTTCCAACTATGGTCAAAAATTACACGAAGCTCTGGTTGAAACAGCGCCTGTCGGAGTCATCGAGCCACAGGTCGTCCTGCTATCCCCTGGCACCTATAACTCGGCTTATTTTGAGCACATCTTCTTGGCACGCGAAATGGGTGTGCCCCTTGTCGAGGGAAACGATCTGCTGGTGGAGAACGACAAGGTCTTTATGAAGACAGTCAACGGGTTGGACCCGGTGCATGTTATCTACCGGCGGGTCAGCGACGACTTCCTTGACCCCGAGGCTTTCAATCCGGAGAGCGCCCTGGGTGCCGCCGGCCTGATGCGCGCCTACGCCAAAGGCAATGTCTCATTGGCTAACGCCATCGGCACTGGTGTCGCTGACGACAAGGCAGTCTACGCCTACCTGCCCAGGATCATTAAGTATTACCTGGATGAGGACATCATTTTACCCAATGTGGAAACTCACATTTGCAGGGAGCCCGAGGGCCTCGCATATACCCTAGATAACTTGGACAAACTGGTGGTGAAGCCGGTTGGCGAATCCGGAGGCTATGGCATCACCATCGGTCCACGCGCCAGCGCGCGAGAGTTGGAAAAATGTCGCGCTGAAGTGATCGCGGATCCGGCGAATTACATTGCCCAATCAATGATCAACCTTTCGGTTTGCCCGACCTTAACCGATGAAGGGATAAAGGCGCGCCACGTTGACCTGCGCCCCTTTGCCGTGACCGGTAAATCGACATGGGTCCTGCCTGGTGGTTTGTCACGGGTCGCCCTCACTGAAGGATCCATCATCGTCAATTCCTCCCAAGGCGGAGGATCAAAGGATACCTGGGTCCTTGAGTAGGCTTCTGTCACGCTACGCTGAATCGATTTATTGGATGGCCCGTTACGCCGAACGCGCGGAAAATCTGGCGCGAATTCTGGATATCAACGAGACCTTCAGCCGAGACAGCCGCGGCTGGCAGAATTGGCGCTCCATCTTGCAGATCAACGATGACGAAGAGCGCTTCTTCGAAGACCACGATGAAGACAATGAAGACGACGCGGATGCAATTATCTATTTCTATACGCTAGACCAACGCAATCCGACTTCAATCATTTCCGCGATCAACCAGGCGCGAGGGAATGCGCGTACCTTGCGCCCGCTGATTTCCACTGAGATGTGGATTCAACTGAACATGTTCTCAAACAAGCTGAAGAGTATGCCGCGGGAGGACCTCAACGAACCGCGATTGACGCGCTTTTGCAATCAGGTAAAGGAAGCTTGCCAAACCCACACAGGGATTACCGAAGGGACCTTCTATCGCGACGAAGGTTGGTTCTTCTATCAGATTGGCCGGAGCATTGAGCGTGCCGATCAGACCACCCGCCTGCTGGACGTGAAATATCATCTTCTGTTGCCCAGCAAGGAGAGCGTCGGCTCACCGCTGGATGTCAGTCAATGGAACGCAGTGTTACGTTCGGCAGCCGGCTATCATGCGTTCCGACGCGTCCAGCCCAGCGGCATGACCCAGGCTGACGTAGCCAACTTCCTGTTGTTCAGCACCCGCTTCCCGCGATCTGTGCGGGCCTGCGTGCACGACATTTCAAATCGGCTCTCGCACTTACGCTCCAGCTACAGCATGAGCTCTGGCGGCCGGGCCCTGGAAGAGCTGGACGAACTATTTTCAGTTCTCGACGACATCACCATCAAGCAAGTTATCGACAAGGGGATGCATGAGTTTATCGACTGGATCCAGCTGAAGTTGATCCGTATCCATAGTGAATTGGGCGCCGCTTATTTCGGCTATCCCGCCTTGGCCGACAATGGACAGACGGCCGAATAGCCGCGGCCCGATCGCCAGTGGGCCTGCGACCTGCCAACCGAAAATTGTTGCAGAGAAACTGGACAGCTTTGCCAAGGCTACGCAGATTGCCACGATGAAACCAGACCGAACCACAGGCCGGCTCGAGAAGGCGAACCACGTGACGTTCGCTCCCCTCCAGAACTACTTTGTTCTGGAGCCGAATTTGTGCCCCTATCTGGAAGGGCGCCTAGAGCGCAAGCTGCTAACGGAAATCAACGGCCCACAAGCTCAGAGCACCTACGAAGCCCTGACCCAGGCCGGTTTCCGGCGCAGCCACCGCTTCGCCTATCGGCCGGCCTGCTGCCATTGCGATGCTTGCGTCCCGGTGCGGGTCTTGGTCGGGCAATTTGCACCGGGCAAGTCTCTGCGCCGGATTACCCGCACCAACACCGATCTAAGCATCCAGATGATCCCGGCTCGCGCCACGGAGGAACAATTTGAGCTGTTTCGCCGCTATATTGAATCACGCCATGGAGACGGTGAAATGGCGGGAATGTCGGATCGAGAGTATATTTCAATGATTGAGTCGAGCGATATCGATACCCGCTTGGCCGAGTTCCGCAACGCTCAGGGGGACTTGCTTGCCGTATGCCTGCTAGATTGGCTGGCCGATGGCCTCTCTGCTGTCTACAGCTTTTTCGATCCGAACGAATCGCGCCGCTCCCTTGGCACCTATGTCGTACTCTGGCTGATCGAGGAAGCCAAACGAGACCGAGCCGCACACGTCTATCTCGGCTATTGGATCGATGGCAGCCGCAAGATGGCCTACAAAACGCGCTTTCGTCCACTTGAGGGCTTTGGTGCCGCCGGCTGGCAGTTGCTTCCCGACTAAAGAGCGGTGATCCAGTCTAACTGCTAGAAATTGCCACACCTCAATTGATCGCCTCAGTTGCACGGGCGATCGGCGCCGCCTAAGCTCACGGGACGGCTATCGAATAGTAGCGACAGTGCCAAATCGGACTGGGTAACTGGGCCGCCTCACACCAAGAATGGCTATTGAATTGTCAAATTCGGGGAGGAATGGAATGGAACGCCGTCAGTTTATGAAGCGAGCAGCATCCGCCGCTGCCGCAACCGGTGCTGTCGCTGCCTCAAGCATCCCGGCGCCCGCCATATCGCAGGGCCTGATGAAATGGCGCATGCAGACGACTTGGCCAAAGAACTTTCCTGGTCTTGGCACCGGTGCAAACAAGCTGGCCGAATACATAGGCGCTGCCTCAAGCGGCAAGCTGACGGTGGAAGTCTTCGGTGGCGGTGAGATTGTTCCAGCCTTTGAGACAATGGATGCCGTATCAAGGGGCACAATCGAAATGGGCCACGGCGCGCCGTACTACTGGAAGGGAAAGGTCTCAGCGAGCCAGTTCATCGCGTCCATTCCCTTCGGGCTCAATGTTCAGGAACAGAATGCCTGGATCCAGTTTGGCGGTGGCCAGGAACTCGCCGACAAGATCTATCGCGAACTCGGCTGTAAGTTCTTCGTCTCCGGCAACACCGGTGTCCAAGCCGGTGGCTGGTTCAACAAGGAAATCAACTCCTTAGATGACTACAAAGGCTTGAAAATGCGCATCCCCGGCCTCGGTGGTGAAGTCGTCAAGGCGGCCGGCGGCAACGTGGTCAACCTGCCAGGCGGCGAGATTCCACCGGCTCTGCAATCCGGGGCCATCGACGCGACCGAATGGGTCGGGCCCTACAACGACTTGGCTTTCGGGCTCTATAAGAGCGCCAAGTTTTACTACTATCCGGGTTGGCACGAGCCGGCGACGCTGCTCGACAATTTCATTAACTTGAAGGCCTGGGACGCCTTACCGGATGATCTAAAGGCAGTCGTCGCGGCGGCAAATGCTTTCGCCAATAGCTACGCTCTGAACGAATTCGTAGCCAAGAACAACGGCGCTCTCCATACTCTGGTAAGCGAGCACGGTGTGATCTTGAAGAAGTTCCCAGATGAAGTGCTGAATGCGCTCGGCACACTCTCTGGAAAGGTGATTGGGGACTTAGCAGCAGCCGATCCGCTCAGCCGCGAAGTGATGGACTCCATCACCAGCTTCCGCAAGCAAGCCATCGCCTACGCGAAGGTCTCGGACCAGGCTTTCTATAATGCTCGAGGCCTGCCCTTCAAGTGGGTCAAATAGACGTCGAAGGTAGCCTTGTTCCAAACTGACTTGCAGCACAAAAGGCCAGCGGAGTCCAATCCCATCGGCCTTATCCATGTCCCAAGCTCAACCACTCGCAGCTTTTCTGAACCTGTTGGCCTGCGATGAATCAGTTGAACAACAATTTCAGCAAGAAGGTTACTGTTACCGGAAAGGTGGCAATCAGCACCAAACAACGAATCTGAACAGACACGAAGGGCATGATGCCCCGACAGATATCCATCGTCGTCACCTCCGGCGGCGCCACGCCCCGTAAATAGAACAGGGCGAAACCGAATGGCGGCGTCAGAAACGAAGTCTGCAAGTTCACAGCGATCATTACGCCGAGCCAGACCGGATCGCCCCAACATTCTTGCCGGTCCTCGATACTCCCGTTCGAAGCTTACTTATTGTATTTTTTGCGGGCGCTTATAGGTTGCTGTGAAACCATCGACAATGCCAAACACCGGCTATCAACCAAATTTGTTGGAGCGGGGAAAACCAGTGGGCGGCAAGCGCCCCGCCTGAGCCCGTTTACCTAGCCAAGCCCTGAGATCGGTCTCTGTCCGGGTTCGACCAGCGCCAGCGGCCCAGGTGAGCCCCTCGGCAAGCGTGAATGTCTTGGCATCGGAAAGGCCGCCGTCCTTGTATTTTTGCAGGATGACCCCCCTTCCCCGAACCATTTCCGGCAGTTCCTCGATCGGAAAAACCAGCAGCTTGCGATTCTCACCAACGACCGCGACATGGTCTCCCTCAACCGGGCGGCAGACAGCGGCTTCCACTCCCTCACCTGGATTGATGACTTGCTTGCCATTCTTGGTCTGGGCAACAACTTCATCTTCAGGGACCACGAAACCGCGGCCTTCGGAAGAAGCTACCAGGAGCTTCCGGCCTGGCTCATGAACCAATAAGCCGACGATGTCCTGGTCATTGGGCAACCCCATCATCAGGCGCAGCGGTTCGCCGAAGCCGCGCCCCCCCGGCAGCTTGTCGACGCCTAACGTATAGAAACGCCCATTGGTCGCAAAAACCAGCAGCTTGTCAGTCGTCTGGGCGTGGACCACAAAGCGCTCTCGGTCACCCTCCTTGTACTTGGCATCCGAGACATCTTCCTGATGCCCTTTCAAGACCCGCACCCAACCCTTCGTGGAACAGAGTACGGTCACCGGTTCGCGTTCGACCACGGCTTCCAGCGGGATTACGACGTCCGAGGGCGCAGAGCCTATCTCCGTTCGCCGCGCACCCAACGGAGTTTTGGGACCAAAGGCCGCCTTGATTTCTTTGACCTGATCGCCGATCACCGCCCAACGACGGTTTTCGTTCTTCATCAGTTGCTTGAGCTCTTTCTGCTCCTTCGACAGGGCATCATGCTCTTCTCTAATAGAGATCTCCTCAAGCTTGCGCAGGGCGCGCAAACGCATGTTAAGAATGGCTTCCGCCTGCACATCGCTGAGCTTCCAGCGCTTCATCATCTTGGCCTTCGGATCGTCTTCCTCTCGGATGATCCGGATAACCTCATCAATGTTGAGATAGGCGATAAGATAACCGGCGAGGACTTCGAGCCGATGAGCGATTTTGTCCAGACGATGCTGTGTCTGCCGCTTCAGCACCTCGTGACGATGATCGAGAAAGGCGCGCAATACCTCGCGGAGATTCATCACTCGCGGCGTGTGATCTGCGTCCAGCACATTCATGTTGAGGCCAACGCGGTTCTCAAGATCTGTTTGCCGGAAAAGCGATTCCATCAGAACCTCAGGATCGACATTCCGACTCTTGGGCTCCAGGACCAAGCGAACCTCATCGGTCGACTCATCGCGCACATCGGCCAGCATCGCCAGCTTCTTCGCGATCAAAAGCTCCGCGATCTTCTCGATCAAACGCGATTTTTGAACTTGGAAGGGGATCTCAGTGACGACGACTTGGTAGCCGCCCCCCTTGATTTTCTCCGTCTCCCAGCGCGCCCGGAGGCGAAAGGAGCCCTTGCCGGCCTTATAGGCTTCGACAATGTTCTCCCGCGATTCCACCAAGATACCACCGGTCGGAAAATCCGGCCCCGGCATGAAATTGACCAATTTATCCAGGGTCGCATTGGGCGCCTTGATCACATGCAGCAGGGCGTCACAGATCTCACCGACATTGTGCGGAGGAATGGAGGTCGCCATGCCCACGGCAATGCCCTGAGCCCCGTTGGCCAGCAGGTTTGGGAATCCGCCTGGCAGCACCACCGGCTCTTCCGCCTCGCCATCATAGGTCGCGCGAAAATCGACCGCATCCTCATCGATACCGTCCAGCAAGGCTGCGGCAACCTCTGTCAGGCGCGCTTCGGTGTAACGCATCGCCGCCGCGTTATCGCCATCAATGTTGCCGAAGTTGCCCTGTCCGTCGATTAACGGGAAACGTAAAGAGAAGTCCTGCGCCAGGCGCACCAGCGCATCATAAATCGACTGGTCCCCATGAGGATGGAACTTGCCGATCACGTCACCGACCACACGGGCCGATTTCTTGAAGCCCGAGTTGGGGTCGAGGCGCAGTTGCCGCATCGCATAGAGCAGGCGTCGATGAACAGGCTTCAGGCCGTCGCGCACGTCGGGCAACGACCGCGCCATGATGGTCGAGAGAGCATAAGAGAGATAGCGCTCGGACAGGGCGTCAGAGAGCTTCACATCACGAATTTCACCAGCCGGCGAGGAGGCCATAGAAGAGGTCACGACTCCAGAGAAGACTATCAAATATAGTAGCCATCATCTCCATGATGGCAACCGATTGCCAGCCAGAGCATGAGGTCTTAGAAACGATCAACCCGATAGGGGGCCATATCGATGCCTGGGTCCCGACCGGCGATGAGGGCGGCCACGAGATCACCGGTGCGCGCCGCTAGGCTCAGGCCGCAGTGCCCGTGGCCGAAAGCGAAAATCGCGTTGCGATGGTGCGGCGATGGGCCAATCACAGGAACCGAATCGGGCATCGAGGGCCTGTAGCCCATCCAGCGGCTCTCTTCGCGCCGATCCAGCTCCGGGAACCAGCGGTTTGCATTCCGATAGAGAATCTCGGCACGCTGCCAGTTTGGCGCCGCCTCGAGACCACCGAGTTCCACAGTGCCCGCAAGCCTCAAGCCGTTTTCCAACGGCGTACAGACGAACCCCCGCTCAGTCGAGTATATCGGTATCCGCGGCGAAGCACCTGGATGCGGCAAGGTCAGATGATAGCCCCGCTCGGTATCCAGTGGCGGCCGGCTCCCAAGCATGGCGGTAAGGGATTTCGACCAGGCTCCCGCAGCGATGACAACGCCGCTGCAAGCCAAAGGGCCGGTCTCGGTAACCACGGAGCGAACCCCTGACTCGTCCTGTTCGAACCCAACCACCGTATCACGGCGGATCTCTCCACCGAGGCCTACGAAGGCCGCAGCCAGCTCTTGGACGAAGCGGAAGTTATCAACCGTGTGCGCCACATCCGGATAGAAGACGCCGCAATGAAAGATCGGTGCCAGACTGGGCTCCAATTGCCTCAACTCCTCCGCCGGCAAAATCTGGAAGTTCACGCCACGGCGACGCTGCAATTCCAACATGGGCTCATAGCTCTTGAAACCGGCCTCAGTCTCGTAAACCGAGACCCATCCAGAGTGCCGAATCATGTCGCGGATGCCGGCGACTTCGAGCAGCGGGTCATAAGCAGCCAGCGCTCCTTTGAGCAACAGGTTCAAGGATACGGAGATCTCCTCAACCCGCTGGGGGCTGCTCGAACGGACGAAATGATACAGCCAAGGTGCGATCTTCGGCAGATAGGACAAACGAATCGACAATGGCCCCAAAGGGTCGGCCAGCATGCCAGGTACCTTGCGGGCAACTCCCGGCGTCTGCACCGGCACCACGGCCTCTTCGGTGATGATGGATCCGTTGCCAAAGGACGTACCCTCGCCCGGCGCGCCGCGATCGACGATAACCACGCTATGCCCGTCGCGCAGCAGATTGAGCGCGCAGCAGACACCGACAATGCCCGCCCCAACGACAACAATCGGTTCTTTCTTGTTCGAAGCCATCAACAAAGGCGTCAGCCGGTAGAGTTGTAAAATACAGCAGCTATTGCGATACCGTCTGGGAAGAACCGACAACCATTGCAAAGCGCTGCTCGAAACGCTGCCGTGCCGCAGGCAGCGGTTTATCATGGGGATGGAACAGATGCCGCTCAAGGAAAAAGCCGGTCAATGCGAGCCCCTCAGCCACCGCGGCCGGACCGCCCTCCCCCTGGCCGACTAGGAACCCTGGCAGCGCCAGCAATTTCTCGCGATAGGGCTCACCGGCGGACAGCGAGACCGCCCGACCGGAGCGAGGACTCACATAGACGAGTTGATCATTCTCGCCACCACCTGCACAGCGCGAAAGATCGAGTCCGAAGCCCAGCTCGGCAAGAAACGCCAATTCCCAGCGAACGTAAACCTCCGCCCAATGGTCGCTTTCCAAGGCATCGAGCAATGCCAAAAGCCCTTCAAAGCAGGCCGGATGAAGTTCGCGCTCCGGCATCCCCCCCTCGCAGACCGCGGTCGCGGCACTGAGCGCAGCCAAACGGTCGGAATCATCCAGCACCCGGGCGGCATAAGAACAATCCAGTTCACATTCCAAGGTGCCCAGATGTTCTGGCAGGCGACCGCTCCAGCTCGCAGTAACGCGGTTGCCAGACTGGTAGATGCCGCGCAAACGGGCGCCCTGCCCTCCGCGTACCAATCCCGCATGGCGGCCGTGCATGCGGGTCAGCAGCTGGACAACTGTCGAGCTCTCGCCATGTGGGCGGGCGGCGAGGATGATCGCTTCGTCTTCCCACTTCATAGCGACACTGCTTGAGAGGCGTGAAATTTACGCATCGAACTCCAGGCCAAGGTTGCGGTAGCGCTCCGGATCGTTGATCCAGTTTTCCCTTACTTTCACGAAGAGAAAAAGGTGGACCTGTTGGCCAAAGGCTTCTGCCATCTCTTTTTGAGCAGCTAGACGCACTGCACGAATGGTGCTCCCACCTTTTCCCAAGCACATCGCTTTATGCTGAGCCTTACCGACATAGATGGTCTGCTCAACCCGCGCGGAGCCGTCCTTGAAATCCTCCCAGCTCTCTGTTTCCACCGTCAAGGCGTAGGGTAACTCCTGATGCAAATTCAGGAACAATTTTTCGCGCGTTATTTCCGCGGCGAGAAGCCGTAGTGAAATGTCGGAAAGCTGGTCCTCCGGGAAGTGCCACGGCCCCTCAGGCATGCGCGCGGCCAGGTAGTCAGTCAGGTCGTCGAGCCCATCGCCGTTGAGAGCTGAAATCATGAAGACCTTTGAGAAGTTCCCCATTGCAGAGAGTTGCGCGGACAGGTCCAGCAGTTTCTCCCGCTTGATCAAGTCGACCTTATTGAGCACCAGCACCAACTCACAGCGAGCCTCCGCCAATCCGTCGATTACCCGCCGGGTATCATCTGAGATGTGCGAGCGACTCGCATCGTGAATCACCAAGACCACATCGGCATCCTCGACCCCAGCCCAGGCTGCCTGGACCATGGCTCGCTCAAGACGACGCTTGGCGGTGAAGATTCCCGGCGTATCGATAAAAATAATCTGGCTGTCGCCTCTAACGGCAATGCCGCGCACCCGTGTTCTGGTGGTTTGAACCTTGTGGGTAACAATGGAAACTTTGGCGCCGACAAGATGGTTCACCAGGGTTGACTTGCCAGCGTTTGGAGCGCCGATCACCGCAACGAAGCCACAGCGCGGCACACCCTCCGGCACGTTCATTTGCGATTCCCTTTCACCACAGCGAGCAGCTGCGCTGCCGCATCCTGCTCCGCGATCCGTTTGGAACGTCCCTTCCCAGACCTGGGCGGCTGACCCTCTACTTGAACGCTGATGGTGAAAACCGGATCGTGGGGTGGCCCCTGGCGATCGATCTCGCTGTAACTGGGCAGCGGTAGACCGCGCCCCTGAGCCCACTCCTGAAGTTCGGTCTTTGCTTCCAACGGCGGCTCTCGGTCTTTCTCTATTCGCGCCTTCCAGCTGTCGACAACGAAGCGCTTGGCGACTGGCAGGCCACCATCGAGATAGAGGGCGGCAATCACCGCTTCGCAAGCATCAGAGAGCAGGCTGGGATTCGTCCGCCCGTCTTTCTCGTCCTCGCCCATCGCTAGGCGCATGAAACTGCCGAGTTCGAGATCCGCTGCAACGGAGGCAAGTGTCTCCTTGGCAACAAGTTTGGCGAGGCGGCGCGCAAGGAGGCCTTCTGCCTCCTGGGGGAACCTGGCGAACAACATCTCAGCGACCACCAAGCCAAGCACCCGATCACCCAGGAATTCAAGGCGCTCGTAGTCTCCGCCCAGATGTCCCGGATCGGCCGAGACGGAAGGATGGGTCAAAGCCCTCTCGAGTAGTGCAGAATTGACAAATTGATGCCCAAGTCGTTCTTGCAGTTGCGACAGCGCGCTGTCTCCGCCGACCTTCTCGCGAGGCCCGGTTCGTCGCCTATTCGATGGCATTGCCAATCCGGCCAAAACGGATCGTGCTCGGCCAAGTCCAGAACTCCCACCAGGAGCTGGATCCGTCGTGCGAGAAAAACAGGATATCGGCGCGGCCGACCAGGTTCTCAAAGGGGACTTGGCCCACATTGGCACGACTGTCCAAGCTGTTGTCTCGATTGTCTCCCATAGCAAAGAAGTGGCCTTCCCTCACGACCTCGGGTCCCCAGTTGTCGAGCGGGGCCATATCACTGCGTTCATGGATCAGATGGCGACGACCGTTTGGCAGGGTCTCGTAGTACAGTCTACCAAAGGGGTCATAGTACCCCAGTTCCGCGATATCCGAGGCAGAGAGCATCTCGCGTTTCGCGGCGATGTCATTGATGTAGAGAATGCCCTCACGAACTTCGATCTTGTCACCGGGCAGACCAACAATCCGTTTGATATAGTCGGTTTCGTTGTCCCGAGGGTAGGCGAAAACCGCGACATCGCCTTTCTCTGGCTCAGTGAAGAATATCCGCCCCTTGAACAGCGGCAGCCCAAAGGGTACCGAATGTCGGCTATATCCGTACGACAGTTTGGAAACGAAAAGGTAGTCGCCAATCAGCAAGGTCGGCTCCATCGACCCCGAAGGAATGTTGAACGGCTCATAGGCGAGCGTCCTCACACCAACCGCAATCAGAACGGCAATAACAACCGTCCTCAGCGTCTCCATCCAGGCACTGCCTGAGTGGCCGCTTTCTTTGACGCCATCTTGCGGCGCCCCATTTTCCGGGTTGGATCCCGGCCCTTCATCAAGCATCAAATTTTCCAATTTCACTCTTCTCGGGCGGTGACCGCCAAGGAAGTTTTTGCTCCAGAGCTACCCAGAACACTTAGGCATCGTCCGGAAGAGCCGAGATAATGACGACAACCTGCGCAAGGGGATAGTCATCTGTGATCGTGACGTCAATCTGAGCCTTCATGCCTGGCGGCGTCATTTCCGCCAAACGGCTCGCCGCTCCCCGCGTAAGTGCCATTGTCGGCTGGCCACTTGGCAAGTTGACCACGCCGAGGTCTTGCCAATGTACGCCACGCCTCGGAACTCCAGTTCCCAGCGCCTTCGCGCAGGCTTCCTTGGCAGCGAACCTCTTTGCATAGCTAGCCGCCCGCTGTGCCCGGCGGTCGGATTTTGCGCGCTCAATGTCAGTGAAGCAACGCTGGGTGAAGCGATCGCCAAAGCGATCCAGCGTCTCTTCAATGCGCCTGATGTCAATCAGGTCGCTTCCCAGCCCCAAGATCATTGCTGTTGTTCCAAACGCTTACCGATCATCACGCGCTACGCGCGCCGCCTGCGGAGGCACGGGCCTTATTCATCAAAGCCCGCATCCGTCGAATCGCACTGTCGAAACCGCTGAAAATCGCTTCGCCGACCAGGAAGTGGCCAATATTCAGCTCGGCAATGGTCGGAATCACCGCCACGGCGCCCACAGTATCAAAAGTCAGGCCATGGCCGGCATGGCATTCCAATCCCAACTCTTCGGCTATGGCGACAGCTTTCCGGATACGCTCAAGACATGCCTCTGTGCGCGCACTCTCCGGGTCTTCCATAAAGGCATCGCAAAAAGCCCCTGTATGGAGTTCGATCACCGGCGCACCCAATTTTACAGCCGCTTCAAGCTGAGATGGATCCGGCTCGATGAACAGGGAAACCCGGGAACCCGCATTTTTCAGGCTATTTACATAATATCGCAGATGATTGTGCCCACCTGCGGCGTCTAGCCCACCTTCCGTGGTTCGTTCCTCGCGGCGCTCCGGCACAATGCAGGCAGCGTGCGGGCTGTGGCGTAGTGCGATCTCGAGCATTTCCTCGGTCGCCGCCATTTCTAGATTGAGCGGCAGATCGATCTCCTCGGTCAGCCTGGCAATGTCGTCATCCGAAATATGCCGACGGTCTTCGCGCAGGTGCGCCGTAATTCCGTCCGCCCCGGCGGAAGCGGCCATGCGCGCCGCCCGCACAGGATCTGGATGAGCTCCGCCCCGTGCATTGCGGATCGTTGCCACATGATCGATGTTGACGCCCAGGCGCAGGTAATGAGTCATCCTTGCCTCTCGTATTTCTTCATCTTTGCAGCTACCACGGCTCTTTCGGGCCCGGGACTACTACTGCTGCCAATACCGCTGGCTCTGCGCAAACGCTTGCGAAGCCGACGCCGCCTAGCCTTCTGATACTCTGCAACGGTTCGCTGCAAAGGCCAGAAAAAAACGACCCAGGCCACGGCTGCCGTCGGAATTCCCCCAACAACCATGGGAAGAAGAACCTCCAGCGGATTGTCGAAAATATGCTGAAATGAAAGGTTTTCAGGCAGCGCTGTCAAGCCGTGACCACCGAGAACCCAGTTCCCAAGGGAATAGGTCCACAGCCAAATGAACGGAAATGTCCAGGAATTCCCCACCACGGTCCCAATCGCCGCGGCAATGAAATTGCCTCTAACGAGAGCAGCCAGCGCGACAGCCAAAACAAAATGGAGGCCGATAAAGGGTGTGAAAGAGGTGGCTGCACCGCTGGCGAAGCCTGCCGCAATTCGGTAGGGCGTCCCCGGCAGGCGACGTAGTCGGTGTGCAACGTAGGTGCCGGATCGCCGCCATCCGCCGCGCGGCCACAGAATCGCGCCAGCTCGCTGGTGAATAGGTAGGGGGTTGCGCCGCTTGAACATCTTTGCAGTCTACCAAACAAGGGTCGTCGCAGCCTTAACCTCGTGCACGTTCAACCGACGTAATAACCGGCATAGCACGCAAGGCGGCAATGATGTTCGACAAGTGCTTCACACTAGTCACCTCGACATCAACCAACATTTCAAAGAAATCGATAGAACGATTGGTAATCTTAAGATTGCTGATGTTTCCATGGTTCTTACCGATAATTGTAGATAGACCCCCAAGACTTCCCGGCTCATTGGCGACAATCACGTGCAGCCTTCCTATACGCTGTTCCAGGCCCTCGTCTACATCCCAGGAAAGGTCTACCCAGCGCTCCGGCGTCGCCTGAAAGCTCTCCAGAGTGTCGCAATCGATGGTATGCACGGTGACGCCTTTGCCCGTGGTCACGATACCAACGATGCGGTCGCCGGGTAGCGGGTGGCAACAATGGGCATAGTGCACCGCCATGCCCGGGATCAGCCCTTTGATCGGGACTGAAGTCTCTTGCCCTTTCCCTTGCCGCGCCCGTGCCCGCGCTATCGGCACGATTTTTTGCGCCTTGGCATCATCCTTGGTGCCCGGAAAAACCGCCGTAACGATCTCGCGTCCTGTGAAGTGCCCCTGTCCAACAGCGGCACAGAGGTCGACGATGGAATCGCATTTGAAGCGTTTCAGGACCGATTCCAGTCCCTTATCGCTCATGTCGTAGCCTTCCTGGCGAAACGACTTCTGCAAGATCTGGCGCCCCAGTTCCATATACTGGTCGCGCTGCTTCAGACGCACGAAGCGTCGGACTCGCGCCTTTGCCTTGCCGCTGACGACAAACTGTTCCCAATCCGGTGAAGGCGTCTGAGCTTTTGAGGTGATGATCTCGACTTGGTCACCGTTCTGCAGCGGCGCACGAAGCTGCACCATGCGCCCGTTGACCTTGGCCCCGACGCAGGTATCGCCAACTTCAGAATGGACGGCATAGGCGAAGTCGATCGGTGTAGCGCCTCCGGGCAATGCGATAACCGCCCCCTTTGGCGTAAAGCAGAAGACTTGATCCTGGAACATCTCCAGCTTGGTATGTTCCAGAAACTCTTCTGGATTATCCGCATGCTCGAGAATGTCGAGCAACTCGCGCATCCAGCGATACTGCTTGCCCTCGACCTGCGGGCTTTCCTGCTTGTACTGCCAGTGGGCAGCCACACCGTATTCGGCTACCTCGTGCATCTCCTGGGTGCGTATCTGCACCTCGATGCGATGGCGCTCCGGCCCAATAATCGTACTATGCAGCGAGCGATAGCCGTTCGGTTTTGGAGTCGAGATGTAGTCCTTGAAACGTCCCGGCACCACTGGGTAGCGGCTGTGCAGCAAACCAAGCGCATGGTAGCAATCGCTCAAGGAGTCTACCACGACGCGGAACGCCATAATGTCCGAAAGCTGCTCGAAGGTAATGCTCTTGCGCTGCATCTTGCGCCAAACCGAGTAGGGCGACTTCATACGCCCGGAGACAGTCGCTTTGATTCCCTCCTCCGCAAGACATTGGCGCAATTCGCCGATAATTCGGTCAGAGAGGTCTTGGCCCTGCCCGCGCAGGAAATCCAGGCGTGCGAGCACTGAATCTCGCCCGTCCTCGTTCAACTCGGCGAAGGCGAGGTCTTCCAACTGGTCCTTGAAGCCATGCATGCCGATGCGCTCCGCCAAAGGCGCATAGATGTCCATGGTTTCTCGAGCAATGCGTCGACGCTTTTCCGGCGATGAGATAAAGCTTAGCGTTTGCATGTTGTGGAGGCGGTCGGCGAGCTTGACGAGCAGCACCCGAATATCTTCCGACATCGCAACCAGCAGTTTCCGAAAATTCTCGGCGTGCTTGGTTTCCTCGGATTGCAGCTCAAGCCGACCCAACTTGGTTACACCGTCAACCAGCCGCGCGATTTCCTTGCCGAACATCGCTTCGACATCCGAAAGCGACGAATCAGTATCCTCCACCACGTCGTGGAGCAGCGCGGTAATGATGGAAGAATCGTCGAGCTTAAGGTCGGTGAGAATGCCGGCCACTTCGATCGGATGTGAGAAATAGGGATCGCCAGAGGCACGCGTTTGGGATCCGTGCGCCTTCATCGCAAAGACGTAGGCGCGGTTGAGAGCATCCTCATCCGCGCCCGGGTCATAGGATTTGACCCGTTCGACCAGTTCGAATTGCCGGATCATGCTGCGCCCGAGCTGCGGCTCCCGCCAGTATCGAAACTAAAACGATTCCAGCATACGCACCTGGGAACAAACCGCCAAGTACATGTTATCCAGTGCGAAATCTGATCTCTTCGCGTGAAGAGATTCATCAATGGCTGGCGATTACTCGGTCTCTTCGGAGGACAGAGGATCGCTCGCCTCCGGCGCTGGCAGGGTCTCTTCCTGGGCGAGAGCCTGGTCAGCCGAGGCTGGCATCACAGGAGTGTCAAACTCCACAATGTCTTCCTCGGGTTCGTCCTGCTCGCTCTGCTTCTGCAGCCCTTGGATCAGGGCATTCCCAAGCATATCCAGGCTAACGGTTTCGTCAGCGATCTCCCGCAGCGCAACCACTGGATTCTTGTCGTTGTCACGATCAATAGTGAGCGGTGCGCCTGACGAGATATCCCTCGCCCGCTGAGCGGCCTTCATCACCAACTCAAACCGGTTCGGGACCTTTACAACGCAATCTTCAACGGTAACGCGCGCCATGGCATCGGCTCTCCACAAGTCAAGGGGCCGGGCCCTGATAGGACCCAGCGGCGCGAAATATATGGGCCAGGCCCTGGCTTCGCAAGCCCCAAGGGGGCCTTCTGGCCCCAGCTCTCTAGGTTAACCGCTCAACCCCTTGTTCCGGAGGCAGAGAACCCAGCATTTCCGCGGCAGTCAGCCCGATTTTTGGATGACGCCAATGGGGTGCCAGTTCCGCCAGCGGCAACAGCACGAAACCCCGTATCTGCAACCGTGGGTGTGGCAACACCAAGCCGTCTGTCTCGTCAAAGATCCTGTCATCATAGGCCAGGAGGTCGAGGTCGAGGGTTCGACTTTCATTCCGGCGCCCCCGCACACGACCGTACTCATGCTCCAAGGCGTGAAGAACTTGAAGAAGCGCAACCGGTTCCAGGTCTGACTCAACCCTGACAACCCCGTTCACAAACCATGGTTGGTCCGACGCCGGGATGGGTGCACTTCGATACCACGAGGAGCGCCCAATGACCTTGAGGTCGTGGCTTTCCATGGAGTTAAGAGATGCTTCTAAGAGGCTTTGTGAGGTTTCGAATTCGCCGCTGACGAGATTCGAGCCCATCCCGATAAGAATCATGTTTCCCGCACCGGGCCGTAGAATGATAATGCTGCTCTTACGAGCACAGCCTACGGCTTAAGCCTATTATTTGGAACAGCGGCGAAAGGCCATCTCAGTGCCATCAGCTCGCGCATCCATATAAGGTAGCTCAATTCTAATTCAATATTTTGGCTAGACTGACCGCGGCAAGGACGCGTCAATCTTTCAAAGGGGTAGGGATGAAATTCTATAGTCAGGAGCGGGTCGCAATCTTCATCGATGGCGCAAATCTTTATGCTGCCGCCCGATCGCTAGGCTTCGATATTGATTACAAACGCTTGTTGGAAGTCTTTTCCAACCAGTGCAATCTTGTTCGCGCGCTTTACTACACGGCCCTCATCGAGGATCAAGAATATTCGCCTATTCGGCCACTGGTCGATTGGCTTGATTACAACGGCTACACCATGGTGACCAAGCCGACCAAGGAATTCACGGATGCCACGGGACGCCGCAAGGTCAAGGGCAACATGGACATCGAACTGGCAATTGATGTCATGGAGATGGCGGACCACCTCGATCACATAGTGCTTTTTTCGGGCGACGGCGATTTCCGCCGCCTGGTTGAAGCCGTACAGCGGCGCGGCCGCCGCGTGACCGTGGTATCAACTCTCCGCTCCCAACCTCCCATGATTGCCGACGAACTGCGTCGCCAGGCGGACGCCTTCATCGACCTGGCCGAACTCCAGTCCCAGATCGCCCGGCAGTTGCCGGCTGATCGATCGCGCAGTGGCGAGCGTTTGCGTCAGGACGACTTCAAGGAAGACCACTTCCTCGAAGACGACGACTACTACGAGGATGAAGCAGTCTAGGCGTTGGGCTCGATGACACCTGTAGAGCCGCCGCGCGACTGCAATCTGTGCCCCCGGCTGGTTGCATTTCGAGAAACCAATCAGGCAACTTACCCCGCTTTCCACAATGCCCCGGTACCCGCATTCGGCTCACCAAAGGCGCGCCTTCTGGTGGTTGGCCTTGCCCCTGGACTCAAGGGAGCCAATCAAACAGGACGACCTTTTACCGGCGACTATGCCGGTGATCTGCTTTACCAGACACTTGGAAAATTCGGCCTTTCGGAAGGCACCTATGCCAAGCATCCTGGCGATGGCCTTCGCCTTGTCGACTGCAGGGTCACCAATGCGGTGCGCTGCGTTCCCCCGGAAAACAAGCCAATCGGTTCGGAAGCCAAGAACTGTCGACCATATTTGGTACAGGAAATCGCCGCAATGGAACGCCTCAGGATTATTCTGTGCCTCGGCACCCTCGCCCACGGCGCGGTGATGACGACCCTGGGCGCCCGCAAGAGCCAACACCCTTTTGGCCACGGAAACTTTCACAAAATCGATGGGTTGACGGTGGCGGACAGCTACCACTGCTCGCGCTACAACACCAATACCGGTCGCTTGACCGAGGCAATGTTCGAAGGAGTTTTCGCGCAGATTAGGGAGCGGCTAGCTGCGCTCTCGTAGAATCCGCGACTTGCGGCGTTCCCAATCGCGCGCCTTCAGGTCTTCGCGCTTGTCCGCCTTGCGCTTGCCGCGTACCAGCCCAACTTCCAGCTTCGCGATACCACGTGAATTGAAATAAATGGAGAGCGGTACAAGCGTGTAACCTTGGCGCCGCACCTGCCCCACCAATTTGGCCAGCTCGCGGCGGTGGACCAGCAACTTCCGTAGCCGCCGCGGCTCGTGGTTGTTGAGTGTCGCGGCCGCGTATTCCGGGATGTGAGCACCCTGCAGAAACAGCTCGCCGCCGCGCTCGGACACGTAGGCTTCGGCGATAGAGGCCCGCCCGCCGCGAAGCGATTTGACCTCGCTGCCGGTCAGCATCAGTCCCGCCTCGAAACGGTCCTCGATCAGATAGTCGTGGCGTGCCCGTCGGTTCTGGGCTGCGACCTGCTTCGCGCCCGCATTCATCGTTTCTGTATCTCGCTGGCTTAGTTGATGAGACCGGCGTGAACCATTGCCGATTCCACTCTTGCCTGGGTTTCCGGGCGAATGCGGATCATCGGCAGCCGCACCTCATCGTCGCAGTGGCCGAGCAGTTTCGCGGCATACTTTACCGGCGCCGGATTGGACTCGATGAACAGAGCCTCATGTAGTGGCATCAAGCGGTCGTTCAGCTCGGTCACCCGATCGAAATCGCGACGCTGCCAAGCAGCATGCAGTTCGGCGCAGAGTCGTGGCGCCACATTGGCCGTCACCGAAATACAACCATGACCGCCCTGCGCCAGGAAGGGAACGACCGTTGCGTCTTCTCCGGTCAACTGAGCAAAGTCTCCACCGATTGCCGCCTTGGTCTGCGCCGGACGGGTCAGATCTGCCGTCGCATCCTTCACCCCTACGATGTTGGGCAGTTCGGCCAGCCGCGCCATGGTTTCCACCGACATATCGACAATGCAACGGCCGGGGATGTTGTAGATCAAGATCGGAATGTCTACGGCATCGTGAATCGCACGATAATGCTGATAGAGGCCTTCTTGTGTCGGCTTGTTGTAGTAGGGAGTCACGATCAATGCCGCATCGGCGCCGACCTCCTTGGCATGACCTGTCAGCAAAATGGCCTCGTCAGTGGAGTTCGAGCCGGTTCCGGCGATCACCGGCACTCTGCCTTTTGCGGCTTCGATGCAGAGCCCGGTTACGTGCATGTCCTCATCATGGGACAGCGTCGGAGATTCGCCTGTCGTTCCACAGGAAACCAGCGCACTCGTTCCTTCAAGGATCTGCCAGTCTACAAAGCGCTGAAAGGCATCATCGTCGATTTTCCCATCACGAAAAGGTGTAATGAGTGCTGTGATTGAACCCGAAAAAATAGGGCCGGACATGATCAAAATCCCTGAATCGGTACAAATTCCGCAGGCCACATCGGGCCCATTGACCGGGGAACATAGCCCTTGCTCTGTTCGGGGGCAAGCTGAGGCCGGCAGCGGTGGACCTTGCAGTCTGCCCGTCCGTCACATTACCCTCAGCCCACCAAGGGGAAGCAGACGGAGACTTCGGTGACACTGCACGCCGACAAGCGCATTCCAGTCTTTTTTCTCGTCTTTCTTACCTTTCTGGCCGCCACAGTGGCAGCGCCTCCTGGCATTGCTGCCCCTGCCGCGCCCCTGTCGGACAAGGACCGCGAGCTCTATTCCTCGGTGCTGAAGCTGTTCGAGAAAGGCCAGCATGACCGCGGCCTCTCCCTGGCCAGGCAGGGCGCGCATCCGCTGGCGACCAAGATCATTACCTGGATGGATCTTCGTCGACAGAATTCAGACAAAAGCTTTGACGAGATTACAGCTTTTCTCGAGGCAAACCCTGATTGGCCCAGTCTCTATGCGCTCCATCGAAACGCTGAGTTGGTCCTGCCGAAAAGCTTATCCGCCGTCCAGGTCCTGACTTGGTTCGGTGACCGACCACCGATTACCGGGACGGGGGCCCTGCGCCACGCGGCAGCTTTGTGGGAAAGCGGCCAACAGGACCGCGTCCGCGCGGCGGTGCGCCAATATTGGGTCACCGTGGATTTCGACGCGAAAGAAGAAGCCGCCTATCACCGCCGATTCAAGGCCCTGCTAACAGAAGACCTGGAAATCGCCAGGCTCGACAGATTGCTATGGGACCGGCGAACGGCAGCGGCGCGCCGCCAGATCCAGCGCGTTCCTCCGGGGCAGGCCGCCCTGGCCCGTGCCCGCCTCGCCCTGACCGGCAATCGCCCTGGGGTCGACGCCTTGATCAGGCGCGTGCCAGAACATCTGCAAAACGACCCCGGTCTGACCTACGATCGGGCGGTTTGGCGACAGCGCCGCGGCCGGCTCAAGGGGGTGATCGAATTGCTCGACACGCTGCCATCGGAAGTGCCCCAGGCCGCCGCTTGGTGGCGGATGCGCAACTGGGTCGTCAGGCGCGCGCTCGACCGCAGCGACTATGCCCTCGCCTACCGGATGTCCGTGCTGCATGGCCATACCGAGGGAGTGGCTTTTGCTGAGGGCGAATGGCTGGCTGGCTGGCTGGCGCTGCGCTATCTCGACCAGCCAGGCGTCGCCTTCAAGCATTTTTCACAACTATACGACGGCGTTTCATCCGACATAAGCAAGTCTCGGGGCGCCTTCTGGGCTGGCGAGGCGGCAAGCGAAATGAAGCGGCCGGAAGATGCCAAGCATTGGTATGAAGCGGCCTCGGCCTTCTCAGCCACATTCTACGGACAGCTGGCGAGCCAGCGAATTGGTGCTGAACGCTCCCCGCGCAAAGATGATCTTCCGGCTGTCTCAACCGAGCAGCGCAGTGCGTTCGAATCGATGGAGATTGTGGATGTCTTTCGCCTCTTGGGCGACCTAGACCAGCCACGCCTCCAGAATGTGTTTATTGCCAAACTGCGGCAGGACGCTACGAAAGCTATCGACTACCGCCTGATTGTTGACCTAGCCAATGACCAGGGGCGCCACGATCTCGCGATCCGAACGGCGAAGATAGCTAGGCGGAACGGCCATGACCTCCACCCTCTCCTCTATCCCCGGCGGGAACTGCCGGTCGGGCCAGCTCCGGAATCCGCGTTGGTCCTCGCCCTCGTGCGACAGGAAAGCGAGTTCTATTCCGAGGCGCGCAGCCCCGTCGGCGCGCTGGGCCTGATGCAATTGATGCCTGCGACTGCTCGCCACACGGCACGCCGTATCGGCATCCCCTTCAACCGAGATCGTCTCACCAGCGACCCGGATTACAACCTTCGTCTCGGCCAGGCGTACCTCAATGAGCTCCTTGAACAATTCGATGACTCCTACATTCTGGCGCTCGCTGCGTACAATGCAGGGCCATCGCGTGCCAACAGCTGGATTGACCTCTATGGCGACCCACGTGACCCTTCTATCGATTTAATCAATTGGATAGAGCGCATTCCGTTCAGCGAGACTCGGAACTATGTCCAGCGTATCCTTGAGAGCCTTACCACCTACCGCGAGGGTCAACCAAAAGAAGAAGCGCGCTGGGCTCTGCAGATTCCCCCGATCGGTTCCTGATGCTTGAAGCATCCAACCCCATTCTTCGCAGCGGCTCGGGCCCCCAGCCGGAACTACCTGCCAAATAAGGAATTCCCAAAATGCCAGTCGGCCGACTCCCCGAGTTTGCATCCGCGAAAGCCTGCGTCTTCGACGCCTATGGCACACTCTTCGACGTCCATTCCGCGGTCCGTCGGGGCGGGCAGGCGTTGGGCGAAAAAGCTACCGCCGTTTCCGAACTCTGGCGTCAGAAGCAGCTCGAATACACCTGGCTGCGCAGCCTGATGGGCGCACATGTAGATTTCTGGCAGGTGACCTCGGATGGACTCGATTTTGCGCTCTCTGCCTCAGGCGTGAAAGACCAGAGCCTGCACGACAAGCTTATGGGACTCTATCTGACCTTGGATGCTTATGAGGAAGTGAAGCCGACTTTGGAAACCCTCAAGCAAGCGGGTTTGACAACGGCTATTCTTTCCAACGGAAACCCGAAGATGCTCGAAGCCGCCGTGCGGTCCGCAGACTTGAAGAATCTGATCGACGCCAATTTGTCGATCGAAGACGTTGGCATCTACAAACCGGACGCCCGGGTCTATCAATTGGCGGTCGATAGACTCGGTATAGAAAAGAACGAGATTTGCTTTCTCTCCAGCAATGGCTGGGACGCAAAGGGAGCGGCCCATTTCGGCTTCAAGGTCGCCTGGATCAACCGCTTCAACAGAGAGGCAGACCGCATCCCCGGGGACCTAGCCGCCGTCATTCACCGCCTCGATGAACTGCCTCCCCTCCTAGGTTTGTCGTCATAGTCCGGCATTCTGGCGGCCGTTACCTACCTATCGCCAGCACATCTGCAATTTAGGAAGATCGATTAGATCGCCATGGCCCAATTGAACAACCCTTCTGTCGATGTTGAAGACGCTGCCTTGCCGAGCTTCGAAGATGTCAAGGCTGCCGCCAAGCGGCTGGTCGGTCTTTCGGTGAGGACACCACTGCTGGAATCTGCTGCGCTGAATGACCTTGTCGGTGGGCGAGTCTTATTGAAAGCCGAGACCCTGCAGCGCACTGGCTCCTTCAAATTTCGCGGCGCCTTCAACAGAATCAGCCAAATTCCTGAGCCGAACAAAGCCGGAGGCGTTGTCGCCTACTCATCCGGCAACCATGCTCAAGGAGTCGCCGCAGCCGCTGCTCTTCTAGGGCTACCGGCGGTCATCGTGATGCCCAGCGATGCGCCGGCCATTAAGGTGGAGAATACGCGTGGCTATGGTGCTGAGGTCCTTTTTTACGACCGCATCACGGAATCGCGTGAAGCGATCGGTGCGACCATCGCCGAAGAGCGAAAAGCGACGCTGGTGCGGCCCTATGACGACCCAGGCGTAATTGCGGGCCAGGGCACCTGCGGCCTCGAAATCTTTGAAGAGGCACAGGCCAGGAAACTGGAATTGGACGCACTGCTGGTTTGTTGTGGTGGCGGTGGACTTACAGCCGGTTGCGCCTTGGCTCTAGAAGCTCTGTCGCCGTCGACCCGGCTCTACACAGTGGAACCGACGGGATACGACGACACTAAACTTTCGCTGCAGGCCGGACGCCCGGTGCCTCATGGTGAAGCTGCCCCGTCGATTTGTGATGCTTTGCTTTCGCCCAAGCCCGGAGACATTACCTTCGCGGTGAACAGCAAAAGAGTCAGTGGCGGGCTCACCGTCACTGATGCGGAGGTCAAAACCGCGATGCGATTTGCGTTTCGGACACTGAAGCTGGTCGTCGAGCCGGGCGGCGCCGTGTGCCTGGCTGCCGTTTTGGCAGGCAAAATCGACGTCGCCAACCGAGTAACAGGCTTGACCCTGTCTGGCGGCAACGTCGATGCCGAGCTGTACCGCGCCGTCCTTGCAGAGGGCGGCTAGGTAAGTCGCTTAGCTGGCCAGCGGTTTTGCGGCCGCAGGCGCGGTCGACCCAGCGGAAGTGCTGGAACCACCCGAACCCGAGGTTGCGGAAGCGCCGCTGCTCGACACAGAAGACCCACGCCCCGCGCCTTCCAGGCGCTTGATGTTGCCTTCGATGAAGGCACCAGCCTCGATCGCAAGACTATCGTGAATGATATCGCCGATAACCCGCGCCGTCTTCGCCATCACCACCGACTTTGCCTTAACCGCACCGTCGATTGTGCCGCAGACCCGAACACTCTCGCAGCTGATGTGGCCCTTCACATGGGCACCTTCGCCCACCGTCAGAGTCGCGCTGTCGATATCGCCTTCGATATGGCCGTCAACCTGTATGTCGCCGTCGCTCTTCAGGTTGCCGGTCACGCGAAGGTCCGCGCTGATGATCGAAGGAACTCCACTTTGATTGGTGCTTCGCTTTGGCTCCGAAGAGATCGAAGTCACCGGATCAGGAGTGCTAGAACTGTCTTTAGTCTTTGAAAACATGCTTACCTGCCGTGACGAACTTCTGGGGATTTAACGGAACGCCTTTGTAACGAACTTCATAGTGAAGATGTGGACCGGTACTGCGGCCAGATGAGCCAACAAGTCCGATCTTCTCGCGATTAGCTACCGACTGCCCTGATTTGACAAGGATCTTTTTAAGGTGCGCGTAGCGGGTGCGAATTCCGTGACCATGATCGATCTCTACCATGCGTCCAAACGGGCCGCTCCATCCGGCAAAGGTCACCTTGCCTGGCGCAGTGGCGTATATCGGCGCCTTCATTGGGGCGCGGAAGTCTAAGCCCCGGTGCGTCGCCTTGCGACCGTTGATAGGATCTTTTCTGGATCCGAAGCCGCTGCTCAACTGGTATTGCTCCAGGGGAACACTGAGCGGCAGAGTGCGCATCACCCGCTGCAGCGCTGACCAGCGGCTAAGCCTCAGGTCGAGCAGTGACAGCGCTATTTCTAGCTCAGCGTCACCATCGAAATCGCCAGTGTAATCGCCCGCCACGAAAGGGCCGCCTTGCGAAGTACTGATGTCACCGATGGAAGCAAGCAGATCATTCAGTTTCAGCCCGGTCATCGCTACCGTGCGCTCGATCGTATCGACGCTAAGCTCGGTGCGGTCGCGCAGTCTCTGGACGATATTGTACTGGGCCTCACGCATATCCACCATGCGCTGACGAAGTTCGGTAACTTGAACGCTTAGGTCTCCGCGTTCCCCTAGCAAGCCGTCACCGCGGTGAATGGCGCTGTCCAGAGAATCTTGAAGACCGGCAATCTGGCGCTCGAGGCCGTCTCGACGTTCGTCGGCGCCTGCCAAGTGGTCGCCCAAAAGAGCGATCTCGCCTTTTAGCTCGGCTTGAACTGATTCAGCACCTGCAAGCTGCTCGCGTGACCTGGAAATGTCGGCGCGCAACTCGGCAACCGTAAGTGCAAGTTGCTGTTTTTCACCGGTGACAGTGGCCAGCAATTCCTCGACCTGCTGTAGCCGCTGCCCCAGCATCTCGCGAGCTTCCGCAACTCGTTCCTTCTCCGCTTCGGTGTTCGACAGGACATCGCGCATCGATTCGACCTGTGTACGAAGCTCGAAATTGCGGCCAACGATGTCATGCAGATCATTTTCGAAGCGCTGAAGCTTGGCGCGAAGGCCACCGCTGGCAACCGCTACCCGGTCTTCCTCGGTCTTGCTGTCTTTCAGGCGCTGCTCGATGGCCGCGATATCAGCATCTGCCTCAGCGCCGTTTTCGAGCATGGAAAGCAAGAAAGACTGATTGCTTTCAAGGTTCTGAGTAATCCGGGCGAACTGACTATGGTATTCAGATACCTCACTGAGGAGTTCGAAATAAGCTACTTTTTGCTCTTCGATTTCCTGGTTCTTGCTGGCGATGACCAGTTCCTGAACCACGAAGGCGCCGCTCGCGATCAACGACCAGCCGAGCAGAGCGACCACGCCGAGGACTGCGAGCTTTTGCGTGCGCACAGGCAGGCGAATAACCGTCACCCGGTCATTCGCGCGCAAGATCATCTCACGCGGTATGAATAGCTGATCAAGAAGATCAGAGACCCTGGACTTCACCCCCGTCCACATGCCGCGGCACTTCCTCCCTCTCGCGCGAATAAACCTATCAAGCGCGACGCCCAAGTCCGCCAATACGCCGAAATCACGCCTTTTGCACCCTCGTCCATCCGTCTTCTCGCGATGGGACTAGCGCAGGTCAGTGCCTTTTTCCGAGTTTCCCTAAGCAACCCCGAAAATCCGCAGGAATGCTCGATTGAAACCTCTTAGTTAAGACGACGTTAACCTATCCGCACCGCAAAACTGAAGCAAGTATGAAGGCCGATTGCTAAGACATCATGAAGCGGCCAGAAACCCCGCCTACCAAAGCCGAACAAGGCTAATCAAAGGTTAACGGTGGCTCCGTGAAACCACTTTCTCACCACGCTGGGAAGGCCTTGAGCGAGGCCTATCAATCTTAGCCGGAGGACGAAGGCGTCGCTTGCCATATCGGCGGCCTCACGGTCTCTATGAAGTCCTTAAGCATCAGGTAAAATGCAATGGTGAGCCGGTCTTCCAGGCTGGCATTCCGCCTCCCGTCGTGCTGAAGCCAGGCTGGGGATAAAATCATCACACCTTCTGCGACCTCCATATTGATCACGCTGGCATTCAACGGCGTATCCCGCTTGAAACACGGCTGCGTGACTGCGCGCTGGGCTCTTGGATCGGTAAAGCTGATGTGGTTTGCGCCGCGCAGCACCTTTACGTAGCAGACGCCGCCTAGGTAGCTGTTGGGGTGGGCATGGGCGCGGTGGCGCGCCTCGGACGGATTGATATTGGCTCAGCGGCCCGTGATCGCCTTGGCGCGTGCGGGCTGCAGTTCCTGGCGCCATACCAGCGTCGGAAAGAACTACAGGGCCACCGCGTTCTTGAAATCTGCAATCTTCATGTTAATCCGCCGTTGGCATTCCCGGTCCCGCGCCCGAGTCTTTCGAAGACGGCGGCACACGTCCTTGGCCTCCGAACAACGAAAAATGGCGGACAGGGAGGGATTCGAACCCTCGATGCGGCTCATCACCACATACTCCCTTAGCAGGGGAGCGCCTTCAGCCACTCGGCCACCTGTCCTCACCGGGAAAGCGGCTGATTTCCTAACGTCTTACCGGGGAGCCACGCAAGCCCTAAGTGCAGCCCTGCGCAGAAAAGTGCAGAACGGCGAAGGAACTGTGGCACAAAGCTGACACAGTTTTGTTCACTACGCGTTCTCATTTTCGACCCTGGCACCTACTCTGAAAGAGCAATTTTGCGATCTCGCCATACCTCCTGTGGAGCGTGGACCCAATCGCAGAAGTAGTGTTGAATTGCAGATTGCTCAATCCAGCTGTAGCGATGGGACACGTTGCGCGCTATGGAGTGGCTCCGTTGGCCAGGAGAGCCAGCGCTTGCCTCAGCATGATCAGGATGAAAGCGCGCCGCCCGTTCCCTCGCTGCCGTAGCCTTTGAGCTCGATTTCAGAGAGAAGTGCCGCAGCAGAGAGTCCG